>ERZ1034626.1896-NODE-1896-length-13101-cov-32.729036_pt1 | contig 13101 bp, 9 predicted proteins | sample MGYA00520652_ERZ1034626 | MGnify/ENA primary metagenome ERZ1034626 (study PRJEB33766, sample SAMN09781765) | gut metagenome | biome: gut microbiome | host: Homo sapiens | place: Madagascar | study: EMG produced TPA metagenomics assembly of the PRJNA485056 data... | reverse complement strand
TCATGGAAGCCTCGTCCGACAGGATATCGCCGAACATATTCTCGGTGACGATCACGTCAAACTGCGCGGGGTTCTTCACGATCTGCATAGCGCAGTTGTCCACAAACATCTCGCTGTACGCCACGTCCGGGTACTCGGCCTGCAGCCGGTGCATCACGGTGCGCCACAGGCGGCTGGTGTCCAGCACGTTGGCCTTGTCCACGCAGCACAGCTTTTTGCGGCGCTTGCGGGCGATCTCGAAGCCGATGCGGCCAATGCGCTCGATCTCGTGCTCTGCGTAGGGCATGGTGTCCACGGCCTGCTTTTCGCCGTTTTCCAGCGTGTGGGTCTGGTGCTGGCCGAAGTACACGCCGCCGATCAGTTCCCGCACGATAATAAAATCAATGCCCTGTGCCACGATCTCGGGCTTTAAGGGGCTGGCAGGCGCCAGCTGCGGCCAGATCTTCGCGGGGCGGTTGTTGGCGTACAGTCCCATCCCGGCGCGCAGCCGCAGCAGACCCTTTTCCGGCCGCTGCTCCCCGGGCAGGCCCTCCCACTTGGGGCCGCCCACCGCGCCCAGCAGCACGCTGTCGGCGGCAAGGCACTTATCCAGTTCGTGCTGGGGCAGAGGGTCGCCGTACTTATCAATGGCCTCGCCGCCCATGGCGGCAGCGGTGTAGTGGAAGGTATGGCCGTACTTTTCGGCCACCTTATCCAGCACCCGGAGGGTCTGCTTTACGATCTCCGGGCTGGAGCAATCGCCCCAGATGACAGCAATATTTTTTTCCATGGGTCTGTTCTCCTTGTTGGTTAATTTCTCACCGGATGAACCCTCTCAGCTTCGCTGCGCTCAGCAGCTCCCCCAAAGGGGGAGCTTTTATGCTTCTGACCGATAGATGCGCAAGACCTCCCCCTTTCGGGGGAGGTGGCATCGCGCAGCGATGACGGAGAGGATTCCGCACCGTTTGCGTGGGAGCGGATGGGGTTATTTCTGGATGGCCTTCATCAGGCCGCCGGCGGAGATGATGTTCTGGATAAAGGGCGGGAAGGGCTCGGCGTGGAACACCTTGCCGTTGGTCTCGTCGGTGATGACGCCGGTGTCAAAGTCCACGCTCACGGTGTCGCCTGCGCTGATGGCGTCCACAGCCTCCGGGCACTCCATGATGGGCAGGCCGATGTTGATGCTGTTGCGGTAAAAGATGCGGGCAAAGCTTTTGGCAATGACCACCGCGATGCCGGCGGTCTTGATGCACAGGGGTGCGTGCTCGCGGGAGGAGCCGCAGCCAAAGTTCCAGCCGCCCACCATGATATCGCCGGGCTGCACCCGGTTCACAAAGTCCTTGTCGATATCCTCCATGCAGTGGCTGGCAAGCTCCTTGGCGTCCTGTGTGTTCAGGTGGCGTGCCGGGATGATGACATCGGTATCCACGTTATCCGGGTATTTAAAAACAGAACCTCTTGCGTTCATGCTCATGCTCCTTTCGGGTCAGACCGTGCGCGGGTCGGTGATGTAGCCGGTTAGGGCGCTGGCGGCGGCGGTGGCGGGAGAGGCCAGATAGACCTCGCTGTCCACATGACCCATGCGTCCCACAAAGTTGCGGTTGGTGGTGGAAACGCAGCGCTCGCCCGCTGCCAGAATGCCCATGTAGCCGCCCAGACAGGGGCCGCAGGTGGGGGTGGATACGATGCAGCCCGCATCGATAAAGGCGGTGGTCCAGCCCCGCAGGATGCACTCCTTATAAACAGCCATGGTGGCGGGGATGATGATGCCGCGCACGCCCTTGGCGATGTGCTTGCCCTTGAGGATGTTGTAGGCGGCTTCCATGTCCTCCAAGCGGCCGTTGGTGCAGCTGCCGATGACCACCTGATCGATCTTGATGTCCTTGCCCTCGCTGGCAACATGGGTGTTCTCGGGCAGGTGGGGGTAGCTGACGGTGGGCTCCAGTGCGCCGAGGTCGATCTCGATGGTCTTTTCGTACACGGCATCGGGGTCTGCCTCGTAGAACACCGGCGGGCGCTGGCTGCGGCCTGCAAGGTAAGCCTTGGTCACCTCGTCCACCGGGAAGATACCGTTCTTGGCACCGGCCTCAATGGCCATATTGCAGATGCACAGGCGGTCGTCCATGGTCAGGCCAGCCACGCCCGGGCCAGTGAACTCCATGGATTTATACAGTGCGCCGTCCACACCGATCATGCCGATGATGTGCAAAATCAGGTCTTTGCCGGATACCCGGGGATTAAACTTGCCGGTAAGCACGAACTTGATGGCAGAGGGCACCTTGAACCATGCCATGCCGGTGGCCATGCCTGCGGCCATATCGGTAGAGCCTACACCGGTGGAAAAGGCACCCAGCGCACCGTAGGTGCAGGTGTGGCTGTCCGCGCCGATCACGCAGTCTCCGGCGGTGACGATGCCTTTTTCCGGCAGCAGCGCGTGCTCAATGCCCATCTGGCCTACATCGTAGAAGTTGAGGATATCGTATTTATTGGCAAACTCCCGGCACTGCTTGGACTGGGTAGCGCTCTTGATATCCTTATTGGGTACAAAGTGATCCAGCACAATGGCGATATGCTCTTTATCAAACACGCGGTCGAAACCGGCGCGCTCAAACTCGTTGATGGCCACCGGGGTGGTGATATCGTTGCCCAGCACAATGTCCAACTTTGCGTTGATGAGCTGGCCTGCCTTGACCTCCGGCAGTCCGGCGTGTGCGGCAAGGATCTTCTGCGTCAGGGTCATTCCCATGGTAGTTTTCTCCTTTTTACTTTGATTTGCATCCGTCGGCGGATACCCCTTCCGTCACGGCTTACGCCGTGCCACCTTCCCCAAGGGGACGGCTTTTCGAGAGGGCGGGTAACTTTTCCGGCATTGCTATAAGGCGTCCCCTTGGGGGAGCTGTCTTTGCGGAGCAAAGACTGAGGGGGTCTTATCGATTGTTGATTGCGCTGATAAGGGCGCGGATACCGGCCACGATAATGTCGGTGTCGGTACCGGCACCCCATGTGACTGTGTTGTCGCCCCAGACAAGCCCCACATAGGAGGCTGCGCGGGAGGTAGAGCCCTCGTCCAGACTGTGCTCAGAGTAGTTTTCCAGATGGAAATCCATGCCGGTAGCGCTCTGGATCGCGTTGGCTACGGCATCCAGACGGCCGTTGCCCACCGAGGTGACCACCTTGCGCTGCCCGTTCAGCTCCAGCGTGACCGTGGCGGTGATGCCGTTCACCTGTGCAAAGTGGGCTTCCACCACGTTCAGCGGCTTTGCACGGTTGAGGTAGGTATCCTCGAAGATGTGCAGCACCTCGGCGGCGCTCAGCTCCTTGTGGCTGTGGTCGGACACGCTCTTGACCTTGTAGCCCAGTGCCTCCCGCATCTTGGGGGGCAGATTGTAGCCGTAGTTCTGTTCCAGCACAAAACCGATGCCGCCCTTGCCGCTCTGGCTGTTGATGCGGATGACGTCGGCGTCGTAGGTGCGGCCGATGTCGTGGGGGTCCACCGGGATATAGGGGCAGGTCCAGCGGTGCTCGTCGTGCTCCTTGCGGTAGGCCATGCCCTTGGCAATGGCGTCCTGATGGCTGCCGGAGAAGGCGGCAAACACCAGCTGTCCGGCGTAGGGGGTGCGCTCGTAGATGTGCATCCGGGTCACCCGCTCGTAGGTGGCGCAGATGGCGGGCATATCCGAGAAGTCCAGCTTGGGGTCTACGCCGTGGCTGTACATATTCATGGCCAGCGTCACAGCGTCCACATTGCCGGTGCGCTCGCCGTTTCCAAACAGGCAGCACTCCACGCGCTGTGCGCCCGCCAGCACTGCCAGCTCTGCGCAGGCTACGCCGGTGCCGCGGTCGTTATGGGGGTGGGTGGAGATGATCACGCTGTCGCGGTACTTCAGGTGCTTGTCGCAATACTCGATCTGGTTGGCGTACACATGGGGCATACTCATCTCCACGGTCACCGGCAGGTTGATGATCATGGGGCGCTCCGGGGTGGGCTGCATGATATCCAGCACGGCGTTGCACACCTCTACGGCGTAGTCCACCTCGGTGCCGGTAAAGCTTTCGGGGCTGTACTCAAACAGGAAGTTGCCCTCGTACTCCTCACTGAGCTGCTTGACCAGCTTTGCGCCGTCCACGGCGATCTGCTTGATCTCCTCCTTGGACTTGTGAAACACCTGCTCCCGCTGCGCCACGGAGGTGGAGTTGTAGAAGTGGATCACCGCCCGGGGTGCGCCCTTGACCGCCTCGAAGGTGCGGCGGATGATGTGGTCGCGGCACTGGGTCAGCACCTGCACGGTGACATCGGCGGGGATCATGTCCTTTTCGATCAGGGTGCGCAGGAACTCGTACTCGGTCTCGCTGGCGGCGGGGAAGCCCACCTCGATCTCCTTGAAGCCGATCTTCACCAGCATCTGGAAGAACTCCAGCTTTTCTGCAAGGCTCATGGGCACGATCAGCGCCTGATTGCCGTCCCGCAGATCCACGCTGCACCATGCGGGAGCCTTTTCAATATGGTCTTTTTTTACCCAGCTGTCATAACCGGCGGGTACCGGGTAGTACCCCGGTGCGTACTTGGTAGCGTCCATCATCCTGTTGTCCTCCTGATGTTGTGGTGCATAAAAATGCACCCCCTTCCGTCTGCTCGTTTCACTCGCATCAACCTTCCCCAAGGGGACGGCTTTCCGGAATGCGGTAAAGTTTGCGGTATTGCCCAAAGGCGCCCCCGAGAGGGCCGACTTCCCCCGCTCCGGGGGAAGATGTCACCGTAGGTGACAAAAAGGGGAATCTGGCATCGCGTAGCGATGCCTGAAGGGGTATCCGCATACAAAAAGGCTCCCGTCTTTCAAGGCGAAAACCTTGAGAGACGAGAGCCTGTAAATTGCTTTTACAGGGCACCCGTGGTACCACTCTCCTTGCTGCACGGTCAGGTACAGCCACTTTGCACGATCGGCCAAAACAGCGAATCGCTGCCCCTGTAACGGTGGGCGTCCGTCAGAACCTACTTGTCCGTTCAGTTCTGCCGCTCAGGGGCCAGTATCCGAAGTTCTCTGCACCCGCCTTGCACCACCCGGCGGCTCTCTGCACGCAGAAGAAAGATCGTTTTATCCCCGTCAACGCATTTGCACTTTGTTGAAAGTGAGATAATTTTAGCACGCCTGCCAGAAAGTGTCAAGAAGTTTCGTTCAGGATAAAGATGAAAGCATTTCACAATACCATGGGGTAAATCATGCAAAATTGAGGTCGTTGCTCCCCTGCCCCCTCATCCGGCAAGCCCTTTGCGCACCTATAATATGGTAACTGAGCGGCTTTAGCCCTCTTTGTTAAGAAACTGCTAAGTTTTTGCAAAGTTGCCCTCGCTGCGCTGTTGCCGGGCGGCAAGGTGTGGTATACTGGACGCAGCAACCGGGTGGAAGCCCACTTTATATAGAAGGAGGAACATCCCATGAAAGAAGTCAAGCCATCCAAAAAGCCGCTGGCTATCTACTATGCCATCGTGCTGCTGGTGCTGCTGGTCATCAACCTTGTGGTCATGCCGTGGCTGGCCGAGCGTCAGGTGCAGGAGGTAGACTACGGCACCTTTATGAGTATGACCGAGCAGGAAAATATCGGCAAGGTAGATATCCAGTCCAACCAGATCATTTTTACTGATAAGGACAACAAGCAGATCTACAAGACCGGCCTGATGAACGACCCCGGCCTGACCGAGCGTCTGTACGACGCAGGCGCGCAGTTCTCCAGCGAGATCGTGGAGCAGGGTTCGCCGGTGCTCAGCTTTCTGCTGTGGTTCGTGCTGCCCATCCTGCTGTTCAGCTTCATCGGCAACCAGATGAACAAAAAGCTGATGGAAAAGGCAGGCGGCGGCCCGGGTTCCATGATGTTTGGCGGCGCGGGCAAGTCCAACGCAAAGGTGTATGTGCAGTCCACCCACGGCATCCGCTTTGCGGATGTGGCCGGTGAGGACGAGGCCAAGGAGAACCTGCAGGAGATCGTCAATTATCTGCACGACCCCAAGAAGTACGAGGAGATCGGTGCCTCCATGCCCAAGGGCATTCTGCTGGTAGGCCCTCCGGGCACCGGTAAGACCATGCTTGCCAAGGCCGTGGCAGGTGAATCCAACGTGCCCTTCTTCTCCATCTCCGGCTCGGAGTTCGTGGAGATGTTCGTGGGCATGGGTGCCTCCAAGGTACGCGACCTGTTCAAGCAGGCCAAAGAAAAAGCGCCCTGCATCGTGTTCATTGATGAGATCGACGCCATTGGTCAAAAGCGCAACAGCGGCCAGTTTGGCGGCAACGATGAGCGCGAGCAGACCCTGAACCAGCTGCTTACCGAGATGGACGGTTTTGAGGGCAACACCGGTGTCATTATTCTGGCGGCTACCAACCGCCCGGATTCCCTCGACCCTGCCCTGACCCGTCCCGGCCGGTTTGACCGCCGTGTGCCCGTGGAGCTGCCCGACCTGAAGGGCCGCGAAGAGATTTTGAAGGTACACGCCAAAAAAGTGAAGATCGCCCCGGGTGTGGACTTCAACACCGTGGCACGCATGGCCTCCGGTGCCTCCGGCGCAGAACTGGCCAACATTGTAAACGAAGCCGCCCTGCGTGCCGTGCGGGCGGGCCGCAAGAGCGTGACCCAAGCCGACCTTGAGGAGAGCATCGAGGTGGTCATTGCCGGCTACCAGAAGAAGAACTCCATCCTGACCGACCACGAAAAGTGCATCGTAGCCTACCACGAGATCGGCCATGCCCTTGTGGCAGCCAAGCAGTCCAACTCTGCCCCGGTGCAGAAGATCACTATTATCCCCCGCACCTCCGGCGCACTGGGCTATACCATGCAGGTGGACGAGGGCAACCACTACCTGATGAACAAGGCCGAGTTGGAAAACAAGATCGCCACCCTGACCGGCGGCCGCGCCGCCGAGGAGGTGGCCTTCAACTCCATCACCACCGGCGCGTCCAATGATATTGAGCAGGCCACAAAGCTTGCCCGTGCCATGCTGACCCGCTACGGCATGAGTGACGAATTTGACATGGTGGCGCTGGAAACCGTGAACAACCAGTATCTGGGCGGCGATACCTCGCTGGCATGCAGTGCCCAGACCCAGCGCGAGATCGATCAGAAGGTGGTAGAGCTGGTCAAGACCCAGCACGAAAAGGCCATCCGTATCCTGACCGAGAACCGCGCCAAACTGGACGAACTGGCACAGTACCTGTACCAGAAAGAGACCATCACCGGCGAGGAGTTCATGGATATCCTTAACCGCGATGATGCCGAAAACAAACCAGAAACTCCCTCAAAATAAAAATTTTTGAATCTTTTGCAATAATCCGGCCGCCGTATCCGTTTACAAAGCAGATACGGCGGTTTTCCATTGTGAATGCGCCGCAGCTGAACCATGGTTTAAAAAAAATTATGATGCAAAAAAACAAGGCAGTCCCTGCGGCTGCCGTTTTCAGGAGGTATTTCCTATGAAGATGCTGAACAAAAAGTTTGTCCGTACCCTGAGCTGTGCCGCTGTGGCGGTGTGCGCCGCTGCCATGCTAAGCGTAGGCGCCTTTGCCGCTGAGGTGGATTCTACCTGTGTAGAGGGCTATCTGCCCCCGCAGGAGCAGATGGTGCAGGGCGACATCGCACTGCACAGCGGTGACGTTGCCGTGGGCGAAAAAGACCCCAGCTACGGCGGTTACGGTGCCCCGGAGGGCAACCCCATTCAGGGCAACATTATGCTGATCTCCGGCGATGAGCTGGCCGACGCCGCCAAGACCGAGGCGCGCTACACTGTCAAGGGTCTGCTGGGCAAGCAGCTGCTGTACACCGCCCGCCAGAAGGACGGCGTGCTGACGCTGGACGTCCCCGCCGAGGTGGCTACCTTCCGCACCACCATCGAGGATATGCAGACTTTGCAGGCCAACGGCGTGAAAACGCTGGTGCTGATGACCGAGAAGAACACCACCACCCTGAACCTCTCGCTGCTGTGCGAGGGACAGAAGTCCGGCACCCGCGTCACCCTGCGGCACCTGGGCAGCAATGCTACCCTCTCTGTGGGTCTGCGCTGCCGCCGCGACCTGCTGATCGGCCGCTAATCGGAAAAACGGCAGTATAATTTGTGGTTCAGAAACGCCTGTGGGCGTTTCTGAACCACTTTTTTAATGATGACAAGACCCCCGGCTGCCCGCCGGGGGTCTTATCGCACACTTATGGAGACTTGGACAGGAATAAAAGGAAGATCACTCCCCTTGCGGGAAAGAGAATGGCTGCTTACTCGCCGCGGACGGCTGCGAAGCCGGCTTCCAAATCGGCAAGGATGTCATCAATGTGCTCGGTGCCGATGGACAGGCGGATGGTGTTCTGGTAGATCTGCTGCTCGGCCAGTTCGGCATCGGTCAGCTGGCTGTGGGTAGTGGAAGCCGGGTGGATAACAAGGCTCTTCACGTCCGCCACATTGGCCAGCAGAGAGAAGATCTTCAGGTTATCAATGAAGGTAAAGGCCTCCTCGCGGCCGCCCTTGATGTTAAAGGTAAAGATGGATGCGCCGCCGTTGGGGAAATACTTCTGGTACAGGGCGTGATCCGGGTGATCCGGCAGCGAGGGATGGTTCACCTTTTCCACCTGCGGGTGGTTGGCAAGGAACTCCACCACCTTCTTGGTGTTTTCCACATGACGCTCGATGCGCAGGCTCAGCGTCTCGGTGCCCTGCAGCAGCAGGAAGGCGTTGAAGGGGGAGATGGTAGCGCCGGTATCACGCAGCAGGATAGCGCGGATGTAGGTGACGAAAGCGGCAGGGCCTGCGGCATCCGCAAAGGAAACGCCGTGGTAGCTGGGGTTCGGGGCGGCAATGTTGGGGTAACGGCCGCTGGCCTTCCAGTCGAAGTTGCCGCTGTCCACGATGATGCCGCCCAGCGTGGTGCCGTGGCCGCCGATGAACTTGGTGGCAGAGTGCACCACGATGTCTGCGCCGTGCTCGATGGGACGGATGAGGTACGGGGTGCCGAAGGTGTTGTCAATGACCAGCGGCAGGCCGTGCTTGTGGGCGATGGCGGCAATGGCATCGATATCCGGGATATCGCTGTTGGGGTTGCCCAGCGTCTCCAGATAGACAGCCTTGGTGTTGGGCTGGATGGCGTCCTCCACCTGTGCAAGGTCGTGGGCATCCACAAAGGTGGTGTTGACGCCGAACTGGGTCAGAGTGTGCGCCAGCAGGTTGTAGCTGCCGCCGTAGATGGTCTTTTGTGCCACGATGTGGTCACCGGCCTGTGCCAGTGCCTGAATGGTGTAGGTGATGGCAGCTGCACCAGAAGCGGTAGCCAGTGCTGCCACGCCGCCCTCCAGCGCTGCGATGCGCTTTTCGAACACATCCTGCGTGGAGTTGGTCAGACGGCCGTAGATATTGCCTGCATCGGCCAGACCGAAGCGGTCGGCGGCGTGCTGGCTGTTGCGGAACACATAAGACGTGGTCTGGTAGATGGGCACCGCACGGGCATCGGTGGCGGGGTCGGCCTGCTCCTGACCGACATGAAGCTGCAGGGTCTCAAATTTATATTCAGACATTGTTATTTACCTCTCTTAATATACCAAAAGTATTATTATTGTGTACAAAAAATCCCGATGCGTTTTCAAAGGCGCACCGGGCAGTGTGGTCTACCGGAGCTGCTGCTGTCACATTCGGGTGCACATTCGCACAGCCGAGGGCAACATACAGTACACATCCGATGCCTGTGCCCGGTTGGTATGCATTCGCCCACAGCGATAATTTGCGTGCAGCAGTTCTTTCCAGATCAGCTTCATCTTTGTGCCCTCCTTCCGGTAAAACTTTTCCATCCCTCTATGTATCACCCGCCGGGGAACCTCTGTTTCATTTCCCTACAAGACTGGTGGATTGGATGTTTGCATTATATCCCGTACTACCTAGTTTGTCAATAGGTTAATTCCACTTTTTTCAAGGATGTATTTTTTGCATGATAATTTTGCCTGTGCCACCCCTGCCCGACAGCATTTTGTACAGCGCCCCCTCTGAACAAAAACGAAGCCCGGAACGTCTGCGGACGCTCCGGGCTTCGTTTTTTCATAAAATGGTCAGACCTGCTTTGTTTGTTCCGTCCGGGTGGAAATGCCGAACAGCACAAAGCCGATGACGAACAAAATGGCAATAGAGCCAACGCCCACGTTGGCGCTGCCGGTCAACTGGCTGCCCACGCTGACGATCATGGTGCCAAGGAAGGAGGCACCCTTGCCGCAGATATCGAACAGGCCGAAGTATTCGCCGGATTTTTCCTGCGGGATGATCTTGGCAAAGTGGCTGCGGCTCAGTGCCTGCACACCGCCCTGGAACATACCCACCACCACGGCCAGCACCCAGAACTGCCACTGACTCTTCAGGAAGAAGGCAAAGACGGCAATGCCGGTATAGGCCGCAATGCACACCGGGATCAGGGTCTTGGACGCATATTTCTGGCTCAGGCGGCCAAAGATCAGCGCCGAGGGGAAAGCCACGATCTGGGTGACCAGCAGCGCCAGCAGCAGGCCGGTGGTGTCCAGCCCCAGTGCCGTGCCGTAGGCGGTAGCCATATCAATGATGGTATACACGCCGTCAATGTAGCAGAAGAACGCCAGCAAAAACCAGAACACCTGCTTGTCCTGTGGCAGATGCTTCAAGGTCTGCCCGATGCGCACAAAACTCTGGCGGATGGCGTGCTGCTCCACCTCCACATAGTTGATCTGGCGGTATTTTTTCAGCAGCGGCAGGGTGACCACCAGCCACCATACGGCGGTAATGATCAGTGCGATGGACAGCGCAGTCATCTGACTAAGCCCCACCGCACTGCTGCCCAGCACCAGCGCCAGACAGACCACAAAGGGCACGCAGCTGCCGATATAACCCCACGCGTACCCGCGGGAGGACACCATGTCCATCCGCTCCGGGGTGGTCACATCGCCCAGCATGGAGTCGTAGAACACCAGACTGCCGGAGTAGCCGATCTTGGCAATGATAAAAATGATCAGAAAGGCCAGCCATGTGCCCGCCAGGCCCATGGCGCAGCAGCCAATGACGCCCACAAAAAGGCAGAGCATGAAGATGGGCTTTTTAAAGCCCTTGGTGTCGGCCAGCGTGCCCAGAATGGGGCCCAGAATGGCGGTGACCACCGTGACGATGGAGCTTGCGTAGCCCCAGTAGGCCAGATAGTCCACCTTGCTCACCCCACCGGCCTCGGCCAGTGCATTGAAGAAGATGGGCACCAGCGTGGCGATCATCAGCACAAAGGCCGAGTTGCCCACATCGTATAAGATCCATGCCCGCTCCAGCGGTGTCACCTTGAATTTTTCAGTTTTCATCGTATTTCCCTTTTCCCCTTGCACCGCCGGGCGGCGCAGTTTTTAAAATTCCCCAAAGGTATGGTCGTAGGCGGCGTCCAGCGGCTCGTCCGTATCCAGCTTTGCCACATACTCCAAGATCAGCCGCTCTGCCAGCGGCAAAGCCTTGGCGTACAGCGCATCCAGCTTGCGGTTGCTCTCGGTGCACTGCGGGTTCGGCTGCGGGTTTGCCACAAGGCCGTGCATCCCATCATACTTGCCCAGCACCTTCATGCCGGTCAGCACCACCCAGCGCTTGACCGGGTTCGAGGCCTGCAGCACCTTATGCACCAAGATCATCCCCTTCAGGGCTTCCAGCGCGGTCTGCTCCGAAATATCCTTGTAAAACGGCGCAATGACCCGGGCGTTTGCCGCGCTGGGGTGGATATGGCTGGCGGTAAAGAAGGTCAGCGGGTCATAGCCGTCCCGGCGCAGCAGCATATTGTCGAACTCAGTCTCGATCTCGCAGTGGGTCACACCGCTCTCCCGGGTAAACTGCTCCACAAAGGGGTGGCAGGTGCTGTCCAGCGCAAAATGGCACACAAAGCCCAGCGCGTAGGCCAGCGCCGCCTCGCGGTCGGCTTCCTCGTGCACCACCCGCCGGGCCCGGTCAAAGAACGTTCTGCCCTGTTCGTCGTGCATAGCGTTGCCCAGCGCAGCGACCGGGGTGGACTTTTCCGCATGGTAATAGAACAGCACATCCGGCCCGTGCAGGCCGATATCATACAGTTCCCGGTGCGCCTCCAGCTTTTCCCGCAGCGGCGCGGGCAGATGATCCAGCACATTTGCGCCAAAGCGGCGGTGTGCGTAGGTAGAGGGCATCTCTCATTCCTCCTTTTTGCAGTGCCAGCGCCCGCCGCTCTGTTCCGGCTGCACTGACCAAAAATTCTATCGTTTTCAGTATAGCAGAAAGTTTGCCGACCTTCTACCCTTTTGTGTCTGTTTTCTGTAAAAAGTTTTAATAATTTTACTGCACCTCCCGCCAAATAAAAGAGGCTTCCGGAATGCTCGCAGACATTCCGGAAGCCTCTTTTCGATTATTTCAGGTTCACACGCTCTCATAGCCCTGCGGCATCTCGCTCTTGCGGTCGCGGGACATCAGGTTGCGCAGCGCGTCGCTGGCGCTCATGCCCTCCTTGACGATGGCGTTCACCGTCTGGGCAATGGGCATTTCCACATGGTACTTCTCGGCCAGTTCCATGGCGGCGGGCAGGGCGTTGATGCCCTCCACCACCATACCGACCTCTTTCACGGCCTGCTCCGGGCTTTCGCCCTTGCCGATCAGGATACCGGCGCGGTTGTTGCGGCTGTGCATACTGGTGGCGGTGACGATCAGATCGCCGATACCGGCCAGACCCGCAAAGGTCTGGACATTGCAGCCCATGGCCACGCCCAGCCGGGCGATCTCGGCAATGCCGCGGGTGATCAGGGCGGCGCGGGCGTTATCGCCGTAGCCAAGGCCGGTGGAGATGCCGACGCCCAGCGCAATGACGTTCTTCATGGCACCGCTCAGTTCCACGCCCTTGATATCAGAGTTGGTGTACACGCGCATACAGGTGTTGCTGAACACCTCCTGCACCACCTCGGCAGCCTCCAGATCCGGGCTTGCCGAAACGATGGTGGTAGGCAGATCCAGCGCCACCTCCTCGGCGTGGGTGGGGCCGCTGAGCGCCACCAGACGCACCGCCCGGGGGCCGTTCTCGTGGCTCAGCTCATCGGCAAGGATCTCGGTCATGGTATATAAGGTATCGGGCTCAATGCCCTTTGCCACATCCACGATGATCT
>ERZ1034626.1886-NODE-1886-length-13135-cov-3.990443_pt1 | contig 13135 bp, 10 predicted proteins | sample MGYA00520652_ERZ1034626 | MGnify/ENA primary metagenome ERZ1034626 (study PRJEB33766, sample SAMN09781765) | gut metagenome | biome: gut microbiome | host: Homo sapiens | place: Madagascar | study: EMG produced TPA metagenomics assembly of the PRJNA485056 data... | reverse complement strand
CATTTATACAGCAACCAGGATCTGCGGAAACTTTTAGTTCCGATCATTGTAGAGCAGCTGCTTTCCTCCCTGATGGGAACTGCCGATACAATGATGGTCAGCAATGTCGGATCTGCAGCTATTTCTGCAGTATCTCTCGTAGATTCCATCAATGTCTTAGTGATCCAGGCACTCTCCGCACTCGCGGCAGGAGGTGCGATCCTCTGTTCCCAGTATCTTGGAAGCAGCAATAAAAAAGCCGCCAATGAATCTGCCAGACAGGTACTCTTTGTCATGACTGTTTTATCGGTGACCTTATCCGTCATCTGCCTTTTGTTCCGCGGTCCACTACTCCGTGCAATCTTCGGTGCCGTAGAAGCAGATGTTATGGAAAACTCACAGATTTATTTTCTGTTCACGCTGTTGTCCTTTCCTTTTATCGGATTATATGACGCCGGTGCTTCGATCATGCGTGCACAGAATAACAGCAGGGAACCGATGATCATTTCCATCATATCCAACTTTTTAAACATCGGTGGAAATGCCCTTTTGATCTTTGTTTTCGGAATGGGCGTGGAAGGTGCTGCAATTTCAACTCTTGCATCCCGTATTTTCTGCGCTATTGTCGTGATCTATAAGCTGCGCAGTGAAGATGAGCCAATCTTTATTAAAAATTATGCCTCCATCCGTCCTGATTTTTCTCTCATAAAGAAAATACTGTTCATCGGTATCCCATCCGGAATCGAGAACAGTATGTTTCAGTTCGGTAAACTCGCCATCCAGTCCACAGTTTCCACCCTTGGAACCGTCGCGATCGCAGCACAGGCAATGACAAATATTCTGGAAAATCTAAACGGTGTCGCCGCGATCGGTATCGGTATCGGTCTGATGACCGTAGTCGGTCAGTGTCTCGGTGCCGGCAGAAAAGATGAAGTCATCTATTACATTAAAAAGCTGTCCTGGCTTGCCCAAGCAGCGATCGTGATCAGTTGTCTTACCGTGCTCGCACTGACGAAACCGATCACCCTCTTAGGCGGTATGGAAGCAGAAAGTGCCAGCCTTTGTTTTAAAATGGTCATTTTTATCACGATCACAAAACCAATCTCCTGGGTGCTTTCTTTTATCCCCGCATATGGAATGCGTGCAGCCGGAGATGTAAAATTCTCCATGATCACTTCCTGCTGCACGATGTGGCTGTGCCGTGTAAGCCTCTGCATTTATCTCTGCCGTGTATGGGGTTTTGGACCGATCGCCGTCTGGATCGGTATGTTTGCCGACTGGACGATCCGTGGAATTGTATTTTCACTCCGCTTCCACGGAAGAAAATGGTTAAACCATCACATTATTGATTAGGCAAAAGCCTGTCTGATGCTGTCATAATGGAGGAATTTTCCTTCTTCCCCAAGTTTTTTAATCTCCTCCGTGGAAGCAAACATATACCCATCTGTTTCTTCCTCCTGGAGGCTGATGTCCGACTCATCAAAATCTGCGGAAAAACGGTATACATCCACAAAATAGTTATCTCCTTCTCCCGGATTATCCCTGCGGTAGGTAAACAGATATCCGCCGTCCCACGCAGAGACATCCAGTCCGGTTTCCTCCTTAATCTCCCGAAGTACCGCGGTCTTAGAATCCTCTCCCGCCATCGCAGCACCACCGGAAACTTCCCAGCAGCCCGGTGCCCATGCTTTTGTTATAACACGCTTCGTGATCAGGAAACGCCCATCCGTTCTTTTTATCACGCCAAGTACGGTAAGATGATATTCGCCATCTTTTAAGCACCAGTCATTTCGTTTCATCGTTCTGCCTGTGCGCTCTTTCTTCTCATTATAAATATCCCATAATTCGTATTTTTCTGCCATTCGTATCTTCCTCATTTCCTATTTTTCAAACTGTTGTGTGATAGCTTCTTGCACTGTCACACATTAGCACAGCAAAGTGTTCTTATTTCTATTATAATCAAAAATATGTTTTCGGCAACTGATTTTAAAAAAACATTCCCTGCAGCAGATAAAAAAGACCGCTTAATAAAAATGCAACACCTAAGAAAAATGTAAACAGATCTTCCATCTGAAAATTTTTCCGCAGATAACATAGTTTTTTTGGATTTTCCTCATTGATCCGGATCACATAAGTTTTTCCTTTTTCCAGTGAACTTTTTTCTCTGCGTGAAAGCCGCTCCATCGTACACTGGCGAAATTTTTCTTCATGATAGACATAAGAAAACACCGCATATGTTCTGACATGATCCCCTGTTTTCTTTGTCACAGTCCGCTCAAACACTGCTTCAACAGGTACTTTACAACGGATGCGCCTTCTCCATTTGCCAAATCCGATCCGTATTAACAGTATCCCGTATGCTATTCCTGTTATCCCCAGTAACATAAATCCTATATTCATACTGGTCTCCATTCCACAACTTCTGGTTTCAATCCGGCAGACTCTGTGCCACGCAGAGTGCTCCCCATCCAAACACCGGATTTGGATAGTACTGCATCGCAGGAAGTCTCCTTGCCCCCTTGATCAGATATGCTTTCATTTTTTCACCATACAGATACAGATCATTTTTATTCACGATTCCCCACTGCATCAGCAGTGCTGCCCCACCTGACACAAAGGGAGTTGCCATCGATGTCCCACTCCTTACCACATACCCGCCCCCCGGTGCACAGGAAGTAATATCCACACCAGGTGCCACAAGATCCGGTTTGACCTGATTTGTCTCACGCGTATAACCACGCCCTGAAAACGCTGCTGCGCGGTCAAAATAGCCATCGTAGGCTCCAACTGTGATCACCCGCGCTGCTGTCGATGGAATGGTTAAAGTCGTTTCCGCCGACGGCAGCACAAATCCGGTACCTTCATTTAAAACACCGCCTGCCGGCAGCCACATATCATAATTTCCAACTGCGATTTTCTGTGGCAGCAACTGTATTGTCCAGATACCACTGTCAATAAAATCGTCTGCCGGAAGCAGTTCAAAATAAATTTCCTGATAAGGACTGTACGGACTCGGTTCCCCATAATAAAGCAAAACATCTGTATTCCCCAGCCGGAAACGCTGTGGTCCTAAAATCTGCTGGATCGGTCCGGCTTTGCTTCCGTCAGGATGGATCAAAGAAACTGCAATCTCATCCGCATAATTTTTCCAGATCTGCAGATTCAGTGATATTTCATATCCGCTCACTGCAACCTCAACTTCTTCCGTAACATTTTCGCGCAGAGTTCCTGCTGCATGCACCGCCGATGCCCCCTCATTCCCGCTGCCGGTAATAATTGATGTGCGCCAGTAATCTGCCATATCATCAAGATAACTTTCCAGCAGGGAATTGCCGGAATGTGAACCATAATTATTTCCAAAACTTAAGTTTAAAACGACAGGCATCCCATACTCCTGTGCTTTTCTGATACAGTAATCTACCGCCTGCATCAGTTCTGTCGTTCTTGGAAAAGACCGCTCACCCGGTGTTCCTAATTTAACGATCAGAAGCGGACTCTCATATGCTACTCCCCTGTACCGTCCCTGCGAGGCTATACCATTTCCGGCTGCAATCCCCGTCACATGGGTGCCGTGTCCTGAAATATCACGGCTGGGACATACCGCATACCGCTCTCTTTCCGTCGTCTGCTCTAATGCACGGTTTATCACTGCCTGCGGAAATTCTGTTCCAAGAAAATACCCTGCCGGGGCCCCTAAAAATGACTGTTCCGCGTTTTCTTCAGACAATGGATCTGCCACACTGCCTGCTGGAATCGTCTGATCCCAGAGATCTAAGATTCTGGTCGTTCCGTCCGCATTCCGGAAATCAGGATGTGCATAATCAATCCCGGAATCGATCACTGCCACGATTACGCCGGTTCCACTTAAATCATTCCTTCCGGCTGTTCCTCCCTGCATCTGTCCGGTCTGCAGAGGATTGATGCACGACACACGTCTGCCATTATTCACTGCAAAAAACAAAAGTTTCGGTTTCTCCATATATTCGATCTCTGTCAGCGCCGCCACCAGCTCCACAATGTGCTCCGGCAAAAGCAGGATCGCATACTCATTCCGCAGATTCGTAATTTTTATCCGGTCGTATTCCTTTGGAAAATTTTGTGCAAGCAGTCTTTTTAACGATTCCTCCGTTCCTCCAAACTTCACGATCACTTCCCATGTTCGTTCCTCCTTGTCGTATCCTGTATCAAGATCTAACGACTTTTCGCGTTCCTGCTCTGTCGCATCGAGTGCAAGATTCAACAGATTTTCTATTTTCTCATTGGACATAAAAATCCCCCGCGATCGCACTCCTTTACTTATTAGAAATGCGGCTGCGGGGGATTTTATGACTTATTGTTTTTATTTTTAAAATTCTACCGACTTATTATTGTTTTTTAATGCATGATATAACTCTGCATGTGTCAGATATATGTATGGTTCTACATAAAATACCAGAAGAATACCGACTGTGCAGATGCCTAACAATGTCCAGCCGATAAATGAAAGATCTAAAACAAATGCATTCCATTTATTTCCATCCATCATCCGCTTACTCTCTGCAAATGCTTCCTGTCTGGTCATTTCCGGATGCTCTGCTAACAGATATGGGATCATCATATATTCATAACTTTTCACAATACCAGGAATGATAAACAGCAAACTCCAAAGTGCGGTAAACAGTCCGCGAAGGAACATGATCACACCGATATTTGCATATCCGTTTTTAAATCCGTGTGCCAGATCACCTAACTGTGCATTGCCATATTTACAGTTTACAAAGAATTTCTGGCATCCTACCTCAAGCGGATTCCAGATAAAAATACTGAGCAGTATACTGATCACCATGGCAACGAGTACCGCTGCTAAGATAATTCCGATCACGGAAAATAAAACTGCCGGGTCCATGTATGCCATTCCATCCGTTGATGACTTTGCTGAATTTCTGGTAGCTGTCGAACCTGATCCCAAAATAAGCGACAGGATCAACCCAACTAATACCGCTTTCCAGTAATTCGCTTTCAATGCAAGTTTTGCATTGCTTTTTAAATCACTTCTGTTCCACATATTAAACTCCTCCTTAAATAAAAACATTTTTCACTTCGTCAGTTTAACATATTAACGTTTCATTGTCATCATAAACAGCGCAATCTTAAAAAATTTTTAAAAATTTTTCATAAATCTTAATTTTTAAATCAGGCTGCAGTTATACCTCTATCTTTCCTTCTTTCAGCAGTTCAACAAATGCCTCTGACAACTTTGGATCAAACTGTGTTCCCTTGTTACGTTCTAACTCACTGATCGCATAATCTACCGGCATTGCTTCCTTGTAAGAACGCTTTGTTGTCATCGCATCGAACGAATCACACACTGCAAGTATACGTCCAAGCAAAGGGATATCTTCTCCTTTCAGACCTCTCGGATATCCCTTTCCGTCGTATCTCTCATGATGTGATAATACAGCCGGTATCACATAGTTCATATTAGGCAGGAAATGGATCATCTCAATCGAATTTGTGACATGTGTTTTCATGATCTCATATTCCTCAGCATTTAGTCTTCCCTGTTTTTTCAGGATACTTTCCGGAATACCGATTTTCCCGATATCATGAAGCAGTCCCGCCTCTTTTACAATTTCAATATCATCTGGTGAAAGTCCTATTTTCTTTGCAAGCAGAACTGCATAATCCGATACATGACATGAATGCTCAAATGTATACGAATCCTTCGCATCAATTGCTGCAGTCAGTGCATAGATGGTCGGTGCGATCTGTTCATAATGTTTTTCTGCCTTCTGATCCTCGATCTCATCTTCCGTGCGTTCTCCATAAATTTTAATACAGTTCTTTCCATCCCGTTTTGCATAAAAATTTGCACGTTCTGCCTGACTGAGCAGCTCATCCTCTCCGGAAGCTGTATCCGGATAAAATGCAATACCGATACTTGCAGTGACCGGCTGGAGTACATCCGGCTTTTCCTTATCCTCGATCAGGAAATTCTTCTGTATTTTCTGTGCGATCAACGAAACTTCTCTCTTTTCCCCCGAATTGATCAAAACAACATATTCATTTGATCCAAACCGGAACGTTTCTCCCTGACATCCTACCGTATTCTCTATGATATGCCCGCACCATTTTAAGATACGGTCTCCACACTCTTCTCCATACAGCTCGTTAAAGAGCTTAAAATCATCCAGATCAAGATACAAAAGAGCCACCGGCTGTCCCACTTTCCAGTTTTCCATCAGAAATTTTTTAAAATATCCCCGGTTATAAAGTCCTGTCAGTTCATCATGGATCGATATCTGATATACTTCCTGATATGTACGGATATTTTTCAGACATACACTGGCATATAATCCAATTCTCCAATAGTAATCTCTCTCTAAATAATTGAGTCTGGTCCGCCTTTCGAGTTTTATATAAATAAACCCCTGTATCTCATTGTCATACTTCATCAGAGAAATCTCAGAACGTTCGCCTATTCCCGGTTCCTCCAGCATAGCTGCGATCTCATCCTGTTCTTCCTGTCCCGGCATCTGTCCACTGCCTGTTTTTGCGAGTGTAAATTTATTTTCATTTCTGGTAAAGATAAAAACATCAATTACCGGAAACATCTCATTTACCACACCGATCATTTTATCAAACAGTTCTTCCTGCCGAAATACGGATGCCGACTCATTCTGAAAACAACGCAATACTTCAATCTGTTTTCTGTTCTGTCCCTGCATGACTCCTTCTGCCATTTTTCTTGCCAGATAAAATATAAACAACGACCATCCCATAAATCCAAGCACGATCACTATGATCTTCTGCTGCATTTCCGGCAATACACTGCCAAGATACCTCTGTGCATTATGATTAAAATTAAATACCGGGAGAAGGCTGACTGCCAGTGCAACAGAATAGATGCATCCGATCACGATACGGTTTGACAGATCAAACAGATACTTGTGCCACATGATATACAACAGACACAACGCCATAAAAATGCCACCGAGCATATCGTAAGGGAACTGATTGCCCGGCAATGCATCCAAAAGATTGCCGGTCAAAACCAAAACTGTCCCAAGCAGCAAAGGAAATAATTTCTTTCGTTTTTCCAGTTTATTGCCGATCGCCCTGTGTGCCAGAACGGTCGCATATACGATCACGCCTGCCTCCACAACTGCCAACAGATAACTTCCCCACGATATATGATAAGTATATCCTATACTTCCATCCGTATATCTGACGATATCCGGTTCCGGGATAAATACCTCTGTAGCAATATTGATCCCCATTGCTGCTGCAGTAGCGATACAAAATCCGATCAGGAATCCATTCTTTCTGATCTCCAGCATATAAAACAAAAAGGCATACATAAAAATCGGCACCGTCAACAGTCCGAACACCGACACATGAAACCAGAACCGTATTCCAGGCATGATCTGCATACGCATCATTACCATGCCGCCTGTCCATATCAGGCAGGATAAAAGAATCTGTCTGAAATACCTGACTGCTTTTGCATCCGCCGCATTCAGGAAGGAAAAGAATATAAACAGGAAGCAGAAAAACGCTCCGATCGGAACTCCAATATATAAACTATCCAGCGTCAAAGCCGTTTCCTCCAAATTAAAAAAATTAACTTATTAAGTATAACATACTCCAATATATAATTCCAAGTTTTTCCTGGAAATCCGACTGTTTTTATCATTTTTTGGATAGCAATTTATCATAAATATAATGGGTCTGCATATACTAACAGGGAATAAATCTGTTTTCAAAAAATGGAGTGAACTTATGTGCGGAATTGCAGGATTTTGCAGTCTGAAACGCTGTTATACGGACAGACAGTCCTTTTGGGAGAATGTACTGATCTCCATGCATCAAAAACTGATACACCGTGGCGGCGACGCTTCCGGTATCTATCTGGCACCGCATGCCGGCCTGTCACATCAGAGACTTTCCATCCGTGATATTACGCACGGTGCCCAGCCTATGATACGCCACCACAACGGTGCTGATTATGCTATCGCCTACAACGGAGAAATCTATAATACCGATGAACTGATACCAGAACTTACCGCTGCCGGATTTGACTTTCTTACAACCTCTGATACAGAAGTGATCTTATATGCCTATATGCATTTCGGTGCTTCCTTTGTCTCTCACTTAAACGGAATTTTTGCTTTTGCCATCTGGGATGGTGCCACCGGACAGCTTTTACTCTATCGCGACAGGGTAGGAACAAAACCTCTTTTTTATTCTGTAAAAGACAACGAACTGGTTTTTGCTTCCGAACCCAAAGCCTTATTTTGTTTTCCGGATCTGACACCTTCCATCGACAAAAACAGCTTAAGGGAACTGCTTGCGGTTGGTCCTGCACGCACACCCGGCTATGGGATTTTCCGCGGCATCTGCGAAGTTCTGCCCGGTCATTACATGTGTTTTAACACCTCCGGTCTTTCCGACACCATCTACTGGGATCTGAAATGTCTGCCTCATACGGACTCCTATAAAGATACAGTAGCACATGTATCTTTCCTCATACGCGATACTGTAAAACGGCAGATGGTATCCGATGTACCGGTCTGTACATTTTTATCCGGCGGCATTGATTCAAGCATCGTTACTGCCCTTGCCGCATCTTACCAGAGCGCACATGACAAAACCCTAAATACTTTTTCCTTCGATTTTACGGAAAATGATATTTATTTCCAGTCCAATTCCTTTCAGCCGGAACGCGATCTTCCATATGTAAACTGCATGTTAAAGCATTGTAAAACAAACCATACCTATCTGGAATGTACACAGGAAACACTTGCCGACATGCTCTATACTGCCGTAGATGCGAAAGATATGCCTGGTATGACGGACGTGGATGCCTCTTTGCTTTATTTTTGTTCACTCGTAAAAAAACAGAACAAGGTAACACTGACCGGAGAATGTGCTGACGAAATTTTCGGCGGCTATCCATGGTTTTACCGCAAAGAGCTGATGCATCAGGACGGTTTTCCATGGTCTGCAGATACAAATGCCCGTACTGTTTTTCTTGCCGATGATGTCGTAAAGAATCTTGATCTTTCTTCTTATTCCCATGCCAGATACGAAGAATCTTTAAAAAAGACACCACATCTTCCGGACGAAACTGCCGAAGAATACAGACGCAGAGAGATCGCCTACCTGAATATCAAATGGTTTATGCAGACACTGCTCGACCGCATGGACCGCACCAGTATGTATTCCGGTCTTGAAGCGAGGGTTCCATTTGCAGACCATCGCATTATCGATTATGTATACAACGTCCCCTGGGAAATGAAATACCAAGGCGGTGTAGAAAAATCCCTTTTACGCGATGCCTTCTGTGATCTTCTGCCGCCTGAACTGCTGCACCGCAAAAAAAGTCCTTACCCCAAGACCTATCATCCGGGTTATGAAAAAATTCTGATCTCACGAATGACGGATATTTTAGCGGACAGCAATGCTCCCATTCTTCCGCTTATTGACAAAAAGAAAGTTAAAAAATTTATGGAATCTCCAAAAGAATATGGAAAGCCCTGGTTTGGACAGCTCATGGCCGGTCCCCAGCTTTTAGCTTACTTTATACAGCTAAATTACTGGATGGAAAAATATCATCTTTCCATATAAAAAATGGCTTGGAAAGTCTTTTATTTTTGACTTTTCAAGCCATTTTCCAATTCATGTAACAAAATATTTCAGAATTTCTGCACATCATTGTCCGGAAACTTTCTCCGGTATACCGCACATACCAGCACCGCGATCAGTATTCCTGTGACCATTCCGGCAAGAACGTCCGTCGGATAATGAACCCCGACATAAAGCCTTGAGAACATGATCAGGAATGCGAGGATCAGAGCCGGTACTCCGATCTTTCGCGGACATGTGAGAAAAATAACAACTGCTGCCGCAAACGAACTGCCGGTATGACCAGATGGAAATGACAGATCCTTCTGCGCTTCTATGATACGCTGCAATCCATCCACTGCCTCATAAGGTCTTGTTCTGGCAACCAGATTTTTGAGAATAAGGTTATTAATGATCAAAGATCCTATCAGTGAACACGTCATAAGCAGCCCGGTCTTTCGCATCTTTTTTAAAAGCAGAAACAAAACTGTGAGTGCAATCCAGATCCATCCGGCGTCTCCCAAATGTGTGATAAATTTCATCACAGGTGTCAGCATATCATTTCTCACATGCTCCTGTATCCATAATAAAATATTGCCATCTAAATGTAACAAAGCATCCATCTTATGTATTACCCCATTTTTTTACATTTTTACGAATATTTTACTTTTCTACTGTGGTCCCGTCAACACTTTATTGAGCAGATCAGCAAGCGGCACCATTGCATTTTTTGCTTCTTCGAGTGTATTCGTCTGTGCCCCAACCTCAATCAGGAGCGTTTTCGGGCAATAGTGCATATTGTAGCGGTACCCTTTCAGGTAAATTCTTCTGGTAAATCCCGGATAATATTCCGCCGCCTTTAGCTGCATCTGAAACGATACCGCCAGATTATCTGCGATATAAGGATTATACAGATATTCGATATCACCTGTTTTCGTCGTACGGCTTAATCCATTAAAAAACATCACCTGTGCCATCTGCACACCGTTTTGTTCTGTCACCAGCCTTGTATTGTTCCCAACGCCGTCACGATGCAGATCGATCACAACCTCAATACTCTGATTCTCCGCTAAAATCTGTTCTAACGCAGGCCCCGCTTTTGCATAAGCATGATCTCTGTCTCCGACATCATACTGCCCCGTGTGGTGGATAACAGAAAAACCATATTTTTGTGTCAGAAGCTCTGTCAGATAATCTCCGACACCCACCACCGTCATGGAAGCATCACCAGGGACAGAATCTGCATATCCTTCCTGTGAATGTGTGTGATAGATCAGAATCTGCGGTGTGGATGCATCATGGCTTAAACGCACATCCTTTCCAAGCAGGGCATCTGCATTAAGCTGTGCGCTCCCGATTGTTGTCGTATTATCTACCTGATAAAAATTCTGGATCAGATAATCAAAATCATCCAGCTTTTCCCTGGCAAACGTGACCACTTTACCATCTGCCACTGCTGCCGCTTCTTTACTGTCTGTATCTTTCAAAGTCTGATCTTGTGCCATGTCTTGTTCTTCCACATTCTCTTTTGTATTCTCAACCTCTTTTTCATCATCTGGCAGGCTCGTACCATCTGCGCTTCCGACAGATGGTATCACTTTCCCAGTCTTTTCATCCACATAGTTTTCATCTGCAGCCTCCCGCGCTAAGATTGTCTCATAAGAGAGATCACTCTCGATCTGGGTTTTATATGATTCACTTTCTGTATTGACATCCTCCTCCGAAAAAAGTACACCGATCACTTTTTCCACCAAAGACCACTCATTTTCATCCTTTATGCTGTATGACAGGCCGGGAAGATAAAATTCAAGTACTTTTTCACAACAGCTTTCTGCCCCCTCCTCTCCCAGTTTTGTCAGAAAGGATTTATCTGTCTGTATCAGCAGCGCAATGAAAGCCGATAACAATATCCATAGCCAGACGGCTGCTTTTATTTTTTTCTTTTTTAAAGACCGATAACGATAAGCATACATACTACACTGTATGCTCTTTCAATTTTCATTATGTCAGTATCCCATCCATTTATACCGGCAGCATTTCACCCATAAATGCGATATTGATGCCCTCAGAGATCGTGAAACTTAATCTTTTCACTGACTCATCGATATCTTTTGGTGTCACAAACATCGCATTTAAATTCGGTGAGAGCAGTTCCCTGATCAATTCATATTTTTCCCCATCATTCAGTTCCTTTAACGAATCTCCCAGCTTATCAAAAGCTCTGCTCTGGCTCATAGCTGCGATCAGATTAAACATCGTGTCATTGACGATGGTCGCAGCATCCACAACTGTCGGTATCCCGATTGAGATCACCGGAACCCCTAGACTCTTTTTATTCAGGCCGTGTCTGTGATTTCCAACTCCGCTGCCTGGGTTAATTCCGGTATCTGTAACCTGGATCGTCCGGTTTAACCTTTTGGTACTCCGCGCAGCTAACGCATCAATAACAATGACAATATCCGGTTTTGTCTCATCAATGATCCCGTGAATGATCTCAAGGCTTTCCATCCCCGTCTGTGCCATAACTCCCGGTACGATGCTGCTGATCCGGTTTACATTTTTTTCCCCGAATGCATATTTTCCATACTCTTTTATAATGTGTCTTGTGATAAACAGGTTGTCCACCACACGGGGGCCTAACGCATCCGGTGTAACTTCACGGTTTCCAAGTCCTACAACCAACACTGACATTTCTTCTTTTCTGTCCCGTATCAGCTTACGAATGATCTGTGCAAGCTGCACAGATATCTCTCTGTGGTAATCCTCGTCCTCCTCATCCATATTTCCCGCCTCGATCGTAATATAGGTTCCCTTTGGTTTTCCCATCGTCTTTGCACCGTTTTCTGTTTCAATGACCACTGTGCTGATCGTGATATTTTTATCTACTTTCTCTTCTAAAAAGCGGACTCCCTTTAAATCAACATGATCTTCCTGCATTTTTTCCTGCGTTTCAAGTGCTAAATCTGTCCGGATCTGATACATAAATTCCCCCTATATCCCAATGCCCTGCTCCCGGCATCTGTTATCTCTGCCTATATTATTTCAAATCTGTGAAAAAAATATCCATAATTTCTCATTATTTTGCTGTTTTATACTTGACAACAAAAATATACTGACCTATAATGTACCAGTATGTTTACATTGAACTGTCCGTGTCCGGCTTTAATGTAACAATCATGAACAATAACGATTACAAATTGGAGGTGTACGGATTGGCTAACATTAAATCTGCAAAGAAAAGAATTTTAGTAACAGAGACAAGAGCTGCTAGAAACAAAGCGATCAGAAGCGAAGTTAAGACTTCTATTAAAAAAGTTGAGGCTGCAGTGGCTGCAAATGATAAAGAGGCTGCAAAAGCTGCTTTAACAGTTGCTATCTCAACCATCGAGAGCGCTTCTTCTAAAGGAATTTACCACAAGAACAATTCTGCTAGAAAAGTTTCCCGTTTAACAAAACTTGTTAACGGATTAGCTTAATTTTTGAAACATAGATAAAACTTATATGTGGTTTTAACCCGACCACATAATAAAAAACACCAGTACCGTCATAC
>ERZ1034626.1883-NODE-1883-length-13156-cov-9.853523_pt1 | contig 13156 bp, 8 predicted proteins | sample MGYA00520652_ERZ1034626 | MGnify/ENA primary metagenome ERZ1034626 (study PRJEB33766, sample SAMN09781765) | gut metagenome | biome: gut microbiome | host: Homo sapiens | place: Madagascar | study: EMG produced TPA metagenomics assembly of the PRJNA485056 data... | reverse complement strand
GCACCCTCATCACCCACATGAACGGCCTGAACAAGCCCACCAGCGGCAAAATTTATATTGATGGCCGCGACCTGTGGGCCGAGCCCGAAAAAATAAGAGATTTCCGTTTCCTCACCGGTCTGGTGTTCCAGTACCCGGAGTACCAGCTGTTTGAGGAGACCTGCTATAAAGATATCGCCTTTGGCCCCAAGAACATGGGCCTGGACGAGGCCGAGATCGACAGGCGGGTGCACGAAGCCGCCGCCTTTGTCGGCTTGGACGAGGCCCTTTTGGAACGCAGCCCCTTTGAGTTGTCCGGCGGCCAGAAGCGCCGGGTGGCCGTGGCAGGCGTCATGGCCATGAAGCCCCGCATCCTCGTGCTGGACGAGCCCGCCGCGGGCCTGGACCCCGAGGGCCGGGATGAGATCCTGAGCGAGGTGAAAGAGTACCACAAAAAGACGGGCACCACCGTCCTGCTGGTCTCCCACAGCATGGAGGATATTGCCAAGTACGCCAACCGGGTGCTGGTGATGTCCAACAAGAAGATCGCCATGTACGATACGGTGGAGAATGTGTTTGCCCGGGCTTCGGAGCTGCTGGAGCTGGGCCTGAGCGTGCCCCAGGTGACAAAAATTTTCCTCAAGCTGCGGGAGATGGGGGTGGACGTCCCGGCGGACGTGTACACCATCCCCTATGCGGTCAAGACCATTCTGGCCGCCAAGGCGCGGCGGGACGCCGGGGAGTCTCTTGTATTGCCCCGGGATGCTGAGAACGGGAAAGGGGGCGTGTCCGGATGCTGAGAGATATCACCATTGGCCAGCACTTCCCGGGCAACAGCCTTGTGCACAAATTTGACCCCCGGCTCAAGCTGGTGCTCACCATTGCTTATATCATCCTGCTGTTCGCGGCTTCCAACCCGCTGGGACTGGCATTGTCCATCCTGTTCCTGGTGGGGATGTACGCTGTGGCAAAGATCCCGTTCAAGCTCATCCTCAAGAGCCTGAAACCAATTTTACCCATTGTCGTCTTTACGGCAGTGCTCAACCTCTTCTTCGTCTCGGGTGAGGGGGAGCCGCTGGTGCACATTGGATTCCTGACCGTTTACGCCGAGGGCGTCAAGTACGCCATCCTGATGGCGGTGCGCGTCATGGCCCTGATCGCGGGCACCAGCCTGCTGACTTACACCACCAGCCCCATCGTGCTGACGGATGCCATTGAGCAGCTGCTCAAGCCGCTGGGCAAGATCCACTTCCCGGTGCACGAGCTGGCCATGATGATGAGCATTGCGCTCCGCTTCATCCCCACCCTCATCGAGGAGACGGACAAGATCATGAACGCCCAGAAAGCCCGCGGTGCCCAGCTGGACACCGGCAAGATGACCGAGCGCATCAAAGCGCTGGTGCCCGTCCTCATCCCGCTGTTCATCTCGGCGTTCCGCCGGGCGGACGAGCTGGCGATGGCCATGGAGTGCCGCTGCTACCGCGGTGGTGACGGCCGCACCCGCCTGAAAGTGCTCCGCTGCACCCGGCAGGATTACATGGATCTGGCGGTCTGCATCGTCTGCTTTGTGGTCATCCTGTCGTCCCGGCTGGTATTCCCGAATTATTAAAACTCCCCCAGTCGCCTGCGGCGACAGCCCCCTCAAGGAGGGGGCCTTATAGCCTCCCTCTTTGAGGGAGGTGGCACGGCAAAGCCGTGACGGAAGGAGTTCCATGCAGAACTTTTTACTTACCCTTGCCTACGATGGCACCAACTACTGCGGGTTTCAGGTGCAGCCCAACGGGCGGAGCGTGGCCCAGACCTTTCAGGATGGGCTGGAGGCCGTGCTGGGCTGCCGCCCGGATATCAAGGGGTGCAGCCGCACCGACGCGGGCGTCCACGCGCTGGGCTTTATGCTCAATTTCCACGCCGACACCCGCATCCCGGTGGAAAAGCTGCCGCTGGCCCTCAACCAGCACCTGCCGCCGGATATCCGGGTGCTGGCGGCGCGGGTGGTGCCGGAGGATTTCCATGCCCGGTACGCGGCCCACACCAAAACGTATCTCTACCGCATCCACAACAGCCCCATCGACTCGCCGTTTGACGAGAAGTATTATACCCGGGTGCCCCGGCGGCTGGACACGGCCAAAATGAACACGGCAGCCCGGCGGTTTGTGGGCAAACACGATTTCCTGGCCCTGTGCGCGGCGGGGTCTTCCGCTGCCGCCCACGGTGACACGGTGCGGACCATCACGGCCTGCGGAGTGGAGCGCAAAGGGGACGAAGTAGAGATCACCGTCACCGCGGATGGATACCTCTACAACATGGTGCGCATCCTGGCCGGGACCCTCTGCGAAGTAGGGGCCGGGCGGATGCAGCCCGAGGCCATCCCGGGCATCCTTGCCAGCCGTGACCGGCACAAGGCGGGCCCCACCCTGCCCGCCAAGGGACTGTTTTTGAAGAGTGTGGAGTATGATTGAGAGGTGGCTAGCCCTCTCAGCCTCACGCTGTTCGGCAGCTCCCCCAAAGGGGGAGCCCTTGGCAAAGAGATGAAGTTTGCGTGGATTGCCAAGGCCTCTCACTTTGGGAGAGGTGGCATTGCGATCGCAATGACGGAGAGGGCAAGCCATTTAGGACAAGGAGAACAACCAAATGAGAAAGAACCATCGCGGCCAACGCCCCGAGAGTGACGAGCCGCTTTCGGCCGGGCGGGTCGAATATCTGGAGCAGGCCCGCGCCCGGGTGCGGGCACGGCGGCTGCGGCGCACGGCGCTCATCGTGGCGGTGCTGACGGCTGTGGTGCTGTTTACCACCGGGCTGGTGGGCAGCTCGGTGGCGCTGGTCAAGGACTGTGTGGACACCACCCGCATTGCCCTGATGCCGGGCCCCGGCTGGCCCCAGCAGACCGGCGTGATGGAGCCCACCCAGGTGCTGCCCATGACGGGCGGCTTTGTGGAGCTGGGCGGCGACAGCTGCGTGGTGTACTCCCGCACGGGCACCCGGCTCAACAGCATCCAGAGCGGCTATGGCCGTCCGGCGCTGGCGGCGGGCAAGACCCGTTTTGTGCTCTACAACCGCTCCGGCAACGAGCTGCGGGTGGAGAGCCGCACCCAGAACCTCTACACCAAAAAACTGGAAAACAATATCTTCCTCTGCGCCATGTCCGATAACGGCACGCTGGCCGTTGTCACCGACGATGTGAGCAGCATGGCGGAGCTGCTGGTGTATTCTCCCACCATGGAGCAGCAGCTCCGCTGGAACATGACCTCCAACGACGGCACCCCGCTGCGGATGGCGTTCTCGCCGGACAGCCGCCGGCTGGCGGCTGCTGCCGTCACGGCCGGCGGCGGGCAGATGCAGACAAACCTTTATGTTGTCACCCTGGCCCAGGGCGACCCGGTCAATGTGGGGAGCCAGAGCGGTGTTCCCCAGTGGGTGGGCTGGCTTTCCGGTACCACCCTGCTGGCCGTGTACGACAGCCGGGCCATCCTGTACAACGCGGCAGGCGGAGAGCGTGCCCGCTATGAGTTTGGCGGCGGCACCCTGCGGGATGTCTCGGTGGACAGCGCGGGCAATGTGGCGCTGCTGCTGGCCTCCGGGCAGGTCTGCCAGCTGGTGACGCTGGACAAGGAGCTCAATGTCCAGTACAGCGGCAATGTGACCACCTCCAACAAGGTGGTGCGGCGGGGCGAGCTTGTCTATCTGCTCACCGACAGCACCGTGGAGAGCCTGACTTCCGCGGGGGAGTACCAGTGGAGCCAGAGCCTGACGGCCCGGCCGCAGGCGCTGCTGGCGGATGCCAAGCAGACACTGGTCTTCTGCGGCAACACGGTGCAGCAGGTAACGGCACCGGAACCCTCTCAGGCAAGTTGAGGAAAAGGAGAGAATCATTCCTGAAATTAGCACTCTGCGGCAGAAAGTAACAGGGAAAATACTCTATGTTCAAGAATCCGTCATTTCTTTTTGATATTATGTGCACGGTGGTTTGGCTGCTGCTGGCCGTCCGCTACGCCCGCAAAGGCTTTCTGGCCTCGGTGGTGCAGCTGGCGGGGAGCCTGCTCAGCCTGACCGGAGCCCGGGCCTTTTCCGGCTGGGCAGCCGGGCAGGTGTTCCAGAACTTCTTCGCGGGTAGCTTCCGCAACCAGATCGCCGCCAGCATCACGGCCGGGGGCGTGGTAGACCTTTCCGGCATTGCCCAGCGGTATGCGGGCTTTCTGCCGGAAAGCTTCCGGGCTTCCATCGTGGAGGCCTGCGAGCGCTCCGTTTCCGCCGTGCTCAGTGACAACGCCGTGGTGCTGGCCGATGTCATCGTCCAAAAGGTGCTGGCCCCGCTGCTGACGCCGGTGATCTCACTGGTGCTGTTCTTTGTGGCATTCGCTCTGCTGCGGATGCTGGTCAGCCTGCTGGTCACGGTGCTGGGGCTGGTGAACAGGCTGCCGGTGGTGGGCACGGTCAACCGCTGGCTGGGCTGGACGGCGGGCGGCATTGCCAGCCTGCTGGACATTTATCTGGTGCTGTGTGTGCTCTGGGCACTCATTGTCATCACGGGCGGCAACCTGACGATGCTCAACGATACTGTTATGAGCAGCAGCCTTTACTATAAAGTTTTCAATGTGTTCAACCCGTTCCTGTAAGGGTTGGATTGGATAGGAGGAACAATGGTCTGTAATCGATGCCAGAAACGTCCGGCCATCATCTTCGTCCAGCGGATGGAGAATGGCCAGATGAAAAATGAGGGGTACTGCCTGCACTGTGCCCGGGAGCTGCACATCAAGCCGGTGGAAGACCTGATGAAGCAGTTCGGCATGTCGGACGAAGACATGGACAATATGGAAAACCGGATGGAGAGCATGATGGAGGAGATGGGCGGCGAGACCAACCCGTTCTCCATGATGATGAACATGGGCCAGCCGGAGAACGAGGGCGACGAAGACCTGATGCCCGGCTCCAGCGCCACGTTCCCGCTGGGGGTCAAGGACGGCCAGAACGAGCAGCAGGGGGACAAGAAAGCTGGAAATAAAAACGGCAAGAAGCCGCCCCGCCGCAAGTTTTTGGACACCTACTGCGAGAACCTGACCCGCAAGGCCCGGGAAGGCAAGCTGGATGATATCATCGGCCGTGACCGCGAAATTTACCGCACCATCCAGATCCTGAGCCGCCGCCAGAAGAATAACCCCTGCCTCATCGGTGAGGCGGGCGTGGGCAAGACGGCCATTGCCGAGGGCATTGCGGAGCGCATTGCCAAAGGGCAGGTGCCGGCGGGCCTGAAAGACAAGGAGATTTTCCTGCTGGACCTGACCAGCCTGGTGGCGGGCACTCAGTTCCGCGGCCAGTTCGAGCAGCGGGTCAAGGGCCTGTTGAGCGAGGTCAAGGCGGCGGGCAATGTCATCCTGTTCATTGATGAGATCCACACCATCACCTCGGCCGGTGAGAGTGAGGGTGCCATGAACGCGGGCAACATCCTGAAGCCTGCCCTCTCCCGCGGGGAAATTCAGGTCATCGGTGCCACGACGTTCAACGAGTACCGCAAGTATATCGAAAAAGATCAGGCGCTGGAGCGCCGCTTTCAGCCCGTGCGGGTGGAGGAGCCCAGCGTGGCCGATACCCTCGCTGTGATGAACGGCATCAAGCACTATTACGAGGAGCACCACCATGTGCAGGTGCCCGCCGATGTGCTCAGTGCCACCGTCACCCTCAGTGAGCGGTATATCACCGACCGCTATCTGCCGGACAAGGCCATCGACCTGCTGGACGAGGCCTGCGCCTGCTGCAATCTGGCCCACCCGGTCATCTCCGAGTATCTGGAGGCCCGGAAAGAGCTGGACGCCCTCAAGCAGGAAGAAGCCGATCTGGCCAACGCCGATGTCAATGAGCCCATCGACTATGAGCAGGTGGCCGAGCGCAAGACCCGCATTGCCCAGCTGGAAAGCGAGCTGCCCGCCAAGCAGGCCGCTGCCAGTGAGATCAGGGTGACCATGGACGATGTGGCCAAGGTCATTGAGCTGTGGACGGGGATCCCGGCGGTGAAGATCCAGGAGACCGAGTACGCCAAGCTGGCAAACCTCGAAACAGAGCTCAAGAAAAAGATCATCGGCCAGGACGAGGCCGTCCATCTGGTGGCACAAGCGGTCAAGCGGAGCCGCGCCGACCTCTCGGGCCGCCGCCGTCCCGCCAGCTTCATCTTTGTGGGGCCCACGGGCGTGGGCAAGACCGAGCTGGTCAAGCAACTGGCAAACCAGCTCTTTGACGGCCCGGACCCCCTGATCCGGCTGGACATGAGCGAGTATATGGAGAAATACGCTGTCTCCCGGATGATCGGTTCGCCTCCGGGCTATGTGGGCTACGAGGAGGCCGGCCAGCTGACCGAGAAAGTCCGCCGCCGCCCCTACAGCGTGGTGCTGTTTGACGAGATCGAGAAGGCGCACCCGGATGTCATGAACATCCTGCTGCAGATTCTGGACGAGGGCAAGATCAACGATGCCCAGGGCCGGACCGTGGATTTCTCCAACACCGTGATCTGCATGACCTCCAACGCCGGCAGCTCTGACCAGACTTCGGGCGGCCTTGGCTTCAACAAGAGCGAGGAGCAGCGCAGCGAGGAGAAGACCCGCAAGGCGCTGGCCCAGTTCCTGCGGCCGGAATTCCTGGGCCGCGTGGACGAGGTCATCGCGTTCAAACCCCTGAGCCAGGAGACACTGGAGGGGATTGCAGCCCTCATGTTGGATGAGTACAAGCCCAGCATGGCGGCCAAGGGCATTGCCTACAGCTATACCCCGGCAGCCCTCAAGGCGCTGGTCACCAAGAGCCAGGGCGGTAAGTTCGGTGCCCGCGACCTCCGCCGCGTCATCCGCAAGGCTGTGGAAGACCCCGCCGCCGAGCGCCTCATTGACGGCACGCTGGCCTCCGGCTCCGCCCTTACCGTGGACGCCGACGCGGACGGCGAAGTGGTGCTGAAATAAACGCAAAAAGAAAAGAGACGGTTTTCTTCCAGTGGGAAGAGGACCGTCTCTTTTGTCATGTGAAGTTTAGTTGAATTTGAAGATCTTCCGGGCGATGCGGTAGCCGCCGACAATGACGGTATCGCTCTTGGGGAAGTGCAGGTTGGTGATGCCGCCCAGGCTCAGGCGGACAGCGCGGTACACGCTGGGGCTGGTGTGCTCCTTGAGGTACTGCCAGAGCTGGGTCTTTTTCTCCCTGGCCTCGGCACTGCCGTCCAGCAGAAGGAAGATGTCGCTAATGGCCATCATGATGGAGAGGTAGTGGAGCATGTAGGCCCGCAGACGCTTCTGGTTTTTCAGGGCGTCCAGGTCCTGGCAGTCGATCATGTGCTTGGTGACCCGCAGCTGCTGATCTACCCGCTTGACCATAACGCTCTCGTTGACACTCTGGTCAGCCCGGCCGATGAAGTAGCGGTAGAGGTCAAGGTCCATATAGTACATGCTCTTGACATAGGGCAGAGGCTGGTAGACAAAGATGTTGTCCACATAGAACGTGTGCTTGGGCAGCACCATGCCGCACTGACGCAGCACCTCGGTGCGGTACATGACCGAGTGCATCAGCAGGTTCTGGTCCGGGCGGAAATGGCCCACATGCACCCAGTCGAACAGGCGGTCTTTCGGGAAGACGTTGGTGTACCGGACGGTATGGCTGGTGCCATCCTCCACATGCTCATACACATAGTTGCAGATCATCAGGTCCGGGGCGGTGCCGCGGGCCACGAGGGTCTGCAGGCGGTGCAGGACCTTTTTCAGGGCGTCGGTGTCCAGCCAGTCGTCGCTGTCCACGACTTTATAGTACAGGCCGGTGGCATTGCGGATGCCCTGGTTGACGCCTTCGCCGTGGCCGCCGTTCTCCTGATGGACGGCCTTGACGATGGTGGGATATTTGGCGGCGTACTCGTCGCAGATGGCGGGGGTGTCGTCCTTGGTGGAACCATCGTCCACCAGGATGATCTCGGCCTGCTCTCCGGCGGAGAGCAGCGTCTCGATGCAGTGGCGCATATAGGCCGCCGAGTTGTAGCACGGGACGGCAAAGCTGATGAGTTTTTGCATAGTGTACTCCTTTTAATCACGGAAGCCGGAGCACGCGGGCTGCGGCTAAGAATCTTTAGATGGAGATATGTATTCTTATTATAGCATTTTGGCGCACGAAAAGCTATCAAAACCACAAAATCCCACCGAAAATTCGCAACTCAGGGTGGTTTTGTGGTATACTGGAGCCCAGTGTTGAAACAAAGGAGACAGTTTGATGGAAGACCAGCGCTCGATTTTAAAGAAAGTTTTCGGCTACGACAGTTTCCGCCCCAGCCAGGAGGAGATCGTGAAGCGACTGCTGGGCGGGCAGGATGTGCTGGCCGTGATGCCCACGGGCGCGGGCAAGTCCATCTGCTATCAGGTGCCGGCCCTGCTGCTGCCGGGCATCACCCTTGTGGTATCGCCGCTGGTCAGCCTGATGAAAGACCAGGTGGGGGCCCTGGTGCAGGCAGGCGTGGCCGCCGCCTTTTTGAACAACAGCCTCACCGACAACCAGAAAGCCCTGATGCTCCACCGGGCCCGGGAGGGATGGTATAAGATCATCTATGTGGCCCCGGAGCGGCTGGAGATGCCGGGCTTCCAGCGGTTTGCGCAGGAAAAACTCATCAGCATGGTCACGGTGGACGAGGCCCACTGCATCAGCCAGTGGGGGCAGGATTTCCGCCCCAGCTACCTGCGCGTCAAAGCCTTTGTGGACAGCCTGCCCAGCCGCCCGGTGGTGGGGGCGTTCACGGCCACCGCCACGGCCCACGTCCGGGATGACATCCGCACCCATCTGGCCCTGAAAGACCCCTATGAGGTGACGACAGGCTTTGACCGCCCCAACCTCTATTTTGAGTCCCGCCGTGCCCTGCCCAGCGAGAAGCCCCGTGTCCTGCTGGATTATGTCCTGCGGGAGGGAGACCATGCGGGCATCGTCTATTGCAGCACCACCAAACAGGTGGACGAGACGGCCCGCCTGCTCCAGAGCCGGGGCATCCGGGCGGCAGCCTACCACGCCAAGCTGGACGCGGAGGTCCGCCGGAAGAACCAGGACGATTTCCTCTATGACCGTGTCCAGATCATGGTGGCCACCAACGCCTTTGGCATGGGCATTGATAAGCCCAACGTCCGGTTTGTCATCCACTACAACATGCCCAAGGACCTGGAAAGCTACTATCAGGAGGCGGGCCGTGCCGGGCGGGACGGCGAACCGGCCCGCTGCATCCTGCTCTACTCCGGCACCGATGTGCGGACCATCCGCTTTTTCATTGACAAAGAGAGGGAAGCGGACAACGGTCTGCCCGCCGATGTAAAAGCCGAAGCCGCCCGCAAGGCGGAGGAACGGCTCAAGTACATGACCTTTTACTCCACCACGCCCCGCTGCCTGCGGGGGTTCATGCTCCAATATTTTGGGGAGGCGGCCCCGGCCAAGTGCGGCAATTGTTCCAACTGCCTCATGGCAGAGGAGGCTGCCCGGCAGATGGAACAGCGTGCCGCCGAGGCCAAGCAGCGGGCCGCCGCCAGCGCCCGCCGTCTGGCTGAAAAGCCCCGCCGCCGCCCGGCGGACGTGGAGCTCAGCGCCGAGGACGAAAAGCTGCTGGCCGACCTCTACGCCCTGCGCAAGCGGCTGGCCAGCAAGCAGAAGATCCCGGCCTATCTCGTGTTCAGCGATGCCACTCTCCGGGAGATGGTACAGAAAAAGCCGTTCAGCACCGACGAGCTGCTCAACATCACCGGCGTGGGCGAGAAGAAAGCCGCCCGCTACGGCACGATCTTCCTCGCCGCCATCGAGGAGGCCGTCAGCAGCCGCTAAAAATAAAACGTTCCGTTTTCCACGATTCCTGCGTCGGATGTGGAAAACGGAACGTTTTTCTTTTTTATAAGAGGATTACATCGTATGGGTGGAAAAGACCTGCTCGTCCTGCCACCAGACAGGCTCTCCGGCGGCAAGGGACTTGGGCACATCCAGCAGCCGCTGGTTCCGGCTGCCCCGGAAGCGGAGGGAGATGTCGTGCTCGGCCTGCACAAAGCGGCCATCCACCAGCACATCCAGCAGGCCCAGCAGCTCGTCGGTGACTTCGCACCGGGCGTGGCAGGGGACCGCCCCGGTCAGCTGCTCCCAGGTGTAGCCGGAGTAGCACCAGACCGTCTTTTTGGGGTAGAGGGCCTTGAAGTTGCGGACAAAGGGAAGAAGCTCCCGCTGGTTCTCCGGCTCCATGGGCTCGCCGCCCAGCAGGGAGATGCCGGCGATATAGTCCGGCTGGCAGGAGGCGAAAACTTCGTTGCGGGTGGCCTTATCAAAGGGCTTGCCGTAACCGAAATCCCATGCCACCTCATTGAAGCAGCCGGGGCAGTGGTGCCGGCAGCCCGAGACGAACACACTGGTGCGCACGCCGGGCCCGTTGGCAATGTCGTAATATTTAATCGTTGCGTAGTTCATCATTCTTTTTCACAAACAAGATTCCCTCTGTCGCTAACGGCGACAGAGAGAATCGATTTTTATTCCATATTACAGGTGCAGCACCCGATCCTTGATCTCCTGGGTGCGGCCCTGGTTCCAGAACTGGGTGCCGATATAACCGCAGGTGCGGCGGGCAACGTTCAGCTTGTTCTGGTCACGGTTGCCGCACTTGGGGCACTCCCACACCAGCTTGCCGTCGTCCTCCACGATCTTGATCTCGCCATCATAGCCGCACACCTGACAGTAGTCGGACTTGGTGTTCAACTCGGCGTACATGATGTTGTCGTAGATGAACTGCAGCACGCTCATGACGGCTTCCAGATTATCCTGCATGTTGGGCACTTCCACATAGCTGATGGCGCCGCCCGGAGAGAGCTTCTGGAATTCACTCTCAAATTTCAGCTTGGTAAAGGCGTCGATCTGCTCCGAGACGTGGACGTGATAGCTGTTGGTGATATAGTTCTTGTCGGTGATGCCGGGCACGATGCCGAACCGCTTCTGCAGGCACTTGGCGAATTTGTAGGTGGTGGATTCCAGCGGGGTGCCGTAGAGAGAGTAGTCCATATTCTCCGCTTTCTTCCACTCGCTGCACTTGTCGTTCATGTGCTGCATCACGCTCAGGGCAAAGGGTTTGGCACCGGCGTCGGTGTGGCTCTTGCCCGTCATATACTTCACGCACTCATACAGGCCGGCATAGCCCAGGCTGATGGTGGAGTAACCGCCATACAGCAGCTTGTCGATCTTCTCGCCTTTTTTCAGGCGGGCCAGTGCGCCGTACTGCCACAGGATGGGCGCGGCATCGCTGGGGGTGCCCAGCAGACGATGGTGGCGAGCCTGCAGTGCACGGTGGCAGAGGGCCAGACGTTCGTCGAAGATCTTCCAGAACTTATCAAAGTTGCCGCCGGAAGAGAGGGCTACATCCACCAGGTTGATGGTGACGACGCCCTGATTGAAGCGGCCATAATATTTGGGCTTGCCCGTCTCGGGGTCCACATAGGGGGTCAGGAAGCTGCGGCAGCCCATGCAGGTGTAGCAGTGGCCCTCGCCGTTTTTGTCCACCTTCAGCTCCAGCATCTTCTTCTCGGAGATGTAGTCGGGCACCATCCGCTTGGCGGTGCACTTGGCGGCCAGCTCAGTCAGATAGTAATAAGGGGCGCCGGGGCGGATGTTGTCTTCCTCCAGCACATAGATCAGTTTGGGGAACGCGGGAGTGATCCAGACACCGGCCTCGTTCTTGACGCCCTGATACCGCTGGCGGATGGTCTCTTCGATGATGATGGCCAGGTCTGCCTTTTCCTGCGGGTTGCGGGCCTCGCCCAGATACATGAAGACGGTGATGAACGGAGCCTGACCGTTGGTGGTCATCAGGGTGACGACCTGATACTGGATGGTCTGGACGCCGCGGTTGATCTCGTTGCGCAGGCGGCGCTCCACGATCTCTTTTTTCCGCTCGGCGGAAACATCCAGGCCCTCCATCTCGGCCTCGACCTCGGCGGCGATCTTCTTGCGGGAAACATCCACGAACGGAGCCAGATGAGTCAGGCTGATACTCTGGCCGCCGTACTGGTTGGAGGCCACCTGTGCAATGATCTGGGTGGCAATGTTGCAGGCGGTGGAAAAGCTGTGAGGCTTTTCAATATAGGTGCCGGAGATGACGGTGCCGTTCTGCAGCATGTCTTCCAGGTTGACCAGGTCGCAGTTGTGCATGTGCTGGGCAAAGTAGTCCGAATCGTGGAAATGGATCAGGCCCTCCTGATGGGCTTTGACGATCTCCGGGTCCAGCAGCAGGCGGGCGGTCAGGTCCTTGGAGATCTCACCGGCCATGTAGTCGCGCTGGACACTGTTCACGGTGGGGTTCTTGTTGGCGTTCTCCTGCTTGACTTCTTCGTTCTGGCACTCGATCAGGCTCAGAATGCGCTCATCCGTAGTATTGGTCTGGCGCTTGAGGCTCTGTACATAGCGGTAGGTGATATAGTGGCGGGCAATGTCATGGGCACGGATGTCCATCAGCTTGTTCTCCACCATGTCCTGGATCTCCTCCACGCTGACGGCGCGGTTGAGAGCGTGGCACTGGTCGGTCACATCCGATGCGATCTGAGTGATCTGCTCCCGGGTCAGACGGCTTTTGCCGCCCACGGAATCGCTGGCCTTGGTCACTGCCGTGATGATCTTGGTGATATCAAAGGGCACCTCTGCGCCGTTGCGCTTGATGATCTTCATTCATTTTCCTCCTGACGATACAGCCGCAATTTGAGCGGGCGTCCCTTTTGGCAAGAGGCGCCCGCGGAATGCATTGTAGATGTTGATACTATCATATCACTATTTAGTGATATGTCAATGGAAGAACCACTACATTTTGTGTTTTGTAGCATTGAACAAATTTGCGGGAAGATTTTCAGAGCAAAATCTCGGTCAAAGCCCCTTGACAAACCGCACAAGAAAAGTAGGACCTTTCCGCAGGGTAATATCCGCTGTCCTCTATACGGTTCCCATAGGGGATCCCCTTTATTATATTACCTTATAATAGGGGAAAAAGGAGTCCGGCGGGAGGCAGGGGATACACGGGCGGGAAGATGTCAAACGCCGGTGGAGTTTGATACAAAAAACTGGGCAAAAGGCCCAAAGAAGAAAAAAGTCAAAAAAACTTGCAAAAAGGGGTTGCCAAATGGCCCGGTGTGTGGTATTATACTTGAGCGCCAAGCGCTGAGGCAAAAGAATGACT
>ERZ1034626.1882-NODE-1882-length-13158-cov-15.842937_pt1 | contig 13158 bp, 12 predicted proteins | sample MGYA00520652_ERZ1034626 | MGnify/ENA primary metagenome ERZ1034626 (study PRJEB33766, sample SAMN09781765) | gut metagenome | biome: gut microbiome | host: Homo sapiens | place: Madagascar | study: EMG produced TPA metagenomics assembly of the PRJNA485056 data... | reverse complement strand
GCTGATTTCTCAAAGCAGAACGACAATGTGGACTTTGCAGGTCGCATAGTGTGGAAACCCTTGCTCGGAGCTGATGGCAAGCCATTGCTCGACAAGGACGGCAAGGAGCGCAAGTTTGAGGCTTTCAACTTCGGCAAGTACAGAGGACGTTCGGTGGCTGACGTGTTGCGTGCCGACCCTGGCTACTATAGCTGGATGATGACAGGCGACTTCACCTTCAACACCAAGCAGGTGCTGACACGCATCCGCTTGAAGGGATTTAATAAGTAAATGTTGAATGTTGAATGTTGAATGTTGAGTTGGTCGGCTTCGCCGATGTTGAATTGTTCAATTATGAATTAATTGACAACTCAAAATTCAACATTCAACATTCAAAACTGCGCAAAGCGCAACATTCAACATTCCTAATTCAACATTCAACATTCAAACTATGCTAAAGGGCAAGAAAATAGTATTGGGCATAACAGGCTCTATAGCCGCCTATAAGTCGTGTCTGCTGATACGCGAATTCGTAAAGCAGGGAGCTGAGGTGCAGGTGGTGATAACACCTGCCGGTAAGGAGTTTATCACTCCCATTACGCTGTCGGCTCTGACACACAAGCCCGTGGTGAGCGAGTTCTTCTCGCAACGCGACGGCACGTGGAACTCGCATGTCGACCTCGGATTGTGGGCTGATGCAATGGTGATAGCTCCGTGTACTGCCAGCACTATGGGCAAGATGGCGCACGGTGTGGCTGACAATATGCTCATCACTACATATCTGTCGATGAAGGCCCCGGTGTTCATTGCTCCTGCCATGGACCTCGACATGTATCGACACCCGTCTACACAGGCCAATATGCAGACTTTGCTGTCGTATGGCAACCATATCATAGAGCCTGCCGACGGTTTTCTGGCAAGCGGATTGGAAGGGAAGGGACGTATGGAGGAGCCGGCTGTGATAGCACGCCGCATTTCCGAATTCTTTGACCGTAAGGACAGCCACTCGCCATTGGTGGGCAAGAAGGTGATGATAACTGCCGGACCTACATATGAGCGTATTGACCCAGTACGCTTCATAGGCAACTATTCGAGTGGCAAGATGGGGTTTGCCATTGCCGAGGAGTGTCGCCGACGCGGTGCTGATGTGACGATAGTATGTGGACCCGTAAGTGTGAAGTGCGATGACGGCATACGGCGTTTGGATGTGGAGAGCTGTGAGGAGATGTATCAGGCAGCAACACACGAGTTTGCCAATGCCGACGTGGCTGTGCTGGCTGCTGCCGTGGCAGACTTCAAGCCTGCTGATATAGCCGACCGTAAGATAAAGCGCGAGAAGGACGACCTTGTGATGCGTCTGTGTCCTACGCACGACATTGCTGCGGCTTTGGGACAGGCAAAGACCGAGCGCCAGACCATTGTGGCTTTTGCGCTTGAGACCAACGACGAGGAGGCAAACGCACAGCGCAAGCTCGAAAAGAAGAATGCCGACTTTATCGTGCTCAACAGTCTGCGCAACGAGGGTACGTGTTTCCGCACCGACGACAATCAGATAGAGATAATCAGTCGTACGGACAAGAAGCAGTATCCCAAGTGCTCGAAGGCTGAGACGGCTAAATATATTGTGGACGAGATTGAGACCACAGTAAGCCGCAAATAGTCATAACTATACATTATATATATATAATATGTCAATTCGATTGCTAACATCGTTTGTCGCCGCCGTGTTGGGTGGGGTAGGGTGTGCCGACGTGCATGCTCAGGAACTCGATGCACGCATCAGTATCAACCATTCGCAGGTGCAGGGTACTGACGCAAGCGTGTTCGACGACCTCGAGCAGAATCTGATGCGGTTTGTCAACGAGCGCCAGTGGACCAGTATGCAGTTCTATAAGAACGAGCGCATACAGTGCAGCTTCAACATCACGGTGACAAAATACGACAAGGCATCGAATGTGTTCACATGCAAGGCTGTGGTGCAGGCCAACCGTCCGGTATACAATGCTTCGTACACCACAACGCTGTACAGCAATACTGACAACGACTTCAACTTCGAGTATGCACAGTTCGACCAGATACAGTTTAACGAGGAGCAGGTGGACAACCAGCTAACGGCGCTCATGGCCTATTACGCCTATCTGATTATCGGACTCGACCTCGACTCGTTTGCTCCTATGGGAGGTGAGGATGTTCTGCAGCGGTGCATGAATCTGACCAACAATGCTCAGAACCTGAACTATCCCGGATGGAAGGCTTTTGACAGTAGCCGTAACCGATTCGCCATAATCAACGACTATCTCGACGGAGCGATGAAGCCATTCCGCCAGTTGCAGTACGACTACTATCGCAACGGACTCGACGTGATGGCGACCAACGCCGACCGCGGACGTGCAGCCATAACAACAGCGCTGGAGGAAGACCTTAAGAAGGCACATGCCGACCGCCCATTGAGTCTGCTACCGCAGATATGGACTGACTACAAGCGCGACGAACTTGCCAACATTTATAGGGGTAAGGGCACGCAGAAGGAGAAACAGAATGTTTACGACATATTGTTTGGTATCAATGCCAGCCAGAACACGGCTTGGGAAAAGATAAAGGAATAGACTATGCTGAAAAAACTTGACATAAGAAACTTTACGCTTATAGACCATCTGGAGATGCTCTTCTATCCCGGATTCTCCGTTATCACGGGCGAGACGGGAGCTGGCAAGAGTATCATCATAGGGGCTATCGGACTGTTGCTGGGCAATAGGGCGGACACCAAGATGGTGAAGCGTGGGCGCGACAAGTGTATCGTTGAGGCTACGTTCGACCTAAGTGTGTATCACTCAGACGTGCTGAAGGACTTCTTCGAGCGCAACGATCTCGACTATGAGCCTGAGGAATGTCTGCTCAGACGCGAGGTGAACGCCAACGGCAAGAGTCGGGCTTTCATCAACGATACGCCGGTGACGCTGGCGCTGATACGCGAATTGGGCGAACAGCTTATAGATATTCACAGCCAACACCAGAACCTGCTGCTCAATCGTGAGGACTTCCAACTGAATGTGGTGGATATTATAGCACACGATAAGAAGCAGCTTGCTGACTACCAGGTGTCGTACGGCAAGTATCGCAAGGCGCAGGACGAACTGGCTCGTGTGAAGGAGGATATTGAGCGCAACCGTGAGAATGAGGACTTCCTGCGTTTTCAGCAGAAGGAACTCGACGATGCCAATCTGACAGAGGGCGAACAGGAGACACTCGAACAGACAGCAGAGATGATGAGTCATGCAGAGGATATAAAGCGTGTGCTGCATGAGGCTGACCAGTGTCTGGCAGGCGAGGACATGAGTATCGTGAATGAGGTGCGCCAGCGTGCGTCGCAGTTGCGAAGCATAGCCGACATCTATCACGAAGCGCAGGAAATGGCCGACCGACTGGACAACTGCTATGTCGAGCTGAAGGATATTTCGCAGGAGATAGCATCGCATATAGACGACGTGGAGTTCGACCCCGTGAAGTATAACGAGACTACCCAACGTCTCGATACCATATACTCGCTGCAGCAGAAATATCATGTGACTACTGTTGAGGAACTTATAGCCAAGAAGAATGAACTTGACACCCAGCTCGGCAACATCGACAATAGCGACGAGCGACTGGAGGAGTGCAAGCAACGTGTTGAGACACTGAAGGCTGAATGCATGCGGAAGGTTGCTGTGCTGAGCGAGGTGCGCCGCAAGGCTGCCCTAGAGGTAGAAGGCGAACTTGCCAAGCTGTTGGCTCCGCTGGGCATACCTAATGTCAGGTTTAAAGTGCAGATTACTATGGGCGAACTTGCTCAGAAGGGTGTCGACAAGGTGATGTTCCTATTCAGTGCCAACAAGAGCACCGACATGCTGCCCGTATCGCAGGTGGCTTCGGGTGGTGAGATCGCACGTGTGATGTTGTCGCTCAAGGCCATGATAAGCAAGGCGATAGGATTGCCTACCATAATATTCGACGAGATTGACACTGGTGTGAGCGGACGTGTGGCTGAGCAGATGGCTCACATAATGCGTGGCATGGGCGACGTAAACCGACAGGTAATCTGCATCACCCATCTGCCGCAGATTGCCGCTTACGGCTCAACTCACTATAAGGTGGCTAAGCATGAAGCGGAGAGTGGCACGGTGAGCACTATGACACAGCTCACACCCGACCAACGCATAACGGAGATAGCCCAGATGCTCAGCGGCAGTGACGTGACACAGGCGGCTATCGACAACGCCAAGTCGCTATTAATGAAAGAAAAGAAATAAAAGTATATAGATATTTATTATGAATCGATTTTTTGTTACTGTCTTTGCAGCCTTTGCTGTGGCGGTGGCATCGTTTGCCCAGCCGTCAGCTGTCAAGAATGCTGCAAAGTCAACGTTCCGTCTGGTATGTTATGATGCGAACGGCAACCGCAGTGCCGAGACTTACGGTGTATTCACATCGGCCAATGGCGAGGCTGTTGCACCATGGTCGGCTCTGTCAACGGCAGCGCGTGCCGAGGTGGTTGACTTCAATGGCAAGACATACAATGTACGCACACTGGTTGGTGTAAACGAGTTGTATGACATGTGCCGTTTTCGTGTAGATGCTTCAAAGACACAGCCGGCTGCAATGGCTACTGCAACGGTGCCTGCCAACTCAAAGGTGTGGCTTGTCAACTTTGCCGACAAGAAGGTGAAGGCAGACGAGTATTCGGTAGAGCGAAGCGAGAAGTTTATGGACAAGTATGCTTACTACATTTTTGCCTATAACGACAAGAGTGGTGTGGCTGGCAGTCCGTTTGTCAATGCCAACGGTCAGGTGATAGGACTGTTGCAGCAGTCGGAGACCAATATCGAGACTCATGCTGTAGACCCACGTTTTGCAACGACATTGGCATTCAATTCTTTGGATGTGGCTCGTCCCGATTACAACAAGACAGCTATACGTATGCAGTTGCCCGACGACAGCAAGCAGGCACTGCTGATGATTATGCTTACTTCGGAGCGTCAGGATTCAGCCAAGTATGTGGGCTATATCGCCGACTATATAGCAAAGTTCCCGCAGCAGGTTGACGGCTATACTACGAGTGCTTTGCGCAAGAGCAGTAATGGTGACTTTGCTGGTGCCGATGCCGATATGAAGCAGGCGCTGAAGCATGCTGCAAACAAGGCAGAGGCTCATGCCGAATATTCGCGTGTGATGTATCAGAAGCTTGTCTATAGCAACGACTCGCTCTATAAGGAGTGGACTTTGGACAAGGCTCTCGGCGAGGCTGAGGAGGCTTATAAGATTGACCCGCAGTTGGCTTATCGCCACAGCGCTGCCCAGATACTCTTCTCGAAGCGTGAGTATGCCAAGGCTTACGAAATATTCGACCAACTGTCGAAGACTTCGTTTGCTAATAGCGAGGTGTTCTACGAGGCTGCCCAGTGTAAGGCGCAGCTTGGTGCCAAGAATGAGGAACTGATAGTGTTGCTCGACAGTGCTGTGGCACGTTGCACCAAGCCGTATACTTCGGTGGCTGCTCCGTATGTGCTTGCACGCGGACAGATGTACGACGCCATGAAGGACTATCGTCGCGCACTTGCTGACTATAACGAATACGATACTATAATGTATGGTCGCGCCAATGCCGATTTCTACTTCACACGCTACAAGTGTGAGGTCAACATGCGTCAGTATCAGGTGGCTCTCAACGACATTGCACACGCTGCTTATGTGTGTGAACCGCAGATGCGCCCCATCTATCTGGCTGAGATGGCATCGCTGCAGCTTCGTGTCAATATGCTTGACAATGCGGTGAAGACTGCCGACCTCTGTTTGCAGCTGGATGCCGACAACACCGACGCTCTAATTATAAAAGGTGTAGCCCTCATTGGACTGAAGAAGAAACCTGAGGCTATGGAGTGTCTGCAACGAGCCAAGACTCTGGGCGACCAGCGTGCCGACGAGTATATAAAGAAATACAAGTAGAATGTTGAATTTTGAGTGTTGAATTTTGAATTGCTGCGCTTTGCGCATTAGGAATTATTCAATTTTGAATTCTAAATTTGTTAATTCAAAATCGGCAAAAGCCGACTAATTCCAAACTCAAAACTCCAAATTCCAAACTAAAAAAGCGCTTGAACACTAAATGTTGTGTTCCATCGCTTTTTAATATTGTTATAATCTAAATGAATTCAAAATTTGAAAATTCAACATCGGCGATAGCCGACCAACTCAACATTCCAAACTCAAAATTCAAAATTAATAGTTGTCATCCTCGTCGCTAACGTCCTCTGCTTCGAGATTGAGGTCTTCGGGGTCAGTATCGAATGTGGTGCGATAACTCTCCTCTGTGAGCTTGTCCTCATCGAATGTATCGTCGTCGTCCTCGTCGTCGTACTTGTCCTCTGGCAAGTCGAGATCTTCTTCGTCTTCTTCGTCTTCGTTGTCGTAGCTCTTGCTCTTCTTGGTAGTCTCGCTTTCGAGGCTTGCAACCGGCTTCTCCATTTCAGGTTTCTCCTTAGCGAAGATGGCCTCAACCCATGCGCCCTTAGCTATCTCGAGCACCTCAAAGCCGTCGTTCACCTTTTTCTCGTACATTCCGCCAGGCTTGTGCAGACGATCCTTAGGCAGTGTAGTGGTGCTGATGTCGAATCCGCTCTCGATGATGTCCTGAATGCTCTGAGAGAGAGAGTCCCATCCGCCGCCAAAGTTGCGGTCGAGCACTTCGATGAGCTTGGCAGCCGAGATGTGACGTATGTTCTCATATGTAAGGTCAGTGACGCGCATAATCTGACGCTTCTTGAAACCCCACTTGCTGTTGTCGCCTTCTTCAGCACCCAGCGAACCAATCTTGAAGCCGCGAGCTTCGTATTTCTTGATTACTTCAGGGCGGTCAATCTTTATCTCTTCTATCTCGAAAGCGCTTTTGATAACATCAAAGTAATGTCTCTTGTTGTCCTTGAAATCAGATTCCTTTCTGGCCGATTCCCACATACGTAAGATGTCATTCTCCTGCAATTCCCATACATTACTCTTTGTTAGAGTCTTGAGTGTCAAAGCTTTCTGTTGTTTCATATATTATTAATTTGTTTTCGTTTTATGTTTTGTTTAGCCTGTCTTGCTCATCTGCCCAAAGGTCGATGGAAAAACGTGTTGCAAAAGTATATACTTTACTCCTAATTTACAAGTTTTTATTGAAAAATATAATAGGTCGGAGCTATAAAAAATCATGAGTTAAGTTTTTTGAATACAAGTGTTGCGTATATCATTTATATTTAATAATTTTGTCAGGATTTATGAGTGAACCTTTAGCTGAAAGAATGAGACCTCGCACTCTCGACGATTATGTCGGGCAGAAACATTTGGTGGGCGAGGGGGCTGTCCTGCGCAAGATGATTGACGCAGGGCGCATATCGTCGTTTATATTGTGGGGACCTCCGGGAGTGGGCAAGACCACTTTGGCGCAGATTATAGCCAATAAACTTGAGACCCCATTCTATACACTGAGTGCCGTAACGTCGGGTGTGAAGGATGTGCGTGAAGTGATAGAGCGTGCCAAGAGTGGACGTTTCTTCAGTTCGGCATCGCCAATATTGTTTATCGACGAGATTCATCGCTTCTCTAAGTCGCAGCAGGATTCGCTGCTCGGAGCAGTGGAGCGTGGTGTGGTGACGCTTATTGGTGCTACGACAGAGAATCCATCGTTTGAAGTGATACGCCCTCTGCTGTCGCGCTGTCAGCTGTATGTGCTAAAGTCGCTCGACAAGGACGACCTGCTCGAATTGCTTCAGCGTGCCATTACTACCGATACCGAACTATCGAAGCGCCATATAGAATTGAAGCAGACCGACGCTATGCTGCGCTATAGCGGTGGCGATGCGCGCAAGTTGCTTAACATCCTCGAACTCGTGGTTGAGGCCGACAGCAACGACCATGTTGTCATTACCGACGACATAGTGGCAAGCCGCCTGCAACAGAATCCGTTGGCATATGACAAAGGTGGTGATATGCACTACGACATTATCTCGGCATTCATCAAGAGTATTCGTGGCAGCGACCCCGATGCAGCCATCTATTGGATGGCACGAATGATAGAGGCAGGCGAAGACCCGCAGTTCATAGCCCGTCGTGTGGTGATATCAGCAGCCGAAGACGTAGGACTTGCCAATCCCAACGCCCTGCTGCTTGCCAATGCAGCCTTCGATGCAGTAATGAAGATAGGCTGGCCCGAAGGACGCATACCATTGGCAGAAGCTGTGGTATATCTCGCTACAAGTCCTAAGAGCAATTCGGCATACAAGGCCATCAACGATGCTCTGTCGCTGGTGAAGCAGACAGGCAATCAGCCAGTGCCGTTGCATTTGCGCAATGCTCCCACACAACTCATGCAAAGCCTGGGATATCATGACGGATATAAATACTCGCACGACTATCCGGGTAATTTTACACCCCAACAATACCTCCCCGACGCATTGGTTGACACACGCCTATGGCATGCCCAACACTCGCCAGTAGAGGAAAAGTCGTATCAACAGATGTTGCGCCTTTGGGGCGATAGATTTAAAGATAAAGATTGAAAAAATGAAAATAGTAGTTTTAGACGGCAAAGGAGTTAACCCTGGCGATATGTCGTGGAGCGGCATAGAGCAGTTTGGTGACCTTACCGTATACGAGCGCACTGCGCCCGATGAGGTTTTGAGTCATGTCGGCAATGCTGAAATAGCGCTCACCAACAAGACCGTGTTCAGTGCCGATACAATAGCCAGCCTCACCAATACCAAATATATAGGTGTGCTGGCTACAGGATATAATGTAGTAGACCTTGAGGCGGCATCACGCCACGGCATCGTAGTTACAAACATTCCTGCATACAGCACCGACAGCGTGGCGCAACATACATTTGCCCACATTCTCAACGTAACCAATCAGGTAGACCATTACGCACGTGCTTCGCGTGACGGAGAGTGGAGCCGTTGTCCCGATTTCTGCTATTGGGACCGTCCGCTCGTAGAGTTGGCTGGCAAGAATATTGGTATTGTAGGGTTGGGACATATCGGCATGAAGGTGGCTGCTATAGCTCTCTGCTTCGGCATGAACGTATATGCTTATACGAGCAAGAGTCCCGACCAGTTGCCTAAAGGCATTAAGAAGGCTACGATGGAAGGACTGCTTAGCGTAAGCGACATCATCACCCTACACTGTCCGCTCAACGAAAAGACCAACCGACTTGTCTGTGCCGACACAATACAATATATGCGCGACGGAGTTATAATAGTGAACACCGGTCGCGGACCACTGGTCGACGAGAATGATATGGCGGAAGCTCTGCATACTGGCAAGGTAGGAGCCTATTGTGCCGATGTGATGTGCTCAGAACCACCGTCGGGCGACAATCCACTGTTTGGCGAGCCAAACGCCTACATTACACCGCATGTGGCGTGGGCTTCGGTAGAGGCACGCACCCGACTTATGAGTATAGCTGAGAACAATATTAAGGCTTTTCTTGATGGAACACCCCAAAATGTAGTGAACAAGATATGATGCCTAATGAAGAACTTTACGGCCCACTGCTCAATGTGATAGAGTTTTTGGGAACATTCGCCTTCGCCATTTCGGGCATACGCCATGCAGCAGCCAAGCGTTTCGATTGGTTTGGAGGATTTGTATGTGGCGTTGCCGTGGCCATTGGTGGCGGTACGCTACGCGACATGATGTTGGGAGTGACTCCATTCTGGATGACCTCTTCCATATACCTTATATGTACGTTTATGGCGCAGCTGTTTGTCATTGTCTTTGCCCGTTCGCTCAAGCGATTGGACAATACATGGTTTTTCTTTGATACATTAGGTCTTGCCCTCTTCACGGTAGCCGGTCTGCAGAAGACTCTTGATTGCGGTCATGCATTCTGGGTTGCGATAATAATGGGAACCATAACAGGATCGGCAGGCGGTGTAATACGTGACGTGTTGCTCAACAACGTGCCAGTCATCTTCCAAAAGGAGATATACGCCATGGCGAGCGTCATAGGAGGTCTTGCCTACTGGGGACTCGTGGAGTGTGGTTGCGACATGACCATTTCTGTCATCATCGCCTTCTTCCTTATCGTTGCAATACGCATCCTCGCTGTGAAATATCACATATCGCTGCCAGTACTAAAGGGTGAAGAATAACATTTTAGCCCCTTAATATAGTGCTATTCATAACCTAAGGACACCCCAGTAGCACTTTTTTTGCATAAAAGTCGAGGCAGTTTTGGTTATTTAGAAAAAAAACATTACCTTTGCACTCGATTTGTAGGTTCCGTAGCTCAGTTGGATTAGAGCAACAGCCTTCTAAGCTGTGGGTCTTGGGTTCGAACCCCAACGGAATCACTTATCGCACATTTTGCATTACATCTGATAATACCGCTAATTGCTTGATTTAAGGCAGTTGGCGGTATTTTTATTGAGGTGGAGTTTTATTGTGATACGATACTATGTCCCTTTACAATCGTGAGGCTAATGTCTGAATCGTGATATATAGATTAGTCGCGTGCCTTGAAATGATTGTATCATGCCATGATATGACCGTATTGTGCCTTGAAATGATCGTATCATGCCATGATACGAAGGTTTTTCGCTTGGATGCTTCTTAATGACCGATTTGTCTTGAATGAAGGAATAAATTGCAATTGAAAAGGCGATGGTGATGAATGCGTTTTATAAGTTTGCCTAATCCCACCAAAAACACCATACAGTCGATTTCTTTAGTTCGGCAGCAAGCGAAGTAAGATTCTCTCCTTGGAAAACAGTATCGTCACAGTATCCCATGTGCTCCTCCGCAAGAGGCATCGTGTCGCCTTTCACTGGCTCAGGTAAATAATATTGTATCATGTCATTTGAGATATGAGCTACTACAGCTCCATATTTTTCGTTCCAGTATTTTGCTACTGCCATGTGTTCTTCTGCGGCAGGACATTCATTCCAATCGCCAACTGGTATATAAGCGAATACTTGCCAAGGCTCTTTTACTGGAACTTCAACAAGGTAAACATTGCTTCCGTCACTAATTCCAAAGTCGTTAATAGGTGGAATGTTCTCGTCACTTCCAACTACTTTGATATTCCATTCCTTCTCATCATTCCAATCTTCTTTAACTGCATCGAAGCGCTTGCGTAGGAATGCCTGACCACCATCCAAATTGGAACTTAATACGTCTGATTGCCATTCGCTAAACTTTGCTTTATCAAACCACTCCGACTTTTCGTCAAGACAGTCAAAAAAACAATCATCTATTTCCAATAAGACAGGACAATAGCCATTCGCTTTTCCTTTCTCATAGGCGTCCAACCATAACTGCTTTATCTTATCAGATTTACTATCTATATGGGTAATTTTGCAACTATGAAGGAACTCTTCAATTGGCATTTGCTGTGGTTCCTGGTTTTCTTGTTCTATCGTTTTCATATTTTGATATGAAATTCTGTAAAGATTCACCAATTTGAAGAATCTCCATGCCAAGAAGGCACAGACAATTATAGGTGTATAGAATTGTCCGCCACTCATTATTCGAGCCACCAATAATCCAATACACAACACAAGCACAAGTCCCCAAACAATCAGTTGCTTGCGTAAAATACGACACACTCCTCGCCAGTCATTAGCTTCAATGAGAGCGTTCAAATCGTTGCCCATCTTTTTCTCTGTCCGCTTTTTCCATCGATACAGTAAGGCAAAAACAATGACAGCAGCAAAAACAATGAATAATGTTTGTTCCATAGTATATGAATTTATGGCAACAAAGATACATCGTTTCTTTTGAATTTGTGTAAAGAAGAACTGTTTTTTTTACTCCAGCAATTTGCTATCCAATCCGTTGGGAGGAACAAAATGAAAAATGCTTCCATACTGCGAACGCATGGAAGCATTGGTATAGTTGAGGGTATTTATTACAAACCTTTTTTTTGGTAGAATTTATAGAACTTGTTAGGACCACCAATTTTGAATTGTCTTATTTTATATTGGTTTGTTGTATGACTATCGTAAGCTTTCGATTTCTTATTCTTCTTGGCGCATAGTTGCTCCTCATATACTTTTTCTGTAGCAGCTTTCTGAGAATAATTTGTGATAGATGAAATCCAGAATGTATTTTCTATATGCTTTTCTGCAACTTCATTTTTATTGAAGCCATATGCGATTCTATTTGTGAAGATAAGAGGTGAAGTTTGTTTGTCATAATCATGGATGAAAGCTTTGCTTTTAGGAAAATCTTTTTTATCATCGCAAGTTACAACTTTAGAAGGGTCTGCTGAGTAGTATGAGAATATTTTGAAACATTTTGCAGGAATACATACGATTTCCTTTTCTTTGGTTGTAACTGCGGTCGAGTTCGATTTTATTAATTTCAGTAACCCTGCATTGCTAATAACAGAGATGTCTTCTTTGTAAATATTATTGCCCCATAATCCATTACCGTTTAATGTTGTTTTTGAAGTGCCATAAGCAGATGTAGTCTGTACATATGATTGCTCTGAATATATACGTCCTTGATAATAGTCTATGGCAAAACTATTCTTTATAAAAAATGTTTGTCCAAAATTGATAAAGATGTCCTTGTCGGTTTTGTTTGAAAAAGCGAAATTAATTTTTCCGTTGTTAGACCATAAGTTGTAATAAACTCTACAATCTTCATTTTCAAAAACAAGAGAATTGTCAACTTGTTTAGCTCCGTCTGTGTTAACGGAGTAAACCTGATAATAATTTGTTTTACATGATACGATTCCTAAGCTACATAACATGACAAAGGAGAGTTTTGCTAATAGTTTATTCATAATGTTTTTTTAAAATTTGTTGTCTTGCAAATTTATAAAAAAAATCGTAATAAGAAGAGTTTGCTTTGTTTTATTTTCGTGTATGGTATTTATGTATAATACCAATCTTTTGTTTTTTTACTCTATATGCTGTGGATAATTCTTATCAACGTTTCTAAGGCATTTGTGAAGATGTCTTCTGCATAATTTCGGTATCTTTTTTAATCCCTTTTGGCCTACTTTTATTGAAAAGATTAAAAGCAACGGGGCTGAAATCTGAGTATGCCGCAGAAAAGCCTTTATCCTGCGTTGGGCGCAAGACAAAGGCTTTATCTATTAAGGCGGATTCGGATGGAGTCCACGTTAATATGTTCATTCAGTGAATCATTAGCATGTAA
>ERZ1034626.1880-NODE-1880-length-13158-cov-431.373579_pt1 | contig 13158 bp, 10 predicted proteins | sample MGYA00520652_ERZ1034626 | MGnify/ENA primary metagenome ERZ1034626 (study PRJEB33766, sample SAMN09781765) | gut metagenome | biome: gut microbiome | host: Homo sapiens | place: Madagascar | study: EMG produced TPA metagenomics assembly of the PRJNA485056 data... | reverse complement strand
GAGTGTGGTGTATAACCAAATCATCTTTGTGCCGAATCAGAAGCGTGAGCTTGCCTTGCTTGACAAAAAGAAGAACCGCCATGCCAGTATGCCGAACCCAAGCAACCTGATTGCCGTGGAGGACATCAAGCGAGTACAGGAGGTGATAGCGAGGGAAAATAAGCAGCTTGTCTATACCCACTATAACCTGATAGTGACGGTGAAGCCCGACACGGATATACAGAAATGCACCAACCATCTGGAGAATGCCTTTGGCAGGATGGGCATCCATATCTCGAAACGAGCCTATAATCAGCTGGAGCTGTTCGTCAACTCATTCCCCGGCAACTGCTATGGGATGAATGCCGACTACGACAGATTTATGACTTTGGGCGATGCAGCCACCTGCCTGATGTACAAGGAAAAGATAGTACATAGCGAAGACACGCCCTTTAAGGTCTATTACACCGACCGCCAAGGAGTGCCAGTAGCCATCGACATATCAGGAAAAGAAGGACGAAACAAGCTGACCGACAACAGCAACTTCTTCGTACTCGGTCCTTCGGGAAGCGGCAAGAGCTTTTATGTCAATTCCATGGTGCGCCAAGCCCATGAGCAGGACACCGACATCGTGTTGGTAGATACAGGAAACTCGTATGAGGGACTATGTGAATACTTTGGAGGCAAATACATATCCTACACAGAAGAACATCCTATCACGATGAACCCTTTCAAAATCAAGCGAGAGGAATGGAACATCGAGAAGTTGGGATTCCTGAAGAACCTCGTGATGCTGATATGGAAAGGAAGTCAAGGCACAGTGAGCAAGACCGAAGACAGACTGATAGAACAAGTCATCAACGAGTATTACGATGCCTATTTCACCACCAAGAGAGTGAGCAACCTCTGTTTCAACACTTTCTATGAGTTCAGTACTGAGCGACTGCCGAAGATATGCGAGGAGAACGGTCTGCATGGCATAGACCTGTCATCCTACAATTATCTGTTGAAGGACTTCTATAAAGGAGGCAGTCACGATGTGACGCTGAATGAGAATATGGACAGCAGTCTGTTTGATGAGACCTTCATCGTCTTCGAAATCGACAGTATCAAGGATGATCCACTGCTTTTTCCACTGGTGACGCTCATCATCATGGACGTGTTCCTGCAGAAGATGCGCATCAAAAAGAACCGAAAGATGCTCATCATCGAGGAGGCATGGAAAGCCATCGCCTCGCCTATGATGGCGGAATACATAAAATATCTGTATAAGACCGCCAGAAAATTCTGGGCAAGTGTGGGTGTGGTGACGCAGGAGATACAGGACATTATAGGCAGTGAGATAGTGAAGGAAGCCATCATCAATAACTCGGATGTGGTGATGCTGCTCGATCAGAGCAAGTTCAAGGAACGCTTTGACACCATCAAGGCGATACTCGGTTTGACCGATGTGGACTGCAAGAAGATATTCACCATCAACCGTTTGGAGAACAAGGAAGGACGCAGCTTCTTCCGTGAGGTCTTTATCAGGCGAGGACAGACCAGCAATGTGTATGGTGTGGAAGAACCGCATGAGTGCTATATGACCTACACCACGGAACGAGCGGAGAAGGAAGCATTAAAACTCTACAAGCGAGTGTTGAAATGCAACCACCAACAAGCTATCGAAGCCTATTGCAGGGATTGGGATGCAAGTGGTATCAGCAAGAGCCTCGCTTTTGCTCAAAAGGTAAATCAGGCAGGAAAAGTACTGAATTTAGGGAACAAAAATAAAAAGTAATCAAAGATGAAACGACTTCTATCCATCATAATGCTGATAGTCTGTGTGTTGGCAAAGGCTGACGCACAGTACTACAGCGTGAACTATGACAAGCAGACGGTGGCTGCGATGGCTGCCGCCTACGGAACAGAAGCCGTGGCAGAGGCATACTATAACGAGCAGGTGCAGAACATATTGAAGCACTATAATGCTGCAGAAGTGGCAAGTGCCGGTATCTATGCCTCCAAGTTCTTGGAACGTAAAGCAATGACAGAGTTGGGCATCTGGAACAGTAGCACAGAGAACTACTATTACCGCCGTATCTACAACATGGTGTCGGGCAAAATCATGCCGAAGATATGGACGGTGGCAGGAATGATGCTGAAAAGTCCGCAGACAGCCCTCTATTGGGGAAGTTATCTTGTGAAGATATGTGATGACACCAAGAACCTGTGTATGCAGTTTGAGAGTGTGGTGACAAACAGCACCCTCACATTCTCGGACATCGCCTTTCTGCAAATCAACCAGGAGATAGCAGCCATCTTGAAACTTTCAGAGATCGGCAACGTGGATTGGAAAAAGATGCTGGATGACCTGTCAAAAGTTCCGGGCAGCTTCACTGTGGACAATCTGAAAGCCGACATCGACAATCTGTATAAGGCAGGAGCCAACCTTGCAGGAGCAGGAATGAACAATATCGGCAATGCCCTTTTGCAGAGCAGCCAGTTCAACGACCTCTTCCAAGGCAAGCTCAGTGCAGCCATCGACATTGTGGATAACTATTCCTCGCTGTTCAAAAGTCTCGACAAGAGCGTAGGCAACACCCTCTTGGGCATGATTGGAGGCAAGGACAACGTGGCAGGACTTTTCTCTCTTGCCAACTATAACCTCACCTCATGGATGCCGGACTATTTAGATGAGACGGCAGGAAACTACTACACGCAAAGATGGTATATCGCCCGACGAGACCAAGGACGAGAAAAACTGTGCGACTATGTACCGCCCACCGATGACAACAGCATCTTGAAAGGCGACCACTGGTACAGAATCAACACCAAGGATGCCAACTTCTATCCCAACAATAGCCAAAAGGAAGCCATCCTGCAAAACTCGGAGAATCATGCAGGTTGGTCTAGGACAAGGGTACAACAGCTCAACAATCAGAATGACGGCTTTACTTATAGCATCAGCTATTGGTTGAACAGCTACATCATCAGCAGCAAAAAGAAAGGACAGAAACAGAAGGCATACGCCTACGAGATACAGGTGTACAAGAGTTGGAACAGAACAGAAGAAGTGTATGAGGCAGTCTTCGACTCCTATTCGATGGACTTGAACACCTTCAAGGCACAACTGCAAGCCCGGTTGAGCGAATGGAATGACAACGAGGAAGGCTATACCTATTATATAGGCAGTGATGCACGCAACTACTATCAGGCAACCGATGCCGCCAAACTGAAGGGATGCGAGAGCGTGACCATCAGCGTAACGTGTAGCGATGGCGTGCAGCTGGGGCAAGGCACCACACAATACAAATGCAAGAGTTGTGGCGGTTCGCTGAATGACCACAGCAAGAAATGCGCCATGACAACATCTGTGACAGAGAACAACCTTGACCTCTCAGATTTGTATAAGCAGGAGCAGGAAGCCAATGCCAAGATAACCTCTTTGCAATCGCAAATCAGTCAGTTGGAAGCGGAGAACAAATCACTTGTCAAGCAAATCGCCAATGCAAGTGTGGAAGATGCAGCCAAGTATCGGGAGCAATACAACAAGAACAAGGCTTCCATCGAACAACTGAACAAAGAACTTGCCACATGGCAACAGAAACAAAGGGAAATAGAGGAAGCCAAGGCAGAGGCAGGAAAGGACAATGACGTGGCGACGGATGACTACTATCGCATACCAGCCATTATGAACGACTGCAAGAGTGCCTACAACCTGACTTGGCAAGGGGAAGGAACATGGAGCGGCTATACTTACATCCGAAAAGCCACCATGCCCAACATCAACGGCATCATCACCTTCAAGGCAACATTGAAGATTGCCCGAAAGCCGAAATACTTCTTGGGCATCAAGATACACAGAGCCATCCTGCAGATCAGTTGGGAGCTGACATCGGAATACACCAACACCTCGGTAGTGGATGTGATAACGCTTGACCCAAGCAAGACCGAGCAGGAAAAGGCGGACGAGGTGAACAAGCGCATATCGGAAATAGCACAGGAATATCCATCGTGCAAGATAACCACCGAATATGCCAAGAGCGCACCTGCCGATGACAATAATACCGATGACACCTATCACCTGCTATGGTCGAGCGATAGGTTAGAGATAGCCAGAGAGGTGGACAGCAGAATCACCAAGATATACGCAGACTTGGTATCGTTGGAGAAGATGATGCACTACAAGCGCAACATCATCGACGTACTGATGGACATCGCTCCACATATCAATGCTGACGAAGGACGACGGTTGACACTGGTGGAGAAATGCAAGAAACGTTGGTTAAGGAAAGCTGCCGACACCAAACACTCAGATGACTATCACGGCAAGTTTAATGATGAAGACAATGAAAATGAGAAATAGAAAAGAATACAAGGCTGATGCAGCGGAGAGGGTTGCAGGGTCAGTGAGCAAGAAGCGACGAATGGATATTGTGAGAACATTGCTGGTAGCAATCTTGCTCCTCGCCCTCCCCTCTAAAACATTCGCCCAATGGGGATTTGATGTTGCCAGCGTAGAAGCCTACATCAATGACCACAAGAAACAGCGGAGTCTGTTGCTTGCACGAAGCACGTTGGAATACAGCAATAAACTATTGCACAGTTACAGTAAGGACGAGACCAAGGCATACAAGGAACTGAACGTTGACCTTGACAAGTACACCAGGGCATTTGATGTGATAGATGTGCTATATCAAAGTTTACGAACCAGTCTGAACGTGTACTCCACCTACGAGGGTGTGAGCGACAGAATATCGGACTATAAGAAGCTGTTGGATGACTACAACAAAAAAGTCATCAAACGAAAGCGCATTTCGCTTGCCGATACCATACTGATAGGCATCAACCGACGAGCCATAGAGAATATCGCAAATGAAGGCGAATACCTCTACAAAAGCGTGAGCGACTTGGTGCTGTATGCCACAGGAGCGGCAGCGTGTTCCACGGCAGACCTTCTTGTGGTATTGGAAAGCATCAACACCTCGCTTGACAATATAGAGAAGCATCTGAACAAAAGCTACTTTGAGTCGTGGCGATACATCCAAGTGCGCATCGGCTATTGGAAAGAAAAGGTTTACCGAACCAAAAGCAAGCAGCAAATACTGGAAGATGCCTTCGGTCGGTGGCGAGTGGCAGGTAAACTTGGATATTAGTTAAGTGAAGAGTGAAGTATGAAGAATTCATTTGTTAGCAAACAGTGAGAGTCAGTAACCCTTATATAATAATGTATAGACATGGATAGAAAGAAAACAAAGGCAGGAGCTATATTACTGTTGTTGGGCATAGCCATGACAGGCAATGCCCAGAGTTATGTGACATACAATCATGACAGTTCGAAAAAGAACCAGATAACGGTGATGGAAATCGGTAGTGGTAGTCTGTCACCAGAATTGTACTATCAGTTACTGCACAGCAGTTACAAGAAGTCGGCTGCGAGTAAGAACAAACTTGGTTTTCGTACAACGGCAGGAATCGGAGCCTACAATCAAGTGGAATATGCCGAAGCCATCGACTCTGCCCTGACCAAGAGAGCAGAGATTGAGGCGTTGAATATGGCAGACCGACAGGTGGATCTGGCATGGAAGGTGGAAGGAAGCAAGATAAACAGCAAGATGGATGCCTTCAAGAAGAACATCGACCGCATCCTGCCTGTAGGCGGATCCATCGGTGACAAGCAACGCTGGACAGAATACTATCATGTCTATGAGACAGCCATCAAAGCCACCAAGGATGCCTATATGCCCAATGCCAAGCGTAAGAAGATGTACCTACAGATTTATGCAGATGTGACAAAACAGAACGAGACACTTGTGAAGCAACTGGTACAGATGTCGAATGCCAGCAAGACCAAGGAACTGTTGGCAGCAAACGGCAACTACCAGACCGCCAACAAACGAAGCGTCATCAGCAGTGCATCCAGCAAATGGCGAGAGGCAGGAATGGCAGTGAGAAACAACACATCTTCTGGCAGTAATAACGGCTCGAATGAGGATGACAATGATTTGAAAATAAACAGATAAGGAGTTATGGCAGACAACAGCAGCATATTATCCGACTTCGGCATCAACATCTTGGAAGAAGAGATTGATGACGTGATTTTCCAGACCAACGAGTTTCTGTGCGACGCTACTTTTACAGGCTCAAACGGACCTTTTTGGTGGGTCGTCCAAATGTGTATGGCACTCGCAGCCCTCTTCTCCATCGTGGTGGCAGCGAACATGGCCTACAAGATGATGGTGAAGCATGAGCCACTGGATGTGATGAAACTATTCAAGCCACTGGTGATAAGCATCATCCTATGTTGGTGGTACCCACCTGCCGATACAGGCATGACGAACAGTGGCAGCAATTGGTGCGTACTGGACTTTCTGAGTTACATACCCAACTCCATCGGTAGTTATACCCATGACCTATATGAGGCGGAAGCCACACAGATAGAGGACAAGTTTACGGAAGTTCAGCAGCTTATCTATACCAGAGACACGATGTACACCAACGTACAAGCCCAGGCAGACATTGCCCATAAGGGAACAACAGACCCGAATCTGGTGGAATCGACCATGGAGCAGACAGGTGTGGATGAAGTGACCAACATGGAAAAGGACGCAGCCAAGCTGTGGTTTACCTCACTGACTGCAGGAGCCGTAGTGAACATCGACAAGATAGTAATGCTGATAGCATTGATTGTCTTCCGTATCGGTTGGTGGAGCACCATCTATTGTCAACAGATACTGTTGGGAATGCTGACGATATTTGGACCGATACAATGGGCGTTCTCGCTACTGCCGAAATGGGAAAGCAGTTGGGCGAAGTGGCTGACAAGGTATCTGACCGTGCATTTCTATGGAGCCATGCTCTACTTCGTGGGCTTCTACGTGCTATTGCTCTTCGACATCGTGCTCTGCATACAGGTGGAGAACCTGACGGCTATCACCGCCAGTGAGCAGACGATGGCGGCATATTTGCAGAACTCGTTCTTCTCGGCAGGGTATCTGATGGCAGCAAGTATCGTTGCGTTGAAGTGTCTGAACTTGGTTCCAGACCTTGCGGCATGGATGATACCAGAGGGCGATACCGCATTCTCTACCAGAAACTTCGGTGAGGGTGTGGCACAGCAAGCCAAAATGTCGGCACAGGGGACACTTGCCCATGTGATGCACTGATAAAGGTAAAAAAGTAAAAGAGTGAAAAGGTAAAAAACATTATAGCAATGGTAATCAAGAATTTAGAGAATAAGGTGAAGTTGGTGACTATCATCTGTAGCCTGTTTCTGGTTGGGTGCGTGCTGATAAGTATCAGTAGCATCTGGACGGCGAAGAATATGGTGGTGGATGCACAGAACAAAATCTATGTGTTGGACGGCAACGTGCCAATTTTGGTGCAGCGTACGACGATGGATGAGACATTGGATGTGGAAGCAAAGAGCCATATCGAGATGTTCCATCATTATTTCTTCACATTGGCACCAGATGACAAGTACATCAAATACACGATGGAGAAAGCCATGTATCTGGTGGATGAGACAGGATTGGCGCAGTACAATACGCTGAAAGAAAAGGGTTTCTACTCCAACATCATGGGAACGAGTGCCGTGTTCAGCATCTTCTGTGACAGTATCAAGTTCAACAAGGAGAAGATGGAGTTTACCTACTACGGCAGACAGCGCATCGAGCGCAGAACCAATGTGCTGACCCGTGAACTGGTGACGGCAGGACAACTGAAACGTGTTCCAAGGACAGACAACAACCCACATGGATTGCTGATAGTGAACTGGAGAACCTTGCTCAACAAGGATATTGACCAGAAGACAAAGTCGAACTATTAAAGGTAAAAGGGTAAAGAAGTAAAAAGGTAAAAAATGAAATAACGATGAACACAAAAGGATTTAAGCAGATGCTCATTGGGGAGAAAATGCCCGACAAGGACGACCCCAAATACAAGGAACGCTATGAGCGAGACGTGAGAGCCGGAAGAAAGTTTGCCAGGATGTGCAGAATCGACAAGGCCGCAGCTAAGGTACAGAGGTTTGCCGACTTGCACAAGACAATGTTCCTGGTCATCGTGTTCGGTTTTGTAGGTGTGAGCTTCAGTTTCAACATCTATCGCATGGCAAGAGCTTATCACTATCAGGGAGAGCGACGCACCGCCACGGAGAGACAGGACTCGCTGATAAAGGCTCGCCATCAGAATATGGGGAATGCAAAGAACATAGTAAGGACCAATGAGGATGCACGCCATCCTCATAAAGACAAATAACGATGAAGCTGACAGAAAGAATCAATTTCAGACAACCCAAGTACATGCTACCTGCGATTGTCTATCTCCCACTGCTCGGTGCATCCTACTTTATCTTCGACCTCTTTGATACCAAGGTGGCGGAGAAGAAGGATGCCAATATGCAGACCACGGAATATCTGAATCCGAACCTGCCACAAGCCCATATCAAGGGCGGTGACGGTATTGGAGGCAAGTATGAGAACATGTTGAACGCCTACGGCAAGATAGAAGACCATAGTGCCGTGGAGAATATAGACCGAGACAATGAGCAAGAAAAAGAAGAATACCAAAGCAAGTATTCGGATGCCGAACTGCAACAGTTGGATGCCGAAGCCAAAAGGCAGGCTGAACAGGAGAAAACGAGAGAAGTACAAGAAGCCCATGAGCGACAAAGAGAAAATGAGGCGTTGGCAGAGCTGAATAAGGCACTTGCCGAAGCAAGACTAAAGGGACAGCAAACCACGCAACAGAACTCATCGTCTTCAGCAACAGCATCCGATGAAACAACAGCTACAGCCAAAGGCGGTATCAACATTGAAGGCAAAATCAAAGTGAATGAGAATGCCCGAAAGGAAGCGGACGAGAACGACAAGCCAAGTGAGGTGGTGAAAAAGGTGAAGACATCATCGGATTACTTCAACACTTTGGCGGTGAATGAGAAAGAGCCGACACTGATAAAGGCTATCATTGACGAGAATGTGAAAGCCGTGGATGGAAGCCGTGTGCGCTTGCGATTGCTTGATGATGTGGAAATCGGTGAGATGATAGTGAAGAAAGGCGCATACCTGTATGCCATTATGAGCGGTTTCAGTTCGCAACGAGTGAAAGGAACGGTGAAAAGCGTGCTGGTGGATGACGAGATAGTGAAAATCAACCTGTCACTCTATGACACAGACGGCATGGAAGGATTGTATGTGCCAAGCAGCCAGTTTAGAGAGACCAGTAAGGATGTGGCAAGCGGAGCCGTGACCGGCAATGTGGATATGAACACCACCAATACTGGCAGCAGTTTTTCACAATGGGGCATGCAGACCATGCAGAATGCCTATCAGAAAACAAGTAATGCCATAGGCAAGGCTATCAAGAAGAACAAGGTAAAGTTGAAATACGGAACCTTTGTGTACTTGATAAACAACAAAGACACCAAGAGCAAGTAAACATTAAACACTACAAAGTAAACATTACACCCATATGAATATCAAGAAGACCATTGGCGCACTCATGATGTGTGCAATAAGTGTCACTCCCCTGATGGCACAACAGACCAGTGCAGAGAGCTATCAGCCCAGCACCTACCAGGAGATGGAGCAGCTGACTGTGAACGAGCAAGTGACTACAGTCATTACGGCAAGCGAACCCATCCGCTTTGTGGATATATCCACCGACAAGATAGCAGGAGACCAACCCATCAACAATACCGTGCGACTGAAGCCCAAGGAGGGACTGCATGAAGATGGTGAAGTGCTTGCCATCGTGACCATAGTGACAGAACGATACCGTACCCAGTATGCGCTGCTCTATACAACAAGATTGCAAGAGGCAGTGACGGATAAGGAGATACAACAGATAGAGAAGAATGCCTATAACAATCCTGCGGTCACATTGTCCTCTACGGACATGGCTCGTTATGCTCGTCAGATTTGGAGTTCGGAAGCCCATGTGAACAATGTGAAGACCAAAGCGCATAAAATGGTAATGCGACTGAACAACATCTATTCATCGGGCGACTATTTCTTCCTGGACTTCTCGGTGGAGAACAAGACAGACATACCGTTTGACATAGACCAAATACGATTGAAGCTGACGGACAAGAAGACCACAAAGGCAACCAACTCACAGATGGTAGAGTTGCATCCAGTCTTCACGTTGGAGCAGACCAAGCGTTTCCGCTATGGCTACCGCAATGTGATAGTCATTCGGAAAATGACATTCCCGAATGACAAGCAATTAACCATCGAAATGACGGAGAACCAAATCAGCGGTCGCACCATCTCATTGAAAGTGAACTATAGCGATGTGTTGTCGGCCGACTCATTCAATCCGATTTTTCTAAAATAGCAATCATATCCAATGGAAGAAAGCAAGGAGTTACAAGGATTTTACAAGATATTCAGGGCGGTCATCTACATATCCGTGTTGATGGAGTTCTTTGAGTATGCCATAGACCCAAGGGCGATAGACGGCTTTGGCGGTGTGGTGTGTGACCTGCACGACCGTATCAAGCAGTGGTTTATCTACCATGACGGGAACCTGGTGTATAGCAAGGTGGTGACATTCCTCTTGGTGTGCATCACCTGTGTTGGCACGAGAAACAAGAAACATCTGGAGTTTGATGCCAGAAAGCAGGTGCTCTACCCCTTGGTGAGTGGCGTGCTGCTGTTGATATTGTCCGTGTGGCTCTTTGGCTATATGATGGACACTCGTCTCTATACCCTAAGATTGAACACCATCCTATATATGGTGGCAACCGTCAGCGGAACCGTATTGGTGCATGTAGCCTTGGATAATATATCGAAGTTCTTGAAGGAAGGACTGATGAAAGACCGTTTTAATTTTGAGAACGAGAGTTTCGAGCAGTGCCAGAAGGAGGAATACAACAAATACAGCGTGAATATCCCCATGCGCTACTACTATAAGGGCAAATTCCGCAAGGGATGGGTGAACATCGTGAACCCTTTCCGAGGTACATGGGTTGTGGGTACTCCTGGTAGCGGTAAGACATTCTCCATCATCGAGCCGTTTATCCGTCAGCACAGTGCAAAAGGCTTTGCCATGGTCGTTTACGACTACAAGTTCCCAACCTTGGCAACCAAACTGTATTACCACTACAAGAAGAACCAACAGTTGGGCAAACTGCCAGAAGGCTGCAAGTTCAATATCATCAACTTTGTGGATGTGGAATACTCCAGGCGAGTGAACCCGATACAGCAGAAGTACATCAATAACTTGGCAGCAGCGAGTGAGACCGCAGAGACACTGCTAGAATCCCTGCAAAAAGGCAAGAAAGAAGGCGGTGGCGGCAGCGACCAGTTCTTCCAGACCTCAGCCGTCAACTTCCTCGCCGCCTGTATCTACTTCTTTATCAACTATGGCAAGGAACCATACGACAAGGACGGCAAGATGCTGATAGCAGAGAAAGTACTAGATTCGAAGACCATGCAGATGAAGCCGACTGGAAAGGTGTTTAACCATGCAGGAGAAGAAGTGGAACCAGCCTATTGGTTGGGCAAGTATAGCGATATGCCCCATATCCTCAGTTTCTTGAACGAGAGTTACCAGACCATCTTCAATGTATTGGAGACCGACAATGAGGTGGCACCATTGCTAGGGCCGTTCCAAACCGCCTTGAAGAACAAGGCTATGGAGCAATTGGAGGGTATGATAGGCACACTGCGTGTCTATACCTCACGCCTTGCCACCAAGGAGAGCTATTGGATATTCCATAAAGATGGTGATGACTTCGATTTGAAAGTCAGCGACCCGAAGAATCCGAGCTATCTGCTGATAGCCAATGACCCAGAGATGGAGAACATCATTGGAGCATTGAACGCCCTAATCCTCAACCGACTGGTGACACGAGTGAACACAGGACAAGGCAAGAACATCCCCGTGAGCATCATTGTGGACGAGTTGCCTACACTCTACTTCCATAAGATAGACCGACTGATAGGTACAGCCCGAAGCAACAAGGTGAGCGTAGCCTTGGGATTCCAGGAACTGCCCCAGTTGGAAGCAGACTACGGGAAGGTGGGTATGCAGAAGATTATCACCACCGTAGGCAATGTGGTGAGCGGTTCGGCACGAAGCAAGGAAACACTGGAATGGCTATCCTCCGACATCTTCGGCAAGGTGGTACAGCTGAAGAAAGGCGTGACCATCGATAGAGACAAGACGAGCATCAACCTGAATGAGAATATGGACAGTCTTGTACCAGCCAGTAAAATCTCGGACATGCCGACAGGATGGATCTGCGGTCAGACGGCAAGGGACTTTGTGGCAACCAAGACCGGCATGAATGGCAGTATGAACATACAGGAAAGCGACGAGTTCAAGACCAGTAAGTTCTATTGCAAGACCGACTTCGATATGGCAGACATCAAAAAGGAGGAAAGCGAGTATATGCCACTGCCCAAGTTCTACACCTTCAAGAGCCGTGATGAGCGTGAGCGCATCCTCTATAAGAACTTCGTGCAAGTTGGTGAGGACGTGAAAGCCATGATAGCGGAGATATTCAACAAGAAGAATGCCAGGTAACAAAACAATGACATCCCCAAAAGCAAAACAAAATCAACATCCATGACGAAAAAGATAAGGATATACATCACCATAATGTTCTTGTTTCTGTGTCAAAGTATTGTGGCACAGAACAAGACACCAACACCAGATAGCCCAAGCCAAACCGACTTGGGCATTTTTGCCTTGCCACCCTTCGAGCGAGCCGTGCGGTGCATCAAGTATTACGAGGGATGGCACGACATCAAGCGCAACTATCCCTATATCGGATGGGGACATCGGATATTGCCACATGAAAAGTTCAAGAAGAATCTCACTTATCAGCAAGCCGACTCTCTATTGCGCTCAGACCTCACCAAGTTATGTGCCATGTTCCGCAAGTATGGTAAGGACTCGCTACTCCTTGCCGTACTTGCCTATAATGTCGGTCCCTATAAGATATTAGGGAACAGTAAATTTCCTAAGAGCCACCTCTTGGAGAAGATAGAACGAGGATTGCGTAATATCGAAAAAGACTACCTTGACTTTTGTAGATGGAGAGACAAATGCATTCCGTCCATTAGAAGACGGAGAATGACGGAACTTCAACTTTTATACATCCCATAAAAAAGCAATAGTACTTTATCGGTCATTGAAGTAGTACTTCATTGCTTGTCGAAGTTATACTTCATCGGTACTTGAAGT
>ERZ1034626.1868-NODE-1868-length-13202-cov-4.136457_pt1 | contig 13202 bp, 8 predicted proteins | sample MGYA00520652_ERZ1034626 | MGnify/ENA primary metagenome ERZ1034626 (study PRJEB33766, sample SAMN09781765) | gut metagenome | biome: gut microbiome | host: Homo sapiens | place: Madagascar | study: EMG produced TPA metagenomics assembly of the PRJNA485056 data... | reverse complement strand
GGGTAAAAAAGATGCACTGCAAAAATACCGTGATGTTTTAAAAGCAGCAGTCATCAAACAGGATGAAAAGATGTCGTATGTTTTATTAGGGGTTGAGAATCAGACAGATGTCCATTATGCAATGCCGGTCAGAAACGCTATCTATGATGCCTTACAATATGGAAAACAAGTGTCAGATATAGCGGCAGGGCACCGACGGAGCCAAAAAGATTATTCAGGAAAAACCGGTGGAGAATATTTATCGGGATTTTTTAAGGAAGATCACATTAAACCAGTTATCACACTTGTGATTCATTTTGGGGCAGAGGAATGGGACGGACCGTTATCTTTACATGAAATGATGCCGATAAGGGATATGGAAATTTTAAGTTATGTGGAGAACTACAGGATACACCTGATCGATCCGGCAAAACTTACGGAAGAAGAACTGAATAAATTTTCAACAAGTATGAGAGAGGTTATGGGATATATCAAGTACTCTAATAATAAAGAAAAACTGCTGGATTTTTTGAGGACAGATACCCATAAAAGTATAGAAATGAATGCAGCCAGAGTTATAAAAACCATCACGAAGACACCAATTAAGATATCAGAGGAAAAGGAGGGGATAGAGATGTGTCAGGCGATTGAAGAATTAATTGCGGAGAGCGAAGCGCGTGGAGAAGCTCGTGGCAAAGCAGAGGGAATGATAGAAATGTGTCTCGAAATGAACATACCGAAAAAGGGTATTATAAAAAGATTGCAGGATAAATTAAACATATCTATGCAGCAGGCGGATGAGTATTTTAGAATGTATGGAACAAAAAATGATTAAGAGATTATATATCTGAAAAACATAAAACGGGCAGGCAGGAGTTTTCGTATATGAACTCCCACCTGCCTGTTTTTCTTATCTTGCCAGAATATCAATGATCTCCGCAATATACATCGTGTGCATATCATGATCTGCATACCATTTTTGCGCAATCTCTGGCATCAGGAAGGAATCCTCAGTCAGTCGCGTTGCGGACATTTTCTCACACAGCAGGATCATATTTCCCTCATCGATGAACGGAATGCTGTGGCGGGAGGTAAGGGTTAAACCGGCGGCTGAGATCTTATCGTTTTCGTCACGGCCGGAGTGACTTCCACAGTAATTTAATGCATCACGGTATTTTTCAGATAAAAAGCTGAGAGAAAAGAATTCATTTTTGTCGATCAGTTCTTTGGTGTATCTTGAGTCACGGACAAATACAAAGGCAACGTTTTTGCCCCATAAGATGCCGACACCGCCCCAGCTTATGGTCATGGTGTTTGCTTTGTCTTTGGAACCTGCGGTGAGCAGCGCCCATTCTTTTCCAATTTTTGTAAATGGATCAAATTCCATCATATCTGCTGTCATAGGTTGAAATGTATGCATAACGTAATCTCCTTATATTTATACGAAATATTTATATGTTGGTTTTATTATAAAATTCCCTGGTTTAAATGACAAGAGAAAATTGCGGTTGTTTGCGGGGGCAGAGTGAGCCGTGTACGGAAAATTGACTTTTCATAAGTGTTGTACTATGATGGTTGCGAAAATTGTACAAAACAAAGGAGGAAAATCCTGCCCAATGTGTTGGGCATTGCTCCTGCAAGGGCACATGCTATGCAAAGGCGGCATAGCAGGCATTTTGCTCCGCAAAACAAGGAGGATTTATGAGAATCACAACGAAACAAATCACAACAACAGCAGTGTTACTGGCAATCTGTATCGTGAGCCAGTTCTTTAAAAACACAAGTGTGTACATCACAGGACCGATCATCAATGCATGTCTGATCATTGCGGCACTGGGTGCAGGAATGGCATGTGGAATCATTTTATCTGTGATCACACCGGTCACATCATTCCTGATTACAGGAAGCCCGATCATGTCAGCGATCCCGGCGATCATCCCATGCGTTATGATCGGAAATATCATTCTTGTAGTTGCAGTTAGTCTGATTGCAAAGAAAATCAAAGGCAATGCAGGTCTGATCGCAGGTATGGCAGCCGGCAGCATTGTAAAGGCATTATTTATGGGAGTCGTGATTGCACTGGTTCTGATTCCGTCCCTGCTTCCGGAAGCAATGGTTCCAAAGATGGCAGTGTTCCAGACAACATTTTCAGTGACACAGCTTATTACGGCGGCAATTGGAAGCGTGCTTGCATTTGTTATCTGGATTCCTTTAAAAAAGGTAATTGCAGAGCAGAACTAGTACATTTCAAAGGCAAAAATTACGGGATGATTTTATGACAGCATCATAACGCATGATTATAAAAAATAAATATTATTATGAATTTAAGTGATAGCGAATATAAGCCTTTGGAATAATCTTGACACTCAAAAAAGAAAGTATCATAATGGGGGTCAGAAAAAACGATATAGAGAGTCGGAGGCAAATGTTATGGATATCAGATTTGAAAAAAGAGAACATTTAAAGGAGAAACCGGATCAGAAACATCTTGGATTCGGAAAATATATGACAGACTATATGTTTGTTATGGACTGGACAAAAGAAGATGGATGGAAAGATGCAAGAATCGTTCCGGAAGGACCGATCACAATGGATCCTGCATGTGTAACGTTACACTATGCACAGGAAACATTTGAGGGTATGAAAGCATACCGTACCGCAGAGGGTAAGATCCAGTTATTCCGTCCGGAGATGAACGCAAAGAGAATGATCAATTCCAACGCAAGACTCTGCATGCCGGAGTTCCCGGTTGATATGTTTGTGGAAGCAGTAAAAGCGCTGGTAAAAGTTGAAGAGGACTGGGTTCCGTCAGAACCTGAGACATCTCTTTACATCCGTCCATTTATGTTTGCAACAGAAGCCGCACTTGGTGTACATATGGCATCTGCTTATAAGTTTATGATTATCTGCTGCCCGGTTGGCGCATATTATGCAGAGGGAATCAACCCGGTTAAGATCTTAGTCGAGGACGAGCTGGTTCGTGCCGTAAAAGGTGGTACCGGATTTACAAAATGCGGTGGTAACTACGCAGGTTCCATTTTAGGACAGGTCAAAGCAGAGAAAATGGGATATTCCCAGGTACTCTGGTTAGACGGCGAGCATCGTAAATATGTAGAGGAAGTTGGAACCATGAACATCATGTTCAAGATCGCTGGCGAGATCTACACAGCACCGATTGAGGGAACTGTTCTTCCGGGTGTAACAAGAGATTCCATGATCCATCTGTTAAGAGACTGGGGTTATAAAGTAAATGAGACCAGACTTTCCGTAGACGATCTGATGAAAGCCGGACATGACGGCACACTTGAGGAAGTATTTGGAACAGGTACAGCAGCAGTTATCTCTCCTGTCGGAGAACTCCGCTACAAAGATGATGTTGTAACGGTCAACGATTTCAAGATCGGAGAGCTGACACAGAAATTATATGATACCTTAACCGGAATCCAGTGGGGCAAACTGCCTGATAAATACGGCTGGACAGTAGAGGTAAAATAAACAATATTGTCTGATCACGATTGAAAAAACACCATGGACATGCACAATGACATGTCTGTGGTGTTTTTTGGTTATACTAAAAATAAGTGACAGGTCACATGTCCTGTGTTAATATGGAACAGAAAGAACGGCATGCCGTATGTGGAAATGGCATCGTTCTGAAAATGGAGGACTACATGAGTAAAACATTAGAAGAATTCGAGCAGTATCTCGATAAAATGAAAAAATATGAACATATTAATACACTTTTGTACTGGGACATGAAAACATGTGCACCAAAACTGGGACAGGCAGGACATATTGATGCGCTGACCTATTTTTCAACGGAAAGTTTTGCGATGTCTACTTCGGATGAACTTTATGGAATGTTGGAAAAATTAAAGAAGCCGGAAGAATTTGAACAGTTATCGGATAAGATGAAGTTTATCGTGACACGCATGCAGCGTGATATGGAAAAAGACAGACGGATTCCCAAAGACCGCTATGAAGTGATGGTGCGTGAGCAGGCAGAGTCCGGAAATGCCTGGGAAGAGGCAAAGAATGCATCTGATTTTTCTATTTTTGCACCACATTTAGAAAAAATGATCGCACTTACCAGAGAAATGGCAGGTTATACGGATCCTGGCAAAGAAGTTTATGATGTATTGTTAGATAAATATGAAGAGGGAATGGATTCTGCAACGATTGATCGTCTGTTTGGTGAACTAAAGGAAGCACTGATTCCGCTTGTGAAAAAAATACTTGCCGCAAAACAGCCGGATGATGCAAAGTTCCATGCTTATTTTGATCCGGATGACCAGAGAAAAGTACAGGATCTTTTACTTTCCTACATTGGATTTTCCAAAGATGCCGGTTCAGTGGGAGAGACAGAGCACCCATTCACACTGAATTTTTCATCAAAAGATGTCCGTGTGACCAATCATTATTACGAGCATGATCCGATCTCAGCAATGTTTTCTGCAATTCATGAGGGTGGTCATGCGATCTTTGAGCAGAATGTCAATCCGGAATATGACAATACGGTAGCCGGAAGCTGTCATTACATGGGCGTTCATGAAAGCCAGTCCCGTTTTTATGAGAATATTTTAGGCCGCAATAAGAACTTCTGGATTCCGGTTTATGGGAAAGTGCAGGAGCTGATGCCGCAGATGAAGGAGATTTCGCTGGATGAGTTTTACCATGAGATCAATCATGTCAGAAACAGCCTGATCCGTACCGAGGCAGATGAGGTGACCTATTGCTTCCATATTATATTGCGTTATGAGATGGAGAAGGCAATCTTCCGTGACAATGTTCCGGTTGAGAATCTGCCGGAATTGTGGAATCAGAAAATGAAAGAATACTTAGATATCACCCCGGCGAATGATGCAGAGGGAATCTTGCAGGATATGCACTGGTCAGACGGCTCATTCGGTTATTTTCCAAGTTATCTTTTGGGAAGCATCTATGATGGAATGTATTTAGAGGAGCTTGAAAAAGAATTAGGACCGGTGGATGAGATCTTAAAAGATGGCAGAATTTTACAGATCACAAAATGGCTGAACAAAAAAATTCACTGGTATGGCAGTACACGTACACCGAAAGAAGTGATCGCAAATGTGTGCGGCAAAGAAGTATCAGCAGAGCCGCTGGTGCGTTATTTTGAAAAAAAATATGCCGACATATATAATTTAGATCATTTAATGGAAAAATAAGACCGGTAAATTAATTTGCAGTTAAAACGCAGATCAGATTGAAAGATCGGATTTTTCACAGACAGGAATGGAGATTGCTATGAAAAAACAGGGAATTATTTTTGACATGGACGGTACACTCTGGGATTCCGCAGCCAATGTGGCAGAATCCTGGAACGATGCGATCCGTCAGGATGGAAGGATAAATAAGGTACTCACGGAAGCAGATATCAAGGGCGTTATGGGAAAAACCATGGATGTGATCGCAAAGCTGTTATTCCCGGAACTTTCCGAAGCAGAGCAGGAATCTCTTTTAGCAGAGTGCTGCAGGATAGAAAATGATTATTTAAGAGAGCACGGCGGTGTGCTTTACCCGGATCTTGAGGATACTTTTAAAGAATTAAAAAAGAACTATGAACTCTATATTGTAAGTAATTGTCAGAAAGGTTACATTGAGGCATTTTTAGATCACTATCATTTCTGGGATTATTTTTCAGATATTGAATGTTATGGCAATAATCTTTTACAGAAAGGTGATAATATCAGACTTCTGGCAGACCGGAATCATTTAGAGGAAGCGGTCTATGTGGGTGATATCCAGGGAGATTATGAGGCAAGCAAAAAAGCGGGAGTCGGATTTATACATGCTGCATATGGTTTTGGAAGTGTTCCGGAAGCACAGCATAAGATTCTGGCATTTTCAGAACTTGTGACAAAAAAGGTGGCAGAAAAATATTTTGCAGAGAAGAACAGGGACTGAATCATGTTTATGAAAAATAATGCTGTCAAAAAGATTACGGATGAGTGGTAAAGGAAATAGTACAGTATGACAAAGCTAGAAGAATTGTTAAAACAGATCAACCGAAAACACGTATATATCCAGACACATAATTTCCCGGATCCGGATGCAATCGCAAGTGCGCTTGGCATACAGGAGTTATTAAAGCACAATGGTATTACTTCGACGATCTGTTACAAAGGAAAAATCGACCGTTACAGCACAGATAAACTGCGGGAACTGATGAACATTGAGCTTCTGAATGTGGAAGATCTTGGAGCGATCCTGACGGAAGAAGATGAAGTGATCCTTGTAGATGCACAGAAAGGCAACTCCAATATCATAGATATTACGGGGGATGAGATCATCTGCATTGACCATCATCCCGAAAATGAAAAGTTTTCATACCGGTTTAAGGACATCCGTCCGGGGGTGGGTGCCTGTGCAACGATCGTAGCGCAGTATTTCTTTGAGAATGAGATCCCAATGGATCGCAGGATTGCGACGACGTTGACATACGGTATAAGGATCGACACCAACAATTTGAGCCGTGGGGTATCAAAACTAGATATTGAGATGCTCTACCGGATGTTTGATGAATGTGATTATGAGGTCATTCATATGTTAGAAAACAGTAATCTTTGTTTTGATGACCTGATGGCATATTCCAGCGCCATTTCAAGCATTGAGGTTTATGATGATATCAGCTTCTGTAATACAGGGAAAGATTGTCCGGTGATCGCAAATATATCCGATTTCATGCTTGCTTTAAAAGAAGTGTCATTTTCCGTTGTGTATTCGAGAAAGTCAGACGGGATCAAACTTTCCGTGCGCAGTGAAAAGAGTATGCTCGATGCAGGAAAGATCGTGGCAGAGGCACTGAAGGGAATTGGCAATGGCGGCGGTCACGCATCGATGGCAGGAGGATTTGTGCCATGTACGGGCAGTGACATGGATGTCAAACTGTTAGAGGCACAGATGAAAGAGAGGTTTCTGGCAGTGATCGCGGATGTCAAAAAGCGTGCGGTATAAAAGTATCTGGACTCTTGACATTCTTACTTTCCGAGTCTATACTAAAAACTAGATTTTTGGCAAAAGGCAATGACGAAGACAGTAGTTCATCAGAAAAAGTAACAGAGAGCCGGAGCAGGTGGAAACCGGTGCGAGTATCTGCTGAATGAAGATCACTTTCAAGCTGCAGTCTGAAATGATCCCGGCAGGTCGAGATAAGGACTTTTCGAGGCAGAGTAAGCGCTGACGCATTTCCTGCGTTACAGGGAACATGTATCCGGATTTTACCGTGTACATTTGTATATCAGGTGGTATAACGAAGAAATCAAGCCCTCGTCCTATATACAGGACGAGGGCTTTTTTCATTCACAGGATTTCCTGTGAATGAAAAATGATGCGCACCTCGTGGAGAAGAAGTTAGCTGTAAATAGCACCACTCGGGCGCGAAAGAGTCGCAAACGACTCTTTATTTAAGTAATGGAGGTTAGCAATGTATAAGAAAGTTGATGCGAATCTGAATTTCGTAGACAGAGAAAAACAGATCGAAAAGTTCTGGAATGACAACGACATCTTTAAAAAGAGCATGGAACACCGCAAGGAAGGAGAGACGTACACCTTTTATGACGGACCGCCAACTGCAAACGGCAAACCGCACATCGGACATGTGGAGACCCGTACGATCAAAGATATGATCCCGAGATACCAGACCATGAAAGGAAAATTCGTTCCGCGTAAAGCCGGCTGGGATACACACGGACTCCCGGTAGAACTTGAGGTAGAAAAACTCCTTGGTTTAAATGGAAAAGAGCAGATCGAAGAATACGGTATGGAGCCTTTCATCAAAAAATGTAAGGAATCCGTATGGAAATACAAAGGTATGTGGGAAGATTTCTCAAAGACCGTTGGTTTCTGGGCTGATATGGACAATCCGTACGTTACCTATGACGACAATTTCATTGAGTCCGAATGGTGGGCATTAAAAGAAATCTGGAATAAAAACCTTTTATATAAAGGATTCAAGATCGTTCCTTACTGCCCGCGCTGTGGTACACCGTTATCTTCCCAGGAAGTTGCGCAGGGATATAAGACGGTCAAAGAGCGCTCTGCAGTTGCACGTTTTAAAGTAATCGGAGAGGATGCATATTTCCTTGCATGGACAACAACTCCTTGGACACTGCCGTCTAACGTCGCACTCTGTGTGAACCCGGAAGAGACTTACTGCAAAGTAAAAGCGGTTGACGGATATACCTATTATATGGCAGAGGCACTGCTTGACACGGTTCTTGGCAAACTGCTTGATAAGGATGCAGCAGAGGGAACAAAGGCATATGAGGTATTAGAGACTTACAAGGGAAGCGATTTAGAGTACAAAGAGTATGAGCCTTTATTTGACTGTGCAAAAGAGATCATCGAAAAACAGCACAAAAAAGCGCATTACATCGTATGTGATACCTATGTAACCATGACAGATGGTACCGGTATCGTTCATATCGCTCCTGCATTCGGTGAAGATGATGCCGCTGTCGGAAGAAAATATGACCTTCCATTTGTACAGCTTGTAGATGGAAAAGGTGAGCTTACAAAAGAAACACCATATGCCGGTATTTTTGTAAAGAAAGCCGATCCTATGGTATTAAAAGATCTCGATGAAAAAGGATTATTATTTGATGCGCCGAAGTTTGAACATGAATATCCACACTGCTGGAGATGCGACACACCACTGATCTACTACGCAAGAGAATCCTGGTTCATCAAGATGACTGCAGTCAAAGATGACCTGATCCGCAACAATAACACCGTAAACTGGATTCCGGAGTCCATCGGAAAAGGACGTTTTGGTGACTGGCTTGAGAATATCCAGGACTGGGGTATTTCCCGTAACCGTTACTGGGGAACACCACTTCCGGTATGGGAGTGTGAGTGTGGTCATCAGGAGTGTATCGGAAGCCGCGCAGAACTCGCGGAGAGAAGCGGTAATCCAAATGATGCCAAAGTAGAACTTCATCGTCCGTATATCGATGCAGTTACATTCAAATGTCCGGATTGTGGAAAAGAAATGCATCGTGTACCGGAAGTAATCGACTGCTGGTTCGATTCCGGAGCAATGCCATTTGCACAGCATCACTATCCATTTGAGAACAAAGATGTATTTGAAAAACAGTTCCCGGCGAAGTTTATCTCTGAGGCAGTTGACCAGACAAGAGGATGGTTCTACTCCCTGATGGCAGAATCTACACTGTTATTTAACAAAGCGCCTTACGAGAACGTTATCGTTCTTGGCCATGTACAGGATGAGAACGGACAGAAGATGAGTAAGTCCAAAGGAAATGCAGTAGATCCGTTTGATGCATTAGAGACTTATGGCGCAGATGCGATCCGCTGGTATTTCTATACAAGCAGTGCACCGTGGATCCCGAAACGTTTCAGCGGTAAGCTGGTACAGGAAGGACAGCGCAAATTCATGGGTACTCTGTGGAATACTTATGCATTTTTTGTACTGTATGCAAATATTGACCAGTTTGATGCGACGAAATATACTTTAGATTATGAGAAATTATCCGTTATGGATAAATGGCTGTTATCCAAACTGAATTCTGCGATCAAAGGAACAGATGAGAACCTTGCAAATTACCGCATCCCGGAGGCAGCAAAGGTACTCGATGAGTTCGTGGATGACATGAGTAACTGGTATGTCAGAAGAAGCCGTGACCGTTTCTGGGCAAAGGGCATGGAGCAGGATAAGATCAATGCTTACATGACACTTTATACTGCACTTGTTGAGATCTGTAAGGCAGCAGCTCCTATGATCCCATTCATGACAGAGGAGATTTATCAGAATCTGGTGCGTTCCATCAATACAGAGGCACCGGAGAGTATCCATCTGTGCGATTTCCCGGCAGTCAATGAAAGCTGGATCGACAAAGATTTAGAGAAAAATATGGATGAGGTCTTAAAGATCGTTGTTATGGGCCGTGCATGCCGTAACTCTGCAAATATCAAGAATCGTCAGCCAATCGGAAATATGTATGTCAAAGCACCGAATGTACTGCCAGAATATTTTGTGGAGATCATCGAGGATGAGTTAAATGTGAAGAAAGTAAACTTCACAGAGGATGTCAGTGCATATACAAGCTATACTTTCAAACCACAGCTTCGTACTGTCGGACCGAAATATGGCAAGTTCTTAGGACAGATCCAGAAAGCACTTGCAGAGTTAGACGGAAATAAGGCAATGGCAGAATTAAAGGCAAACGGCGTGCTTGCGCTGCCTTCTGTCAGTGATGATGTAAAACTTTCCGAGGAAGACCTTCTGATCACGATGACACAGATGGAAGGTTATGTGACGGAAGGAGATAATACGGTAACAGTTGTGCTTGATACGAACCTGACACTTGAACTGGTAGAGGAAGGATTTGTCCGTGAGCTGATCAGCAAGATCCAGACCATGCGTAAGGAAGCCGGATTTGAGGTTATGGATAAAATTTCCATTTACTATCATGCAGATGAAAAAGTAGCCGACATCTTTAATAAGTACGAAAATGACATCATGGGTGATGTTTTAGGTACTGAAGTTGTAGCAGAAGCTGATTCTTTTGACTCCGAAGAAAACGGAATTTACTGCAAGGAATGGAACATCAATGGGGAAAAAGTATTGCTTGGAGTCAAAAAAGGAGAAAACTAGATGAAGGAAAATGTTTTCAACAAAGAAGCGTTTATTGAGGATGTAAAAGAAAATGTAAAGAATCTTTACCGCAAAACGTTAGATGAGGCGTCACAGCAGGAGATTTTTCAGGCAGTTTCCTACACGGTAAAAGATGTCATTATTGATGACTGGCTTGCCACACAGAAAGCGTTTGACAAACAGGATCCAAAGATGGTTTACTACATGTCCATGGAGTTTTTAATGGGTCGTGCGCTTGGCAACAACATGATCAATTTAAAAATGTACAAAGAGGTCAAAGAGGCACTTGAGGAGATCGGTCTGAACTTAGATGAGATCGAGGATCAGGAGCCGGATCCGGCACTTGGAAATGGCGGACTCGGACGTCTTGCAGCCTGCTTTATGGAGTCACTGGCAACACTTGGATACGCAGCTTACGGCTGCGGTATCCGTTACCGTTACGGAATGTTCAAACAGAAGATCAAAGACGGTTTTCAGGTGGAAGTGCCGGATAACTGGTTAAAGAATGGATATCCGTTTGAACTTCGCCGTCCGGAGTATTCCTATGAAGTTAAATTCGGCGGTTATGTCCGTGCAGAAGTGACAGAAGAGGGGAAAACACGTTTTATACAGGAAAATTACCAGTCTGTTTTAGCGGTACCGTATGATATGCCGATCGTAGGTTATGGCAATCATGTGGTAGATACCTTAATGATCTGGGATGCAGAGCCGATGGAGTGCTTTGAGTTAGACTCTTTTGATAAAGGTGATTACCACAAGGCAGTAGAGCAGGAAAATCTTGCCCGCAACTTAGTGGAAGTACTTTATCCGAATGATAATCATATCGCAGGAAAAGAGCTTCGTTTAAAACAGCAGTATTTCTTTGTATCAGCAAGTGTACAGCGTGCGCTGGCACGTTACAAAAAACATCATGATGATATCCACAAGCTGCCGGAGAAGGTAACATTCCAGTTAAATGATACACATCCGACTGTTGCAGTGGCAGAACTTATGCGTATTTTACTTGACGAAGAGGGATTGAGCTGGGATGAGGCATGGGAGATCACGACAAAGACCTGTGCATACACCAACCATACGATCATGGCTGAGGCACTTGAAAAATGGCCGATCGAGATTTTCTCAAGACTGCTTCCGCGTATTTACCAGATTGTTGAGGAGATCAACCGCAGATTTATCTTACAGATTCAGGCGGAGTTCCCTGGCGATAACGGCAAGGTTGCACGCATGGCGATCGTTTACGATGGTCAGGTGAAGATGGCACATCTTGCAATCGCAGCAGGATATTCCGTAAACGGTGTGGCAAAACTCCACACAGAGATCTTAAAGAACGAGCAGCTTCATGATTTCTACGAGCTGTTCCCGCAGAAATTCAACAACAAGACAAACGGAATCACACAGCGCCGCTTCTTAATGCATGGCGATTCGCTTCTTGCTGACTGGGTAAGTGAACATATCGGGGATGACTGGATTACGAATCTTGCCCATATTGAGAAGATGGCGATTTATGCAACCGATAAAAAAGCACAGCAGGAGTTCATGAACATCAAATATCAGAACAAGCTGCGCCTTGCAAAATATATCAAAGAGCACAATGGCATTGAAGTAGATCCGCGTTCCATCTTTGATGTGCAGGTAAAACGTCTGCATGAATACAAACGTCAGTTACTGAATATTTTACATGTCATGTATCTGTATAACGAATTAAAAGAGCACCCGGATATGGATTTCTATCCGAGAACCTTTGTTTTCGGTGCAAAGGCAGCAGCGGGCTATAAGAACGCAAAACTTACGATCAAGCTGATCAACAATGTGGCGGACGTTATCAACAATGACAGAAGCATTAATGGCAAGATCAAAGTTGTATTTATTGAAGACTACCGTGTATCGATCGCAGAGTGGATCTTTGCGGCGGCAGATGTCAGCGAGCAGATCTCTACTGCAAGTAAAGAGGCATCCGGAACCGGTAATATGAAGTTTATGTTAAACGGTGCGCTGACGCTCGGAACGATGGATGGTGCAAATGTTGAGATCGTAGAGGAAGTCGGCAAAGAAAATGCATTTATTTTCGGTATGAGTTCCGATGAAGTCATTGCGCATGAAAGAAACCGTGACTATGATCCAATGCAGATCTTCAACAGTGATCAGGATATCCGTAAGGTACTGATGCAGCTCATCAATGGATTTTATTCACCGAATGATCCTGAGTTATTCCGTGACCTGTACAATTCACTGCTCAATACACAGTGTACACAGTTTGCAGATACCTATTTCATCTTAAAAGATTTCCGTTCCTATGCAGATGCACAGAAACGCGTCATGGAAGCATACAAAGATGAGGAAGGCTGGGCAAAGAGTGCAATCTTAAATATCGCACATGCCGGTAAATTCTCATCTGACCGTACGATCCAGGAATATGTAGATGATATCTGGCACTTAGACAAAATTACCGTAGAGGTATAAGAAAATCGTATAAGATAGCAGACTGCCTGTTTTAGCAGGCAGGTCTGTGCACAGAAATGCAAAAAAATATCTCCCTTTTTACAAAAGTGTGTCTGATGCATACTAACTCATAATTATACGAAAC
>ERZ1034626.1865-NODE-1865-length-13215-cov-5.200684_pt1 | contig 13215 bp, 10 predicted proteins | sample MGYA00520652_ERZ1034626 | MGnify/ENA primary metagenome ERZ1034626 (study PRJEB33766, sample SAMN09781765) | gut metagenome | biome: gut microbiome | host: Homo sapiens | place: Madagascar | study: EMG produced TPA metagenomics assembly of the PRJNA485056 data... | reverse complement strand
CTATAAAGTATTTAAAATGTTAAAACTTAAAGGCTGCTATCCGTGAGGACAGCAGCCTTATTTTTTACCTTTTTACCTTTTTACTTTTAAATGTTTGCTCCAACTACCGCTCCAACCGCATCTGCCGCCACGTCCTTCCAGTCAAACACCTCTCCCGTAGCCACATCATACAGCTCCTTAAGCAGTCCTACACCCAGGGCAACAGCAGTACCTATCACCACACTGCCCGAGCATCGTTTCGCCACAACTGCAATCAGCGCACACGTCTCCACGTGCATCACCTTGTCGCTGCCCACCTTGTCTACAATCTTTGTTACTAAATTCTCCATAATTCAAAAAATGCAATTCACAATTCAAAAATTAAAACTCCTAATCGCCAAAGGCGACCAATTCCTATTTCTTCACTCCGCAAAGCGGCTTGCTTCCCACCGTCTTCTCATTTTCAACCCTTCCAACGGTCTGCCACCTGCGTAAATCCACTTCAAGAACTCCGCCTGGATTGCAGCCACCGAAGCCTTCTTCTGTATCTGCTTAAAGAGCGTAGACCCACGAAACGCACCCGTACCAAGGTTAAAGCAGAAGTCCGCACAAGCGTCAAACCTACCTTGCGACTTACACACCTCCGGCACGGCAGACAAGAAACTCTCTATCGGCTCTAAGTCTTTTCTCAGCCACTCCTCCGCCTTCTTCTTGTCGCACACCGTGCGAGCCGTCACACCCTTAGTATGCCCATACCCACACGTCCACACCCCAGCAGGGCATCGGTAAGCCTTCGCCCGATACCCCTCAAACTGCTTCAGTTTGTCAATCAATACATCACTTGCTTTCATAATTCTCAATTCAAAAAATCTAAATTCAAAAATCGGCTCTGCCGACCAATTCGTAACTCGTAACTCCTAATTCCTAATTACCAAACTTCCTCGCTCCTCGTCAAACTCCACGCTAATCCCCTCACATCTCTCCGCCGCCTTGTTTGCCCTATCCGTAGCCGTGTCCGCATCAGTCTTAGCCTTAACAGCGTTGTCAGCAGCAGTATTCGCCTTAGCCACAGCGTCCGCCGTCGCCTTGTCGTTCCTGGCAATAGCATCCGCAGTCTTATCAGCCGAAGCGTTAGCTCTGTCCGTAGCCACATTCGCCTTCTCGATGGCCTCGTTTGCCCCCGTTATCAGGTTGCCAAGCTCCACCGTAGGAGGCAGCACCACAACAGCCGTGTCCATCTCCACGCTGTCCTCACCCTCCTGTGGCTCAAACACCGTATCGCCCGAAGCATTGTTGTCAACAAGCATTATCTGCTCATACTCATTACTTCGCCATGCGCAACCGAACAGCTTGCCTTTCACCTCAAGCGCATACGCACCCAGAGCCATCTCCGAGCTATGCACCCTCACCTCAAGCAGCGAGTCGTCCTCCACGCCTATCGTATGCGCCATCCTTCTGCGGCGGAACGCATTAACAAGGTTTACCTCAACCTCCTCGCAAGCAGGTAGCGGAAACTTCTCCGCCTCTCCGCCCACAATCTTCCTTACCGGCACCCTCAACGTGAAATCGTTACCTCTTACTATCTTCATAATAATCTGTCTTTAAAATTAAAACTCAAAAATGAATAATTCCTAATCGGCACCGCCGACAATTCCTAATTCCTAACTCCTAACTCCTAATTACTATTGCCCCCTTCTCCTCGTCAAACCCAATATCCACCATACTCACCCTCTGTATCTGCGCCACCCACTCGTCACGTGTACCCGTATATCCACCCGCCTTTGCCACGTCATACGCATCCTCACCACGGAAGTCAGCACCCTCAACACGATAGCACTCCTGAGAGCCATCCTCCTTCGGACGGATAAGCAGCAGCGTGTCACCCGGCAACACCTTGTCCGCCTTCGGCAGACTCAGCACATCAATAGTCTCAATATTTTCCATAATCTTAATCTTTTTATTAGATGTTACACCAATAAGTACACAATACCAACAAAATGGCTGTCACCTCCGCCACAAACCAAGGCTTGTCGTCCTTGTCTCTGCAAACCCAATACACACCGTAAAGGCCCATAGCAGCCATCGTCAGCTTAATATCTACCGTCAAGCACCAACTTACACTCGCAACGGCACTAACAACAGCTGCTCCCTTATGAAGTCTCCGCTCGCTCTCGTCCAAGAACCTTGGCGCAGAGCCTACGAACATCAGTCCGGCACAGGCAATGAACGCAAGGCATTGCTCGCCTAATCCACTGTCAAGCAAGCACATCATCATGGTTGCGCCAAACGCAATCATCAACAACTGGAATACCCAACCTTTCTTGCCAAGCAAGTAGTATATACTACTCACCATCTCTGGCACACCATACTTATTTATCACTACGCACAGCAAAGCAACAAAAAGCAATACTGCAATAATACTCAATCCAACCATAATCTTTTTAAATTAATAAGGTAAAAGAGTAAAACGACAAGCTATCGCATCCTTTTTGATTGCCCCTTTTTACTCTTTTACTTTTTTACTCTTTTACTTTTACTAAATTCTCATTTCCAACATTTCCGGGTACCCCTCCTTATAGTCGTACCCTAACACACTCTCTACCGTACTCATTTCGCTTACAGCTTTCTTATGTGCCGCCGTGACGTTGAAACACTCAAGCGCATACATCTCCAACGCCGACAGCAGTTGTATCGCCTTGTCGCACTCCACCACCAACTTCACATCGCCAAGCCACAGCGTAGTAGTAGGCTGTCCCATAGCCTTTGCGATAGTAGTAGAGTTCATCAGACCTACACGTGTCGCCTTGTCGAGCCAAACACGCTGTCCATTGAGGATAAAGCCATTAACAGCAGAAGATGTGTCGTAGGCAGTAATATCCGCCAACACAGCATCCTTCGCACGATGAAGAACATCCTCCTCCGAGCTTACGCCGTCTATCCAGCACACGTCATACGCATACTGCTCCTTCTCACGCTCCTCGTAGCTCATATCGCCACTCTCGTCCATACCCACAGGCACGTTCTCAATGGTCTTCACCACCTGCTCGTTAAGGGCAATCATAGCTCTGCCACTCTTGCATACCACAGCCACTGGCTGCTTCTGCTCAAAAATCATTCTTCTAAATTCCATAATAAATAATCTTAATTCAAAATTCTTTAACTCCTAATCGGCACCGCCGACCAATTCCTAACTCCTAATTCTATATCCCCAACTTAGCGCACAGCAGCTCGCAAGCTTCCTGGCTCGTTGTATGATAACCCTCAAAGTAGAACGATTTGCCCTCTGAGCATATCCTTGTTCTCAACGGGAGTTTCACCTTGCCATCCGCTACCAACTTAAAGAACTCCTTTATCTCAAAGCTGCCGTTGTTGGTTACATACAGATGTTTGCTTCCATCATCGCTAATTGCTACAAACTGGAAGCGAACGAAGAACTCGCTATCCTTATGGTTCTGACGTAACGAATAGTCGGTAATAAATATCTGCATACCCTCTACTTTGTCCAACTTGATATTGTCGCCAGCCATAGGGCGCACCGACATACCTTTTTGGTTCTTCATCTTCTTTAATTTTCGTATATCGTTTTTAATAAGGTTTACTAATCGTCTGCTGTCCGTCTTCATCAACATTCCGTGATATCCGGCATAGCTCTGTTGGCTTCTGCCTGCCGCACGTATGGCCCTACGCCTTATCTCGGCTCGCACGTTGACAAATGAGCCTTTAAACTTCTGCTTGCAGAACATAAAGCCGTTCTTCACACGCACAACCTGCCAGTCCTTCTTCATTTCCATGCCATACCTGCCTTCAAGATAACTCATTTCCCAATGCACAGCATTTACCACTTTCTCCCTGTCGTCGTCCATGATGATGCGGTTGTCGCCGAAGCCTCCGTAAAACTGAGGATGGAAGCGTTTTATTATCTCGTTGTCCATTTCCGTCAACGTCAGCATGGCAAGTATCTGCGACAGCGTACCGCCTATCACGAGCGTTTCGTGCTGCATCAGTATGTCGCACAGCAGCAAACGTGTAAAAGGACAGGCGATTATCTCAAACAACACGCCCAATACCACTTTTGATTTCAGCGTCTCGTAGAAGTGGCGTATGTCCGTCAGTCCTGCGCTCGCCTCTGGGTGGTTCTTTACGTATGTGCGTATCCTGTTCACCATGCACCATCGCTTGTCGTTACTCCACAGGCTCTTGCCCTTTATGCCCGAATAGCAATGAGGCGAGATTACATTGGTTAGCTTCTCCTTTATCACTATCAGCACCACGTTCTGCACACAGCGGTCGTACACGGTATAGATGTCTGCGTTGCGGTCTTTGTCGCCCTTGCCTTTCTTGGTTATCTTCTTCGGTATCGTGGGTTGGCAGTGGTAAGTCTCGTCCGTCAGCTCACGGATGATGCGTTGTATCACAACCTCCTTTTTCGTAGCCATTCTGCGCACCTCGGGCGAGTCGCTTGCCTTCTCCAGACATCGCTCTACACCCATGCGCACAATAGTAGGGTCTGTCAAAAATCTCTTCAAGTTTCTCAATTTCTTCTTATGGTTTGCTGTCCTTAGTTCATCGAGGATTTCATTTCCCTCATGGGTAGCCTTCATTGGTTTCGCACCATTTCCGATAGTGCCCTCTGCCATATCGTCGCTGCCCCAAAACGGCAGCTCCTTGCAGTCTACCAATCCATACCCACCATTGGCGGTATGGGCGTTCGCTATGTTTAACCTTGTTGGTCGCGATATAAGGTGTTTCCTGCTATTATCTACCTGATTGACAGCCAAAGCCCCAGCATAGTCATCATTGCCGTTGCTAACAGCGTTGTTGCAATTAGCGGTACGAGCCGAAGCGTTGTCGTTATTCGCACTGCACCCGACAGCGAGAGCCTTTTCCTTACCTACGCTCTTGTCTTTGCCAACCGTCACACACGGCTCGGATGCTTTTGCGCCCACCGCAGGAGAGAGCATACCGTGCGCTTCATGGCAAGACGCACCCACCGAACAGCCGTACATCATCCCGTTCTCCGATGATGGCTGCTTCGTTATGTCGATATTTTTCTGTCCGATGAGAGTCATAATTTATATTTTTGAGAATTTCTTGAAGTTCTTTATTATTTGCCAGCTCCATAGGGGCGCCTATCGGGGCGGCTAACAGCCGCCGCCCCTCTGCTGGTTGGCGTTGCTCACGGCTTGTTGTCTAACGGCCGACAGCTTTTCTTTTGGCTGCCTTTTTAGGGCTTGAATTTAAGCTGAGGGACAGCCAAAGCCCCAGCAGAGTCACCAACGCCGTAGCTAACAGCGTTGCTGCAATGAGCGGTACGAGCCGAAGCGCTGTCGTAATACGCACTGCACCCGACAGCGAGAGCGTGGATGCCAAACTTACCTTCCTCTACAAGTCCGTCGCTTGTACCGCCACCCCATATATATCCCGAGTTCCACATAAAGCAACATTCGTTATAGTGTATGCCTCTGCCTTGATTCTCGGTATAGCAGAATATCGAGTTCGAATAGTCCGCCTTGCTTATCGAGCCATGCGCACCGCTCACCACACGCACATTTGTCAAGCCTTTCATTATATCCAGGCTTCTTGCGCTGTCTATGTCAACATAGCTGGTAGTGTCCTTCAAAGGAGGTCTGTTCTGCCACTTTTCCGCACAACTGAATGTATTGCTGTATACACCATCCTTCTTTGATGTCGTGTAGAAAGCTCCGTCGAGCTGCACGAAGTGTCCATCCATAGGTATGCTAAAACCTCTGTATACCGAGTGCGAGAACTTGTACAGAATATATCCGCCAGTCAAGTCAACGTCGTTTGTTGCCACTCCGTCCGAGAAGTTCATCTTCATATAGCAGTTCACCACGGCAGTCATAACGCCGTCACCCAGTCCTTGGCAGTGGGGCACGTCACGCACGATGTAGTAGCGTTTGTTGGCTTCCATACCCTCGCCGGTTGTCACGTTCACGCTGCCATCCTCCGAACACACCATATTACCGCTGGCATCGGAATAAAACACGCTGCTCGCCTTGCCTATCTTGTCTTGCAAGCCCGCCTTGGTTATGCCGTCGAGCACGGTAAGTGTCTCTCCGCATTTCACGTGCGGCAAGTACCATGCGCCAACCAACGCACCTAAGCCCGACAGGTTCAGCTTGTCCGAGTTGTATTTGAACAATATCGCATTTGTACCGCCATAACCAACGCAAGTGCCGTCCGCCTTAAACAGCTTCACACCGCTGTTGGCTGCAATCTTCTCGTCACACCATGTAGCCTCTGTTGCCACTGTCGTCTGCGTGTCGCCAACACCCATACAGTATATGTCGTGCGTGTCCAACGTGCCGCACTCCACGTACATCATCATAAGCCACAACTCAAAAAACTCGTAATAGCCTCCCATATACGGGTAGTTAGTCTTCGGGTCTATGTTCTTGTTCTGTGCGTTTTGTATTGAGTTGATGCCAGATATAGAGTTATTATAATAGCCGCCACCATCCGTTCTGAACGTCTCTTTCAACGCTCCGCCAGCCAATTGTCCTGCGCCCATCACCTTGTCGTTTATCACACAATGCGCACAGCTGCGCTCGTCACCCTCCAACTTTGCGTTTACGGTATAGAACGGCGATATGGCGAACGGCTCTATTTTCTTCGCTGCGTGTCCCATCCAGTAGCACGGCACAACACCGACACCCATACAGCTCAACTCGTCATTGCCCGACGCTTGGTTTGCCTTAATCATATACAGCGGCATATCTATATACACCAACAAGTCGCCCTCCGAGCCGTCAGCAGCCATATCCTCGCCGTTGCTCGCCTTGGTTATGCGTCCAGGGGCGCACTCGTGCTGCAATACAGCCTCGTTGCCCACACGCTTTACGGTGCCGAGCTTCATGTGCTTGCCAATCTCCAGAACCAGCTTGCGGTCGCCGTATATGTTGTTATTGTTCGGCTTAGGGTCAACATCACCCGACACACGGGCAAATCCAACGAAAGCATCGCCAAACATATCGAGTTGCTTCTGCACATCCGCTATCTCCGCCGTGTTCTGCTCCACCTGCTTCGCCATCTCTGTTGCCGCAGCCTCCGACACCAACTCCAACGATTTCTCGGCTCCAGTTCTGTCCGTCACCTTCAGCACGTTGTCGTCGCCAAGCACAGCGTTCACCTTCTCGGCGGCAGTGGTAGCGTCGTTAGCCGCTGTAGTGGCAACCCGTGCTGCCGATGTAGCGGTATTGGCAGCCTCCGTAGCCTTGTTTGCCTCGGAGACAGCCGCCTCCGTCGCCGTCTTGGCATCCATTGCCGCTTGAGCCGCTTTGTTGGCGGTAGTCGCAGCAGCGTTAGCAGCCACCGTCGCAGCAGCCGCAAGGCTCTCCGCCTCGCTAAGGTCGATGCACTTGTTCCACCACGCAGCATCCGTAAGCGGATGCCCGACGTTCTTGCCCGTCGCAGCGTCCACCTTAATGCTCACCCACACCTCCTTGCCGTTCGAAATGTAGTCAAGCCTCTCATACTCTCTCTCTGCCGACCATTCCGACCCTGCCGGAGTCAGCACAACCTTGATTACTTGCTCTTTGTTTTCCATATCATTAAAATTTGAATTGTTACTTTTTACTCATTTTACCCTTGCACATATCCATGCTGCCTACACTGCCACTCCGTGCCGTCAAAGAATAACTCTGCGTCTTGCACGTATCTGTCCAACGGACATTTATCAGCAGTCTTTGAACGCAAACTTGCTCCGCCTGAATAAACAGCATTGTACCAGTACGTTATCTTCTTTGTATCGCCACCATCCGTGTCAATAGCCATAGTCACCGTATTATCCGTAGCCTTTATTATCTTGTAGTACTGCCCAATCTCCGGGTCCTTAGGCAGCATAAGCGTCACCCCTGCACGGCATACAACCACACACTCCATCTTGCTCAATGCTCTGTTGGCGGTAGCCACCGTCAGCACAGGGCGCATACCCGCAATATCGCCCTTGGAGATAAACAGCGCATGGTTGCCGTTTAAGTAGCCACTCGAAAGAGCTTGATACGATTCCCTTATGGTTTGACTCACATCACCTTGAACACTCACTTTTAATCCAATATTAACCTGCGGGTTATAAAGATTTGTGGATGTTGTATCAAAGTCCCTAAACTTGTTGAGCGTTATACCGCCCGAAACAACAGCACCAAAAGTATCAATCATAGCCACATTTCCCATAGTCAAGGAGAACCTGTTGGTACGAGGATTTCCGTCCTCGCTGTTATCCATAAAATCGAGGTTGTAGCTGCCTAAATCCATCGTGGTGCTACCCTCGTTGTCCTCCTCATGTAGCTTGCCGCCTTGGATAGCGAAGCTGCCTATATTGCCAGCTATGGCGGAAATCTTTCCAGTGCTCGTCACATAGAACGGAGCTTTCGCAGCCGTCGAGCTACCCACAAACAGCGGTGCATACTCGCTGCCCACCTTACACTCGTCAGTCTCGTAGTTGCCAAAGTAGCCCACTTTATTCGTGCCGTCCTTGTTCACAGCCCATAGATGCTTCACGTTTATTAGGTCTGCGTTTAGTCCGTCCTCGTCAAACACCGCAACCTTCTTTCCCGTCCTCGTCCTGAACTTCGTCCTTTCCGCCGTCAAGGTCATCTCCTTGCTGTTGATGTCGAGGCCAACTTCAAGCAAGGAAGCCAACATGCTTCTGTCTTCCACATAGTCGCTGCTCTCGGCAGTCCATTCCGTCGCCGTGGCACCCACTTCAAGCTTTATCTGCGACAAGAACAGCCTGCTGCCGGTAAACGTGCGCAACACAACAGCCTGTGGCAGCGAGTCGCCTATCACACGCCAATGAACGTAGTACATTTGCCATTTGCCCGAAACACTCATAAGTGCCTCGCCGTCGGGAGTTGAGGTGTTTATCACGTGTCCGCATATCTCCACCGCCACGTCAGGAGTGCCGTCATTGTGCAAGAAAGCGGCTATATGTGCATAGGCATCCGCATCGCTGTCACCCTTAGCCATAAACGACAGCATATAGTCCTGTCCCTGCTTTATCACGCCCTTGCCCGAGAGGTCCCATGTCACTGTGTCAATCCTGCCGGCAGCACCGCTTCTTATGTCCGTACACAGCGTAGCATAGCTGCCGTATCTGTCCGCATCGTCTTCTCCTAAGAGCTTGGTAAATTTGCTGTCTACCGTCAGTCCGTCGCCGCTTGTCAAGGTGTCCGCCCTCGCAAGCAAGTTGCCGCCACGATAGTTGCAGTCCTCCTCCGACAGCGACCATCCCAAATACTCGCTGCCCTCTGTCAGCATTGGCAAGGCAAGGCGTGCGGTGTGCGCACCCGAGTAGATAAAGACACAATCGACAAACACCGTCCTTGCGTCAAGATCAAAGGTCTCGGTCATAAGGTTCCACCCCGTACTCATATTCTTCGCCACCTCGCAGTATATGCTAAGATTGTTGCCGATGTCGTTCATCTGTGCGTCCTTCTGCACGATATACACGCCAAAGTCAAGATAAGCCACATCCCCGTCACACGCCAACATTGCGCTTACCGTATGTTTACGGTTTCTGCCAACTTTCACACGCAAGAAGTCAATACCTCTGTTCTTTCCCTTCGCTCCGTCTATCACCACAGCGTTAATGCCGTCATACTGATATACTGTAGTAATCCAAGGCTCATACGTGTCGTTGCCAGTCCACGATGCCTCCTTGCGCTTAAATGCAGTACCCGTAAGCAGGTTGTATCTGCCCTCGCTGCGCTGCACAACCTTCAAGCTAAACTCCTTTGACGTCTGCTTGAATGTCGTTAGGTCTGTCTGCACCTCGCCAACAAGCGTATTCGTCTCCTCTACCTTGCTCGTGACGCCATCCACGCTCACCTTAATGTCCGAAAATTTTTTCGACAACGAAATGCTGTTCCCGATGTCACCCGTGAACAGCATAAATTTGTCCGAGTTCACATACGTCATGGCAGGGCTCGCCAAGAACGTCAGGTCTCTCCACATATACACCTTGCTCAAGTCCTGTCTGTCGTTCACAATATCGTATCTGCCAATGCCATAATACATCGCAATGGCAGGAGCCGTGCCCGAAGCGTCGTCCTCCGTAGACGTCGACAACTTAATCACGTTGCCCCTCGACAACCACTTCACTTGGTCGCCCACTTGCACAATCACGTCGCCAGCCATAGGCGCATCAGGCTCGTCCCCATCCTCAGCAGGCTCATAGCCAGCATAGTTGCGACCACTTACAGGGGTTTCCTTGTCGTCCACCGTCACGCCATCCTGTTCAAGCACCGCACCGAAACTCGTCAGTCCGCCCGCAGCAGCAACAGCCACGGCAGCACCGCCAAAGGTCAGCACCTTGCCCGAGCCGTCCGTCAGCAGCTTCAAACCATAGCTCGGCACCACTTCGTCAGTGCCGTGGAACCGCTCCACGTTGCTCAACACCACATAGTCGTACAGCCTTCCGTCCTCAAGCGTCTCTTGACCCACAGCCACCACCAGTCGCCAGTAGTAGCGGTTGGCAAGCTCGCCCTCCGTCTGCGCCTTAACGTTGAAGGTCTGGCACATCGCCATCATGCCCGGTCGCCACCAGTTCATCGTTCTCTTCGTGCCGTCGTCGGCGGCAGCATAACACTTGTACGCAATCACCTTCTCGCCATTCGCGTCCATCACATAAGCCACCTTAACAATCGTAGAGCCAGCATTGCTAAAGATAGTCGTGCCGCCCGAATAGCTCACCTTGCGTATCTCAGCACCTGCCGCAAACATCTTAACGCGAGTCGTCAGATAGTCAATGTACAGGTGACTCTTGCCGTCCGCACCCATATACAGGTCGAAACCCTGTGCGCCTATTATGGTTCGGTCCGCCTCGGTAGAGTGAGGGTCATGCGCCCTGTCAACAACCACGTCGCCAAGCACAGCGTTGCCCTCGCCAGTAATCCACTTCTTCCCGTCCTTGCCAAGCTTCAAGCCTTCCATAAAGGTTATCGCCTTCTGCGCCGTGTCCTCGTGAACGCTCGACAGCGCATTGTCGTCAAGAAACTTAGGTGTAACGATGCGGTCGGCAGACGACAGAGGGGTGTTATCATTAACGATGCCGTTCAAAGAGCCCTGTCCTTCGAACGTCAAGCTGCCACCCGACACGATAGTAAAAGTCTTGGCAAAAAACTCACGAAACTTCGTGCCTGCCTTCATCGTGAGGTCTTTTAGGAAGGTAACGATACTATCGACAGAAGAATATTTGTACCATTCGCTTTCGGTTGTACTTGCGTCTAACGCCTCGTCGGACGACAGATAACCCGTGAAAACACGTGTATCCCAATCGCGATCTGTGGTGCCGTTGTCACCCGAAGACGTTATCTTGCCCTGCATAAAGATGTAATAGTACCGCTCGTCGCCAATCTGTTCTTCCTTCTCGTTTTTGCCGTAAATGTCAATCAGTTCAGACGGGAACACAACCCATGCCGAAGCCGTAGAATTTAAACTACGCGGAATGGCGGCATAGACGTATTTTTCGGTGTGCGAATTGAAGACTGTAGGCGAAGCCTGCAAAGGCCAACGGCGATAATTGTGACCGGCATCGTAGCCAATGATATCCTTGACGTACACAAGTATCTGGGCACCGCTCACGCACGATGCCTGGATATAGTCGGGATTGCCCAAAGCGTTTAGTTCGATGTGCAGCGCCGAGGATGAAATCCAATAGTCTTTGGTTGTTGCTTGTGTCATATATTAGTTTAATTTTCTATTGCGAATTTAGAAAAAAGCGTTAGCATGATGCGGACATATCCTAACGCAAACGACCCCAAGAGCATGGTGTCTCTTGAGGTTGTAAATCGGCTGCAAGCCGACCATTCCCTAATTCGTAATTCCTAATTCAAATCAGACTGCTTCCCCTAAAGTCGAGTTTCGCCGTGAACGACACGCTGTGCATCGTTTCCTTAGTATTGTCGTCAAACGTGATTTCGTCTTCAGCAGTGATGGTGCAAGGCAGATATTTGCCGTTGATGTTTATCCATGCGTGTTCTGCCATCAGGAACTCATGCAGATACCATGCGAGCCATGCTTCATCGAGCGGATCGGTTTGGAAGTTCCATTCTTCTTGATTGTTCTGCTTACGAGCGGTTGCACGAGAAAACGAGCGCATCGTTTCTTTCCGTGTCACGGTGTAGTTGTTTACCGTCATACTGAACTTCTTGCTATACACTCTCGGCACACTGACGCTCTCCAATACGCCGAACGAATTGATGAAGCGGAACTCCGTGCGACGGCTGGCTTCTGACTGCGGCATGGCATAAACACTGATGTCACCAATGGTCTGCTGTCCTTCGTTAGTTATAATGAATGCCTTGGCTTCGGGAGCATCCCATGTAGCGGTGGTGAAGTCGATGGCAGGAGAATAGGGGTCTACGTAGATGATGGTTTCGCCTACACACGCCAACTGCGGTATGGTGGTGGGCTTGCGAGTCATTCGGCTAACAGCCATTATGTTTTCAGAACTTATTAGGCGCTCGTAGTCGGAGAAACCGCCGAACATAGTCTGTTTTACCTCATCTCCTGGCAAATAAGACACGGGTGCCTCCTTATGCACCTCGCCGTCAATCATGTACTCGTCGTATGCCGACACATTGAACTTCACTACGGGCATGACACCCGGCTCGGGAGTATACTTATAAGAGTCGCGGAACGAGCGTAGAGCCGACGATATATCGGCATCAACATAGCCACCGCTTTTGCCCGTGATAGGCTCTGACATCTTTATTATCTCGTAATCGCCGCCGCTTATGCCACACTTTACCTCAAATATCATACGATGAAACGAGGGTGTGCCACGAAGAGCGACTGACTTGACTGCTACCGTTATAGGATTGCCATTAAACACAGAACCCGTAACTATTTTTATACGACTTGCCATTGTTTCAGTTATTAATTGGTAATTATTAATTAAATGCTGTAGATCTCAAGCTCTACTTCGCCTATTCCTTCCTTTGCCGATACGTCAGCATTTACTTTATTGATTAAGCATTTCTTGCCGTCGATGTTCCACCACTCTTTCCAATGGTTCTGAATGTCGGCTATCTGTGCTACAGAGGCAAGACACTTGACGTAATACTTCTTGCGATGTAGGAGAAAATAGATGTAATCGACGAGGAACACGTCTACGTAGCCACGGTTCTTGACTGACGGGGTGTTTACCACAAGCGGAGCATCTGCCCATTCGGGCTGCACCCAAGCACGAGGCTTCAGTGAGAAGCGTTCCTC
>ERZ1034626.1863-NODE-1863-length-13220-cov-4.392860_pt1 | contig 13220 bp, 4 predicted proteins | sample MGYA00520652_ERZ1034626 | MGnify/ENA primary metagenome ERZ1034626 (study PRJEB33766, sample SAMN09781765) | gut metagenome | biome: gut microbiome | host: Homo sapiens | place: Madagascar | study: EMG produced TPA metagenomics assembly of the PRJNA485056 data... | reverse complement strand
CGCTCTTGCCACCGATTTTTACGGTTTTATAGGTGCGTACCCGCACATAATACTTTTTCTTGGCAGACAGCTTGCTCACGGACTTAGAAGTGGTCTTATTCTTGCTGATCGTCACCGTCTTGGCGCTCTTAAACTTGCTGCTGGTACTATACTGCACCTGGTATCCAGTGGTTTGGGTCGCCTGTTTTTTCCAAGTAACCTTAAAGCCTTTCTTGGCAGCGGTGACTTTAGATACGCCGGTGCCTTTTGGATTGATATTGTAGGTCAGACTCTTTGTGCCGCTGTAATTACCCTTGAGGGTCACTTTCACGGTGTATTTGCCCACATTCTTCATGCCCTTGGGATAGCTGACGGTGTAATCCGTACCGTTTTTCAGGGCCTTGCCCTTGCTGTCCTTTACGGTCACAGACGGTTTTTGCACCTTGCCGTTATAGGTGTAAGCGGTTTTGCTCAGCTTGATGTTGTTGACCTTATAGTATGTCTGCAAGGTCTTGGTGTATGTGGCCTTGCAGCCGGTATGGGTACAAGTATAAGTTGCCGTCCGTTTGCCGTCCTTAGAAGTCGTCGCCCGGGTCAAGGCACGGCTTTTTTCTTTGTAATTATGACCCAGTGCCGGCACAATATCCCGGTGCACCTCATCTGCGCAAATGGTGCAGAAGTAGGGCGTGTAGCCCGCAGTGGTGCAGGTGGGCAGAACCGAATCCCCCGCCTCGTAATTATGCTCGTGACTGCGGATTTCAAATTTCGCCTCGGCGCGATAGCCCTGGTAGTACACCGCCATGGTATTCATACCCTCGGCGCCGCAGCCGGACATATCCACGATCACATCGACGCCGTTAATGCTCAGCACACCGCCGGCATTTTTATAATGCCATTCTAAGGGCTGGGTGGCGTTCTTAAATCCCACCAGCAGTTTCAATTCATTGAGCACCGCCTGGGGGTTGTAGCCGTTAAACACCGTCTTGCCCTGCAAATAAGCACGCAGCCCCAACTCCTCCGTCAGCGCACCGCTTGCACTACTGATAAATGTAATATCTACATCGGAAGCCTCACTGGTAGGTAACCAGCCCCAAACATGGTAGGTATATGTTTTGCCCTTTTCCAAGGTGGCGGTTATATAAGGTCTGCTATAATCCTTGGCGTTGGGACGGTATGGATACTCCCCTTCCTGCACCTTTCCGCCCGGGAAAGTCAAACTTGCGTGCGCATTGCGTCCGCTTTCGCCGTTCGGATTGTGTACAAAAAAGCTCAGAGTATACTCCGCCGTGTACTGAGGGGTAAAGGTCAGCGTGGCCTTTTCGCCTTTTGCATAGAAAACTACATTTTTTTGGGTCTCAGCAGAACGAAACAAGGCACGGCTTAAATCATAAGATGTTGACGCCGCCCACGCCGTCACCGGCAGGGTGCACACCAGCAGTAGAAACGCCAGCAGAAAACTGCCCAGGCGTATAGTTTTTTTCATAATCGCACTCCTTTGCTGCCCTTATTGTAGCACAGGTCGAGCAGATTGTAAATAGGAAAGGTCTGTCAATAGGTATAGCGCAGCACGGCGGAATACACCGTGTGCAGGGTGCCGTCTGCGTCTGCATAAGTCAGGTACGCCCGCGCGGCGGCAGTACCCACATGGGCGGAAATGCCGTAGTACAGCACAAACTGGCCTTCCGGCTCCGTAGAGCGGTTTTGAGCGCAGCGCACCGTGCCGGTGTCCGTACCGGTGCCCGGCTTACCGGCCATCTCCAGCACCAGGTCATCGTCTGCCAAATTCTTGCCATACAGGAAGCCGGAGGTCACCAGCCGGTTCCCCTCCCCGGCCATGGACCGGGTGGCAGCAAACATCACCCGCCCGGTATCCGACTGCAACTGGGCGGAGAGCAGTGACACAGAGGGCACCGGAGTCAGATCATCGGTGCACTTCTCCAGCGCCAAATCGGCAACGGCATAGAAGCTGTACCGGCTGCCATAACCCAGCACCCGCCCATCGGCTGAAAAGCCCTTGGCGTCTGCCGCAGACACAGTAACCCGCGCCCCATAGGCAACAGTCAGACTGTTCCGGGCAGTTTGGCTGCCGCACTGCAAGGTGCAGCCGGGGGCGGTGATGGTCAGCTGCTTGGCTCCACCGGCGCGGTACAGCGCCTGCACGGTCAGGGATCCGGTGGCGCTGTGGATCTGCGTTGGCGTGTAGGACCAGCCGACAAAAGTATAGCCGGTGTAGGTAGGCGGCGTGGGGACCTTTACCTCCGCAGCACTGTCCACCTGTTGATAAGACAGCACATTGGAAAACGGGTCAATAAACAAAAAGGTTAGCCGGTCGCTGTTGTCCAAAAACAGCGGCGTGTAGGTGGCGCTGGCCACCGGGGTAAAGGTATAGCTGGCATCGCCGGACAAAATCTTATTCCCCTGCTGCCAACCGGCAAAACGGCAACCGCTATTGGGCAGAGCCAACAGCGTGCAGTCCTTGCCCCGATCTACATAAATCCGGCCGCCGGCGGTCACGTCCGTATCGTTAAACAGCAGCGCGCCCATATCCGCGCCGGGGGTAGCAATGCAAAAGCCGTCGTAATCTACAAAATTCGCCCGTGTGGTAGCGCTGCACCGGCTGCACCCCAGTAGGTCATAACCGCGGGCAGTGGGCGTAGCCGCCACCCGTTCCAGCAGCACAGAATAGTCGTGGGCCAAATTAAAATCCGCCGTGGCGGTGTAGCCCATATAGTGCACCTGCACCGTGTTCTTACCGCAGGCACCGCAAGCGGACAGATCCACGATCACATCGGCGCCGCCCACCAACAGGCTGCCCATCGCATCCTTATACTTCCATTCCAAGTGGGCGCCGGAGCGATCCACAATCAGCAGCTTCATCGCATTCAGCACCGCCTGCTGGCTGTACGTAGTAAATTCCGTTTTGTCCAGATACAGCCGCAGCCCCACCTCCTGGGAAAGGGTGCCGCTTTCGCCGCTGGTAAAGTCCACATCTACCGTTGCGCCGGTACTGGTTGCCGTCCAGCCCCAAACCGAGTAGGTATAGGTTTTGCCCTGCTCCAAGGTAGCGGTCAAGTACGGATGGCTGTAATCCTTAACGGTAGAGCCGGTACGGTTAGGGTATTCAAAGGCCGTGACCGTGCCGTCCGGGTGCGTCAGGCTGGCACGGATATTCCGCCCGCCTGTCACATGACCGTACAGCTTTAAGGTGTATTCCGCCGTGTACTGGGGCGTAAAGGTCAGGTTTGCCGTCGCACCGGTGCCAAAGGAAAAGGCATTGGTTCGGGCACGGAACAGGTAATTTTGGTTCAGATCTACCGAGGTGGTGGCACCGTAAGTGACCCCCGGCAGGGCACAGCAGGCCAGTACCAACGCCAGCACCAGGCACGCCAGGCGCTTTGTCATCTTTTTCATACCGCCGCCTCCAATTCGTTTCGTCTGCTTTCATTGTACCATAAGTGCCGCTCCATTGCCATAAAAAAACAAAAAAAGCCGACGGTCTCCCCGTCGGTTCGTACAATACAGCCCGGCGCAACCATCCGACCGCACCGATAAAGCAAAAAAATCGAGCCGAGGGATTGCTCCCTCGGCTCTTTTCGCTCGAGCAATTATTTTACTAATTGCAATTAGTCGTCTTCGCCACCAACAATTTCAGGACCACTTGCGGTCATCACATTGATCTGCTGAAATTCCTTGACGTCGACAACAGGCTTAGAATAAGCTTCTTTCATGAAGACATTCCTCCTATTCCTAAATTGCCTTATATCGCTGCCGGCAGTTGCCCGCCGGCAGGAGCGATAAATAGGGGTCTACGCGATTAAGCGTAAGTGTGGTTCATCACATCAGAGTACACGGTCCGCACTTTGCCATTCTGATCCTTGTAGGTCAAGAATGCCTTAGCGGAGGCAGTGCCGGTCTGAGCGGAGATACCATAGCTCAGGATGAACTGGGTGCTGCCCTCGGTGCTGTTGGCATAAGCAGCCTTCACAACGCCGGAGTTATCAGCGGAACCCTTCTTGCCAACGTTGGCCAGAGTCAGGTCAGCGTCAGTCAGGTTCTTACCATACACGAAACCGGACTTCAGGTAAGTGCAGCCATCCACCATAGCGCGGGTAGCAACAAACTCAACCTTGTAAGAACCGGCAACCTGGTTGGCAGAAACAGCAGCCACAACGGGAGCCTGGGTGGTAGCGGAAGCAGCCTTCACAGTTACATCAGAAGCAACATAGAAGGTGTAGCTGTCGCCGTAAGCAACGATCTTGCCGTCGATAGCCCAAGCGGTAGCGCCGGCCTTAGACACGGTTACCTGGGTGCCGTAAGGAACGTCAGCCAGAGTGCCCTGTGCGGAGTTGCTGCCGTAAGCAACGGTAGCGTCAGCGTCAGTGGTTACAGTGTAGGTAGCGGCAGCGTCCTTCTCGTACTGTGCATAAACAGTCATGGAGGAGGTAGCGGCCTTAATGGCAGCCTCATCTGCGGACCAACCGGTGAAGGTGTAGCCGGTGTAGGTGGGCGCCTGCGGGATCTCCACATCTGCGCCGGAAGCAACAGACTGAGAAGAGATCACGTTGTTGAACATATCAACAAAGGTGAACTGAACGGGCTTAGCGGACTCAGCGAACACGGGCGTGTAGGTGATGTCAGCGATAGCCACGGTGGTGTAGGTAGCATCGGTGGAAACGATCTTGTTACCGGTCTGCCAGCCTACGAAGGTGCAGTTCTCATTGGGAGTCGCAACCAGGGTGTAAGTGCCGTTCTCAGCGAACTTCTTAGAACCGCCGGCGGTCACATCCTGACCAGCCAGGGTTACAGAGCCGTTCTCCACAGCATTTACGGTTACGGTCACACCAGCCAGAGCCGGAGCAGTCTCCTTGGTGTAGGAGTAGCCGCAGTCCTTACAGGTGTAAGTGGTGATCTCGGCCTGATCCAGAGTGGCCTCCTGGGTCACCTTAGCGGTGAAGTCGCAGGCCTTGGTCTCCTTGTGAGAAGCGTCATTGGCGCAAACGCGGGTATGGGTGGCATCAGCCTCAGCAGTTGCAGCGTCATGCTTCCACTGGCCCCAAGCGTGGTCGGTAGCCGGGATAGCTACAGTGTAGGTGCCGCCGCACTCGGTGCAGGTGAAGGTCTTCACGCCGGGCTCGGTGCAGGTAGCAGCCTTGGTCTCCACACCATTGTCGAAGGTGCACTTGTCAGTCTTAGTAGGCTGGCTGCAGGTACCCTCGCCGGTGCAGGTTGCAGTGTGGGTGTAATCCTTACCCTCAACGAAGGCCTCACCGCTGGTGTAACCAGCAACGGGGGCACCGTATTTGTGGGTATGACCCAGAGCGGGCTTGGTCTCCTTAGCGTAGGAGTAGCCGCAGTCCTTACAGGTGTAAGTGGTGATCTCAGGCAGATCAGAAGTCTGGTTCTGGGTTACCTGAGAAGTAAAGTCACAGGCCTTGGTCTGCGTGTGAGAAGCGTCCTTGCCGCAAACGCGGGTATGGGTGGCATCAGCCTCAGCAGTTGCAGCGTCATGCTTCCACTGGCCCCAAGCGTGGCCGGTAGCGGGGATAACCACGTTATCCTGAACGCTGATCACATAGTCGCAAACAGAGCAGCTGGTGGTCACGGTCTTAGAACCGTCCTTATCGCAGGTGGCATCCACAATGTTGCTTTCCAGAGTCTGCGGATTATGCGGCGTGGTGGTCAGCTTAGCAGTGAAGATGGTGTCTGCGGAGATGGTCGCTGTGGTGGGATCGGTATCCCAAGCATAGCTGTAGTGGCCGGCAGCATCGGGATCCTTAGTGGGCAGAGCCGGTACAGAAGCAGGGCTCTTGCCCTGTTCCACAGTCTCGGTGCCCAGGTCCTTGCCATCCTCGGTCACATACTTAACGGTGTAAGACTTGGTCTCCGGAGCAGATGCCTTCATGGGTACTTCAAAAAGTCCGACCTCAGCATCGCCTTCTTCGGAGATACCTGTCATGGTGTAACTGCAAGCGATCTCGTTTTCGTTACCAAATGCAATAGAACTGTACTTGGTCATCAGCGGATCGGTGTTGAAAGTCAACAAGCTATCTTCAATTTTTGTGCCAGCAGCTACCTTAAAGCCAACAGTTGCAATGTAAATACCATCAATAACAACATTTGTATCCTCGTCACTGTTGTACAAAGTAGAAGTATCGCCCTGCCATGTAGCATCCGGAACTTCATCGTTAACCAAACGAGTACCATAGCAGATGTACTGCTCGGTTCCGTTTACATCACTTGCATTATCAGTCATATAAGCTTCGCCGTTAGCATCGACCATAGCCTCATCAGCCATTGCAAGTAACTTTGCAGTCTTGCTCCAGCCGGTAGTAGGATTGCTACGCACACCTGGTGTCAAAGCTGAATTAACTTCATATTTAAACTGTACATTGCCAAATTGGCCAGCTGTATCATGCAGAATAAACGATGCAGCAACGAAATACTCGCCCTTAGAGTTTGCTTTCAGGGTGCAATCATCGCTACCAACGGTCTGACCTTCCACAGAAACTTTACTCAAATCAGTAACGGTCGCGCCATCGGTAATCCAGTTCTCATCGCCATTCTTATAAAAAGCCTGATCTTTACCGGTGTAGGCAGTCCATACTACATCCAATTTCGGGCTCAGGCTCTTAGCAGCAGGCAAGTCAGCCTTTTCGATAACCTGGCCAGGCGTATAATTCGCTGCCAACGCAGAAACGGGCGCAGCAGTCAGGATCATCATACCTGCCATAATACCGGAAAGCACTTTCTTTACGCTTTTGCGCATGTGTGTTTCCTCCTAAAATAATCAATTGTAAATCTCAGCACTCAACATTTTACCAGAGAATGCCTTGTAAATGTTGTAATCAGTACCATTCACAGCACCGTCATGATTAAAATCACAGGCTGAATTGTATGTACTGTCACTCTTACTCTTACCTGTACATCTCTTATAAACATTGAAGTCTGTGCCATTTATAGCCGCATCTTTCTTGAAGTTGCATACAACCATACCGTAGGTGCCCAGATCCACATCAGTGTCAGCAACCGTGATCTGAATGTCACGGTCATAGCCATAGGCATAGCTCAGCGTAGCGGTATAAGTACCGGCTGCCAAAGACGGAATGGTAAATACGCCATCTGCGCCGGTGGTAGCCACAACTTCCCCATTGATCAGCACATCACAACCGATGACGGTAAATGCACTGCCGGCGACCTTGCCGCTGGTATTGGCCAGCGCCAGCACCCTGCCGGTAACGGCATGGCCGGTGGCCGGTGACAGATCCGCTGTCATGGGATACAGCGTAGCATTATAGCCGTCAAAGGCGGTAACCAGTGCATAGCAGTCTTGGTCAGCCGTGCCATAATCGGCGTAATCCGCATAATCTGCCTCAATGAAGGTTTGGTTCGGGTCCGTATCCAAGGTCACGATCTTTGCAAAGTCCACAGGCGCTTCCGTAGCAACGGTGACCTGCAACTTCAAAAGGAGCTGACCCGCCGCATCAATGGCGGTGGTGGTGGCGGTCTGGTCCACCCTGGTGATAAAACCAAAGTTGATGGTCCCATTCTGCACCAGCACACCGGCGGCGCCAAGGCCCCGCAGTTGATCCGGCTTGCTGTCCGACAGCAGATCACTGTGACCGTTGACCGTCAGCACAGCCGCGTCATAAGACATGGTGTACTGCATCACGGCAAAGGACTGCATACCGGAAAGCGTAAAGGATACGGTGTAATCCCCGGCAGACAGTGCATTGCCGTCTGCAGCCTTGCCCTCGCTGTCCGTAAAGGTACAGGAGAGGTGGGGCTTCTCGGTGCCCAAGGTACCCTGGGCAGCCAGCGGGGTTATAGAGGTTAAGGTCAAAATCAATACAAACGATAAGAAAGCAGCAAGTGTTCTCTTCAGTTTGTTCAATTTCATAATCATAATCCGTGTAACCCAAGCGGCGCCGAAGCACCGCCCGGGTACTTTAAGTTAGGATTTAGCCGTAGATTGCGTTGCTCAGTGTCTTGCCTGTAAATGCCTTATAGATATTGTAGTCTGTACCATTTACAGCGCCATCATGGTTAAAGTCGCATGCTTCGTTATAGGAAGCACTACCCTTAGATTTACCTGTTGACTTCTTGTATGTGTTGTAGTCAGTACCGTTGATTGCTGCATCTTTCTTGAAATTGCATACAACCATACCGTAGCTGCCCAGATTCACATTGCCGTCCTTCACCTCAATGGTGATGTTACGGTCATAGCCATACTGGTAGCTGAGCGTTGCCGTGTACTTACCGGCAGCCAAAGACGGAATGGTAAAGGTGCCATCCTGACCAGTGGTAGCCACAGTCTCGCCATTGATGATCACATTACAACCAATGACTGTAAACTTGTCACCAGCAACCTTACCGCTGGTGTTCGCCAGAGCAAGTACCTTACCGGTTACAGCGAAGCCGGAGGGAGCAGTGCCTTCCTCAAGGGAGTTCTCTGCATCTACCAGGTTCTTGTAAGCGGTGAAGCAAGCAGACAGATTGGCGGTGTAGTTGTCCTTATCAGCCGGAACATAGGTGGCAGCGTCCTTATGGGCGTAGTCGCCGTTACCGGTGGTCGCAACATCTACAGCAGCAGCCAGTGCGTTCACATAGTTGGTCCAGGACTCGTCGGTGTAAACCTTCTCGCCCTTGTTAACCAGCTTGCCGCCCTCAACAGCACCGTACTTCGCGGAAGTCGCGGTGGTGGCGATTGCAGCATTCTTGATGGCATTGCCGTCTGCATCGACATTACCGGAATCTGTCCAGGTGGTGGTCATTGCGCTGTAAGCGCTGCCGCTGGCGTGAGAAACCTCAGCCTCCACCTTGTCGCCGATATAGCCGCGCTCGGTCACAGTGCCCATGTACAGTTTAAACATACGAACAGCCTCTTCAATCAGCAAAGAAGAAGTGCTGGTGGAGAATGCATAGGTATAATCCGCAGCGTCATTACCGTTGGTGTTTGCCAGGTCAGCAATGGTCTGGTCGATCTGGTTCCAACCGCAGGTGGCAAGCACCGTCTTGGACTCGTCACTCTTCAGGTAGATATCTGCAGCGTACATCTTTTCAGCATCCTTCGCCACGGATACCATCTTCTGGTACTCGGGCAGATCGAAGTTGGCGTCCGTCATACCGTCACGAATGGAAGAAACATCCGTGAAGATCTGACCGGCAACGGTAACGCTCAGCATTTGCGCACACTGATCCACAGCATAGCGCATCTTGTCTCTTGCCTGCATGGCAAGTGCACGGGTCTCCTCGCCATTGTTGACAATGGACTTCTCGGTAACCATGTGCTTCACAGTGAAGTCCTTGCTCACGGCAACGCCATTGGCATTGTAGTAAACGAACTTCGCCTGATTGAAGGTGCCTTCCTTTTCAGCACCGTTGATCGCATAGGGAGCATCCTTATAAGTGGTGGTATCCCATGCGGTGGCATAAGCCGGGGTGTTCAGGAAGTACCAGGAAGAACCGCTCTTCACAACAACCTGGCCGGTCTTATCCATAGCCACGGTGTAAGCCTGACCACCAACAGTGGTGGAAGTCTTAGCGGTTACATCAGCATCGGTCAGAGCCTCCGTGGTGTAATAAGGCTGGCTCATAGCGCTGTCAGCATAGTAATAATTGCCGTCAGTCGTTGCATAAGCAGCCAGAGCTGCAGGCAGCTGATCCAAGGAAGTTACGGGCTTGGTTGCAGGCTCGCCGATCACGGTCTTCACCTCAGAGGTAACAGGCGTCTTCGTGAATGCACTGGACAGAGTGCCGGCAGTGGACAGATTCAGCGGAGACTGGCGGGCCTCAAAGCCGGCAGCCAAAGCAGCGGTTGCTGCATCATAGGTTGCGGAAGAGCCGCTGGCCTTATCGTAATCCTTAAAGTCAGAAGGTCTGTAGTTCTTAATGTAGCTGTTCAAAGAATCGTATGCACTATTGAACTGGCTACGGTTACCATCGTCAGCAACAGTTACTTTCAAGCTACCGGTTGCCGGGTTCTTGTCGCAGAAGAAGCTCAACTTCACTTCTTTCTTGGATACCTGAGAAATATCCGTAGAACCATCATACTTGAACAGATCCAGAGAAGAGGAGCTGTCCTTAGACAGAGTCACGGAACCGGTCTGGATGTACAGACCGTCAATGCCGGTTGCGCCGGAAACCTTGCCCAGCAAGTTGCTGTAAGCGAAGTCGCCGGAGCCGCTCTTCAGATAAACAGCGGTGTAATAACCGTTGCTATCCTTAACAGCTGCAGCCAGCGCTTTGCCGGCGTTCAGCTCGCTCAGCGTGTAAGCGTGGTTCACACGAGATACGCCGTTGGAGGGAACCTGGTTTGCGGCAACACCCTTGACCCAAGTCTGACCGCCATCGGTGGTGTAGTCTACCTTTTCGTAGTTCAGCACATCACCGGTGAACTTATCAAACGCGGCCATCATGTTGGAATTGTTTACAGTTACGGTCTTGTTGCTAAAGGAATCCTTAACAGAACCGGTGCTGTAAGCAAAAACGCCGTCCAAAGTCTTGTCGGGAGAACCGGCAAGGGTACGGTCATAGCCAAGACGAATCTTGTAGTTCTTCACTGCATCCAGGTTAGAGCTTGCCAGAACAATATCGGTAGGATAGCTTACACGGAACGGCTTCGCGTTCAGGTAAGGGTTACCAAAGTAACCGGTATTGTTCACGGTAGCCTGGCCATCGGAGGTCTTACCGGAAGCACCATTGGAGAATCTGCCGTCCTGAGAACCGCCCGGATACACAGAATCGGACCAGTTCTTCAGCGGAGTCACAAACTGATAAGTCTTGCAGGTCAGGCCGGTGTAGAGGGCCTGGTTGGTGTTGGTGTCGATAATGTTGTAAGTAACGGTGTAGGTTACTACAGTATCTTCATCAAAACCGCCGTTGGTAACAGTGAAGGAAGCGGACTTCTCAGGAACAACTGTCTTGCTGGAGAAGTCTACGGTGCAAGCACTGTTATCGGAAACCACATTCGTGATCTCAATGTTGTAACGGCCACGAGCAACGAAGTTACCATCGGCGTTCTTTACCGCACGGTTCAGACCGTAGCAGTTATTGGTAACCGTCAGCGTTGTGGTGGTGGTGTTACCGCCATAGCTGAGGGTCAAGTTGCTGTCTGCCACACGAGCGGAAGCCAGCTTCATGTTATGATCCGCCAAAGTGGTGATCAGGCCGCCGATCAGATTGTTCACAGCCTGTACGGTGTACATAGCGCCGGGCAGGATCGTATCGGTCTTGCCGCTGTCGCCGCCTACACCGCCGCTGGCTTCATACACATTGTATACCAGGGTACCCAGTACGCCGTAACTGCTGTTGCTGGAAGTACCGGCAAAGGTATCCTTCTGCAGCAGATCGTCGAAGGGATGATCGTTGGTCGCAGCAGCGGGAACCACATTACGGGCTGTGCCGTAGCGGCCGCCGAATACAACGTTCACCAGATCAGCCAATACATTGTAAACGGTGCGGATAATGCCTTCGCTCTTAATGGGCGGTGCGGAAACCATGGTCAGCAGACGGGTTACAAACCCGGTTGCGCCATACTGGCCGTTCGCATCTGCCACACCAATATTCAGCATACCCTGGATCACATCGGTGTAGATCAGCTCTTCGGAATTCAAAGCGCCTTTCTTTGCAGAATCGCCATACTGCAGCACGCCTGCAACAGGCAGCAGCTTGTTGGCGATCACATTGATGTTCTCCCACAGGGAGTTGGACAGCTTCACCAGGCAATTGCCGTTGGTGTCGCAAACGCCCAGAAGATTGGCAAGGCCCTTGCCATGCTCGCCGTCCTTAAAGGTGTCGGTGCCGGCATAGTAAACAACAACGGAATTCAGCAGATCAAACAGAGAAACGCCGTCATTCAGAGTAGCGGTCTCCGGATTCCACAGGTTGCCGTCCTTGTCGTGCATGATAATGTAGGGGCTCATTACATAACCCACAGCATCACGAGCCATCAGCAGCAGATTGTCAATGGTTACATCGTACTTACCGTCTGCGCCCTTCTGCACCAGAGAAGAGTAGTCGTGATCCGGCAGCACATAGCCCAGATACAGCTGCAACGCCAGAGCAGCTACGCCCTCTGCATCGTCGCAAGCGTCCAGGTCCTCATTGTGGATGCCCTTCTTGAAGTCGGGGATATTCCGCAGTGCAGAAATTGCAAACGGAATCATCGCGCTCTCCAAATTGGCCTCGGTCAGAGCAGTGCCCTCGCCGTTCTTATTATAGAAGGCGCCGAGAATGTTCGCATCCGTTTGATCACAGATGTACTGCAGCACCTTCAGCATATTGCCAACCAGGGTCTGCGCTACATTGCCGGGATCATCGGAATTCACCTTCGTCAGAACGCTGGCATCATAACTCGGCAGGAAGTCCTTTACTGCGGCAACCAGGAAATCATTCAGCGCTGCCAGCATGGAGCTGTAGCTGCTGTAATCATTTGCCATGAATGCCTCAATGTTCTTCATACCGGTCTCAGCAAAGCTGCAGTTCAGGGGGCCGGTTGCCTGCTTAAAGTAGTAAACAGACATGGGGCTGTAACGCAGTTTGTTGAACAGGGTGGTGGAGTCAATATCTCTCCAGGTGTAGGTAGGAGACTTCACCAGGTCACGGCTGTTGTACTTCTCCAGATCCGCCTTGATGTAAGCCAGATAGGAAGCCGCATCCTTGTACTCTTCGCCAAGGGTCTGGCCGGGCTTCAGGTTCTTTGCAGCCTTTTGGCACTCATAAGCGGCCCAAGCCTGCACATCGGCAGTGGCGTAGTTGTTGGCTACATTGCTGTAGTCCCAAGCCGTGTTGTGGGTCGTGGCACCGGTGTACCACATATAGTAGTTGTAGTCGTAACCGCCCACACCGGAATTCAACTGGCCCAGCGTATCCTTCAAGGCGGTGTTCCACACCATCTCAAAAGCTTGGAAGCCAAAGTCAAACAGCGTATCTGTGGGCTTCAGCGCCAGCTTCTGATCCTTGTAGCGGAACAGATATACATTACCGATGGCCTCGCCGTTCTTGTCATGATCCTCCTGCGTTACATAATGCAGGTTGGTCGTGTCAATATACGGTGCGGAACCATTCTCCATATACTGTGCGTATCTGTCTCGAGAATTGGTACCGTCGGCATATGTAATCTGTGCGGTAATGTTGCTGAGCAACTGAGTGGAGAGCTTATCAAGCAGGATGGAATCCAGCTTGCTGGTCTCCAGACTGGGATTGTTCCGGATCTGAGCCTTCTCCTCTGCAGTAAACCAACC
>ERZ1034626.1860-NODE-1860-length-13243-cov-10.093797_pt1 | contig 13243 bp, 7 predicted proteins | sample MGYA00520652_ERZ1034626 | MGnify/ENA primary metagenome ERZ1034626 (study PRJEB33766, sample SAMN09781765) | gut metagenome | biome: gut microbiome | host: Homo sapiens | place: Madagascar | study: EMG produced TPA metagenomics assembly of the PRJNA485056 data... | reverse complement strand
AGATACTATAGTTGTTGAACTTGGCGAGAAACTCAAAGAGTTCGCTCACTTCTATTTGGTTGACGTTCACGGACTGGACGCTGCCAAGACAAGCGACTTGCGCCGCAAGTGCTTCAAGAGTGAGATTCAGATGGTTGTTGTGAAGAATAATCTTCTTCGCAAGGCGTTCGAGGCTTCTGAAATCGATTTCGAGCCTCTCTACAGCTGCTTGAAGGGTAGCACAGCTGTTTTGTTCTGTAACACAGCTAATGTTCCTGCTAAGTTGCTGAAGAGCTATGTCAAGGAAGGTATTCCTACACTCAAGGGTGCTTATGCTGAGGAAGGTCTCTTCGTAGGTGCTGACAAACTTGAGGAACTTGCAGCTCTCAAGAGCAAGAACGAGGTTATCGCAGACATTGTTGCTTTGCTTCAGTCTCCTGCAAAGAACGTCGTTTCAGCTCTCCAATCAGGTGCAAACACTATCCACGGTGTGCTTAAGACTTTAGGCGAGCGTCCTGAATAAAAACAATTAAAGTCACTAACATTAACATTAAAAAAACAATAAAAATTTAGAATAAAATGGCAGATATCAAAGCTATTGCTGAAGAATTGGTAAATTTGACAGTTAAGGAAGTAAACGAGTTGGCAACAGTCCTGAAGGACGAGTACGGAATTGAGCCTGCTGCTGCAGCTGTTGCTGTTGCTGCTGGTCCTGCTGCTGGTGGTGCAGCTGAGGCAGAGGAGAAGACTTCTTTCGACGTTGTTCTCGCTGAGGTAGGTGGCGCTAAGCTTCAGGTTGTAAAGGCTGTTAAGGAGGCTTGCGGTCTTGGTCTGAAGGAGGCTAAGGAGCTCGTTGACGGTGCACCTTCTACATTGAAGGAAGGTTTGGCTAAGGCTGAGGCTGAGAACCTGAAGAAGGCTATCGAAGAGGCTGGTGCTAAGGTTGAGCTCAAGTAATTGAGTATTAAAAAATATTTAAGGTTAAGGTTCTTCCAATAGAAGAGTCTTAACCTTTTTGTGTCTTTGCGCTTCTGTTGTTAACCACCGCAGCAGTGGCTCCGGCTCTCCTTTGAGAGTCTTCTATATATTCAATGGTGGCTTATATAACGGTAACAAAAATCTGTAATGGCTTCTAAAATCGTTGATAACAGAGTAAACTTTGCCAGCATCAAGAATCCGATGCCGTATCCGGATTTCCTCGATGTGCAATTAAAGTCTTTTAGAGACTTCCTGCAGTTGGACACTCCGCCTGAGGAACGTGAGAACGACGGTTTGTACAAGGTGTTCTCTGAGAATTTCCCTATAACCGACACTCGTAATAATTTCGTTCTTGAGTTCTTGGATTACTATATCGACCCGCCTCGCTACTCTATTGATGAGTGTCTGGAGCGTGGTCTTACTTATAGTGTGCCTTTGAAGGCCAAGATGAAACTATACTGTACGGACCCTGAGCATGAGGACTTCGGTACTGTTATCGAGGATGTCTTCCTCGGTACGATCCCTTATATGACGAGTAATGGTACTTTCGTGATTAATGGAGCAGAGCGTGTTGTTGTATCTCAGCTGCACCGTTCGCCTGGCGTTTTCTTCAGCCAGGGTGTGCATGCCAACGGTACTGCACTCTATTCTGCCCGTATCATCCCGTTCAAGGGTTCATGGATTGAGTTTGCTACTGACATCAACAACGTTATGTTCGCTTACATCGACCGTAAGAAGAAGTTGCCTGTAACTACTCTTCTGCGTGCCATCGGTTTTGAGTCAGACAAGGACATCCTGCAGATATTCGACCTTGCCGAGGAGGTTAAGGTGAACAAGAAGAATCTGAAGGAGGCCGTTGGCAGAACTCTTGCCGGAACGGTATTGAAGAGCTGGAATGAGGATTTCGATGACGAGGACACCGGTGAGGTTGTATCAATCGAGCGCAACGAGGTCATCATGGAGCGTGAGACTGTCATCACAAAGGAGAACATGGAGGACATCATTGACAGCGGTGCTTCTACTATTCTTCTCCACAAGGATGCCGAGTCTGCAAACAAGTACTCCATCGTGTTCAACACATTGCAGAAAGACCCGACAAACTCTGAGAAGGACGCCGTGCTTTACATCTACAAGCAGCTGCGTAATGCTGATCCTGCTGATGAGGCAAGTGCAAAGGAGGTTATCCAGAACCTGTTCTTCTCTGACAAGCGTTATGACTTGGGCAAGGTGGGCCGTTACCGCATCAACAAGAAACTGGGTCTTGATACCGACGAGGATGTTCGTATCCTGACCAAAGAAGATATAATCGAGATCATCAAGTATCTCATCCAGCTGGTTAACTCCAACGCTACAGTCGATGATATCGACCACTTGAGCAACCGTCGTGTACGCACGGTAGGCGAGCAGTTGAGCAACCAGTTCTCTATCGGTCTGGCTCGTATGAGCCGCACAATCCGTGAGCGTATGAACGTGCGCGACAATGAGGTGTTCAAGCCAACAGACTTGATCAACACCAAGACAATCTCAAGTGTCATCAACTCATTCTTCGGCACCAACCCATTGTCACAGTTCATGGACCAGACCAACCCGCTTGCTGAGGTAACCCACAAGCGTCGTCTCTCTGCCCTCGGACCTGGCGGTCTGTCAAGAGAGCGTGCCGGATTCGAGGTTCGTGACGTTCACTACACACACTATGGTCGTCTGTGTCCTATCGAGAGTCCTGAGGGTCCTAACATCGGACTTATCTCTTCTCTCTGTGTGTATGCCAAGATAAATGAACTCGGATTCATCGAGACTCCATACCGTAAGGTTGAGAACGGTGTAGTAGACCTGAAGAACGAGGATGTCGTTTACCTTACCGCTGAGGATGAGGAAGACCACGTGATCGGTCAGGGAAATGCTCCGTTGAATGACGACGGTACGTTCATCCGTGAAGTTGTCAAGTGTCGTCAGGATGCCGACTTCCCAGTCGTGCCACCGACAGACGTTGACCTCATGGACGTTTCTCCACAGCAGATCGCTTCTATCGCTGCCGGACTCATCCCATTCTTGGAGCATGACGATGCTCACCGTGCGTTGATGGGATCCAACATGATGCGCCAGGCAGTTCCATTGCTCCACAATGAGGCACCTATCGTAGGTACCGGAGTCGAGAAGCAGGTATGTGTAGACTCACGTACTATGATCACTGCCGAGGGCGAAGGCGTTATCGAATATGTTGACGCTACCACAATCCGTATCCTCTACGACAGAACCGAGGACGAGGAATTCGTAAGCTTCGAGCCAGCGCTCAAGGAATACCGCATACCTAAGTTCCGTCGTACCAACCAGAACATGACCATCGACCTCCGTCCTATCTGCAACAAGGGACAGCGAGTGAAGAAGGGTGATATCCTGACAGAGGGTTATGCTACAGAGGATGGCGAGCTCGCACTCGGTCGCAACCTGCTCGTGGCCTACATGCCATGGAAGGGTTACAACTATGAGGACGCCATAGTGCTAAACGAGCGTATCGTCCGTGACGACGTGCTGACATCTGTTCATGTCGACGAGTTCTCTCTCGACGTGCGTGAGACAAAGCGCGGTACTGAGGAGTTCACAAACGATATTCCTAACGTCAGCGAAGAGGCAACCAAGGACCTCGATGACAACGGTATCATCCGTGTCGGTGCCCGTGTAGAGCCAGGCGATATCCTCATCGGTAAGATTTCTCCTAAGGGAGAGAGCGACCCGTCACCAGAGGAGAAGCTTCTGAGAGCCATCTTCGGCGACAAGGCTGGTGATGTGAAGGATTCTTCATTGAAGGCCAACCCATCATTGAGCGGTGTGGTAATCGACAAGAAGCTGTTCTCTCGTGCTATCAAGACCCGTGCTTCAAAGCAGAAGGACAAGGTTATCCTTGCTAAGATAGACGAGGAGTATGAGGCAAAGATCGACGACCTGAAGGATATCCTCGTTGACAAGCTCCTGACTCTCACCGAGGACAAGGTTTGCCAGGGTATCAAGGACTATTCACGTGCCGAGATCATCACAAAGGGCAGCAAGTTCACCGCTACCCAGCTCATGAACATCAACTATGAGGAAATCCAGTCGAACAACTGGACTGACGATGACCATACAAACGGCTTGATTTCAAAGCTCATCACAAACTTCCTGAAGAAGGCAAAGCTTCTCGATGCAGAGAACAAGCGTCGCAAGTTCGCCATCACCATCGGCGACGAGCTGCCATCGGGCATCCTGCAGATGGCAAAGGTATACATCGCCAAGAAGCGTAAGATCGGTGTCGGCGACAAGTTGGCCGGACGCCACGGTAACAAGGGTATCGTGTCGAAGATCGTTCGCCAGGAGGATATGCCGTTCTTGCCGGACGGACGTCCTGTTGACTTGGTGCTCAACCCATTGGGTGTGCCTTCACGTATGAACCTCGGTCAGATTTTCGAGGCTATCCTCGGTGCTGCCGGAAAGCGTCTCGGCGTGAAGTTCGCTACTCCTATCTTCGACGGTGCCCACCTCGACGACCTCAAGGAGTGGACAGACAAGGCAGGTTTGCCAAACCTCGGTTCTATGCACCTCTATGACGGTGAGACAGGAGAGATGTTCGACCAGCCGGCTACAGTGGGTATCACATACTTCCTCAAGCTCGGCCACATGGTAGAGGACAAGATGCACGCCCGTTCTATCGGTCCGTACTCACTCATCACCCAGCAGCCACTCGGTGGTAAGGCGCAGTTCGGTGGACAGCGTTTTGGAGAGATGGAGGTCTGGGCACTCGAGGCATTCGGTGCAAGTCATGTATTGCAGGAGATTCTGACCATCAAGTCAGACGACGTAGTAGGCCGTTCCAAGGCTTATGAGGCAATCGTCAAGGGCGAGCCTATGCCTACAGCCGGCATCCCAGAGTCTCTCAATGTGTTGCTCCATGAGCTGCGTGGCCTTGGTCTGAGCGTTACCCTCGACTAATATTGCAACTCTTTACTCATACATATATAAACAAGAATTATGGCTTTTAAGAAAGATACAAAGATAAAGAGTAATTTCACGAAGATTACCATCAGCTTAGCATCGCCAGAGGAAATCCTCGAGAATTCATTCGGTGAGGTTACCAAGCCTGAAACCATAAACTACCGTACATACAAACCGGAGCGCGACGGACTCTTCTGCGAGCGCATCTTCGGTCCTACAAAGGATTTCGAGTGTGCCTGCGGAAAGTACAAGCGTATCAGATACAAAGGCATCGTCTGCGACCGATGCGGTGTGGAAGTCACCGAGAAAAAGGTACGTCGTGAGCGTACCGGCCATATCGAGCTTGTAGTTCCAGTGGCCCACATCTGGTATTTCCGCTCATTGCCGAACAAGATCGGCTACCTGCTCGGACTGCCTACCAAGAAGCTCGACTCTGTGGTATACTATGAGAAGTATATCGTTGTGCAGCCAGGTGTGCTGGCTGGCAGAATGGATCCTGAGAAGGAAGAGGAACTCAACGGTTCTCACAAGATGGACCTCCTCACAGAGGACGAGTATCTCGATCTTATGGATCAGATTCCAGAGGACAACGAGTATCTTGATGATTCAGATCCAAACAAGTTCATCGCAAAGATGGGAGCCGAGGCTATCTACGACCTCTTGGCAGGTCTCGACCTCGACTCACTCTCATACGAACTCCGCGACCGCGCCAATACCGATTCATCACAGCAGCGCAAGACAGAGGCTCTGAAGCGTCTGCAGGTGGTAGAGGCATTCCGTGGAAGCAGCAACGTGAACCGTCCTGAGTGGATGATCATGAAGATCATCCCTGTCACTCCACCGGAGCTCCGTCCGTTGGTGCCGCTGGATGGTGGACGTTTCGCCACATCCGACCTCAACGACCTTTATCGTCGTGTCATCATACGTAACAACCGCCTGAAGCGACTCATCGAGATCAAGGCTCCAGAGGTAATCCTCCGCAACGAGAAGCGTATGCTTCAGGAGGCTGTTGACAGCTTGTTCGACAACTCCCGCAAGAGCAGCGCCGTGAAGAGCGAGTCAAACCGTCCGTTGAAGTCTCTCTCCGACTCTCTGAAGGGTAAGGCAGGACGTTTCCGTCAGAACCTCCTCGGTAAGCGTGTCGACTATTCAGCACGTTCAGTTATCGTCGTTGGTCCTGAGCTGAAGATGGGCGAGTGCGGTCTTCCTAAGCTGATGGCAGCAGAGCTCTACAAGCCATTCATCATCCGCAAGCTCATCGAGCGCGGCATCGTGAAGACCGTGAAGAGCGCCAAGAAGATCGTTGACCGTCGTGAGCCTGTTATCTGGGATATCCTTGAGAATGTGATGAAGGGTCATCCGGTTCTCCTTAACCGTGCCCCTACGCTTCACCGTCTCGGTATCCAGGCCTTCCAGCCTAAGCTCATCGAGGGTAAGGCAATCCAGCTCCATCCGTTGGCTTGTACTGCGTTCAACGCCGACTTCGACGGTGATCAGATGGCTGTCCACCTCCCATTGAGCAACGAGGCAGTGCTCGAGGCACAGATTCTGATGCTCCAGAGCCACAACATCCTCAACCCTGCCAACGGTGCGCCTATCACGGTGCCGTCACAGGATATGGTGCTTGGTCTTTACTATATCACCAAGATCCGTCCGGGTGCTAAGGGAGAGGGCCTCACATTCTACGGTCCGGAAGAGGCTATCATCGCCCACAACGAAGGCCGTTGTGATCTCCACGCCCAGGTCAAGGTCGTTGTCAAGGACCTTGCCGACAATGGGGGCTACGAGCAGAAACTCGTAGAGACATCAGTAGGTCGTGTAATCGTGAATGGCATCATTCCAGACGAGGTAGGTTATGTAAACAAGGTAATCTCCAAGAAGAGCTTGCGCGACATCATCTCTGATGTTATCAAGGCAGTAGGTTTCGCCCGTGCCTGCGAGTTCCTCGATGGTATCAAGAACCTCGGTTACCGTATGGCATACCTCGCCGGACTTTCCTTCAACCTCGACGACATCATCATCCCAGAGGAGAAGAAAGCACTCGTTGAGCGTGGAAATGACGAAGTACGTCAGATTACTGACAACTATAATATGGGATTCATCACCGACAAGGAGCGTTACAACCAGGTAATCGATGCCTGGACCCACGTCAACAACGAGCTCGGTGATGTATTGATGAAGCAGATGACAGAGGCCGACCAGGGATTCAACGCCGTATACATGATGCTTGACTCTGGAGCCCGTGGTTCTAAAGACCAGATCCGTCAGCTTGCCGGTATGCGTGGACTTATGGCCAAGCCACAGAAGGCTGGTGCTGAGGGTGCACAGATTATCGAGAACCCTATCTTGTCTAACTTCAAGGAGGGAATGAGCGTGTTGGAGTACTTCATCTCTACCCACGGTGCCCGTAAGGGTCTTGCCGATACCGCCATGAAGACTGCCGACGCCGGATATCTGACCCGTCGTCTTGTTGACGTTTCTCACGACGTCATCATCAACGAGGAAGACTGCGGCACATTGCGCGGACTTGTATGCACAGCTCTGAAGAACGGCGACGAGGTAATCTCTACCCTCTATGAGCGTATCCTCGGCCGTGTGTCAGTACACGATATCGTGAATCCTCAGACTGGCGAGCTCATCGTGGCTGCCGGCGACGAGATCACAGAGTCTATCGCCCAGGCTATCGAGGACTCTCCAATCGAGAGCGTCGAGATCCGTTCAGTGCTCACCTGCGAGAGCAAGCACGGCGTCTGCATGAAGTGTTACGGACGTAACCTTGCTACCAGCCGTATGGTTCAGAAGGGTGAGGCAGTAGGAGTCATCGCCGCACAGGCTATCGGTGAGCCAGGTACACAGCTTACCCTCCGTACGTTCCACGCCGGTGGTGTGGCTGCCAACGCAGCCGCCAATGCCACTATCGTAGCAAAGAACGATTCAAAGATTGAATTCGATGAGTTGCGCACGGTGCCATTCGTTGAAAAAAACGACGATGGCAGCGACCGCGAGTGCGAGATGGTAGTGAGCCGTCTGGCTGAAATCCGCTTCATCGATCCACATACAGGCATCACGCTTTCTTCTATGAACGTGCCTTACGGTAGCTCGCTCTACCACAAGGCAGGCGATGTGCTCGCCAAGGGTGAGGTAATCGCCAAGTGGGACCCATTCAACGCCGTCATCGTTACAGAGTATGCCGGTACGCTGAAGTTCCGCGACGTTATCGAGGGCGTTACCTACCATTCAGAGACCGACGATACCACCGGACTCACCGAGACCATCATCACCGAGTCTAAGGACAAGAGCAAGGTGCCAACCTGCGACATCATAGATGAGAACGGCGAGGTGATTGGAACATACAACCTCCCTGTGGGGGGTCACGTTGTAGTGGTAGACGGGCAGAAGGTGGCAACCGGTGTCACTCTCGTCAAGATTCCACGTTCTGTCGGCAAGGCAGGAGATATCACGGGAGGTCTCCCACGAGTAACAGAGCTCTTCGAGGCCCGCAACCCATCCAACCCTGCTGTAGTGTCAGAAATCGACGGTGAGGTTACAATGGGCAAGGTAAAGCGTGGTAACCGTGAGATCATCGTTACATCGAAGACTGGCGAGCAGCGTAAATATCTCGTTTCGCTCTCTAAGCAGATCCTTGTGCAGGAGCACGACGCCGTACGCGCCGGAACACCGCTCTCCGACGGTTCTATCACCCCTGGCGATATCCTCGCCATCAAGGGTCCTACCGCCGTTCAGGAGTACATCGTCAACGAGGTACAGGACGTTTACCGTCTGCAGGGTGTGAAGATCAACGACAAGCACTTCGAGATCATCGTTCGTCAGATGATGCGTAAGGTTCAGATCAACGATCCGGGCGATACCACGTTCCTCGAGCAGCAGATGGTTGACAAGCTCGACTTCGCTGAGGAGAACGACCGCATCTGGGGCAAGAAGGTTGTAGTGGATGCTGGCGACAGCGACACACTCCAGAAGGGACAGATTATTACAGCCCGTCGTCTGCGCGACGAGAATTCAAGTCTGAAGCGCCGCGACCTCAAGCTCGTTCAGGTGCGTGATGCAGTGGCTGCTACATCTACTCAGATTCTCCAGGGTATCACACGTGCTGCCCTCCAGACCAAGAGCTTCATGTCGGCAGCATCCTTCCAGGAGACCACCAAGGTGCTCAACGAGGCTGCTATCCGCGGTAAGGTAGACCGTCTTGAGGGTATGAAGGAGAACGTTATCTGCGGTCACCTCATCCCTGCCGGTACTGGTCTTCGCGAGTTTGAGAAAATCATCGTTGGTTCTCAGGAGGAGCACGACCGTATGCAGGCAAACCGCAAGAACGTAATCGACTACTCCGACAAGCAGACCGTTGAGGAGAACTAATTCTGACTATACATGATTAAGAGAAGGGTGGACCACAGTTTCCGCTATTCTCTTTCTGAAAACAATAAACGCTATGAGGGCTGTCCTGTTGATATGGGACAGCCCTCATCGTGTTTTCGCATGTCTTCGTAATAGGCATGTAGTTACCTGGAAAATAAGGCAAGGGCGTAAACTTTTCTGTACTTGTACCACGATATGAAACAATATTGTCGTAACTTTGCGTTCAGATAAAAAAACTGAAGCAGATGAAGATTCCGGCATTGTTCAAAGAATATATCTGGCTCGTGAGAACCATCTACCGCGCCAGGCGCATCTCTCTTGTCGAACTGAATGAGCGATGGGTGGAGACCGACATGAGCGGCGGTGTGGAGATGGCACGCACCACCTTCAACCGCCATAAGGATGCGATACAAGACATTTTTGGCATCTACATCGAGTGCGACCGCAAGGACCGCTACCGCTATTATATAGGCAATCCGGAAGTGCTGGAAGACGACTCGGTGCAAAACTGGATGCTGTCGACCCTGTCGCTGGGTAGTGTGGTCAGTGAGGGCCTGTCGCTCAAGGAGCGGGTCGTGGCTGAGCGGGTGTCGGTGGACGAGCAGACTCTCGAAAAGCTTATCAATGCGATGAAAAGCAGGCGTCGTGTCAGCATACTCTATCGCCAGTATGGCTCACCACAGAGCTTCTGGACAGCTGCCGACCCTTACTGCCTAAAACTCTTCCACCAGAGGTGGTATCTGTTAGGCAAACTATTCGGCGACAAGTATGAGATGTTCTGTCTCAACAAGATAGAAGAGCTTAAAGTACAACAGCGCATTTTCAAGCTGCCAAAAGACTTCGATGTGGCAGATTTCTTTGAACCCTACTTCGGTGTGGTAATCGATGAGGAAATGCCCACAGAACGAATCGTGATCAGGGCCTACGCCGATGAGCGTTATGAGTTGCGCGACGTTCCGTTGCACAAGAGCCAAATCTTCAGGTCATGGCCGAGCAGGTTTGACCTCATTGATTATCCCGAAAGATACCGCGACTACGCTGACATAGAGGTGCAGTTGAAGCCTACCCCCGACTTCATCGACTATATGCTCTCAAAGTGCGGTCGTTTGCAGGTAATAAGTCCACAGCCGGTCATCAATAAGATAGAAGACCGCATGCGTAAGGCAACAGAAATGTATCATCAGATAGAGGAGAAATAGAAATGGCAGATAAAAAGGACAATTACTCGAATATCCCGAAATGTTATCGTGAGTTCTACCTGTCTTATACCGACAACTACGAGGATTCCGGTTTCGACAAAGAATATTTGGAGTGGCTGCTCAACTTGCTGAAGAACCACCCCGACGACGCCAATCTTCAGGACAAAGATGTTCAGAACAATCTCGGCTGCATCTTTGAGAATGGAATAATGGTAGAGAAGGACATCCATAAGGCGGTCTATTGGTATGAGCGGGCCATCAGCCACGGCGACGACTTGGCGATGAGCAATCTTGCCGACATCCTGCGCAAGGGAAGCCAAGGCTATCCGAAAAACCTGGAACGAGCATTCGAGCTCTACAAGCGGTGCGGACTGCCCTACGCCCACTACCGCGTAGGCGAGTTTTACGAGTACGGTTGGGGAACAGAAAAGAACCTCGACGAAGCCAAACGCTACTACCGACTGGCGTATAGGGAGCGCCATGCGCTGGCTGTGAAGAAACTGGAGACATTCGATTTCCTGCATTAGCTTTTTCCCAACAAGTACCCCGTCGGCAGTCTTGCCCATTACGGATGGCAATTGCATGTCCATAAATAAAGTTGGTGTCCTAAGCAGCCTGGGCACCAACTTTATTTATGCTTTCGTAAAATATCCCCAACATGTACCACGATGTGGAACAATGCCGACTTAACTTTGCAGCGTAATTTCAAAACACTATATATTATGGGCGTTGATTTAAGTTGCATTGTGAGAAATCGCTTTACTGAGCGAAACAACAAGCGAGCCTGCGAAGCGTTTATCGCAGAAACGATTGAAAAGCTGTCTGCGAAATACTGTGTGGGCAAAGGAGTGTTCAACATGGAATATGATGATGACTATGATGACTATTCCATAACCACAGAGATGTGGGATATCATGCGCATACAGCTCTGCGCGGGCATGTGGCATATAGAATGCGGCGTCCACTACTGTCAGCTATTCTTCAAAGACCAATCGTGGAGATTGCTTATGCAGGAGATTGCCGACGCCTTAGGGGAAAAAGAACTTTGGCTATGCGATGAGTCCTGCACGTGGAACACGCCTTATCTACCTCATGACTTAGCCCACACTCCTTTTGAAGAGTGGCTCTCATGCATATCCTCGAATATAAAAGGTTGTGAGGACGGCGTCATTCCCGACTATCCCACAGAAGCAGTGCTGCAAAGACAAAACGGTGAGTCTTACCCATCTTATGAGGCTTATCATGACACGACCAATCTCTATTTAACCCAGAAAGCAGAGATAGACCGTCAACTCAATGGTTTCAAGGTGGTAGGCCTCGATGGGGTGGGATGCTTCATTCCGGTTTCCAAAGACGGAAAGCTCTACCTCATAAATACAGAAACGAAGGAGTTGCTTACGAAAGGCTTTATAGAAGAATATGAAGATACGCTGAACTCAGCCGGCTTCGTCGTCGTGCAAAATGGAAAAAGAACACTCTACGATTTGCGCGGTCACAAAATGTCTCAGCCTACCAAGGAACCTTTCTGTTGGGAGTGGGAGCAGACTGACGGTCCGTTAGTCTGGCCACCAGATATCATCATCAGCAGCGATGACCTTAATAAAAAATGGCGTACAGACCTGAGGACAGGTGTAATGACAGAGATTTCGACCAAATAGAATCCACTATTTATTGATTGCACTCATTTGTAGCAACCGTCACATTTAATTGAGACGACGCTCAACGCGCCAACATCGAAAATGTGCAACAGCGGTGCCAACATACACCAGCAGCACCCCCATAACTTTCACCCGAGAGTGAAGCCATGGGTAGGGCTGCTCCTTGGCTCAACGGATAGAGCATTCTGATTAATGTTTAGCTGGTCCCGATTTTAACTGGACACTAATGAAGTAAAATAGTTAATAATCAAACAATATAATATTATGGGAATAGACATAGTTCCGTTGGCATACAAGCATAAATTGGACATATCTTCGCCTGACGCTTTTGCCAAAGATATAAGCAAGCGATTTTCTGCTAATATCATTATGAAAAAGAGAGATGAGGATTACAATACAATAGAGATGTTTAGATTACATCACGAAAATGCTAAACATGACATTTCAATTATAATGGAAGTCATTACTGGTGAATATAAGAGGTTATATGAAGTTTGTATTGATGCTAAACAAAATACATCTTTTGACGTATACCCCTATCATGTTGATATGTATCTTACAGAATCACCCTTTAGATGGCTTGGTCTTGAGAGATGTATTTGGAAAAACAATACTCCAGATTATCTTGAAATCTTGATGAAATACAGAAACTACATAAAGAAAATCTGTAATACTTTGGGATGCATAAAGTGTTTGTATATCCCAGACCAAGGATATACTGAATTTCTTTGGGATGAATCTCAAAAGGGCCTTGATTATGACGATTTGATAGAGTACATACGCAAAAGAAAGTACTTGAAAAAATGTAAAAATAAAGAACGCTTTAAGAAAAGTTTAGTTTTGAATCTTCCGCTTTTTTTGTCGAAGCCTAAAGATTATGAAGGATTTCCAGACGTTTACCTTGATGTAGTAATGGATGATTTTCATGATTTGAAATAAGTTACTACTTAACACTTCGTCCTTGAATTTTAGATAGATATACAGAATACTTCTTACGGGGAATATATTTCAAAGGTTGCACCATTAGTGTTCCGTAAAAAAATGGAATCGGCAATCATAGCCTATTGCCTTGTTGCTATCGTACAACAT
>ERZ1034626.1857-NODE-1857-length-13266-cov-8.098251_pt1 | contig 13266 bp, 10 predicted proteins | sample MGYA00520652_ERZ1034626 | MGnify/ENA primary metagenome ERZ1034626 (study PRJEB33766, sample SAMN09781765) | gut metagenome | biome: gut microbiome | host: Homo sapiens | place: Madagascar | study: EMG produced TPA metagenomics assembly of the PRJNA485056 data... | reverse complement strand
CCGGGTGTTGTGGGCGGCGGCGATGATCTCGCCGTTCCGGGCCACCACCGCGCCCACGGGCACCTCGCCCAGCGCGGCGGCCCGTGCGGCCTCCTCCAGCGCCGCGCCCATCAGCTCATAGTCGGTCATCCCATTCCCCTTTCTGCCAGCGCCCGGGCCAGCACCAGCCCATTGTTCAGGATATGCAGCACCACCCCGGGTGCAGGACTGTCGGTCTGCTCTGCGGCCCACCCGAAAATGAGCCCCATGCCCAGCGCGTAGCACTTTTGGGTCAGCGTCCCGTGCAGGGCCGCAAAGAGCACAGCCTGGCAGAGGTTTGCCGGGTGCTCCCCCAGCGGCCGCAGCAGGCGCAGCAGCGCCCCCCGGAACACCAGCTCCTCGGCCAGCGGCAGCACCAGCAGGCTGCGCAGCGTGCCGGGCACGCCCTGCGGCAGCTCTGCCGCCCCGCCGGGGACCAGCACACACCAGACCGCCGCCAGCCCGGCCCAGGCCAGTGCCGCGATGCCTGCCGCCCGCAGGCGGCGGTTCTGTTCTGACATCTTCTCCGTCCCCTCTCCGTTTGGGGGTGCGCTGTTCCGCTGCTTCGGAACGCACAGCGCACCGCCCCGCAATGCCTGATGCCCATTGTATCATGTTCCGGCCCGTTTGTGCAAGAATACGGAGCGGAATTGCGAAAATACGAAGAAATATTGATTCAAACAATTGACATTTTCCGTCGTCTCTGGTATATTCCTATACGACTTTTTGATTGATTTGGTCGGGTTATCCGTTCTTGGCCCCGTTGGAGGTATTACTATGATCCGCATTCTTACCGATTCCGCATCCGACATCCTGCCCGCTGAAGCCGAGCAGCTGGGCGTGACCGTCATCCCCCTGAACGTCACCCTGGAGGACGGCACCGTGCTCCGGGACGGCGTGGATATGACCCCCACCGTGTATTACGGCGTGATGGCCCGCTGCCACAAGCTGCCCACCACCAGCCAGCCCAGCCCCGAGCTGTTCCAGCGCTTCTTCCTTGAGGCGGCTGCCGCCGGGGACGAGGTGGTGGGCATCTTCCTCTCCCATGAGCTGTCCGGCACCTGCCAGTGCGCCCGGCTGGCCGCAGACATGGCCAATGTGGACAATGTCCTCTTTGTGGATTCCGAGAACGTCTGCCTGGGCGAGAGCCTGCTGGTGCGGCTGGCTGTTCAGCTGCGGGATGCCGGAAAGACTGCCGGGCAGATCGCCGCCACCCTTGAGCACGCCAAGGAGCATCTGCATCTGGTGGCTGTCATCGACGACCTGAAGTATCTGCGCAAGGGCGGCCGCCTGCCCGCCGCCGTGGCCGTGGCCGGTGGGATGCTTGGCATCAAGCCCCTCATCACCATCAAGGAGGGCAAGGTCGTTATGGCGGGCAAGGCCCGGGGCCTGCCCGGCGCTTACGTTGCCCTGTTCAAGAAGATCGAGGAGCTGGGCGGCATCAGCACCTGCGCCGACGCGCTGGCCGGTTACACCCTCGCCCCCCGCGAGGTGCAGCCCATCCAGACCTACCTGCAGGAGAATCTGGGCCGGAGCGAGGCCCTTGTGCGCCAGATCGGCTGCGTCATCGGCACCCACGCCGGCCCCGGCGCGTTCGGCCTTGCCTTCCTCGATGAAGGCTTCACCTTCTGAGCTTACCCAATCAAAAAGAGGAACTGCTTTCCCGGCAGTTCCTCTTTTTTGTTGGTTCATTCGTGTCCGATCTTCGACCAGTCGATCTCTTCGGCATCCACAAAGCCGCTGTCCTTCGCTTCCTCCAGCTGCTTTGCTTCCTCTGTGGTCAGCTTGGTGAAATCCGGGTCCCATGCCAGTACCAGCTTTTTGATCAGCTCGTAGGCAAGGTTCTTGTCCGGGTCCGGCAGCATATCGATCATGTGTGCTGCATTCATTGCAATTTCAGACATCCTGCCACCTCCTTATTTATAGATATCGCCACGATTCCCGATATCCAGCACCAACAGAATCTCCAGCGCGTTTTCCTCTCCGTACCGGTAAAGCACGCGCCAGCTTCCGACCCGGAGCCGCATGGTTCCATCCTTCAGTCCCTGCATCACCTTGATATCACCTGCCGGCGGTTTCAGGGTCAGCCCCTCAATGCCTGCAACGATGCGAAGCACGGACTTTTTGTCCAGCTTGTTCAGGAACTTCATGGCGTTCTTCGAGTAGCGGATCTTCATAACATCATCCTCAGCGCTCGTTTTTTCTGCGGGTCTCTGGCCCTATTATAGCCCATTCTCCTGCAAACGTCAATTGTTTTTTGCCGAAGATCCGTTCATTACAGCACCGCGTCCGAGACGATCTTGCCCAGCAGGAGCACCAGCACCACAAGCATCATGGGGCGGATGAACTTTGCGCCGTTCTTGAGGGCGAAGTGGGAGCCCAGCAGGTTGCCCACAATGCCGCTGACAGCACAGGGAATGCCGATGGAGAACACCACCAGCCCGCTGGAAAGATACGTTACCAGGCTGGCGTAGTTGCTGGCAAGGTTGAGCACCTTGGCGTTGCCGCCCGCCGTGCGCAGGTCAAAGCCCATCAGGGTGGTAAAGGCAATGATGGCAAAGGTGCCGGTGCCCGGGCCAAAGATGCCGTCGTACAGGCCGATGCCCAGCCCGATGGCAAGAGCCAGCACCGCCTTTTTGGCGTTCAGGGTGCCGTCGTCCCGGTTCTCGTCGGGCAGGTCCCGCCGCCAGAGGATGAGCACCGCCGCCACCGGCAGGATGATGAGCATCATGGTGCGCAGCACCTGATCGCTGAGCAGGAGCACGATGTGGGAGCCCAGCGCGCTGCCCACAAAGCTGCCCACAGCCGCCAGCAGGCCGACCCGGATGTTCATGGCTCCCTTCTGGAAGAACTGCGCCGTGGCAAAGGTGGTGCCGCAGGCCGCGCTGAATTTATTGGTGCCGTAGGTGTAATGCACCGGCAGGCCCGCAAACAGGTAGGCGGGCAGGCTGATCAGGCCGCCGCCCCCCGCCGCCGAGTCCACAAAGCCCGCAAACCCGGTCATCAGCATCAGAAACAGCAGCATTGGCAATGATAATGTAATTTCCATTCGTTCTACTTTCCCACTCTTTCGTTTACTTCAGATACAGCTTTCCCTCGCAGGCCAGGATCTGATCCAGGATCATCCGGGACACCCGGGCACCATAGACCATGGCGGGGTGGTCGTTGTACTCGATGATGTCATGGAACTCCTTGTTCATCAGAACGATCACATACTCGCCGTAGGGGGTGTGGATGATGCCGCCGTCGTTGCGGCAGGCGTTCATGCTGCCGCTCTTGCTGGCCACCCAGATAAGCTCCGGCTCGCCGGTCTCCTCGCAGTCCAGATAGAACTGGGGGAAATCGTGGGTCAGCATGGTGTTGTAGTGCTGCTGGCGGAAGATGCCCAGCATGGCGGCGCTGGCTTCTCTGCTGACCAGCGTGCCCTTTGCCACCTGCGCAAACAGGGCGGCGTAGTCCCGGGGCGTGGTGGTGCCCAGCTTGTCGTAGCGGTCAAAATGGAGGGGGTTGTGCAGGACGGTGTGCCCAAAGCCCAATTCCCGGATGCAGGCATTGATGGTGTCCAGCCCCAGGTAATCGATGATCATATTGGTGGCGATGTTGTCCGAGCAGATGATCATCATGGTGGCGGTGTCCTTCACCTTGAGCTTTGCCCCCACGCCCAGGGCCCGGAGCATCCCGGAGCCGTCCACGAACTGGCTGGCCTCGTAGGTGATCTCCTCTTCCAGGTCAGCCCTGCCCCGGCTGGCCTGCAGATACAGCACCGCCAGAATGAACGCCTTGATGGTGGAGGCCGTCTCGAACGCCTCGTCGGCACCGATCTCCACCGTGCTGCCGCGCAGGTCATCCACAAAAACGCTCATCCTGCCCTGATAGGAATAGAGCTCTGCGGCAATGCGCTTTTCCAATGTCATATTCTGATCCATCTGGAATCCCTCAACTTTTCTATACTTTCCGTTATACTTTATCCTTACCGTTAAGACATTATTTTCGTCATTTTCGTCACCAAATGATATCCTCAATGACGAATTGGCCGAAATTGACGAAATTTGAGATACTAACGGTGATTACAGGTTGTTTTCAAAGAAACGCTGTGCGTTGCGGAAGAAGATGGCTTCCACCTCATCCTCGGTGAAGCCCTCTTTCCGCAGGGCATCGGCCAGCAGGGGCATTTTGGAGCAGTCGCTCAGTTCCAGCTTGCCGCCGATGCCGTCAAAGTCACTGCCCAGACCGATGATCTCAATGCCGCCCACCTGCTTGAAATGAGCGGCGTGTTTGGCCATCAGGGCCGTGGTGCTGCGGCACAGGTCGGGGCTGGGCTGGTCATCCAGAAAGCCCGCGCAGTAGTTCAGGCCCACCAGACCGCCTTTTTCCGCCATGACCCGGATCATCTCATCGGTCAGGTTGCGGCAGTGGGGGGCCAGGGCGCGGCAGTTGGAGTGGCTGGCCGCAAAGGGGCGGGTGCTGTGCTCCGCAAGGTCCCAGAAGCCTTTATCGGACAGGTGGCTCACATCGGCAATGATGTGCAGCCGTTCCATCTCGGCCAGGAACTCGAAGCCCTTCTCCTTCAGGCCGGTCTCGGTGTTGGGCATACAGGGCCAGATGGGGCCGTTGCCGGGCACCACGTTGGGGCTGGCCAGCTCGTTCTCGTGGTTCCAGGTCAGGGTCATCATCCGCACGCCCAGCTCGTACATCCGGCGCAGCACGCCCAGACTGCCCTTGCAGCAGCCGGCTTCCTCAATGGTCAGCATTCCGCTGATCTTGCCCGCCTCGGCGTTTTTGCGGATATCCTCGGGGCGGTAAACAGGGGCGATCCTGTCGGAATACCGCTCCATCATCCGCTTGAACACGTCGATCTCTTCCAGCGCCGTCACCAGCGGGTCCGCGCCCGGGGTGGGGTCGGCCAGATTCACAAAGGCGGCAAAGCACTGGAGCATGTAGTCGCCCTTCTCCAGCTTTTCCAGATCGATGTGGCCGTTGTTGCGGGCAAAGGTCTGCCCGTCGCCCCGCATCTCCGCGCGCCGCAGCTCGCTCAGGGTGTCACAATGTAGATCAAAGACTTTCATGGATTGTTCTTCCTCCTATAACATCCTCGCCCTCTCAGTCAAAGCCTGACGGCTTTGCCAGCTCCCCCAAAGGGGGGAGCCTCTGGCGGTTTCCCGAAACCTTGCGGGGGAATTGCCAGTGCCTCTCCCTTTGGGAGAGGTGGCATCCCGCAGGGATGACGGAGAGGGTGAGTTACTTTATCAGAACACACTCCCCACCGCATACAGACTCCTGACCAGGTCTTCCCGGTACAGCGGGTCGGCGGGGTCAAGGCTGTTGATGACCACGCCGCCGCTGGCGGACGCGCCGGTGGAGTGGATGTAGCGGCCCTCGCCAAGGTAAAGGGCGATATGGCCGGGGAAATAGAGGGCATCGCCCCGCTTTTTGTCCGCAAAGGGGATCTGGTGCATGGGCCAGCCCTCCACGATCCTGGCATCCCGGTAGATGAGCACGCCGCACTGCATATAGGCGCTGCTGACAAGGCCGGAACAATCAATGCCCCGGCCCGATTTGCCGCCCCAGCGGTACTCGGTGCCCAGATACTTTTTCGCCTGCGCGCAGACGGCATCCCGGAACGCTTCCTCGCTGCCGTCGTACCACGCCTGCAGTGCCTGCGGCACCAGCTCCCCGGCGGTAATATTCCGGGCCTTAGCCAGCGCGTCATCAAAGGCCAGCCCCTCCCGCTGGGAGAACACGGCGGTCATCTCAAACCGCACCGGCTCCAGCGCCACGTCCCGGACATAGCCGGTGCGGCCATCCAGCAGGGCCACCTTGGCCCAGCCAGTGTGGGCCTCGGCTTCCTCGGGCGGTTCGGGCAGGCGGCAGAGCAGGCAGCCCCGCTCCAGCTCCAGCATCCGCACCCCCTGCACCTTGGGCAGGCTGAGCACATCGGTGGCACGGCCCACCAGCACCAGCGGCTGGGGCAGATAGTCCCGCAGCGCATCCTCGCTGACAAATTTCAGCGCATCCCGCCGGACAAAGCCGTGGTAGCCGTAAAAGGTGACCACCTCGGCCACCTCCGGGGAGAGGGGCACTCCCTCGGCAGTCACGCCGCCGGGGGCGGTGCGCACCTGACAGGCCTGACCGTACAGGCCCTCGTCCCCGATGGTGGAAACAAGGCCCGCCTCGCTCTGTTTGGTGGTCTGGGGCAGGTCGTAAATGGTCACGACCGGCCGGGCAAATATGGCGTATTGCATCATTCGGTTCCCTCCAACAAATTCAGCAGCTCCTCCGGCTTCATGCGCAGGATGGCACCATCCGCGCTGCCGGTGACGGTCTCGGCCAGATCCTGCTTGGCCTGCTGCAGCTCCACGATCTTTTCCTCAATGGTGTCCTGGGCGATGAGCTTGTACACCTGCACCGGGTTCTGCTGGCCGATGCGGTAGGCACGGTCGGTGGCCTGATTCTGGGCTGCCACGTTCCACCACGGGTCGTAGTGGATGACGATATCGGCGGCGGTCAGGTTCAGGCCGGTGCCGCCTGCCCGCAGGGAGATCAGGAACACGCTGGCTTCGCCGCCGTTGAAGCGGCGCACCAGCTCCGCACGCACCGGCTTGGGGGTGGAGCCCTGCAGGGTGAAGTGGCTCACACCCTCTGCGTCCAGCCGCTTGGCCAGCAGCTCCAGCATGGAGGTGAACTGGCTGAACAGCAGGATGCGGTGCCCGCTCTCCACGGCACTGGTGACCAGCTCGATGCAGGCATCCAGCTTGGCGCTGCCGCCTGTCCAGTTGTCGGCAATGAGCCGGGGGTCGCAGCAGATCTCCCGCAGCCGCATGAGGACGGCGAACACCGCCATCTTGTCCTCGGGCTTGGCGGCCCGCAGCTTCTCCCGGGCATCCACCACGGCGGCAAGGTAGAGCTTGCGCTGCTCTTCCTCCAGCTCGATGCGGTAGACGTTCTCTGTTTTTGGGGGCAGCTCCTTCAGCACCTCGGACTTCATCCGGCGCAGGATGAACGGCCCGGTGAGCTGGTTCAGCCGCCGCACCGCCGCCGGGTCGTTTTCCTGCGTGATGGGCTTTTCAAACCGGCTGCAGAAGCTCTTGTAGGGCGGCAGGTAGCCCGGCATCAGGAAGGAAAAGATGCTCCACAGCTCACCCAGGCGGTTCTCCACGGGGGTGCCGGTCAGTGCAAAGCGGACACGGCTGTTCACCCCGCACACCGCCTTGTATTTCTGGGTGGTGTGGTTCTTGATGGCCTGGGCCTCGTCCAGGATGCAGGCGTAGAATTTCTGGTTCTCGTACAGGGTCTCGTCGCGGCGGAGCAGGTCGTAGCTGGTCACCACCACGTCGGCCCCGTCCCACTGCTCGGCCAGCTGGGCCCGGTGGGCGGCATCCCCGTCCACCACAACGCAGTTCAGCTCCGGCGTAAACTTCCGGCATTCCTCGGCCCAGTTCAGCACCAGCGAGGCCGGGCAGACGATGAGGCTGGGCAGGGGGTTCCCGCCCTCCTCCCGGAGGGCCAGCAGATAGCTGAGCACCTGCACCGTCTTGCCCAGACCCATATCATCCGCAAGGATGCCGCCCATGCCGTAGCCATCCAGCGTGCGGAGCCAGCGGTAGCCGTCCCGCTGGTATTTTCGCAAAACTTTTTGTAAAGACGCGGGTGGTGTATACTCGCTGTCCTTCACCGCGTGGAAGCTCCGGCTGAGCTGGCGGAAGGCATCGTCCCGGTTGAAGCGGATGCCGTTCTGCCCCGAGAGCGCCCAGTCCAGACTGGGGGCCCGGTACAGGGGCAGCCGGGCGTGGGCCTGGCCCAGTTTGGCCCCGGAAAGCTCCAGCGTCTCGTTCAGCTCGTCCAGCACCTCCATGGAATCGTCCAGCCGGAGAAGACGGCCATCGCGCAGGCGGTGGTAGCGCTTTTTCTGGTGGAGCGATCTCAGCAGGGCTTTCAGCTCTCCCACCGGGAACTCCCCCGTGTCCACCTCAAGGTCGAGCACGCTGCCGTGCACCGACACCCCCACCGAGATCTTCGGCGGTGCGGCCTGCATACTGCGGAAGGCATCGGTCAGGTAGACCTCGCCCTCAGCCAGCAGGGCCGGGATGCCCTCATCGAGGAAGCGGTAGACTTCATCCTCCTCATAGGCATCGTAGTGGGCGGCAAGGCCGTTGCCCATGGTGTCTGGCCCCGGCTCCAGGTACCGCCCCAGCAGCCGCCCGGCCCGCTGTTCGGCACGGGCATCCCGCAGCAGACCGGCAGGCCCCGGTTCCTCCGGCGTGACGCGGTCCTCGCCGTACAAAAATTCAAGGTGTGCCCGCACCGTTTCCCGCGTGGGCGCGTCAAGGTAAAACTGCACCACCGGCTCCAGCGGGATCTGATTCAGCAGCAGGCGTTCGGGGTCCTCAATGGTCACTCTGCTGCCCAGCTCCGGCAGGACGTAACTGCAAAAGGCGGTGGCATCCCCGGTGGTAAAGAACAGGCTCTTGCCGCACAGCGCCTCAAGGGCGGGCCGCATCCGGGCGCTTTCGGCCCGGTCCAGCTGCCAAATCGTATCCTCACTGTATAAATAGTCGTTGTCTAAACCCGTTTTCCATCCCAACGCAGGGGTCACGGACACCTCCACGCCGCCCCGGCGCTTTTCCACCCGCATGGTCAGGGCCGGGATGCCGGCCTTGAGGGTGTAGCCGCCCAGATTGCCGGTGGGGGCATAGAGGGCCACCAGACCGTCAAAGATCTCGCCGTTCAGCGGGATGCCCCCGGCAGGCCCGCTGCGGGGTGCATTGCCGTAGCTGCGCAGGGCCGCCTCGGCTCCTTCCTTTGCGCTGAGCTGCCGCCGCAGCAGGCGGAGCAGCTGCTGTGCCTCCGGGGCAAAGGCCTCCCAGCTGTGCTGGAATTCCAGCGCCTTGCCGTAACTGATGAAACCGTGCTTCTCCACGGCCCGCAGCAGGTCCGGGATGCTCTTTACCACATACTGCCGCCCGCCGTCTGCCGAGATGCGCAGCCGCAGCCAGGGCAGCTCCCCGGGCAGCAGGGTCAGCTCCGGCTCCAGCTCTGCGGAATGGGGGCGCAGCTCCGCGTGGCCGGTCACGCCGTCCACCTCGGCCAGTGCTCCCTCCTGATAGGCCCGGAGCAGCCGCCGTGCCTCGTAGTCGGATTCCGGTTCCTCGCCCCGCCACTTCTTGCCGAACAGCATTTCCAGGCTGGAGGCATAGCTGTCCCTGCGGGGCTGCTCCTCAGGCTGGGGCGTTTGCAGGTTGGCCGTGCCCCGCACCACGCCCGGGATGCTCTCCGGGCTCTCCGAGGGCTTTTGCGGCGCTCTGCCGGAAAGGCCCTGACTCTCGCTGTCCCACATCAGCAGCGCGCCGATGTGCTTACAGCAGGGCCCCTCGCCGTTTTCGTTGTAAGGGCAGGAGCAGCTGGCGCTGACAAAGCTGCCATTTTCCCGCAGCCAGACCTGGGTCTGGTACAGGCTCCGCCCGCCGCCGCGCACGTCGGCGCTCAGGTGGCGCACGCCGTTCCCGGCCACTTCGCAGTTCAGATCCTGTATCCGGTCCGTGTAGGCCTTGGCCCGCGCGAATATCGTGCCGCCCAACAGGTAGTGGATCTCTTCCATGTCCATCCGGGGTCTCCCTCCCTCTGCAATGCTCTATTGGTTAAGCATACCGCACCGGCGGGCGGGATGCAAGGGGTGCCGGGAAAAAAAGTTCCGGAAAGCACAGAAGCGCCTCATCCGGGAGAGGATGAAGCGCTTCTGTACTTTGGGATTTTTGGAACACTCAGCCCGCATTGCGGTTTACAGGCCAGGTGGGGGTTGGTTTAGGGCTGCTCAGGCATTCTGCTTGAGCTCCTGTGCTTTCTGCCATGCTTTCAGCACATCGATCTTGCTTACGGCGTTGTCGGGATAGAATTTCATCTCTTCCGGAGCCGTGCCCTCATCGTTCAGGTCAGGGATAAGCTCGTTTTCCATGGCCCAGCGGGCGGCGTGCTGCAGGTCCATATCCCGCTCTTCCTGACCGACATCGGGGTAGAGCAGTTCGGATTCGGGCATGGGCTTGCCTGCATCCTCCCACAGCATCATGGCAAGGGCGCTGCGGTTGCTGGGGAAGTAGGGCAGAGCCATCAGCTTGCCTGCAAATTCAGCGCCCAGAGAATAGGCCTGATAGCCCAGCACTGCACCGCCGACAACAACAGTAGTGCCGATCACGATGGGGCCAACGATATCGGGCTCGTCATCTTCAATGGATGCATCCTGTGTCATGGCTTTCAGGGTCACGGCCTTTGCAGGCATCACAAAGGCAAAGCTTTCCTTATCCTGATAAGCGTTCGGATCATCCAGGCCGGTGATATCCCAGTGGCCAAATTTCAGACCGCTGTCTGCAAAAGCATCCTTATCAAATGCAACACTCACCGTTGCACCCTCGGGGACATTAAAGGAACCGTCCTCGTTGGCATTCTTTTTAACGATCTCGGTGATATCCTCGGGGTCAGCACCATTCTTGCCGGGCACTGTTACGCTGGTGATAACACCGTCCTTCAAGGTCAGGATGGGCATTTCAGACACAACAAAGTCCTTTTTATCCTTTGCCAGCTTATTCTCACCCTGCTTGACGGCAGCGTTCAGGGTCTGCTTGCCGGTCTCCTTGGGAGTAATGCGGAACTCATACTCAACCTCACCGTCACCCAGACCGATTTTCAGGCCGCCTTTCGGCATGGGCTTGTACTCGCCGTTTTTGTCCTGATACTCGATCTCGCTGTTCTTGTCGCCAAAGTCGATGAATGCCTCACCCAGATTGGCATCGTCATTGGGGGTAACCTTTACAGTAAAGTCCTTGCTTTCGCCATCCTTGATGACTGCATTCTCCAGTCCCTCAATGGTCACAGTGGTGTGAACACGGCCTGCAACAGTAAAGTTCTTTTCCGCCGTGCCCAGCTTTACAGTATCCCGCTCCACAGCTGCGGTCAGCTTCTGGTTACCGGCATTTTGGGGGATAATGCGGAACGCATAATCATTCTTGTCACTGGCCAGATCAATGGGCAGGCCGTCTTTCGGCATGGGCACGTATTTGTCGTTTTCGTCCTTATACTCGATCTCGCTGTTCTTGTCACCAAAGGTCAGGATACCGGTATCGGTGCTGTCCTTATGGTCAAGGGTCACGGTAAACTCTGCCGGGTCTTCTGCTTTGATAGCACCATCCAGACCGTTAATGGTCACGCCGACCTTCTTTGCAAGGTAATGGTACTCGCCACTTTCGGTCTTTTTGTAGGCCACCAGATAATCCTCATTCGCACTCGTCAGGTTCAGATTCTTCTGGTAATAATCCGTTCCAGCGGTGGATGTAGTCAGTTGACGGCCATCCTTGGGGTCTGCACAGTCAACGGTGGCATTGTTCTTGAAAGTCTCTTCAATCGTGATTTTCTGGTTTGCATTCAGATAAATGTCCGTATCATTGTTTTCAAACTGGACATTTCTCAGAATAACATCTGGTTTACCATCCCATACTTGGATACCATATTTTGCACCTATAATTTTACCACCGTTGATTTCTGTTTTGGAAGTATTTGCATAGGTTGTGCCGTCTGCACGAAGTGCCGCACGGTCTGAGCCACTGCTTACCTTAATGATACCGTTATTAAATTTCATTTTGCCAACGCCAGCATTTACAATAGCGTCAGCAGTGCCCCCCTCGCTGTTAAATTCCGGCATGCTTACGGTATTGTCAATTGTAACATTTCCATAACTGCTAAGGACCTGACCGTTTTGTGTGCTGGTAAATGTTCCGCCATGAATCTCCATGGTGTCGTTTGTTGATTGGCAAACCCAGAGCGTTGGGGCCTCAGAATCACTTCCTATGAATTCTCCGCCATTAATCGTTACTTTTCGAACGCCTGCAGCATTGCCTTGGTAGACAGATACAACGGAAGCTCCGTCACTTGTATAGCAGCCGCTGTTTATGGTCAAATTTCCTCCAGCTATCATAATCGTAGAGCTTAGGGTTGCGCGAGCTTTTACGTCTTCCAGTATCACCGATGTTCGGCTATCCATTATATTAATTGCTCCACCTGCAGTATATCCAGTGCCACGAACATTGATTTCAGAATCTTTTATCAACACCTTTGGTGCGGTCGATCTACCATAGTCACCAGCATTAATACCTTTGCAGTCCTCGCCACCCTCAATATGAACGCCATCTACTACGATTGGATCCGCATCAGAGCCACCCGCGATAAAGGTAAAAGCAGATGGCATCAAGTTGGGCTGCTTTTTAATATTATAGCGTCCGCCATGAATTGCTACTTTTGCATTAACACTTTTTCCACTGGTACACAAAAAAGTCGGACCATTATAAACACCATTATTATTAACCGTCAAATCGCTGCTAGTCTCAACATCTAATAGAACATTTGATTTAGCGCCCTCGTCCGGTGTAAAGGATACTACATCGTCTGCCGCGATATTAATAATAACCGGGTCACTTGTATTAATTTTAATTGCTTCTGTGTAATTACCGCTCAGGCTATATGTACCGCTTCGGCTGATGGTCTCGCCGCCGTGCAGGAGCGTTCCCTTGGATGGGTCAATGGGTTCTTCCGCAAATGCCGACACTGCCCCCGCAGGCAGGAATGTCAGCATCATACTGAATGCCAGTAAGAGGCTGATGAGCCGTTTTTTCATAAAAATCCTCCTTTGTCAGTCATTAATACTCCCAGTTTCTCCACGAAAAGCACCCGGACAAAAAGAAAAAAGCGCCGCACCAGCCAAATGACTGGTACAACGCTTTGCGTTTTGTACTTTAGGGGTGCTCGCCCTCTCTATCTATGCTTTAGTCTGCCGCTTCTCAAGGGCAAGGCGATCGTGGTTCCCGGAAAAGCTACTCCCATACACTTCTCCATAACCCCGCACCAACTGCCCTTTGGGGGGCGCTGGCACATTTCCGCATAGTCGAAGAGGGTTGCAGAACAAAGTGCAGCTGGCGGCCCATACTGGGCCTTCCGCCTTGCGTCACAGCCTTCCGACTGGTTTGCCGATCTTTCTGTTTTGCTGACAAGGTGCTTTTCGCACTTTATCATACCCCCCCTATAAAAAATCAAGGGGTTCCGGCAAAGTTTGTGAACATTCACAAATTCATGGGATTTTTTAGGCCGTTTTGGCGGAAAAGTGCACGCATAACAAAAACAAACCCCTGAAGAATTTCTTCCTCAGGGGTTTCATCTAAGTCGGCGACTACCTATTTTCACGCGCCGTTTCCAGCGAACTATCTTGGGCAC
>ERZ1034626.1842-NODE-1842-length-13360-cov-27.697332_pt1 | contig 13360 bp, 11 predicted proteins | sample MGYA00520652_ERZ1034626 | MGnify/ENA primary metagenome ERZ1034626 (study PRJEB33766, sample SAMN09781765) | gut metagenome | biome: gut microbiome | host: Homo sapiens | place: Madagascar | study: EMG produced TPA metagenomics assembly of the PRJNA485056 data... | reverse complement strand
GCTCCTGGCTGGACCCCTTTGCCGACCCGCTGGGCGACGGCCACCAGACCATCCAAAGCCTGTACGCCATCGGCTCCGGCGGGGCCGTGGGGCTGGGGCTGGGCAACAGCCGCCAGAAGCACCTGTTCGTGCCGGAACCCCAGAACGACTTCATCTTTTCCATCCTGTGCGAGGAGCTGGGGTTTGTGGGGGCCTGCGCGGTGATCCTGCTGTTCAGTCTGCTGCTGCTGCGGGGCGTCACGCTGGCGGCCCACGCGCCGGACCGCTTCGGGGCACTGCTGGTGGTGGGGTTCGTGGTGCAGGTGGCCTTGCAGGCGGTGCTGAACATCGCCGTGGTCACCAACACCATCCCGAACACCGGCATCAGCCTGCCCTTCTTTTCCTCCGGCGGCACCAGCCTGATGATGCTGCTGGGCGAGATGGGCATCGTGCTGTCCGTCTCCCGCGGGGAAACATAAAGGCGGCCATTTCTGCCGCAAAATGGGATGTTTGCCCCGCAAAAGACGCAAAAAACAGACAAACGACCGGACAAATGCGTTTTGCGGTGTCCGGGTACAAAACAGGGAACCGACGGCCCTCGTTCTGCATACCATGGGGTATCTTTGGCAGAACGGGGGTCTTTGCATGGCAGGGGATTACATCATCACGGGCGGGCGGCCGCTGAATGGAACGGTACGGGTCCCGGCGGCCAAGAACAGTGTGTTGCCGCTGCTGGCAGCGTCCCTGCTGTGCAGCGGGCCAGTGCGGCTGTGCGGGGTGCCGGAGCTGGCCGATGTGGCCGAGAGCCTTGCCCTGCTGCGCAGTGCAGGCTGCACAGCGGAGCGGCAGGGGGCGGATGTACGGGTGGACGGGGTGCCCGGCAGCGGGACGCTGGCGGCAGGCCCGGCGGGCCGGATGCGGGCATCCATCCTGTTCTGCGCCCCGCTGCTGGCCCGGCTGGGCCGGGCACAGACCGTGCTGCCCGGGGGCTGCCGCATCGGAGCGCGGCCCATTGATCTGCATCTGGCGGGCCTTGTGCAGATGGGAGCCTGCCCGCAGCTGGAAGGCGAACGCCTGCTGCTCACGGCTCCGGCGGGGCTGCACGGAGCGGACATCACCCTGCGGTTCCCCAGCGTGGGGGCCACCGAGACCCTGCTGCTGGCGGCGGCGCTGGCACAGGGGGAGACGACCCTGCGGGGTGCGGCCCGGGAGCCGGAGATCGAAGATCTGGCGGCATTCCTGAACCGGTGCGGCGGCCGGGTGCAGGGCGCGGGCACCGGCACGGTGCGGGTGCAGGGGGTGCGGCGGCTGCACGGATGCAGCTTTGCGCCCCTGCCGGACCGGATCACGGCAGCCACCTTTGCCTGTGCCTGCGCAGCGGCTGGGGGACGGGTGGAGCTGGCAGGCTGCGCGCCCCGGCTGTATGCGCCGGTGCTGGAAATTCTGGAACAAATGGGGTGCGGCGTTGTGCGCCGGAGCGATGCTGCCGTTATTACCCGGTTCGGGCGGCTGTACGGGCCGGGGCGGGTGTTCACCGGGGCATACCCGGCGCTGGCCACCGACGCGGCTCCGCTGCTGGCGGCGGTGCTGCTCTGCGCGGAGGGACCCGGCAGCATCGAGGATGTGATCTTTGAGCGGCGGTTCGGCTGCGCGGCAGGCTTTGCGGCGCTGGGCGGCCGGGTGCGGGTGGAGGGCCGCACCCTGTACGCGGAACCCGGCGGCACCCTGCAGGGAACGGTGCTGGAAGCGCCCGACCTGCGGGGCGGGGCAGCGCTGGTGATCGCGGCGCTGGCGGCACAGGGCAGCAGCCGCATCACCCATACGGAGTTCATTGACCGCGGCTATGCCGATTTTGCACAGAAACTGACGGCTCTGGGTGGGCAAATTGCACGAGAAACCCCGCACGGGGCAGACTGCCCGAAAAAAAGAACTTCAAAAACGTAAATTTGACTTGCATTCACGGCAAAAAGATGATACGATACAGTTATATAAGTGTAGGTTGATATTTCTGTGCGTTCTGCACAGTTCTACGATAAAATCCGGATGGAGGACAAAGTTATGGCATTGATGCTCGATGAAGAAATGGACGAAAATGTTACGACGATCAAGGTGATCGGTGTTGGCGGCGGCGGCGGCAACGCCGTGAACCGCATGGTCAGCGATGGTCTGCAGGGCGTGGAGTTCATTGCGATGAACACGGACCAGCAGGCGCTGGCCAAGAACCATGCCACCGTCAAGGTCCAGCTGGGCTCCAAGCTCACCAAGGGCCGCGGCGCAGGTGCCGACCCTGAGATCGGCCAGCGTGCCGCTGAAGAAAGCAAGGACGAGATCGCAAACGCGCTCAAGGGCTCCCAGATGGTGTTCATCACCGCCGGTATGGGCGGCGGCACCGGCACCGGTGCGGCTCCTGTGGTGGCTGAGGTGGCACACGACCTGGGCATCCTGACCGTGGGCATCGTCACCAAGCCCTTCTCTTTTGAGGGCAAGCGCAAGATGGGCCTGGCTGAGCAGGGCATTGCCAACCTGCTGATGCATGTGGACAGCCTGATCGTGATCCCGAATGAGCGCCTGAAGATGATCAGCCAGGAGAAGATCACCCTGATGAACGCCTTCCAGGCTGCCGACAACGTGCTGCGTCAGGGCGTCGAGTCCATTTCCGCCCTGATCAACGTGCCCGCCTTCATCAATCTGGACTTCGCCGACGTGCGCTCCATCATGAAGGATGCCGGTTACGCGCACATGGGCGTGGGCAGCGCCAAGGGTGCCGGCAAGGCCGAGAACGCCGCCAAGGCTGCCATTTCCAGCCCGTTGCTGGAGACCAGCATTGCCGGTGCACACGGCGTTATCATCAACATCACTTCCAGCCCCGACATCGGCCTGGAGGACGTGGAGACCGCAGCCGGCCTCATCACCCAGAGCGCTCATCCGGATGCGAACATCATCTGGGGTACTGCGTTTGACGAGAACCTGTCCGACGAGATGCGCGTGACCGTCGTTGCTACCGGCTTCGACAACAAGAGTGCCAGCGACCTGCGCAACAGCATCAACAACGCCATGGGCGGTGCCCAGTCGGTGCCGTCGGCAGTGTTCAGCAGCGATACCGGCAGTGCAGCCACTGCTGCTGCCCCTGCTGCTCCGGCAGCAGCCCCGGCCGCTCCGGCAGCTGCCGCAAAGCCCGTGGAAGAGGAAAGCAGCGACAACCGTTACTACGACGAGCTGCTGGCCATCCTGAACAAGCGGAAGTAAGGCTGGCAAATAATAAACGCATCGTGGCACAGCGCCCGTGAGGAGGGCGGGTCTCTTGCGCGCAAGCGGAGGGAGGCAATGCAATGCTGAAACAGGACGTTCCGCTGCGGACCGGATGGTTCGGGTACCGGAAACTGGATGTTGAAAATTGTATTGCGCACATCCGCGCAGCGTATGCGGCAGAACTCCGCCTTGCCCGGCAGACGCAGCAGGGAATGGAGGAGACCATGGCGCAACTCAGGCAGGAGAACAAAGCTCTGCGGCAGCGCTTTGCCCAGCAGGCGGCGGCGCAGGCCGCAGCATCGGTGCGGGCAGAGGGCAGCGACAAGCTGCAGCAGCTGACCCGCAAGCTGGAAGCGGCCCACGCCGAGATCCGCCGCTACCAGACCCGGCTGTTTGCCTGCGAGCGCCAGATGATCGCTCTGCGGCGGGAAAATGCCGACCTCGAAGCGGCCTGTGAGCAGGCCCGGGAGGAGCTGCAGATGGCCGTGGCCCGTGCCGAAAAGGCAGAGCAGCAGGCTGCCCAGAGGCCTGCCTGTCCGGAAGTGCCGGTGCAGGCCCCGACGCCGGAACCGCCCGAAGAAGCTGTGGCCTGCTGTACAAGACCGGCCGCACAGCCTGCGGCGCAGCCGGAACCCGTGTGGCAGCCGGAAACGGAGCTGGAAAAGCTTTCGGTGGAGCTGCTGCGCCGGTTTGATGAAATGATGCAAGAATGATTCGACAAGCTGCTGCGCCGGCATGGACTGGTGCAGCAGCTTTTTGTGTGAACAGGGGATTTTTGCTGCGGCAAGGCAGCACATTGCCAGATGGGGATGGCGAGGAGCAAGGCACATGAATGTGAAACAGAAGATCCTGATCGCAGACGATTCTGAGATCAACCGCGCGCTGCTGATGGAGATCCTGGGCGACGGGTATGAGTATCTGGAAGCGGAAAACGGTGTCCGTGCGGTGGAGCTTTTGCGCGAGCACACGGACATCGCACTGGTGCTGCTGGACATCATGATGCCGCAGATGGACGGCTTTGACGTGCTGAAGGTCATGCGCTGCTATTCCTGGCTGGACGAGATCCCGGTGATCATGATCTCGGCGGCAAAGGACACGGCCAACATCGAGCGTGCCTACGACCTGGGTGTGGCCGACTACATGCGCCGCCCCTTTGAGCGGGTCATGGTGCTGCGCCAGGTGCAGAACGTGCTCATGCTGTATGCCAAGCAGAAGCGCCTGACCCGGCTGGTGACCGATCAGGTGTACGAAAAAGAGCACAACAGCGTGCTGATGATCAGCATCCTGAGCCATGTGGTGGAGTTCCGCAACAGCGAGAGCGGCCTGCATGTGCTGCACATCCGCACCCTGACCGACCTGCTGCTGCACCAGCTGGCGGGCAAGACCGACCGGTATCAGCTGGACGAGAGCGACATTTCGCTCATCAGCACGGCATCGGCCCTGCACGATCTGGGCAAGATCGTGATCCCCACCGAGATCCTCAACAAGCCCGGCCGCCTGACCGCCGAAGAATACGCGATGATCAAGACCCACACGGTGAAGGGTGCCCGCATCCTGCGGGACCTGAGCAACACCATCGGCGGGGGAAACGAGCCCCTGCTGCAGGTAGCCTATGCCATCTGCCGCTGGCACCATGAGCGCTGGGACGGCGGCGGCTACCCGGACAAGCTGAAGGGCGATGCGATCCCCATCGCAGCACAGGTGGTGGCACTGGCAGATGTGTACGACGCCCTGACCAGCGACCGCTGCTATAAACCGGCCTACGACCACGACACGGCCCTGCGCATGATCCTGAACGGCGAGTGCGGGGCTTTCAACCCGCTGCTGCTGGAATGCCTGAATGAGTCGTCGGAGCTGCTGCGGCAGGAGCTGCAGCGCAACGAGTGGGACCGCAGCTTCCACCAGGACACCCACCGCTTGTCGGAGGAGATCCTGCACCGGGAAGCCCTCCCGCGGGAGGACCGCAGCCAGCGGCTGCTCAACCTGGAACGCGAGCGCACCCAGTTCTATGCGGACCAGTGCGGCGGCATCCAGTTCGACTACGACCTGCTCAGCGGCCGGGTGACGGTGACCAACCACTACGCCAGCGCCGCCGAGCGCACCCAGGTGCTGGACTTTGACCATGGCGAAGGGCTGAACTTCCTTTCCCTGAAGGACCGCCGCCGCCTGTTGGAAGCGCTGGAAAAGGCAACCCCGGAGATCCCGCAGGCCAGCTTCCCCGTGGAGGTGCAGACCGGCGGCGGATACCAGCCGCACCGGCTGGTGCTGCGCACCCAGTGGAGCCGCGGCGGGCAGCGCCGCTGTGTGAGCGTGGCGGGCCAGCTGCTGCCGGAGCAGACCGAGGATGCAAAGGCGCAGCCGGATGTGCTGCTGGACAGCTCCGGAGGCTCGATGGCGGCTGTCCTGCAGCAGCTGCAGGGCGTGTTTGACCTGGTGCGTCTGGTGGACCCGGAGCGGGCCAAGGTGCTCACCCTGCACCCGGACGGCACGCTGGAAGAGCAGGCCGGTCACTGCCATGTGGTGTGGAACAAGGCCGGCCGGTGCGAGAACTGCATCTCGGCCAAGGTGTTCACCAGCAAAAAGACCCTGAACAAGATCGAATTCAATGGCGAGGACGCCTATTTTGTGCTGTCGCGCTATGTGGAGAACAACGGCCGCGGCTGCGTGCTGGAAATGGTTTCCAAGCTGTCCAACGGACGCTGGCTGGACATGGGCGGCCGCCGCATGCTGCTGGACCGCAGCGAGGACTTTGACAACAGTGCCTTCATCGATCCGCTTACCGGGGCCTACTCCCGCCGGTACTTTGAAAAGTTCCTGGCCGACAGTGAGCAGATCAACGGTGTGGTGGTCATTGACGTGGACCGCTTCAAGGCCGTGAACGACAGCTACGGCCATCTGGTGGGCGACAAGGCGCTGGAAAGCATCTCTGCGGCGGTGCAGGCCTGCCTGCGGGAGAGCGACATTCTGGTGCGCTACGGCGGCGACGAGTTTTTGCTGGTGATGCCGCAGCTGCGGCCGGAAGGGCTGCCGCTGGTGATGGACCGCATCCAGGAAGCGGTGCGGCAGGCCCGGGTGGAGAGCCACCCGGAGATCCGTCTGTCCATCAGCGTGGGCGGTGTGTGCGGCGTGCACCCGCTGCGGGAGGCCATCCGGCAGGCAGATGACCGGATGTACCAGAATAAGGCCCGCAACAAGGAATAAAAAACAGGACCCGGACACGGGGCAGGCACAAAAAGGTGCTGCCGGTATCCGGGTCTTTTTTTGGTATCGGGATAAAATATGCTCAGTGCACGGCGCTGGTGCGGTGCTCCATAAGATAGGTGGCTTCCAGATCCGCGATGTGCAGTTTGACGGCAAGGGGGTACTTGTCGTAGGCTTCCGAGATGGCAAAGCAGCCGCCCCGGGCCGCATCGTCAAAGCCGCCCATGTGCCAGCGGATGGCCACGGCCTCTTCCACCTTGAGCTTCATGAAGCGCTCAATGAGGAACACGCTTTTTTCACCGTGGCCGTAGGGAAACAGGTCCTCCACGCTGTAGCTGGGCACCTTTTCCCACTGACCGGTGGTCTCGTTCTTCACGTTGCGGGTGCCGGCCTTGTAGTAGTTGGCCTTGCACAGATCGTGCAGCAGTGCGCAGATGGCAAAGCTCTCCTCACTCTCGCCCTCGGTAAAAAAGGTGTCGTGCAGGGCGTGGTAGACGTTCAGGCTGTGCATGCACAGCCCGCCGGTGCAGGCACCGTGGAACCGGGTGGACGCCGGAGCCGAAAAGAAATCGGTCTTGTGGTCCAGCCAGTCCAGCAGCTTTTCGCTGCCGGGGCGGGTGACATGCTGCCGGAAGATCTGCAAAAACTCCTCACGGTCGGTCATGCTCACAGCTCCATATCTTCCAGGATGCCCTTGAGGATGGCCAGCTCGTCGTGGCTCAGGGAGATGCCCTTGCCCATGCGGGTGCCGTCCGGGGACCAGTCGCGGATGTCGTACTTGGGCTCGCCGTCGTTCCAGCTGATCAGGTTGAGCTGACGCTCCCAGCCGCGGGGACGCTGCGAGAGCACCGCGATGCGCTCGACGACTTCGTATTTGATCTCTGCCATAATGCAAAACCTGCCTTTATCTTTGTTTGCTACCATAATAAGGGAAGCGCGGCAAGATTTCAACAGGTAAAGCAAAAATTAACGGAAAATTTTTTGTGCGGCTCAGCCGTAAGGGGCGTTTTCGCGCCACTCCACAAGCTGCTGCACCGCGTCGGCGTCCTCATCCGGGGCGGGGTGGGCCGAGTGCGTGTGCTGCAGGGTGCTGAACAGCCCCGGGGCATATTGCGCCATCACACCGGGCACCTTCCCGGCCAGAAATTCCTGTGCGTTTTTCTGGCGGCAGGGGGCGGGGGTGCCGTCGGTCATGGGCACACCGGCCTGCGGAGCGCTGCCCGGTTCCGGGTGCGGAGGATTGCCGGGCATTTCCGGCGGGGGCAGCTGGGTGCCGGGTGCCGAGGGGTCTCCGGGCGGCTGGGTCGGGTCCGGCTGTTTGCCCAGCGGCGGGCTGCACCGGCTGCAGTTGGCTTCCGGCGCGGAAGAAGGCCCGGGCCGGTCCGGTAGGGCATGATGGATGAACGGCGTGAGGGAATTCATAAAAGCGGTCACCTCCTGCCGTTAGGATGCCCGGCGGCGGGGCGTTTTACACCACCAGCTCCACGGTGGAGCCGCCGGTGCGGTTTTTGTGCACCACCACCTGCCGGTCGATGCGGTCCTTCAGGGCCCCCACATGGGAGATGATGCCCACCAGCCGGTCGCCCTCGGTCAGACCGGCCAGCACCCGGATGGCCTGTTCCAGCGATTCCTCGTCCAGGCTGCCGAAGCCCTCGTCCAGGAACAGGGTGTCCAGCCGGATGCCGCCGGCGGCGCTCTGCACTTCATCCGAAAGGCCCAGTGCCAGCGCCAGCGAGGCCTTGAAGCTCTCACCACCGGACAGGGTCTTGACACTGCGGCGGGTTCCGTTGTAGTGGTCGATGACGCCAAGGTCCAGGCCGGACTGGCTGCGCTGGTTCTCGGCCCCGATGCGCTCCAGCTCGTACTGGGCATCGGTCATCTGCATCAGGCGGAGGTTGGCGTGGCGCAGGATGCGGTCGAGGTAGTCCATCTGGATGTAGGCTTCCAGTTTGATCTTCTGTTTGCTGGTCAGAGTGCCGCCGGCGGTGGCGGCCAGCGCTCCCACCCACTGGGCGCGCTGCTCCAATGCGGCGTGCTGCGCGGCGGCGGTGCGGTACTGCTCCGCGATGCGGCGGTTGGGCAGCAGGCGGGCGGCCAGCTGCTTTTCCTGCCCGCGGGCGGCATCCCGTGCGGCAGTCAGTTCAGCAGCCGCTTCCCGTAAGGTTTCCGGCGGCTGAGCCGGGGCGGAACTCTGGGCCGCTGCCTGCTGGCTGCGCAGGGCATCCACAGCGGCTTTGGCGGCCGCGTAGTTCTGCTGTGCCGTGCGCAGGGCGGCTTCGGCCTGTTCCATCCCGGCGCGCAGGGCGGTGCGGTCGGCTTCCAGCAGGTCCAGCGCGGCCTGCGCCTGCGTCCGCTGGGGGTAGGGCAGGGCTTTCTGTTTGGCAAGCACCTGCTGTTCCAGTGCCTGCACGCGGGCAGACTGAGCGGCAGCGGTGCGGTCAGCCTCCTGCACCTGCTGTTCCAGCGCCGGGCGCTGGCGGGTGTGGGCCTGCCGGTCGGCTTCCAGCTGCACCTTGTGCTGACAGTCGGCTCCGGCCTGCCGCAGGCTGGCCGTGCAGTCGGTGCGGGCGGCCTGCAGGGCGGCAGTTTCCTCGGACAGGACGGTATTCATCAGGGCGAAGGTCAGCTGCACCGGAGGTTTGCCTTCCGGCGCGGCAAAGCGCTCCGGCAGCAGGGCCTCGGCGTCCCGGCGCAGGCTGCGGCGGGCTTCGTCTGCAGCGGCAAGGGCGCTCTGGGCGGCGGCGCTGGCCGTTTGCGCGGCACGGTCGGCTTCCTCGGCGGCCTGCCGGGCCTGCTCCACCTGTACCTGCGTGGGTGCGGTGCGGGGCAGGACGGCCCGGGCCGGGTGATGGGTGCTGCCGCACACCGGGCAGGGAGCACCCTCGGTCAGCTCCTGTGCCAGCAGACCGGCCTGCGCGTCCAGAAAGGCCCGGTCCAGTGCATCCCGCCGGGTGCGGGCTTCATCCTGCCGGGCAGCGGCGGCGCGGTAGGCGTCCTGTGCCCGGCGGGCCTGCCGGGCCTGTTTCTGGCTGTCGGCCAGCCGCTGGGCAAGGGCGTCCAGCGCGGTGCTGCGGGCTTCCAGCTGCGCAGCCTGATTCTGCAAAGCCAGCTGCCGGGTGGGGGCATCCACCAGCACGGCAAGGGCGGTGTCGGCTGCAGCAAGGCTGGCGTCCAGCGCTTCCAGCTGGGTGCGGCGCTTCGCGGCCAGTGCCCCGGCCAGCTGCGCGGCATCCTGTGCCTGCTTCTGCTCCCGGCACAGCGCGTCCAGCTCGTCGTAGGCGGTCAGGGCGGTGCGGGCCTGGGTCACCTGTCCGGTCAGGGCATCCAACCGGGCGGTGTCATCGGCGTGGCGGGCGCTCTCGGCTTTGGCGGCATCCAGTGCGGGCCGGGCGGCGTCCAGCGCGGCCTGTTGTTCGGCCAGCTGCCGGGCCAATTGCGCGGCCTGCCGGGCGGCTCCCAGCTGCTGCTGTATGGCATCCAGCCGGGCTTCGGTGTCGGCAAGGGATGCGGCGGCGGCCTCCTGTGCGGCCTGCTGGCGCTGCAGCAGCTCCTCCAATAAGGTCAGCGCGGTGGCAGGCTCGGTCTGGGCACAGAGGGCGGCCAGCGCGTCGGCGTCCGGGTCGTCGGGTGCGACCTGCAGCCCGGCCAGCAGGCTGTCCAGCTGGGTGTTCTGGGCCAGACGCTGCTGGTTCAGGCGGGAAGCTTCTTCCTGCAGACGGTCCTGCAATTTGGCGTACCGCTGGGTGCGGAACAGCTTGCGGAAGATGCGGCTGCGCTCCTCGGTGGAGGCATTCAGCAGCTTGGTGAACTGCCCCTGCGCGATCATGGCGATCTGGCAGAACTGGTTGTAGTCCAGCCCCAGAATGTCCAGCACAGCGGCGTTCACATCCCGTGCCTTGGTCACCGGCGGGCGGCCGTCGGCATAGGTGAGGGTGGCGTCTGCTTTTTCGGTGGTAAAGCCCTCGCCCCGCGCCTTGGGGCGGGGGTATTCCGGATTGCGGCGCACCGTGTAGCGGGCACCATTCACCTCAAATTCCAGTTCCACAAAGGTGGGCGTTTTGGGATCGGCATATTGGCTGCGCAGCATGGCCCCCTCGCGCACACCGCCGCTGGAGTGGTCGTAGAGCGCGTAGGTGATGGCGTCGAACAGGGTGGTCTTGCCGGCACCGGTATCGCCGGTGACAAGGTACAGGCCGCCTTTGCCCAGCTTTTCCAGTTCCAGGGTGGTCTCGGCGGCATAGGGGCCAAAAGCCGACAGGGTCAGGCGGAGCGGTCTCATGCGTCCTCCCCCTCCTTCCAGATGTCCTCAATGAGCTGCTGGCAGAACGCGGCCTGCTCATCGGTCAGGGGCTGGTTGTTCTGCAGTTCGTAAAAGGTAGCAAGATGCTGCAAGGGTGTGATGTTCTCCACCCGCTCCGGCGCGGTGATCTGCTGATCTTCGCGGGTGCGGCGGTTGTCGTAGTCCAGCCGCATCAGGTTGGGGTAGATCAGCCGCAGCTTGGCCAGTGCGTCCGGCACGTCCTGCTCATCGGTCAGGGTGATGTGCAGATAATCGTCGGTGGCGGTGCCCTCGTAGGTGCGGCGGTCGGTCAGTTCCAGATAGCTGCCCCGGACCTCCCGCAGGTCGTGCAGCGGGGTCAGGGGCGCGGTGGAAATATCCACGCAGCCTTTTTCGCCCAGGTCCACAAAGGTGATGCTTTTATGCTGGTGCGCTTCCGAGAAGGAATACTTCAGCGGGGTGCCGCAGTAGCGCAGGGTGTCGCGGCCCACCTTCTGGGGGCTGTGCAGGTGGCCCAGCGCCACATAGTCAAAGGCGTCGAACAAGGCCGCGTCCACGCAGTCCAGCCCGCCCACGGAAGGCTCTTCACTCTCGCAGGCGGCGGCACCGGCCACGAACTGGTGGGCTACCAGCAGGCTGCGGTGGCCAGGGTCCGGGGTGCAGTGCCGCAGCACGCAGGCAAGGGCGTCGTTGTAGCTCTCAATGGGCTCGTCCGGCCAGACATGCCGCACGGAAGCGGGCTTCAGAAAGGGCAGTAAGTACACATCCACCGGGCCATGCTCGTCCGCAAGGCAGATGGGCTGCGGCGGGCCGGAGAACACCGGGCTGACGTATACCCGGCTGGTTTCCAGCAGAGCCGCGCCGAAGGCCACACGGTCGGCGGAATCGTGATTGCCGCTGATGGCAAACACCGGCAGGCCCCGGGCTGCCAGCTGGGTGAGGAACCAGTCCAGCAGGCGCACGGCCTCGGCCGGGGGAACGGGCTTGTCGTACAGGTCGCCTGCCAGCAGTACCCCGTCCACAGGGTGGGCATCCAGCAGGGCAAGAATCTGCTCCAGGATGTATTTCTGGTCCTCCAGCATGGAAAACTCGCACACCCGCTTGCCCAGATGCAGGTCGGAAAGATGCGCAAAACGCAAAAGCGAACACCGCCTTTCAAAAAAACTGTTGCTCTTATTATATAGCAGGGCGGGCACTGGCCGCAACCCTCTCAGTCACGGCCTCTCCCTGTGAAAAAGGGCTTCCGGAAAATCCGCAGATTTTCCGAAAGCCCAGAATAAAAACTATTTTTTCCTCTGAATTTGCCCAGAGCAAAGCGGAGGGCATTTCCAATCGTTCTCTTACCGGTCAGAACAGCTTTTCCCAGGTGGCCTGACCGACGCTGCCGTCGGCGGCAAGGCCGTTGCGGCGCTGGAACCGCTGCACGGCGGCTGCGGTGGCGGCTCCGTACCGGCCGTCTGCGTTCAGACGCTCACCCAGAGAGTTGAGCTTCTGCTGCACCAGCCGCACCGTCCCGCCGGATGCGCCGCTGCGCAGCACGATGCCGGGGTAGGGCACGTTCAGGCCGTGCTTTGCGGTGTAGCGGGTGTAGAGCACGTTCCAGGTGTTGGCACCCACCTTGCCGTCCACGTTCATTTTGTTTTTCAGCTGGAACTCCTTTACGGCGTTCTCGGTGGAAAGACCGAACCTTCCGTCCGCCTTCAGGGGGTCATGCCAGGTGCAGGCATCACGGACACCGTTGAGCCAGGTCTGCACCAGGGCCACATCCGGGCCGGAGGAGCCCCGATGGAGCAGGGAATAATAAGCAGGGATCGCCATAGGATCACACGCTCCTTTCCCTCCATGCTATGCGGCAGGGGAGGGCAGCGTCACCCGGCCAGCACTCGGGTGGTGCGGGAAGCAGTGTGCCGGTTCCACCAGTCCACGAAGCGCAGGCGCAGGATGTAGTCCCCGCACACCAGATCGTTTTCTTCCGGCAGGGCATAGCCGCCGCAGGCGGCACGGCACAGCCCGGGGTACAGCACGCACCACCAGTTCTGCCCGCTGCCGGAGCCGATGGTGATGCGCACCGCATCGTACCGCCCGGCGGGCAGGCAGCCGCCGGTATACTGCCGGGCCGGGAAGTACATGTTGACCAGCTGCACCTGCACCGGGGCATTCACCCCGCACCGGGCCAGCGCGTGCCGGGCGGCAAGCTGCAAAGTGAACAGGTTCCGGGCCGCCCAGCTGCGGGCGTCGGTCTGGTTCCCGGCGGGACAGGCAGCGTCCAGACAGGCCAGCACGGCGTCCCGTACCCGGAGCTTGGCGCTCTGGTCGGCCACGGCATCGCTGGCAGCGCGGATGTGCAGCCGCAGGGTATCGGCACATACCGCATCGCCGGTGTGCAGTTGGGTGCGGCTCCAGGCCGCCGCCTGCCACAGGCTGCACAGCAAAAGTCCGAGCGCAAGGCAGATGCACAGGTGCTGCATCTGCCGCCGGGAAAGCATCTTACCCATAAAAAAACAGACCCTTCTTCTGGAAATGATATCCAGAGGATGGGCCTGTAAAAGGTGATTTATACAGCTGCTTCGAGCGAATGCGAGATGACGGAGAGGGTCCTCAGTTCTTCAGCGACTGCATGGGAGCCGGCAGGCGGCCGCCGCGGTTGATGAA
>ERZ1034626.1833-NODE-1833-length-13389-cov-5.368682_pt1 | contig 13389 bp, 7 predicted proteins | sample MGYA00520652_ERZ1034626 | MGnify/ENA primary metagenome ERZ1034626 (study PRJEB33766, sample SAMN09781765) | gut metagenome | biome: gut microbiome | host: Homo sapiens | place: Madagascar | study: EMG produced TPA metagenomics assembly of the PRJNA485056 data... | reverse complement strand
ACGAGGACATCGCAGAGGGTGGTCAGTTCCAGGGAATGACCGTCCACACCCGTTTCCCGCCGGAGCCTAACGGCTATCTGCATATCGGCCACTGCAAGGCGCTGACCATCGACTTCGGCACCGCCGAGCGGTATAACGGCCTGTGCAACCTGCGTATGGACGACACGAACCCCACCAAGGAGGACGAGGAATTCGTGGAGGCCATCAAGCAGGACATCCACTGGCTGGGCTTTGACTGGGGCGACCGCTTCTTTTACGGCAGCGACTACTTTGAGGAGGACTACCGCCAGGCGGTGCTGCTGATTAAAAAGGGGCTGGCCTATGTGTGCCAGCTGACACCGGAGGAGTTCAAGGCCAACCGCGGCGACATCGGCATCCCCGCCGTATCGCCCTACCGGGATCGGCCCATCGAGGAGAGCCTGGACCTGTTCGCCCGTATGCGGGCTGGGGAGTTCCCCAACGGCGCCATGACGCTGCGGGCCAAGATCGATCTGGCCAGCGGTAACTTCAATATGCGTGACCCGGTCATCTACCGTATCAACCACATGAGCCACCACCGGCAGGGAAACAAGTGGTGCATCTATCCCATGTACGACTTCGCGCACCCCATTCAGGACGCGCTGGAGGGCATCACCCACAGCCTGTGCTCGCTGGAGTTCGAGGCGCACCGGCCCCTGTACAACTGGGTCATCGAGCACTGTGAGCTGCCTGCCCATCCCCGGCAGATCGAGTTTGCCCGGCTGGGCATCGACCACACGGTGATGTCCAAGCGGAAGCTGCGCAAGCTGGTGGAGGAGAACTATGTCTCCGGCTGGGACGACCCCCGTATGCCCACGCTGTGTGGCCTGCGCCGCCGGGGCTATACCGCCGCCGCCATCCGCAGCTTCTGCGAGCGCATCGGCGTGGCCAAGTCCCCCAACACCATTGAGTACGGCTTCCTGGAGCACTGCCTGCGGGAGGACCTGAACGCCCACGCGGAGCGCACCATGGCGGTGCTGCACCCGGTGAAGCTGACGGTGACCAACTATCCCGAGGGCAAGAGCGAGGTATTCACGGTGGAGAACAACCCCACCGACCCGGCGCAGGGCACCCATGAGATCACCTTCTCGCGCCATCTGTGGATCGAGGCGGAGGACTTTATGGAGGTCCCGGTGCCCAAGTACAAGCGACTGACCCCCAACGGTCCGGAGTGCCGGCTGAAGGGCGCGTATCTGGTGCAGTGCACCGGCTGTGTGAAGGACGCGGACGGCAACGTCACCGAGGTGCTGTGCACCTATGATCCGGAGTCCAGCGGCGGTGATCCCGCCGATGGCCGCAAGGTCAAGGGTGCCACGCTCCACTGGGTGGACGCGGAGAACTGCATGGACGCGGAGGTCCGGCTGTACGACAATCTGTTTTCCGATGAGCAGCCCGACGGCCCGGACAAGGACTTCCTGGACTGCCTGAACCCGGAGAGCCTTACGGTGCTCACCGGCTGCAAGGTGGAGCCGGAGATGCGGAAGGTGGCGGAGGCGTTCGACAAGCAGGCCGACCGCACCGGCGTCAACGCGCCCACGTTCCAGTTCATGCGTGTGGGCTATTTCTGTCTGGACAACCGCGACAGCTCCGCGGCGCACATGGTGTTCAACCGCAGTGTGTCGCTGAAGGACAGCTTTAAGAAGTGAGAAAAAGCACCCCGCAGGGGGTGCTTTTTTCACGCCGACGGGACGAAAAAGGCAGCACCTCCCGGTGCTGCCTTTTTTATGTGTGGTTCAGGCGCCGGACCTCGAAGTCTGTCTCGGCCAGGGTGCTGTCGGCGGTGCCCACCTGAAGGGTCACGGTAAAGATGCCCGAAGCACTGTGGTAGCGCAGACTGACATCGCGGACCCGGAGACCCCGGGGATAGGCGGCGCTGCTGAGCAGTCTGGTGCTGCCCAGGGTGAGCTGGCCGTCGGCATCCACCTGAAAGGCGGCGCCCTCACCCTCCACGCTGCCCAGATCCTGAATAAAGATGTGGTCCAGGCTGCCGTCCGCGCCGGGGGTCACGGTGCCGCAGAAGCGCAGCTTGTCGCTGATAACGCTGGTAAGGGTGGAGCACAGCTCCTGGGCCTCGGACAGCTGCATGGAGCTGTTGTAGGTGCGGCCGGCGAAGCGGACGCCCACGGTCAGCAGGGCGCTGACGAGCAGGACGATGAGAACGGCGCACAGCAGCTCCGTCAGGGTGAAGCCGCGGCGGTCACGAAGCTTGTTCATGGCGTGACCTCCTCGTAATAGAGGCAGCCGTTGTTCTCATAGACCTGCACGGTGGTGCGGCCGCTGCGGGTGCCGCCGCCGGAGGCGGTCAGGGCGGCGGTGTCGTTCGACACCGCGCTGCTGTAGTGGAAGGAGATGTCGGCGGAACGGACCTTAGCGTTGATCTTGGCGGCGGAGACGGCGGCGGTGGTCAGAAACACGAAGGTCAGTACGATGATCAGGATGGAGACCAGCGTCTCTACCAGCGTTTCGCCGCGGGTGCTGTTCAGCTTTTTGATACGACCGCCTCCTTTTCGATGGTGGCGTTGTCCGGCGGCCAGGAGATCGTTGTCGTGGTCGTGGTGACGTCGCGGACCCAGAGACCGCCGCCGCTGACGGTGCTGACAGTGGGATCGGCCTTGTTTTCGCGGAGCGTCAGCACCAGGCGGCAGTCACTGTCGCCGCCGTCGGCCAGGTGCAGGACGATGGTGATGTCGTAATTGGGCGCCATGGTAAAGACGGCGGAGACATCATCCAGCCCGTCCACGGAGAGGGTGATGGTGTCGGTAAAGCTTTTGCCGCTGTCCCTGTCCACGGCGGCCTTGCCGGCCTTGAGCCATGCGGCCGTAAACCCGGTGGGTGAGGTCGTTTCGCGGCTCGTTTCGGTGGAGGTGTCATCGGTATAGGTGGTTTTCACCGTCTCCTGGACAAAGGAGGCGTTCAGGATATCATCACGCAGCAGACGGGCCGCGGAGCTGACCGTCAGATACGCCTGCCGGGCAGCCCGGTCATTCTCCAGACGGCGGGCCGAGGAGGTGGCGGCGGTGAGGATCACCGCACTGACCATACTGGCCGCCAGCAGCAGAAGGAGGGCCATCATCAGCGTGGCGCCCTGTTGGCTTTTCAGTTTGTGCACGGGAGGGCCTCCTTTCTGCGGTGGGTCATGGAAGGGCGTCCGGTGACGGCTCGGGCGTGGGATCGGTGCCGGAGCTGCTGCTGTCCGGGGCGGATGGATCGTCGGAGGGCGTGTCCTCAGGGTCCTTGCTGCCGGAAGCGGGGGTATCGGCGTCCGGGACGGTGGGGGCGCCGCCGCTGTCCGTCGTTTTGCGCACGGCGGTGAAGGCCGTGTCGGCATACAGCGGCTGGGTGATGTCCGGGGTCCAGCTGATACCGGCCTCGGGGATTTTGTGGTCCGCCAGCAGCTGTCTGAGGGCCTCCACCGAGGGGGCGGAGCCGTAGGGGACAGACAGGGGGAGCGCCTGCCCATCCACCAGGAGGGTGGCGGTGACCCGGGTGTCCTCCTCCGTCAGGGTGTAGGGAATGGACAGGGTGAAGGCGTGGCCTTCGGTGTCCGTCAATGTGACGGTGAGGGTGATCTGGCCTTGGCCGCGCCCCTTGACCGTCAGGGGACGGTAGGTGAAGGCGCTGGTGGTGTCCTTTGCCGGTGTGCCCACGGTGACGCGGAAGTCGTCGTTCTCGGCGCGGAACACGTCGGGATGGAGGACGGAGGTGTCCTCGTCGTTGGAGACGGGCATGGGCCGGAGGACGTACTCCGTGGCGTCGGCGCCGCCTTTGACGGTGACGCCGGAGACGGAGAGACCGTCAAAGGTGGCGGCGCTGCCCCGGCTGTACAGGTACAGCTTGGCACCGGCGTAGGCGGGGCGGTCGGTGTACGGCGCGCCGGAGGGCACGTCGTCCGTGAAGGCCGTGCCGTTCCGATCCATGACGCCCTGCCAGTAGACTGAGGGTTCGCCGGAGGTGTTGGCGATGCCCAGCACGCCCTGCATGCGGACGGGGATCACAAGGGGCAACTGGCTGGTGAAGGTCTCGCCGCCGGGGACGGTGTACGTGGCGGTGACCTTGGTGCGGTCCTCGCCCTCACCAGTGGCGGTGAGGGTGGTGACAGAGGCCGTACGGTCGGCATTGGTAACGGGAACAGAGGCCGTGAGGACACTGTTGCCGTGCTGGGGTGTGACTATCCATTCGACATCCAGTGCATTGCCGAGGCTGTCGCGGGCGGTGAGCGTTAAATTACAGGTGTCACCGACAAAGAAGTCATCGCCGGGCAGGCCGTCCACGGAGATGTCCAGCGTGGAGGTGACGCTCACCAGCAGTCGGGCGGTATAGTCACCCAGCGTGGCGAAGACCTCGGTAGAGCCGACCGACAGGCCGGTGAGGGTCACGGCGTAGCTGTGCCGGACGTCCGCCGGGGGCGTCTGTGCCTTTGGCTCGGAGACCGCCACGATGCCGTTGCGGGAGCAGGTGATGGTGGGTGTGGCGTCAGTGCCGATGTCCTGGGTGAAGTGCAGCGACAGCGTGGCGTTGGGGGTGGTGATACGGTCCAGCGAAAGGACGCCGCTGCTCCAGTACAGGCCGCGGGAGGGCCATTCGCCGTAGTGCAGGCAGGCGGTGCCCTGGGTCAATACGGTGGGGAAGGGGTAGTCCTGTCCGAGGAGGGCTGCCGCGCTGCCGGGGAAGCTGTATTTGCCGTGGGCCGACTGGCCGTTTTCCTCCGTGGTGACCCAGTGGAAGCTGCCGTCGTCGCTGCCGCCGTTCAGCAGCGCGGTGAAGCTCTTTCCGTCGATGTCCGCACGGCCGGACATCTGCTCGTAGCTCAGGGCTGTCAGGCCGTTGATGTTGTAGGGGCTGCTGCCGGTGTTCCAGGTGTACTTGGACAGATAGCGCAGATCGCCACGGAGCATATACATCCGCGCGGTATCGGTGCTCAACAGGGTGGCCAGGGAGTAGTAGGTGTACTGGCCATTGGACTGGGTGGACTTGCCGTAGAAGGTGGGGAGGCTGTTGAAGGAGATCGCGGCGCTGCTGTCCAGGTAGTAGCAGTTGTTGATGGTCAGCTGTGCGGTGCCGCCGTTCACACCGGCACGGTCGGCGATGCTGCCGATGAGGGAGATGCCGGTGATGGTGCCCTCCATGGCAGGGAAGGTCATGTAGGTGTAGCAGTTGTTGTAGGTGGGTTGGCCGTCCTTGCTGCCGGAGAAGTTGGAGAAGGTGGCGGAGAAGCCGCTGCCGCCGATGCCGCCGATGTACACGTAGGTGTCCGGGCCGGCCTCCGCGCCGCCCTGGGTCATTTTGACGGATTTAGGCGTCGACTCATAGCGATCCACGAAGAAGGTGTTGGTGCTGTCGCCGGTAAGGATGCGCTCATTCAGCAGATCGTTGGCGACGGTGATGCTGCCGCCGGTGTAGCAGTCCGACACATCATAGCGGACGCCGCCCACCAGACCGCCCACGCGGACATAGTTGCCCCACTGGGCCTTGTTCATGGCGCCGGTGTTGGCGTAGCGGTGGGTACAGTTGATATTCAGCTTGACCACGGCGGAGCACCTGTTCAGATTGGCGCTGGATACGCCCACCAGCCCGCCGATGGCGGCTTCGCCCAAGAACTGCCGGTTTTTGCTGTTGTCGGTCACGGTGTAGCCGGCGATAGCGCAGTTGCTGATGGTGCTGACCTTCGTCTTGTCCTTCAGGTTTTCATCATAGTCGTAGGCAATGCCTACCAGACCGCCCAGGGCGTAGGAGGTGGCGTAATTCTCCGGCCCGGTGGCACCGGAGGCAGGGGTGGCGTCGGTCTTGCGCTGGATAACGGCGTCGTTGTCGCTGTAGAGCACGATGTTTTTGATCTCCGCGCCGGCGGTGGTACCGAACAGACCCACGTTGTAGCAATGGGAGGTGATGTTCACATTCTTGATGTAGTAGTTGCCGCCGTCGTAGATACCGCCGAACCAGTTGTACAGCGTCAGATCATAGGTTTCATTGCCCCTGTTCAACTGGCCGTTGTTCACCGCACCGGCAATGGGGTGGAAGTCGTAGTTTGCGGCCGTGCCGTCGGCGGCGGTGCCGTGTCCTGCGCCGTTGAGGTCGTGGGTCTGCTGCCAGGTGAGGATAGGACGGGGGCCGCCGGTGCTGTCGCCGGCCAGCGCCATCGCCTTTGTCTGCAGCGCATTGCCGCTGCGGTTGGTGTATTGCAGATAGGGATAATACTTGTAGTCACTATTACTGCCTGTGACATCGCGCGTCGTGCTGCCCTGACTGTCGATATAGCTCCAGTTAATGTATTGCAGCTGCTCTATGGAGCGTACCTGGTAGGGCTTGGAGGCCGTTCCCGGCGCATTGTTGGAGGACAGGGCGAAGGCGTCGGCAAAGAAGGGGCTGACGGTGTAGGTCAGCGCGGCGTCCTCGTGGGTCAGCGTCCAGGAATCGTTGGCCTGGGTGCCGCTGGTCAGGTGCAGACCGTCATCGGAGGTCTTGTAGGTGACGAAATTGAATTTCGGCATTTGACGGTGCAGGTCATCGGCCGCCGCGGTATAGAGAGTGCCGGTCATGGTGATGCCGGTGGAGAGCACAGGCTCGGTGGTGCTGCCGGCGGACCAATAGTAACCGTAGCCGTAAGCGGTAACGGTGCCGCCGTCGTCATGGGAGACACAGAGACTGCTGTTGGCCTTGTATTCGCCGTCCTCGACACCGATCGAGGAGAAATAGTAGCCGCTGCCGGTGGGCTTGGACTCATATTCCCAGTACAGCAGGCCCAGAACGCCCATATCGGCAGGGGTCACCCAGTCGCCGTAATGGACGCGGCTGCCGTCGTGGCCGGCGACGATGCCGGGATAGGGGTAGGCCTTGCCGGCGGAGTCCAGGGTCTTATCGTGCTGGAAGGTATTGGCGGCGGAGACGGCGCCAAAGCCGCCCAGCCGGGTGGCCATGCCGCGCAGGGCCGGCTCGTTCACCGGAGCTGCGCCGGATCTGTCCGTGTACTGGTATAGGTGAACGCTGTCTACAAAGCGGTATGTGCCGCCGTTGAGGTAGCAGCAGCCGGATACGCCGCCGGCAGTGGGGGCAAAGCCGTGAATATCCGCATTGGGTGAAGTCATGGCTGTGGCGCAGTAGCTGGCGCGGAGGGAGCCGGTGTTGCTGCCGGCAAAGCCGCCCAGCGTCACGCCGCCGCCGTTGATCGTGCCGATCTCAATGTCGGCCATGGCGTAGCACTGCTGGACAACGCCGCTGTTGCCGCCCGCGAAGCCGCCGGCGCAGAGCGTGGCGTACAGGCTATTGGCGAAAAGGCGCGGCGCGCTGACGCCGGAGGCGCGGACCGTACCGCTGTTGCGTCCCACCAGGCCGCCCAGATACAGGATACTGCCGTGACGGGCGTCGCCGTTCACGGAGAAGCCCGCGGCGGCGCAGTTGTAGACCGTGCCCTCGTTGCAGCCGGTCAGGGCGCCGATGCAGGCGGTTTGCAGAGAGAGCTGACCTTCCAGAGAAACGGTACGATCCTTATTGGCGGTGAGCAGTATGATATTGCGCAGGGTGCCCCGGTTCAGACCGAACATACCGGCATAGCTGGTGCCGTTGGTGTTGACCGTGCCGGTAAAGGAGGGCGCTGCGATGGTATAGCCGCCGCCGTCGTAGGTGTGGATAAAAGGCTTGCCGTCCGCGGCACCGATAGGCGGCTGCGTGTGCACCGTGAGACGGGCGTAGCTGTTGTAGTCGATGGGGCGCTCCTGCCGGAAGACGGCTGTCTTGTCCAGCAGGGTACGGTAGGTGTCGTAATACAGGCTCAGGTCGTGCAGATGACGGGCCGTGCGGATGCCAACCTCCGCCGGGGCGCTGGGCAGGGCGGCGCTCTGGATCACGCGGCAGGCGAAGTGGGGATTGAAGAAGTAGGAGATGTCATCCACCGTCACCTGACGGTAGAAGGTGGGGGATACCTCACTGGTATAGACCAACTCGTCGGGCAGGCGTACCAGCCAGTATTCGCTGTCGAGTTTGATGGAATTCCGCAGGGTGGCGGTGCGTGCCGTATCGCCCAGGGTATAGGCAACGGTGATGGCGTCCGTGGGCTGGGCGCGGTAGACCATGCCGTAGCCGTCATCCACGACGGTGCCGCCGGAACGGAGGGTGGAGCGGTTGGCACCCAGGAAGCCGTAGGTGCCGTCGCTGTATTTTTCATAGTAGGCCAGCGCGCCGGACTCGAAATCCGCCTGCCAGTCGCCGTAGTGGGACAGACCGGTGAGCCGGGGATAGGAGTAGGTGCTCAGGCCCATGTTGTCCATGAGGTTGTAGGCCACGGTGTCGCTTGTCTCCGCGGTAAAGGCGGTGCCCAGGACCTTTACGCCCTCTGCGCGGTTCTGGCCACTCCATTTAGCGTAATTGACGAAGCTGGTGCCGGACAGATCGTTCCGGCTGGGGAACAGGTAATAGACAGCGTCTATGTCGGCGGGAGCCGTGCCGGCAGCGGGGGGCTTGACGGTGGAGTAGGTCAGCTTCATGTCGGTGCCCAGGCGGACGCAGGCACTGTAACAGGCCTTGAGGCTGTCGCCGCCGGAGAGCTCGCCGCCGGAGAGACCGGCGGTGGTGCCGGCGCTCTGGAAGCCGGCGGCGTAGCAGTTGGACAGGGCGATATTGGCGGTGCCGTTGCAGGCGCCTATCAGGCCGCCGGCGACGCCGTTATTGGCGGCGGCATACAGATAGCAGTCCGCGTAGGAATGGTCCACAGTCAGAGCAGCACTGTCCGTATTGCCCACCAGGCCGCCGGCATAGCGGACGCCCTGAATCACGGTAGCCGCGAAGCTGCGGCGGATGGTCAGCGTGCCGTCGCAGCGGCCTGCCAGACCGCCCGCCGTGCTGCCGCGGAGCCAGATGTCCTGTTCGGTCTTGGTGCTGAGTTTGTCGCGGGTGGGACTGAGATACACCTGACAGTCGAGGATCTCGGTCTTGCCGCTGAGACGGCCGGCCAGGCCGCCGGCATTGCCGGAGGCGGTGATGTCGGCGCCGCAGAGGCGCAGGTTTTTCAGCGTGCCGGAGAAGGCGGCAAAAAGACCGCCGTCGCCGGTGGTGTTCACGGTCAGACCGTAAATGACCGGGTGGTAGACCTGGCCATTCACGGTGGCCTTGCTCTCGCAGTAGGTCAGGCGGCTGTTGGTGATGGGCGTGAACGTGCGGGAGCCGTACAGACGGTCCCAGCCGTCGTCGGTGTTTTCGTTGACAAATTGGATATCCTGCTCCTGCACGGCGCGGGTGATGCTGTCGGGCAAGCGGGAGGCCGTGTCCAGATTTTGCAGGTGGCGGGCGTAGGTAACAACGGCGGTGTCGCCGCCGCGAACCTCGGCAAACAGACTGTTGGCGGTCAGCGTGCCGGAGGCGGAGTCCACCAGACGGTTCTCACACGTTACCTCCACGGTGATGGTCAGGTCCGCGCCGGGGGTCAGATTTTTGTTTTTGAAGCGGGCCTGCTGGCCGAAGCGCATACCGTCCGTGAGAGAGTCCAGGACCATGGTGGCGGTGTAGGTGAGATAGTCGGTCTTGACCTCGCTGCCGGTCAGCTCGATGCGGGAGGTGCTGTGGACGCCGTCGGAGACGGTCACATAGAAGTGCAGCGGCTCCATAGGCGTGTCGCAGGTGACGCGCAGAAGAAGCTGCTCTTTGTTGATGATCTCCATATGGGGCGTCAGCTTGCCGGTGATCTCGGACTGCACACTGTCGCCGCCGTAATAGCCCACGGTGGCGCCGGCGCTCAGCCGGCCATCACGGAACCGCAGGGGATTGAAGCTGTCAAAGTCGTAGGTCAGGGGTTTTTCACTGTAAAACACGGCGTAGACGCTGCCACTGGTGGGGTCGAGCTCGATCACCCAATGGTTATCCCACAGCTGGCGGTCCACCTGATCCTCCGGGAGGATGGCCGCGGCGGCGGAGCCTTCGCCGGTCTTGGCGGCGGAGGTCACATAGTACAGGGAGGTTTTTCTCTCGGCGGCGTCCAGCGGTGTGTTGTTCAGGGGCTGCAGATCCTCCGCATAGCAGTCGGAAATGCGGCCATTGGCCAGCAGCTCGGACAATTTGTTCTGGGCCGCGTGGTAGACGATCTCCGCCTTGGCGTCCAGCTCCGTCTGGCGCAGGTCGCGCTGATGGCGGGTGATGGGGATCATGGCCAGGCCCATCAGCACGATCAGGATGGCGACAGCGATGAGGACTTCGGACAGCGTAAAGCCGGAATTATTCTGTTTTGAGAGCTTTTTTTGCATAACACAATCGATACGCTGCCCCGCAAAGGGACGCGGGCGGAAAAATGGTGGGGACGCAGTCAGGGCATCAGCTCGAAAAAGATGAGGTGAAGCACGGTTTTGTACTGTGCTTTGTCGGCGTCATACTGCACGTCCACGTTGGAGAGGAAGTTGACATTGGCGCTGGCGCTCAGCGCGTCGATGATCTGGCGGGACTGGGCGTAGGAAGCGGTCTGGTAGGTCAGCGTCACGGGGCGCAGCACGAGATAGCCCTCCTGGGTGGTGCCCTCGGTGCAGTCCACCTCGTATTGCAGGGTGGCGGCCATGAGCTTGTCCAGCTCGGTCATCAGGGCCTGGTCGTTGTCGTACTGGGGCAGGGCACGCTCCTGGCCGGAGGCCTTGATGGCGGCAATGGCCTGCTGCATCTGCTCCAGCTGGGCCAGACGGACACGGTCGGTGTCCAGCTCGGCCTGCTCGATGTCGGTGTTGGTGCGGAGGGAGGTTATCTGGCGGGCGATGGGCTCCAGAAACAGCTTGCAGTAGCCCAGGACCAGCACCAGCACCACCAGGACCAGCAGCAGGGTCTTTTCCCGCTTGGTAAGCTCGCGGTTCATTGAGACACCTCCTCCGGCTGGCGCAGTTCGATGCGGACGGTGAAATCCATGATGGTGGCGGCCTTGCCCTCCTCCGTGGAGGCGACACTGAGGGAGACGCTGTCCACGATGGGGGAGAGGCGCAGGCGGGCGAACATGGCGGAGATCTGGTCCAGGGTCATGCCGGACATATCCACGTTCATGGTGTTTTGGGTGATCTGGAGCGCCGTGAGGGAGCCATGGCTGAGCATCTCCTGCTCCAGCAGGTCCAGGGCCGCCTGACGGTCCACGGCGGTGGGGATGTCCTCGCTGCCGGCGGCGGTCATCCAGTCCATGGAGTAGGTGCGGTATTCCAGCAGGACGCGGTCATAGTCGGCCAGAGCCTCCTGAGCGCTCACATACTGGGTGTGGACGCGGTCGTAGGCGGCCTGGGCCTTGTCCAGACGGCGATACTGCTGGAGCACGCCGAAGTTGACCACAACGGTTACCAGCGCCGCAATGGCCAGAATACCGATGAGCAGGGTACGGCGGTCACGCTGGCGGTCCTCCTGCAGGTTCAGGTTGATGCCGGTCTTCTGGGGGCACTTTATCATTTTCCGCGCGGGCGCGGCAGTGCGCGTATCCACGGTGATGCCGTTCTTTTCCGCGATCATTGCAGACCTCCTCTCAGTCCCTCGTCCACGCCGCCGATGGCGCGGAGATACATCCACGGCTCATCCAGGGCCACATCGTCGCCCAGCAGCTCCTGGGCGGTGTGCAGGTGCAGGTGCGTGGTCTCGGCCAGCGCCTGACGCAGGGGGCCAATATTGCAGCCGCCGCTGCACAGGCACAGGTCGGCGAGCTCCTGCTGCCGGTTGTTGTAGTTGAAGAAGTTGACGGCCTTCATCACCTCCACGGCGATGCGGGCGTAAAACGATTGGGCATAGTCGGAGGAGAGCACGTCGTTGTAGTTTTGCAGCACATAGCTGTGGGCCACATGGATATCCACGCCGCAGTGCTCCGCTACCAGCTGCTCCAGACGGTTCAGGCCCAGGTCGATCTCCCGGCGGCTTTCGAAGAAGGCACCGCGGTAGATGTAGAGATAGGCGGCGGTGTGGCCCAGGTTGACGATGCACATATCCCGCTGGGGCAGGCCGGTGCGGCGGTAGTAGGCCGCCAGCACGCCGGCGTAGGCACACTCACTGGGGGTGAGGACCTGCAGCTTGAAGCCGGCGCGGCGCATCATGGCGCGGTAGCGCTCCGCCGTCTCCTTGAGCATGGCGCAGGCCAGCAGCGTCATCTCGGTGGGATAGCCGTCCTGGTCGCGGAGAATGTCGCGCATGGAGTAGTCAAAGTAGTACTTGCTTTTCTCGTCCGTAAGGAAGTCGCGGAACTCGTAGGGCAGGTTGTAGCGCAGCTGCTGCTCCGTCATGGCGGGCATGGTCAGCTCGCGGGTAAAGACCTCGGTGGAGGGCAGGACCACGGCGGCGTTGGTCAGGGGAATGCCGTTGTCCCGGGCGGCCTGGCGGAGGAAGTCCGCCATGGCGTCCATGGACAAGATCCTGCCGTCAGCCACCATGTTGTCCGGCAGGGGGGCCATGGCGGCCTTTTTCAGCGTACTGCCGGCGAAGTAGGCCAGCTTGACGCTGCTGCCGCCAATATCAATGCCAACGATCTTCTTCAAAACAGAATACCTCGCTTTCTTGGAGATGGGGGCTCACAGCAGGGAAAGGTACCAGTCGATAAGGTTCCGGCCGAACAGGGCGGCGCACCAGGCGGCCAGCGCGATGCCGGGGCCCCAGGGAAGGCCCTGCTGTCCGCGCTTGGCGCGGACAAGGCCCCATAGGATGCCGACGACGCAGGCCAGCAGCAGGCACAGCAGATTTTTCTGCCAGCCCAGAAACAGCCCTGTGAGAAACAGCAGCTTGATATCGCCGCCGCCCATGGCGTCGCGGCGGAGCAGCTTCTCCATCAGCAGCGCCAGCAGCAGGACGCCGCCGCCCACGGCGACGCCGCCGATGAGGCCGTCCAGCGCCCGTTTGCCCGGGTCCGGGACAAAAAACAGGGTGACGATAAAAAGCACAACGCCGACCGCGATAAAGCGGTCGGGGATGATGTACCCCTCCAGGTCCGCGAAGGCGCAGGCCAGCAGCAGGCAGGCCACGGCCCAGGCTTCGAGGGTCCGGAGGGAGATATCATAGCGCAGCAGCAGCGACACGAACACCAGCGCGGCCACCGCTTCACCCACCGCGTGGCGGGGGGAGAGCTTCGCGCCGCAGTAGCGGCAGCGGCCAAGGCTGAACACATAGCTGAACACCGGCACCAGGTCGCGGGGCGCCAGCACATGGCCGCACGCATCGCAGTGGGAACGTCCCCGGAGGACGCTCTCGCCGTGTACTACCCGCCACGCGGCACAGTTGAGAAAGCTGCCCATGCAGGCGCCCAGCAGGGCGGCGATGAAGCAGCTGTATATGGTGATGGCGGGGGCGGCGTACAGCATGGGAAGGCTCCTTCGGTGTGGTGTGTTCTCCCGGGCGCGGGACAGCCGCCAACCCTCGGCTGTCCCGCGCCGGGAACATACGACAGGGGACTCC
>ERZ1034626.1816-NODE-1816-length-13495-cov-20.259449_pt1 | contig 13495 bp, 15 predicted proteins | sample MGYA00520652_ERZ1034626 | MGnify/ENA primary metagenome ERZ1034626 (study PRJEB33766, sample SAMN09781765) | gut metagenome | biome: gut microbiome | host: Homo sapiens | place: Madagascar | study: EMG produced TPA metagenomics assembly of the PRJNA485056 data... | reverse complement strand
CTACTAATAATTCAAACGAGCACATTTTTTACCTTTTAAAAATGTTAAGATTGTTTGCAAGAATGCTATCTGTGCATAAAATCCTGCATTTTATACACCAAAAACATCACAATGTGCCATTTCAAACCTATTACAGACCATAAAATGCGCAAAAAACGCGTTATACAAATTTAACAAACAAATTTGGGATTTTCTGCCGTGTGCGCACCTTTTGTGCCTATACACAGCCCTACGACACTGTTAATGTGGCGAAAGACACAGTCGCTGTCTGATAAATAATGCTAAAGAGTAATGCTTTATACGATTCTTTTTTGTAATTTTGCCTATAGTAATACTAACAAGTAAAGGATTAGTGGAATTAAGAAAGACAATAAACAACACCCTGAAGATATGCCTGTCGCTGATGCTCGGCGGTATGATACTCTACTGGATGTACCGCGGGTTCGACTTTCAGCAGGTCAAACAGGTGCTCCTGCACGACATGAACTGGACATGGATGCTCCTCTCCTTCCCCTTCGGAATACTGGCACAGATGTTCCGCGGATGGAGATGGCGACTCACTCTCGACCCGTTAGGCGAAAAACCGCGTACGTCTACGTGCGTCAACTCCATATTCCTCTCCTACGCAGTCAGCCTCATCGTGCCGCGCGTGGGCGAGTTTGCACGCTGCGGAGTGCTGCGACGCTATGACGGAGTGTCGTTTCCGAAGGCTCTCGGCACCGTTGTGACGGAGCGAGCCATCGACTCGGCGCTGATAATGCTCATCACGCTGCTCACGATAGTGTTCCAGTTCCACGTCTTCACGACGTTCTTCGACCGCACCGGCACCAACATCGACACCATCCTATCCGGCTTCTCCGCCACGGGATACGCCGTTACAGCCGTCTGCGGCATCGCCGTCTGCATCCTCGCATGGTACATAATGCGACGCTTTGCAGTATATAATAAGGTGAGAACCACTGTACGCGGCATCTGGCAGGGCATCATGTCCGTCAGGAACGTCAAGAACGCTCCGCTCTTCGTGCTGTTCACGCTGGGCATCTGGGCAAGCTATTTCCTGCATTATTACCTCACGTTCTTCTGCTTCACATGGACGTCAGGGCTTGGCATGGCTTGCGCTCTTGTGACGTTCATCGTGGGAAGCATAGCCGTGATAGTGCCAACGCCGAACGGTGCAGGTCCATGGCATTTCGCCGTGAAGACAATGCTTATCCTCTACGGCGTGGCAGACACGGACGCCCTCAACTTCGTGCTTATCGTACACAGCGTGCAGACGCTGCTGGTGGTGGCACTCGGAGTGTACGCATGGGCAGCCCTGTCGATGACCAAAAAGAAAGAAAACTTCAATCAATAAATTATTTATACTACTATGAGTGAAATCAGAAACCTAAACCCCGAATGTATCTGGCGCAACTTTGACGCACTTACACAAGTGCCGCGCCCAAGTGGACACTTAGAGAAAGTACAGCAGTTCCTCCTCGACTTCGCAGCCAAGGCTGGCGTTGAGGCATTCAAGGACGCTGGCGGCAACATCGTAATGCGCAAGCAGGCTACTCCTGGAATGGAGAACCGCAAAGGCATCATATTGCAGGCACACATGGACATGGTGCCGCAGAAGGGAAAGGCAAGCAACCATAACTTCGAGACTGACCCCATCGAGACCTACATCGACGGCGACTGGGTTCGCGCCAAGGACACTACACTCGGCGCTGACAACGGACTCGGCGTGGCTGCCATCATGGCTGTCATGGAGGACAAGGAGCTGAAGCACGGCATGATTGAGGGTCTCATCACACGCGACGAGGAAACCGGAATGTTCGGTGCTAACGAGCTGCCCGAGGGCGAGCTTTACGGCGACTATCTCCTCAACCTCGACTCTGAGACATGGGGCAAGTTCGTTATCGGTTCGGCTGGCGGCGTGGACGTTACAGCTACGCTCGACTATAAGGAAGTGGAGACTGACAAGGAGGACGCTGCCGTCAAGGTGACCATCAAGGGTCTGAAGGGCGGTCACTCTGGTCTGGAAATCAATGAGGGTCGCGGCAACGCCAACAAGCTGATGGCCCGCTTCGTGCATGAGGCTATCGCAGAGTACGGAGCACGCCTCGCCACATGGCACGGCGGCAACATGCGCAACGCCATCCCGTTCGAGTGTGAGGTGGTTCTCACCCTTCCGAAGGAGAACGTAGCGGCTCTCAAGGAGGACATCGAGGAGTGGAAGGCACTCTTCAATCATGAGTATCGCACCATCGAGGAGAACATCCAGTTCTTCGCAGAGGACGTTGAGACTCCTGCCATGCAGACTCCTGAGGAAATCCAGGACAACCTGCTGGACGCCATCTACGGCTGTCACAACGGCGTACTCCGCATGATTCCTGTATTCCCGTCAGTAGTGGAGACATCGTCTAACCTCGCCATCGTAAACATCGAAGGCGGTCACGCAGCCATCAAGATTCTCGCCCGTTCTGCCAACGAGAGCATGAAGCAGTACATCGCCACCACACTGGAGTCGACATTCTCTATGGCTGGCATGAAGGTGGAGTTCAGCGGCAGCTACGGCGGCTGGGATCCCAACACCGACAGCGAGCTCCTTCACATGCTGGAGAAGCACTATAAGGAACTGTTCGGCGAGGACGCCATCGAGCAGGTTGACCACGCAGGTCTAGAGTGCTCCGTAATCCTCGGCAAGTATCCTAACCTCGACGTCGTTTCGCTCGGTCCTACGCTTCGCTCACCGCACACCACAATAGAGCGCTGCCTCATCCCGACCGTAGCTCCCTTCTGGGAACTCTTGAAGAAGACAATGGCAGAAGTGCCGGAGAAATAACTTATCAGTTGAGAATTGATATTTAATGGTTGAGAGTTATGATATGTTGATAACACAATAATATTCACGTGTTTATCGGCATATCATAACTCTCAACTTTTAAATATCAACTCTCAATTAATTTTTACTCGCAGTCTGGAAACACAGAAGTGAGATATGCTGCCACCTTTTCTGACATTACTGTGGCGAGGGCTACGTTACCTTGTGGGTCGATGACGTAGACCGTTGGAATCCATGAGATGTGGTAAGCCTGTGCCACATCAGACTCGCGCATATTCTTCAGGTCGCTCACCTGCGTGTAAGGCAAGCCGAGCGCCTCCACTCCCTTCTTCCATGACTCCTGGTTTCTGTCGAACGAAACACCGAGAAACTCCACGCCTTTCTTGTGGAACTTCTCATAAAGGGCAATGATGTTGGGCGCATCCTTGCGGCAGTCGGGGCACCACGATGCCCAGAAGTCAACGACAACATACTTGCCTTTATAGTCAGCGAGAGTTACCGAACCGCCGCTAAGCGACGGAATGGCAAGGTCCGGTGCCGGCGATCCAACCTCCAGAAGATTGGTGGCGTACTTGGCGTCAAGGTCAACGTCTGCCTTCTGCTGGGCAGGTGTCGCAGCGTCAGTCTGCGCAGAAACGTTAAGTGAGGCAGAGGCAAACGCCAATGCCATAAGCGAAATATTAAGCATTTTGTTCATACGTAGTATCTTTTTGGGATTATACATTAATAAGCATTCAGGGATGCTATACATGCAAAGATACAGCGTTTGCGGTAAAGCAAAGCATATTATACATTATTTAAGTTTTATGTCAAAAGAACCATGTCTTCTTTTCTAAAAACGCCAACTCAAAACTGAACAATTCAAAACACAACCACATCAAAAAAAGAATAAAAAATTTTGCGGTTTAAATAACTAAGTGTATATTTGCATAACATACTGAAAATTAGATAAACTATGGATACAAACTTTATTAAATACAATAGCAAGGAAGAGGCTATAGCTGCTTTCAGAAAGATGAAACAGCGCAAAAAAGAATGGCTGGAGCAGACAGATCGGGAGTTAAAACTAATAAGAGATTCTGCAAACAGCAAATCATGAACGAACTGAATCTTGACCGTCTGAATCTTACCTCTCCATACACACTATGGCGTACAGAGAACAATTCATATGGCTTTAGAACAAATTATGGAGTAATTTATCGGGTTGGATTTTATAAAAACGAACTCATTTGGGCTGACAACTCTTATGAATTTGGAATAAACAACGAGAATCATAAAACTTCACCTAATGACAACAAAGTAAAGGGGACGAAACCAATATAACCAACTGTTTTTGTTTGTTTTTCCGATTATGAGCGCATGCCTAACGTACGAATTAGGAATTAGGATTTTTGAATTGATAGGACGTATTCAGCCTATTCAAATAAATCCTAACTTCTAATTTCTAACTCCTAATTCCTAATTCGAACGGCATTCGCCGTCCGCTTCGCTCTGCGTCTTCGGCCAATTGACGAGGAAGAGCTTTTCGGTGGCTCGTGTGAAAGCGGTGTAGAGCCAGTGGATGTAGTCGGGGGTAAGCATTTCGTCGGTCATGTAACCTTGGTCCACATATACGTGCGCCCATTGACCGCCCTGCGCCTTGTGGCACGTCACGGCATACGCATATTTTATCTGCAAGGCGTTATAGTATGGATCGGCTTTCAGCTTCTTGAAGCGGTCGGGCTTTCTCGGGATGTCGGCATAGTCGAGCATCACCTGCTCGAAGAGATGCTGACTCTGCTCATGCGTCAAGGCCGGCGCTTCGGTCTGGAGCGAATCGGTGAGCGCCGTCACCTGAATCTCGTAATTGTCGTAGTTGGGGAACTGCAGCCAAAGGTCGACAAAATGGAAGACATAGAGGTCACGGCGATTCAAGAAGGCTTAAGAAACAAAAAGCCCAGTACACTTCCAACGTACTGGGCAGGAAAGAGAGAGAAATTTATGCGTTAAGGTCGTTAATCTGACTTATCACTTCGTCGTTCGTGCGCTGCATCTTGGAGAAGATGCGGAAGGCGAAGATCAAACCGCAGACGCCACCGATGACACCGCCTACCATACCACCGTATACAGCGGCTCGCACAAAGTCGGGGGCATCGGCTGGCATGTACATCCACGCCTCTATGCCGCTCCACAAGAGCCAGACAACTAATACCGGCACCTCAATCATCATTTCTATAGAGCGCTGACGCTTCATGCGTGTGAGCTTCTTGATGGTGGTGACAAGGTTGTCGCGACTGTAGTCGGCATCGCTGATAGCCGAAACGTTGATGCGGTAGTCGGCTATGACGCTTACTATAACCATAGTCATGAGGAAGGCGTAGTTGAGCCACGAGAGGTGGGCGTACTCCTTGATAGCGAACCACGACACGGCGATGAGCGGCACGAGGCTGCACTCGAAGTAGACGTAGCGCTTTATCCACGACATGCTCTTCTTCATCGAGCCTATAATCATCTTCTCGTTCACTATCTTCTGCTTGTCGAGCTGCGCCTTGAAGTCTTCCATCTGCGAGCGCATAAGCTCGAGTTCGGTGTTTTGATTATTGTTTTCCATAATGGTCTTGTTTTTATTCGTTTGACATATTCTTCAGTTGCACTCTTATTCGCGCCAGACGCACAGAGACGTTCTTTGCGCTCAGGCCCACGATGTCGCCTATCTCGTCGTAGCTGATTTGCTCGAGCCAGAGCAGAACGATGGCTCTGTCGAGCGGCTGCAGTCGGGCTATGCGCTCGTGCAGCATACGCACTTGGGCGGTTGACTTTTCTTCATCGTTGAAATAGTCGACATCCATTGACAGCAAGGCTTTCCGGCGGCTTCGCTTCTTGCGGTCGATGGTGATGCAGGTGTTGAGGGTGACACGGTATATCCATGTCTTGACGTCGCTCTTGCCGTGGAACGACTCGTAGCCGTTCCATAGCTTGACAAGCACCTCCTGAAAGAGGTCTGCCACCTCGTCGGCATCGTTGGAGAACATGTAGCACACGGCGTATATCGTGCTACGGTTGTCTCTCACAAGCTGCGAGAATTGTTGCTCTGTTGTGTTCATATGCTTGTTGTTTATTACTTTTTCTGCTCTTTAGACGCACAAAAGGTGGAGTTTGCTACAGAAAAAGTTGTGTTTTTTCAAGGTATATTAAAAAAGAATGGCTACAACCGCTACTCTTCCGTCTGCGTCTTAGGCCAATTGACGAGGAAGAGTTTCTCCGTGGCGCGCGTAAAGGCGGTGTAGAGCCAGTGGATATAGTCGGGCGTGAGCATTTCGTCGGTCATATAGCCTTGGTCTACGTAGACGTGCGCCCACTGTCCGCCCTGTGCCTTATGGCACGTGACGGCATAGGCGTACTTTATCTGCAACGCATTGTAGTAAGGATCGGCTTTCAGCCGCTTATAGCGCTCGGGCTTGGTGCGCACATCGGCATAGTCTGCCATCACCTCGTCGAAGAGTTGCTGACTCTGTTCGCGTGTGAGGGCAGGAGCCTCGGTGGCGAGCGTGTCGGTGAGCGCCGTCACCTGCAACTCGTAGTTGTCGTAGTCGGGGAACTGCAGCCAGAGATCGACAAAGTGGAAGCCGTAGAGGTCGCGGCGGTTGCGCACGCGCTGTATTACGGCACGGTCGCCGTTGGCTATGAACGCCGGCACCGATGTGTCTTCAGCCTTCTTCTGCTCGGTCCAGTAGTAGCTGTTCTTCACCACCATGAGCCAGTCGCCCGATGTGAGTTCCTCCTCGCGCCAAAGCACTTGGTTGCGTATGCCCTGATTGTATATATTGGCGCGCTTGTTGGAGCGCGTAACAACCATCGTCTCATCCATGCCCACCTGCGAATAGCTCGTGGCGAGCGTCTCGATGAGTTCGTCGCCCGGCACGCATACGATGTCGGGGAAGCCGCTGAAGCGTATCTTGGGCAGGGCGGTCGCCTCGTCGTGCGTAATCATCTGGCGTATCACCGTGGCGTTGTAGAGTATGCCCGACTGCTGGCTCTGGCGCAACACCTCGCGCAGGTCGCTCTCGTAGACAGTGAGTCCGTAGCCGGAGATGAACGCTGAGGAGAGAGCCGGCGACTCCTCCTCGCCTACCGGCGGCAGCTGCGCCTTGTCGCCGATGAGCACCAGTCGGCAGTTGCGACCCGAATAGACAAACTGCACGAGGTCGTCGAGCAGACAGCCCGTGCCGAACACCGACTCGCGCAAGCCTTCGTTGGCTATCATCGACGACTCGTCGACGAGGAACAGCGTATCGGTCATCATGTTAGGAGCAAGCGAGAACGAACCGCCGAGCGACTGCTGGCGGTAGATGCGGCGATGGATGGTTGAAGCCGGCACGCCTGAGTTCAAAGCGAACACTTTCGCGGCACGACCCGTCGGCGCAAGCAGAACAACGCGCTGCTTCAACGCGAGCATCGTGCGCACAATGGCACCAGAGAGTGTCGTCTTACCCGTACCTGCCGAACCGCGCAGCAGCATCGTTGCATGGTCGTCACGATCGGCGAGAAACTCGGCGAAGGTGTTGATGGCGTGCTGCTGGTCGGCGGTAGGCTTAAAGCCGAGTGCCTGGACGATGAGTGTCTTATAGTTTATAGCGTACAATTCGGTTTTCTTTTAAAAAGGCTACGGTTGGCAGAGCACGGTGCAGACACGGTCTTGGAAAGCACGACCGTTGCTGTGGTGCTGTATGCCCTGGTTGATGATGGAGAATGCGAGACGGTGGCCGTTGGCTGCCGTGCAATAGCCGGCAAGCGACGACACGCCCTGCACGGTGCCAGTCTTGGCGCGTACGTTGCCGGCGGTGAACACGCCCGTCATGCGCTTGCGCAGTGTGCCGTCCTCGCCGGCGATGGGCAGCGACGGACGCAGGTGCATGTATATATTGTTGTTCTGAAACGCATAGCGCAGAAGGCGCACTTCGAGTTCTGCCGAGAGATAGTTGTAGAGCGAGAGTCCGCTACCGTCGGCTATCTCGTAACGCTTCGGATTGAGTCCTACCTTAGATATCAGCCTATTGATTACGCTGCGTGCCTGCTTAGCCGAAGCCTGCCTGGTGCCGGTAGATGCTGCCAACTGGTAGAACATCGACTCGGCGTAGAGGTTGTCGCTGTTCTTCATCATGCGCATCAGTATCTGGTCGATGGTGTGGAAGCGACGACAGATGCAATAGGCACTGTCAGGACGTTGCGCATCGCCGACGTTTGCCTCAACAACGAGACTGTCAGCAAGGAGGTCGCTGACAAAACGCTCTACGAACGTATCCTTCCTGCTGATGAGCAACGGCGATAGCACGGGGTTGTCGTCATCCCAGCACCAGCCTGCACCAAACTGGTCGGCATCCTTCATCGACTTGTCGGCATAGATATTGCCACGTATGGTGTCGACTCCCATCTTGTGTATAGCCTCAACAAAGGCACGCATATCGTCGGAGTTGAAGCGTGGGTCGAAGCCGCCCACGCAGTAGATATCGCCCGTAAGCGTGCGGTCGTTCACCTCGCCGGTGTAGCACAGCTCGGTCTTGAACTGGTAGCTGCCGCCCAAGCGGTCGATGGCTGCTATAGCCGTGACGAGTTTCATTGTCGATGCAGGACGCAGAAGCAGACGCGCATTGTGACTGTAGAGCACCGAGTCGGCATCGAGGTCGTACACCATCATTCCGACGGTAGATGTCTCAAACATATCGTGCTCAAGAAGGTTGTCCAGATGCTTTGCCACAGCTATATTCCACGGCAATGCCTGCTCCGCCACCTTGAACGTGTCGGGCATCAGTGTGTCGGCAACCGCCGAACTGTCGTCTTCGTCAAACTCGACATCTGTCTGTGCCGTTGCTCCTGAAACGAAGAGGAACGCCACGAGTGTCAATACATATTTATATATATAGTCTTTCATGCCTGTTTGTAATGGTTGATGTCCATTTCTTAATTATCCTTGTCTTCATATTGTCTCTGTCTGCGCCGTATCTCTTCGATGAATTCGCTTGTCTGCTGCGGTTGCGCATACGTTATCTTTCCGCAACCGTATTCTATCACGATGTGGCGTGCCGTGAACAGCGTGCCGCGCACCGCACGTGCCACGATTATCTCGTTTACAGCTATCGTTATACTCTTGCCGAGTCTGCCACGAATGATGACGAGGTCGCCGTCAGCGGTGAATGTGTAGGTGGTGTTCACCAAACGGTCTACACCTGCCGCGCCAAGCAACAGACACACGAAACCCAACGCAGGAGTAACACCGCTGCGCATAAGGAAACACCACAAGGCTACAACTGCCAGCAATACTATCGTGGCAATGCCCTGCAAACTGACGTTATGATGGAAAGTTCGGTTCATTTCATAAATAATATTGTTGATTATCCAAATAAATCGGAGTGGGTACCAGTATCAACCAAGATTAATATTAATTCTGTATCATACTGCTCCCAAACAAGCAACCAGTCCGGATTAATATGGCATTCCCAACACTCCTTGTATTTACCTTTTAATTTGTGGGGGCGGTATTCAGGAGGTAGACTGCCACATTCTGCAAGAATTGACAACACCTTTCGGAAGTCATCCTGCTTACAACCTCTTTTCAAGCATTTCTTAAAAGACTTCTTAAAGAGGTTTGAGTATCTAACCGTATATTTCATTTCGTCAAACTATCCATAAGAACGTCAAGATTGTTCGTTTCGAATAGCACGTCATTTTTTGCAGCCTCAATTGCTTCATCAAGCCTGCAAATCTTTTGTGTATTCTGTTTCTTTACTACCCAACCGAACTTTTTAGAAAGAGATTTCAAAAGATTTGTGTCGCTTGTGGGTATATCAAGAGTGTAAACTACTGTATCCATATATTTATTCCTCCATATCTTTTATTATGCAAATCTACACTTTTTTTGCGAGACAGGCAAACGATAAACAACAAAATCGCCTGAGCGTCAATCATTACTGTGACGCTCAGGCGATTTAATTCGAGTATTTATCAAATAGTGTCTGCTGATTTTTATTAATCGCAACTCACGGTTTAGAAAATCGTGAGTGTGTACAGATAGACCACTGCAGCAGGGAACGCCATCAGCGAAGAGTCGAAACGGTCGAGCATTCCGCCGTGACCGGGCAGGATGTTGCCCGAATCCTTTATGCCGATGGTGCGCTTGAAGAGCGACTCAACAAGGTCGCCCCATGTACCGAAGAAGACAACAACAAGACCCAAGCCCATCCACTGCGGTATGCTGAGAGCCACGTCGGCTGCACCGCTATGCAGAGCGGATGTCTCGTAGAAGCCTACGGCTGCTGCCATAGCCAGCACGAGGAGTCCGCCACCGATACTTCCTTCCCAACTCTTGCCCGGGCTGACACGCGGAAAGAGCTTGTGCTTGCCGAAGAGCGAACCACTGAGGTAAGCACCCGTGTCATTAGTCCAAAGGAAGATAAAGACACTGAGCGGAAGGAGGTAGTTGTACACCACTCCATCGCCCGTAGCACGGAATGCGAGGACGTTGATAGTGGAGAACGGCAGTGCAATGTACATCTGCGCAAGCATTGTGTACGCCCAGTTGTTTATCGGATTCGGAGCCTTTGTGTACAGCTCGGCGATAAACAGATAGACAATGGTCAGCAAGTAAGGTATGAACACTGCCGACGGCACGATGCCCGAGCAGTAGCCTGCGATGCTGAAGAAGAAGTACACGCCAGCAACAGTTGTGATAAGACGGTTCGTCGTGACGCTCTCTATGTCATTCACAATGCCCGTAAACTCCCAGATGGTGAGTCCTGTAACCAGCGCGAACAGAAGTATCATCGCCTCCGGACGCAAGAAGCACGTAACAATGGCTGCTACAAAGAGCACACCGGTGATGGTACGTACAATCAAGTTTTTCATTTTATCGCTCATAATGCTTACGTTTATTATTTCTCAGTAGGTTCTGTCTTGTCGTCAGTCGGCTGCTCTGCCGAGTCATCAGCAGGAAGTGCAGCCTGCTTTGCCAACGATTCCTCGTGCTCCTTCTGAGCCTGGCGAACCACTTCGGGCATGTCCTCAAGCTTAGGAGTATTGTCCTCGATTATCTCTTCCGAGCGACTCACCCATGGACGCTTGCCGAATATGCGCTCCACATCCTCGGCGAAGATCACCTCGCGAGTCATAAGGAGTTCGGCGAGTTCGTTATGTCCCTTTGCATGTTCCTTAAGCAGAGTCTTCGCACGTGCATACTCGTCGTTGATCAGCTTCAGCACCTCGTCGTCGATAATCTTAGCCGTTGTCTCTGAGTAAGGACGCTGGAACTGATATTCCTGGTTGTTATAGTAGCAGATATTCGGCAGACGATCGCTCATGCCGGCGTATGCCACCATGCCGAAAGCCGACTTCGTAGCGCGTTCGAGGTCGTTCATAGCGCCGGTAGAAATGTGTCCGGTGAAGAGTTCTTCGGCTGCACGACCGCCAAGCAGTGCACACATCTCGTCGAGCATCTGCTCCTTTGTTGTGATCTGACGCTCTTCGGGCAGGTACCAAGCTGCTCCGAGTGCTCTGCCACGCGGCACAATGCTCACCTTAACGAGCGGATTGGCGTGCTCGCAGAACCAAGAAACGGTAGCGTGACCAGCCTCATGCAGCGCGATGGTGCGCTTCTCTGCCTCAGTCATCACCTTTGTCTTCTTCTCCAGACCACCGATGATGCGGTCTACTGCGTCGAGGAAGTCCTGCTTGCCTACCTTGTTGCTATTATGGCGTGCGGCGATGAGCGCCGCCTCGTTGCACACGTTCGCTATATCGGCACCCGAGAAGCCAGGAGTCTGACGCGAGAGGAAGTCGATATCTACCGTCTCGTCTATCTTCACCTTACGCAGATGCACCTGGAAAATCTCCTTACGCTCAGTAAGGTCGGGCAAGTCGACCGTTATCTGACGGTCGAAACGTCCGGCACGCAGCAACGCCTTGTCGAGCATGTCGGCACGGTTCGTAGCTGCAAGGATGATGACACCGCTGTTTGTGCCGAAACCGTCCATCTCTGTAAGGAGGGCGTTGAGCGTGTTCTCGCGCTCGTCGTTGCCGCCCATTGCAGGGTTCTTGCTACGTGCACGTCCCACGGCATCAATCTCGTCGATGAAGATGATGCACGGAGCCTTCTCCTTAGCCTGACGGAAGAGGTCGCGCACACGGCTTGCACCCACGCCGACGAACATCTCCACGAAGTCGGAACCGCTCATGGAGAAGAACGGAACGCCAGCCTCGCCTGCCACTGCCTTTGCGAGCAATGTCTTACCTGTGCCCGGAGGTCCTACAAGGAGAGCACCCTTAGGTATCTTGCCACCAAGTTCGGTGTACTTCTGCGGTTGCTTGAGGAAGTCGACAATCTCCTGCACCTCCTGCTTGGCACCCACCTGACCAGCCACATCCTTAAATGTGATACCGAGATCGTTGCCCTTCTCGTACATCTGAGCCTTCGACTTGCCGACGTTGAACACGCCACCGCCTGCTCCTCCACCGCCCATGCGGCGCATAATGAAGAGCCAAAGGAAGACGAAGAGCACTATCGGTCCGAAGGTGTAGAAGAGCGACAAGAGTCCGGAGTTGGAGTCTTTCTCATAGCTGAAGTCGAGTATCTTACCCTTCTTCATAGCCGCAGAGAGATATTGGTCGACACCATCGACTGATCCGTATGTCACTTCCACGTACGGTTTCTGACCCACCTGCTGCGCCGACTTGCCAAACACATCACGTATTTTGTCCGGACGCACGTACATACGCAGCGTTCCGTTGTCCTTATTCACAACCACACTGCGTGCATAACCCTTGTCTACATACACCTGAAACTTGGTGTACGTAGCCTCCTGGCTCGCCATCTGGCTGCCAAAGAAGCCTTTACCTCCATCAGAGAAGAACAGCACGGCGAGCATCACGATGATGATCGTGTAGATCCAGTTCATATTGAACTTCGGCATCTTCGGTTGGTTATTGTCTCCAGAGGGATTATTGTTTGTGTTCATATAATTTTCACTATTAATCGAGGTTCGGTATATTTATAACCTTGGCATCCTCCCAGAGGGTCTCAAGGTTATAGAAGTCGCGTGCTTCAGGTATGAAGACATGCACGATAACGTCAACGAAGTCCATTGCCACCCAGTAAGCCTGCGGCAATCCGACGGTGTGTACCGGCTTCTCGCCAGCATCGATGCGTGCTGTCTCGCACACTGAATCGGCGATAGCCTCAACCTGCGAAGGCGAGTTGCCCTGGCAAATCACGAAGTAGTTAGCTATATTACCGTCGATACCACGTAGGTCGGCGATTGTTATGTCCTGTCCTTTCTTCTCTTGAATACCCTTAACGATGGCTTCTACCAACTTGTCTTTAATTTCCATTTACTATATTCTTGTTTAATTTTATATTCTGTTTATTTAATGATTATATATCATTTAATGTGACTACATTATTATATATATTATATATGCGCTTTTTAAGCCGTACAAAGATACAGCGATTTATCCAAAAAACGACTTAAAACTATAGAAAATGGCTTTTTATTAGATTTTATTAAAAAAAACTTACGAAAAACATTGTTGTTATAAAAATAATTCGTACCTTTGCACTCGCAATAAGGGAACAAGTTGCAACACATATTGGGATATGGTGTAATGGTAACACTGCAGATTCTGGTCCTGCCTTTCCTGGTT
>ERZ1034626.1813-NODE-1813-length-13523-cov-14.027027_pt1 | contig 13523 bp, 6 predicted proteins | sample MGYA00520652_ERZ1034626 | MGnify/ENA primary metagenome ERZ1034626 (study PRJEB33766, sample SAMN09781765) | gut metagenome | biome: gut microbiome | host: Homo sapiens | place: Madagascar | study: EMG produced TPA metagenomics assembly of the PRJNA485056 data... | reverse complement strand
CCCCTCTCCAACGGGGAGGGGAAAGCCGCTTTAGCGGCGCGGGGGTGGGGCTGTATGAATATAATATGAATTACGTAGTAGGTCTGGGCGAGGCACTATGGGATGTGCTGCCCGAAGGAAAAAAGTTGGGTGGAGCACCTGCCAACTTCGCGTTTCATGCCGGACAATTTGGTCTTAACTCAATAGCAGTAAGCGCCTTGGGTGAAGATAAGCTGGCCGAAGAAACCATTCAGCAACTGGAAGAAAAGAAACTGCAGTATTGCATGCCACGTGTGCCCTACCCCACAGGCACCGTACAGGTAGAACTTGATAGCGAGGGTATTCCTACCTACGACATCAAAGAAAACGTGGCTTGGGACAACATTCCGTTCACCGAAGAGGTGGAGGCTATTGCCAAGAACGCACGTGCCGTGTGCTGGGGTTCGCTGGCACAGCGCAACGTGGTGAGCCGTAATAGCATATACCAGTTTCTTGACGCTACCCCTAAGGACTGCATGAAGATTTTTGACATCAACCTTCGTCAAAACTTCTATACTAAAGAGGTGATATGCGAGAGCATGAAGCGCTGCAACGTGCTGAAGATTAACGACGAAGAGCTGGTGCTCATTGGCCGCATGTTTGGCTATCCAGGCCTTGATATGGAGAACAAGTGCTGGCTTATCTTGGGCAAGTATAACCTCGACATGCTGGTGCTGACCTGTGGCACCAACGGCAGCTATGTGTTTACGCCGGGCGAGATGTCGTTCCAGACCACACCTAAGGTTGAGGTGGCCGACACCGTAGGCGCTGGCGACTCGTTTACAGGCACCTTCTGCGCCTCTATCCTGGGCGGCATGTCCGTGGCCGATGCTCACCGTCTGGCGGTGCAAGTAAGCGCATACGTGTGCACACAAAATGGCGCTATGCCCGAACTGCCCAACGCTGTAAAGAGCGGCGAATGGACTAAGTAAAGACGAAGATTGTTAAAAGAGAGAGAGATAAGAGTCGGTGCTATACGTGTTTAGGTCTGCACTTGTGTAAAGTGAAGAAAAGAAAAGGAAAGACACGACAACACCGAACAACAAAAGGACAACAAGAACAACATTGTTTTCTCACTTAATATAAGTATTACAATGTTGTTTTTGTTGTCCTTTTGTTGTTTTATATTGTCTCTTGTTGTTATATATTTTCTCTTGTGTTTTATGTTGTTGTGTCTTCGATTATGTATAAAAAGCGTTACTTTTTAAACAGGCTGCGCACCACAAACCATGCATGCATGATAACGGTGGGCACGAAGCCATAGTGGTGGGCCATAACGTGGAAACGCTCTTTGAGCGAAGCGCGATGATTAGTGGTGGTCATGCCACCATCAAGAAAGTTTACCACCACAGCGCCCACATTGCGCATGGGCAAATGGCGACGACGTGCCAAACGCATGATGCGTATGCACCAATCGACATCGGCCGAGAAACGATAATGCAGATCGTAAGGGGTGGCCTTGGCCAGATCAGTACGGGCGTAGAAGGCTTGGTGGCATACCAGCATGCCTTTCATAAACGACCGCCAGGTGAGACGACGCGGAGGCGACAGGCGACGGTGGCGAAGGAAGCGTCCCTCGTCGTCAACCACATCGGTGTCGCCATACAGCACGGCAGGAGGCTCTTCGCCCTCGCCCACACTCTCGGCCACCAGCTCTAAGGTGTCGGCCGAGGGGAAGGTGTCGCCAGCATTTAAGAACAGCACATATTGACCCGTAGCCCGCTGTATGCCTTTGTTCATGGCGTCGTACAGTCCGCGGTCGGGTTCGCTCTTTACGCGCACCTCGTGGCACCAGTCTTCGGCATCGCTTTTCTGCTTATAGGCTTCAACCCTATCCAGTGTGGCATCGGTCGAAGCGCCGTCGACAATGATATGTTCAACATGACTATATGTTTGCTCCAGCACGCTGTCGAGGGTGCGTTGCAGTACGCTCTCGGCGTTATAGGTGCAAGTGATAATTGAAAATACTACCATGAAAAAGAATTATATTCGATACGTTTTCTGTGCTATCATTTCGTTATACACCTCGATATATTGTGAGGCCACGGCCGACTGCGAATAGGTCATCTCAACCTTGCGTCGAGCGGCGGCCGAAAGTGCTCGCGCATCGGCCTCGTCAAGCACCCATGCCATGCCTGCAGCCAGGTCGGCCACATCTTTAAAGTTGGCCACATAGCCATTCACGCGGTGGTCAATCATCTCAGGTATGCCACCCACCTTAAAGCCTACACAAGGCACGCCACAGGCTAACGACTCCATGATGGTGTTGGGCAGATTGTCTTCGAGCGAGGGCAGCACAAACACGTCGGCGGCGGCATACACCGAGGCCATTTGTCGTTCGTCGGTAACAAAGCCCACGGCATAGGTGGGCACGTGCAGCAAAGAGGCAATGCTCTCGCTGTTACGGCCAATGGCTGCCACACAAGTATTGTTAGCAAAATGAGGGTTGGCATCGGCCAAGCGGTTTACGGCCTCAACAAAATAGTTGGCGCCCTTGCGGTCGTCGTCTACACGGTGTGCTACAAACAAGATGATGCGGCGGTCGGTGGGCAACTGGTTTTTCAATCGGGCCTCGGCCTTATCGGTGGGCACAAAGAGGCGCGTGTCGATAGGGTTAGGAATGGCCGTGATGCGTTGCCCCTTCATCAGCGCGCTCTGTCGGGCTTGCCCTTCGAGCCATCGGCTGCAGGTAATAAAATGAATGTTGGCATTGTGATACAACGCCTTTTTGCGGTTCCACACCTTGCGCGAGAGGTCTTCTTTTCCACCACCGCGAGGCAACAAGCGGCAGTTGTGACACCCTGTGCGGAACGAGGGGCACTGGCGAGCATAATGGCATATACCCGTGGCCGTCCATAAGTCGTGCATGGTCCACACCACAGGTTTTCCGCTGCGCACAATGCGCTTGATGTTGGCCAACGACAGCATGCCTTGGTTTATCCATGACAGGTGTATGAGGTCGGCCTCTTTAAACTCGCGCAAGCTGGTAATATCGGTTCCTGCGTTGGCAATATCAATGGCAAAGAGGTTGTGCCGCGAGAAGTGCAGATGACAGTATATCACGAAGCGTTCCCACAAGAAGTGTAGGCGTTGCAGCCAAGCATGCGGCAGTCCTACCACCGTGATATGGTCGGTAGTTTTCTTCATCACCAGCATTTTAGCTTTCACCCCATTGTTGTTGAGGGCCTCCATAAGGCGGTTGGCGGCCACAGCCGCTCCGCCCACGTTTTCGCTTGTGTTTACAATCAATATTCTCATTGTCAACGCACTATATGTATATATGTTTTTATTTCAAATATTCGCTGAAGTCGGTCAAACGCATATCGCCCTTGTTCAGATAGGTATCGTGGAAGGCCAAGGCGGCACGCATATGTTGCGGCTCATGGCCCTGCGGAGCTATGCGTAAATATTCGCGCAACAGCGGCTTATAGTCGGGGTGCGCACAGCGTTCTATCACCTCTTGTGCACGGCGCATAGGGCCTTTGCCACGAAGGTCGGCCACGCCCTGTTCAGTAACGATAACGTCGACATCGTGCTCGGTGCTATCTACGTGGCAGCACATGGGCACAATGGCGCTAATTTTGCCGCCCTTAGCCGTAGAGGGTGTGTAGAAGATGCTGATTGAGCCGTTGCGCTCGTAGTCGCACGATCCACCAATGCCGTTCATCAGGCTCGATCCGCAAATGTGGCTCGAGTTTTCATTGCCATAGAGGTCGCACTCGAGGGCCGTGTTCATGGCGATAACGCCGAAGCGGCGTATGAGCTCGGGCGCGTTTGACAACTCGCTGGGGCGAAGTGTGAGATGACGACTGAAGAAGTCGATATTTTCATACACATGCTGTATGCACTCGTTGGTACAGGTCATGGCGGCTGCCGACGCCTGCGATATCTTTCCTTGTTCTATCAGTTCAACCACAGCATCTTGCACCACCTCGCTAAACACCTCCATAGGGGGCAAGCCCTCACACTGTCCGATGGCTTTCATCACAGCATTGCCCGTGGTGCCCACACCGCTTTGTATAGGGAACATGGTGGGCGGAATGTGTCCGGCCTTCATGTCGCTGAGGAAGAAGTCGACCACGTTTTGTCCGATGCGTGTAAGGTCGGCATTGGGGTCGACAAAGCCACGCGCCTCTTCCTCGATATTGCTATCAATAACGCCCACAATCTTCTTGGGGTCAATCTCTACATAGTTGGTGCCTATGCGCTGTCCCACCGAAAGCAGGGGTATGGGCTGGCGGTGCGGATACTCAGCACACTCATACACGTCGTGCAGCAGCTTGCTGTCAGGACTATGAAAGCGGTTCAGCTCGATGATGATGCGCTTGGCCAGACGCACAATGGTGGGCACGATGCCCCCCGCGGTGGTAAGATAGGCGCGGCACACGGTGTCGAGCTCGTCAAGGTCGCTCACCTCGATGATGGCCCAGTCAATCTCGCCATAGAAGCCACGGCGCAAGCGTTCGGCCACATGTCCCAGGTGCATATCTTCATAGTCGATCTCGCCCAGGTTGGTATGTGTGCGGAAGTCTTTATTGGTAGAAAAGGGGCCACGAAACTTTATGGCATGCACATTGGCGAGGTCGCCCTCTAAGCTTTGGCAGCCCGATGCGCCTGTCACCAAGCTTATCTGGTAGGGCTGTCCCTCGGCGTGCAGCCGCTCGGCCTTCTTCTTAATTTCTCTTATTACGGCCTTGGGTATGCCGTTAGGTGTGAAACCGCTGAAACCGATGGTAGCATCGTGCTCAATCATGGCCGCTGCTTCGGCGGCAGTAATGCGTGTATATGCCATAGTGTGTAAGATTGTTGTTTCTGGATGTATGATGTATAATGCCGGATATTGGCAAATCGTTGTTTACGTTAGCGGGCTGGCAGCCGTCCGTGGCGCGCCCTGCTTTCTTGTCGGGTACAAAGGTAGCGTTTTTTTCGGTAAGACAAGGGCTGCGGCCTCATTTTCTGCTGCATACAGACCCTGTTTGCCCCTGTGGCGCAGCGCCGGGCCTGTTGCGCGCCACAAGGTCAGTCCTCGTCTTGCATACCCCGGCGTCCCTCCTCGCGGCAGCGGTGCTGGTATTCGAGCGGTGTGCAGCCGAACTTCTGTGCAAACTGGGTGTAGAAGGTGCTGCGGTTGGAAAATCCTGCCTTATACACTATCTCCTCTACCGTGAGCGTGGTGTGCGACAGCAGGCGGCGTGCACGTTCCAGACGCGTGGCGCGGATGATGGCGGTGGGCGTGTCGTGGGTGAAGGCGGCCAACTGCCGGTACAGGTTACGCGTGCCTATGCCCAACTGTCGGGCCACGAAGGTGGTGCTGAGCTGCGGGTTTGTGATGTTGGCGTTTATCACGGCCACGATGCGCTCCAGCAGTTCCTTCTCGTCCTTGTGCAACACATGGCCGTCCACCAGTTCGAAGGCGCTTGCCGATGTCTCGAAATATTCCTTCAGCACCTGTGCACGCTGCATCAGTCCCGACACTACCGACAGCAGGTCGGCCTCGTCGTAAGGCTCGGTCAGGCGCACGTCGGCCCCCGTGATGGGAGCCAGGGCATCGGCCTCCGTGTCATCGCGCGAAGTGAGCAGCACCAGGGGCAGGTGAGCCGTGGAGCGGTGCCCCTTCAGCAGGCGGCAGAAGTCGATGGTGTCGGTATCGAGTCGCCGGGCACCCACCACCACCAGCTGAGGCTGGCGGCGCAGCAGCCACTGTCTGGCCGTGCCGGCAGAGCGGCACACCACGGTGTTGTAGCATGAGCCTAAGGCATCGGCCAGCATCCACAGCAGCTCGGCATGTCCGTGCACCACCATCACGTAGGGCAGAGAGGGTGCCTTCACGTGCTCGCCCTCGGCCACCTTGACGGGGTGGCCGAGAGCCTCGGCATGGCTGTGCAGCGCCGCCGGGCCGTGGCCGTGCAACATGGCGCGTGCCAGATCCTTCATGCGTTCGGCGTTGCTACTCACCACTGCCATGTATCGGCGCGTTTTCTCGTCCAGACTGGGCCACTTCAGCATCTGACGCACGGGGCCGTCGATGAGGGTGAGCGGCGTGCCCATCTCGCGGCTCAACTGCTCCATCTGCCGCACCTTACGACGGTATGCCTCCTGCGTGCGTCGCTGCTCCTCACGCTCGCGTCGCCGTCGCTGCACCAGGCGGTACAGGCGCACGCCGCCCCATGCCAAGACCAGGGCCAGGAGGGCATAGCACCCCTTGGCCCAGGGCGAGGCCCACCAAGGCGGCAGCACGCGCACGGTGAGCGTGCGGGGTGCCGACACCACGGTGCCGTGCCGGTAGCGCACAGCCAGACGGTAGGTGCCTGGAGCCAGTCCGACCAGCGACAGCAGCGGTCCGCCCACGGTGCGGTGCCACAGGGTGTCGGTGCGGCCCATGCGGTATTCAAAGCTGTAGCCCGGGGCATCCAGATAGTCGATGGCAGAGAAGCGCAGCGACAGGTAAGTCTGATCGTGGGCTATGCTGATGGAGCGGGTGGCAGTGTCCGGAGAGGGACATAAATCGGAGCAGGAATGGGAGAAAGAGCCAAAATGGGGAAAAGGATGTGAATGGGCGAAATCATGCAGGGGCCGCAGCGTGGCGCCGTCATCAAGTCCCTCGAACAGCACGGGAGGCACGTAGGGGCGGTCGGGAGCGGCGGCATTCTCGTCTACGCACATCACGCCCTCGGTGGCACCAAAATAGCAGATGCCTGTGGCGGGGCAGCGCCAGGCGGCCCCGTCGGCCAGCTCCATCGGGGGCCGCACCTCATGGTAGCGGGTGGAGCCGTTCAGCAGGTCTACATGTAGCAGTCCGTGCGCCGTGGCGGCCCACAGCCCGTGGGCACCATCGGCCGTGATGGCCCGCACGGCCTGTCCCTCCAGGGCGGCCCGTCGGCTCAGGTTGCGCACGTGCAGGCGCCTGCCATGTCCCCGCACAATGTCCAGCAGTCCGGCCGATGTGCCCACCAACACATGTCCCGGTATGTCGGTGCATAAGGTATGCACGTCATTGGCAGCCGATGCCCGTGGCCGTACAAACAGCACATGAGTGAGCAGGGAGCGTCACGTGTCCAGGCAGTACACGCCGTTCTCGCGGTTGGCCAGCCACAGCTCATGTCCCTGCTGGCGGATGGTGAAGAACTGCGCGAAGCCGGGTCGGCGGTCATCGTACAGCAGTTGCTGGCAGGATACTATCTCGGGTTCGCCCGCCGTGTCCTTCAGCCATATATGCAACAGCCCGTTCCAGTTCGACACGGCCCACAGCTCGTCAGGCCCCGTCTCCACCACATAGTGTATGCAGCGCACCATGGGCCACTGCCTGGGCCGCAGGCGGCACACGCGCTGCAGGCGGTAAGAATAGTAGTTCAGCCCTTCGCCCTCAGCCCCTATCCACAGCAGGCGGCGGTGTGCCGACGGCACGATGTTGAACACCATGTCGTGTCCTAACATGCTATTGGCCGTGGTATAGCGGGCCGACGGCCCATCGGTGGTGCGGGCACCGTCGTAGCGTAGCAGGCCGTTGCCGCGGGTGCCCAGCCACAGGTCGCCGTGAGGGTCTATATAGATGGCCCGCACGGCGGCCCCCGTCCAGCCGCTCTGGCCGAAGGACATGGACAGAAAGCGGTAGCGGTCGTACACATACTGCAGCAGCCCCCCATCGGTGGCCATCCACACCAGAGGCTGCCGCCGGTCAGGCACGAGGGCGTTCACGCCCTCGTGCACGGGCAGCAGTTGCCGCGCCCCCGTGCGCAGGTCTATGGCCATCACGCCTCGCCCCTTGTAGGCCACCAGCAGCGTGTGCCCCATGCGCACCAGGCCGCCTATGCGCCCTGCCGCCGGAGCTGTGGGGCGAGCCTGGCACAGGCGGCGCAGGTGCAGGTCGGTGGCGGTGCGCTCGTATATGTTATAGGCCGTGTCGGCCACCAGTTGCTGTACGCCGTCCCAGTCGGCGGCATAGGCCAGGCAGGTGCCGGCCACCCTCATGCGCCGCACCAGACGCAGGCGCGTGGTGCCTCCTGCTGAGGTGCTGAGGGCAAACACGTCGGTACGCGAGGGCTGCGTCACCACCAGGCGGCGGAGCCCGTCTATCGCGAAGCCCCTGATGCTGTCGAAGCACACGCCGGGCAGGGGCGTAGGCACAAACTGCCGCCGGCCGTAGTGGTAATAGAGGCAGCGGCCGTCGGCATTGGTGGCCAGCACGGTGCCGTCGGGGGCGGTGGTGCTGCGGTAGTTGCCGTTCAGTGCCGGATGATAGGCTATGCGGCCCGTGCGGGTGTCCAGGCAGTCCAGCCCGAAGTTGGAATGTATCCACAGCACACCGGGCAGAGTCTCGTGTACGCGCTCCACGATGTCGCCGCTTATCCGGTCGTGGCCGTCGCGCCCGGCCCAGTACACCTTCACGTGCCGCCCGTCCAGGCGGTTCAGACCCTCGTAGGTGCCCGCCCACATATATCCCTGCGCGTCCTGGTGCAGGGCATATACGGCCTGGCTCGACAGGCCGTCGGTCAGACCGATGGTGCGCACATAGCCGTGCCCCAGGCCCACAAAGGCCGACAGCAGGCTCATGGCAGATAAGATAAGTGTACCCAGCATCATAGTGGTATCTTCAGGTGTTCAGCATCGTTTTTTTACAGTTGTGCGTTGGGGCGGTTCAGCATTGCAAAAGTAATACTTTTCCGCCAACCCTTCATGGGTGGCGACCCACAAAATGAGGGCGGAAACGCAGAAAAAGCAGGCTTTTGCACAAATCTGTACATTTATTGCACAAATCTGTACAGTCCCTAACCCCCTTATACCTTTACCTTTGCACACGGACACCTGCCACACACCATCTGCCGGACACCCTCCCCTGGCCTCTGCTGTACAGAATTATGCACAACCGCCTGCCCATTATATTTAAAGGACAGGGTGACAGAAAAGGACAGGGCAACACTGCAAAAGAAAGGCAGAGCCGACACGACATTAAAAAATGACATCAATATCTAACTAAAAACAAAACACGATTATGAAGACATCAACGACAACCCTAATGCTGGCACTCTGCCTAAGCACCCTCAGTACGGCTACGATGGCCGACGAGGTAGGCAGCGTGACATCACCCGACGGACAGAACACGCTGGCCATCGACCGCTCTGACAGCGGACAACTCACCTACACCGTCACACGCGGCACGCACACCCTGGTAGCCGCCTCGCCCCTCGGCCTGGTGGCCCGGGAGGCGGACCTCTCGGCAGGGCTTGCCCTGTCGGCACACAGCACGCGGCCCATCAACGAGCAGTATGCCCTGCCCACGGGCAAGTGTGCCGTCTATCACAACACCTGCAACGAGCTCACCCTCATCTTCACCAAGGGCAGCCATACCCTGGCCCTGCAGTGCCGCGCCTACGACGACGGCGTGGCCTTCCGCTATGTGGTAAACGGCGACGAGCCCCTCACAGTGACGGCCGACAAGGCCGAGGTGAACCTGCCCTCGTTTGAGCGGTGCTGGGCACAGAGATACGTGACCGACTACTCGCAGCCCTACCCGGCCCGCTCATGGAGCGACTTGCAGGGCGTGAGCGACAACACCCGCAAGCTGTGCGTGCCCGCCCTGGTGAAGAGCACCGAGGGCGACGACTGCTGGGTGCTGCTCACCGAGAGCCAGGGCGACGCCCAGTTCTGCGCTTCGGCGCTGGTAGCGGGCGACACCACCCACCCCGGTTGCTTCAGCTTCGCCCTCCAGGACACACCCACCGTGGGCCCGGCTTTCACCACGCCCTGGCGCACCCTGTACATGGGCACGCTGGCAACGATAGTGGAGAGCAACCTCAACGACGACCTCAACCCTGCCACCTCACTCACCGACACCAGTTGGATACAGGCGGGCCTGTCATCGTGGGACTGGGGCGGCGAGGACGGACAGGAACGCCACGACCTGAACATCGTGAAAGACTATATCGACATGGCGCACAACATGCACTGGCCCTACTACACCCTCGACGCCGGGTGGGACGGCGCTCCCTATGCCTTGGCCGATGTCACGGCCTATGCCGCCTCGAAGGGCGTGAAAGTGTTCATCTGGAGTCACCAGAACCGCTTCCGCAACGACGAGGAGCAGATACGCTCCATCCTGTCCGAGTGGAAACGCCTGGGCTTTGCCGGCGTGAAGATAGACTTCTTCGAGGATGACCGCAAGGCCATGATGGAGAAATATGAGAAGCTGCTGAAGGTGGCCGCCGAACAACAGCTCATGGTGAACTTCCACGGCTGCACACGCCCGACGGGCCTGCGCCGCACCTGGCCCAACCTCATCACCAGCGAGGCCGTGTACGGGGGCGAGCAGTACTACTTCAACCACCTGGCCACCCCCGCTACGCACAACATCACACTGGCCCTGACGCGCAACGTGATAGGCGCCATGGACTATACGCCCGTGGAGTTTGCCCGCAAGGACGGCGTGCTGCGGCACCTCACCACCTGGAGCCACCAGGTGGCCCTGGCCACCCTGTACGAGAGCGGCATACAGACCATGAGCGACTCGCGCCAGAACCTCACCACCAGTCCGGCGGCTCCCCTGCTCGGTGTGCTGCCCGCCGCCTGGGATGAAACGCGCTGCCTGGAGGCCAGCCCCGACCAGTATGTCACCGTGGCCCGCCGCAAGGGGGACGACTGGTACGTGGCCTCCATAGCCAACGACGAGCGCGACGTGACGCTGCCCCTGCAGCAACTGCTGGGCGACGGCACCTACACGGCTCAGATATACAAGGACGGCACCTGCCCCTCCGACATTGCCTACGACGAGCAACCGGTGACGGCCGCCTCCACACTCGCCCTGCACGTCAAGGCTACGGGCGGCTTCACCGTCCGCCTCACCAAGACGCCGCACACGCAGCCTGCCTTCCAGCGCATCGAGGCTGAGGAGGGCACCGTGTCTGACGGCACCACCATCGACACCGATGCCGCCGGCCTGTGCTCGGGCGGCAAGATGGTGGGCTTCCTCGGGCAGGGACACACCGTGACCTGCACGGCACAGACTGCCGCCGACGGCACCTACCGCCTCACCCTGTTCTACATCACGCAAGACACCCGCCGCCTGTACATCCAGGTGAACGGGGGCGAGAAGGTGTACCACGAGCTGCAGGGCAACGGTTTCTCGTGGAACAGCGACGGCATGGCCATGCGCACCTTCAGCGTGCAGCTGAAGAAGGGCGACAATACCATCTGCCTGGGCAACGACGAGGGATATGCGCCCAACATCGACCGCATGGTGCTGTCGCCCGCCCCCACCTCGCACACGCTGGCCGTCGGCACGCTCACGCCGTGCACCGACGGTGTGTATGGTGCCGAGACCGACATCGCCCTCACCGTGACCAACCCTACCGACCAGCCCATCAGCGACGTGCAGCTGGCCTATCAGGTTGACGACCAGCCCGTCGTGACCGAGACGCTGCCGCTGCTGCCCGCAGCGCAGGCCACCGTCTACACCTTCGCCCACAAGGCCGACCTGTCGGCCATGGGCACCCACCGCCTGCGTGCCTGGACCGTGACTGACGACGCACGCCTGCTGGACGGCGACCTGGCCACGGCCTCGCTCTTCGCCCTGCCCGCCGGCGAGCAGAACGTGAGCGCGGCCAGCGCCGGAGGCACCATTCACAGCAAGAGTGCCCAGGTGAGCGACGGCGAGGGGGCCGACAAGCTGCTGGACGGCGACGACGCCACCAAGTGGTGCGACAATGCCTCGGCCGAGCCTTGGGTGGTGGTGGCGCTGCCACACGCCTGTATGGTGGGACACTTCCTGATACGCGACTGCAAGACGCGCGAGCAGGGTTTTCACAACCTGTCCGACTACAAGATATACGTGACTGCCGATGACGACCCCTCCACGGCCCTGTGGACGTGTGTGGTCGATGCGCAGGGGGCACAGGCCGACGACATACACATTCATGCCCTGCCGCAGCCCGTGGCCGCCCGCTACGTGAAGCTGGTGGCACAGCGTCCTGAGGGCGACAACGCCATACGCCTGTACGCCTTCGACGTGTACGGCACGTCCGCCGACACGCCCTCGGGCATCGGTGCCCCGACGGCCTCTGCCGCCACTTCTGCCACCGTGTACAACATGGCCGGACAGCGCATGGCTACCGCCACGCGCGGCCTGAAGCCTGGCGTGTATGTGGTGGATGGGAAAAAGATGGTGGTGAGATTTAAATAGAAATTTCCCCCCTACTCCATGTCAAACTGCGAGCAGTGCCATGCGAAGATGAAGGGGTAGAAAAAGCCCCTGATGGCGCCGCGCCAGCCGCGGGCGCGTGCTGGTGGGGGGGTAACAGGGCGGCGTGGGGCCTTCTCGTTGGCCAGCGCCACCTTGAACCCGCTGTCCTGCAGGGCCACGGCCACGAGCGAGAACACGCTGATGATGGCCATCATGCCATAGTCGGAGGGTGCCAGCAGGCGCCCCAGGATGATGCCGAACAGCAGGCCTATGACCTGCTGCACCATCGTGTTCATGCCGCCCCAGAACAGTCCGCGGGCGGTCTTCTGTTTCAGTGTCTCCACAGTAGTATCGTTGTCATTTTCTGCTTGCAGTTGTTGCTTTTTCTGCTTGCAACGGTCTTATTTCTGCTTGCGGTTGCTTTTTCCCTGCTTGCAATGGTCTTTTTCCTTCTTGCGGTTGTTTTCCCCCTGCTTGCAATGGTCTTTTTCCTTCTTGCAACAGTTGCCGAGCAAGCCGTATTGCGTGCAAAAATACGCTTTCTTGCCGAAAGGGCAAAAGAAAACCCTTGCTTTTTAAAAGAGATTAAAAAAAGGAAAATAAAACAGAATAAAAAGAGAATAAAACTGGAGCGAAGAAGACAGTTATCTTATTCAATCGTTCTCTTTCCATTCTCTTTTCTATTCGCGCTTCGCGCTCAGGGGGTAAACATTAATGTCAATTAATGTTTAAAAACTCGCAAGCAATGCAACGCATTGCGAGCATAATAACAAAAAGAAAATAAAACAGGAATGAAGGGGGACAAAAAAAGCGGGAACTTTTGGTTCCCGCATAGATTATTAACCTAAACGAAGCTTTATTACAACGTATCTTCACAGATACGCGACGGGATATATTTCTATTCCCGTCATTATATACATATTTGGCCACATAGGGCCAATTTACTTAAACGCTTCAAAATTACAAATAACATTTTACACGGCACGCCATTTTTGTCTTTTTTAACAATATTTGCCTATAAGAAAGGCGCTTATGAGGATGGGGGCTGTGATTTGTTGAACCTTTAGAGGGAGGACGGGGCCTCCACGCCACGTCCTCCCTGATGATAACATATATTGGGTGCTGGAGGACGGGGCACGGAGGCCACCGTCCTACTTTTTAAATGCCCTGTTTTCTCTTTATACTTGGCGTTGTTATTACGAATAGTAGGACGAGGGTCTCCGGAGGGCACTGTCCTACTATAGTTTGCAATACAGTTATTAATCCATTATTAGCAAAGCCATTCACTCCCCTCCATCGCTCGACCTTTGGTCGCTTGCCAGAGCAAGAAGGG
>ERZ1034626.1802-NODE-1802-length-13557-cov-63.394756_pt1 | contig 13557 bp, 9 predicted proteins | sample MGYA00520652_ERZ1034626 | MGnify/ENA primary metagenome ERZ1034626 (study PRJEB33766, sample SAMN09781765) | gut metagenome | biome: gut microbiome | host: Homo sapiens | place: Madagascar | study: EMG produced TPA metagenomics assembly of the PRJNA485056 data... | reverse complement strand
AGTGTTGCTACAGCTTTTTTCTATTATACAAGGTATAAATGCGGAGCCGCTTACACTCTATCTCACGTGTGGTGTCGTGTGGTGTGCGTGAGGTGTCTGATGTCACACCTCACTCTATGTAAATATCTGATAATAAGAGTGATAGTGTGTGCTTGGTGAGATGTGAGGTAGAAATGCGAGGTAGCCTTTCTAGTTGGAGGAAATAGCTGCCTATGTATGAATCACTGCATGCCTACGGCAGTCAGACTGTTCGCCTATGGCAGTCTGGCTGTTCCCCTAAGACAGTCGGATGGGATAAGGGGCAGCCATTCTCCGTTGTATCCTAATCTTTGCTATTTATTATGCAAAGACAATTATAATACTTTTATAATGCAAGTATAATAATGGGAATATATGAAAGTTTAACTGTTCATTTTTCATTTCACAAGATTTTTATCCGAAAAATATGGCTAGTTCATTTATTTGTGTTATCTTTGCACGCATAAAGCTTAAACCAAAGAAAATGGAAATCGATAAGGAAGTCATATTGCAGATGTCACAAGGGGACCAGAAAGCCTACGAACAAGTGTTTCGAAGGTTCTATCCCAAGGTGCATCGTTTTGTGTCGATGCTCTTGAAGAATGAGGATGACGCAGACGATGTCTGCCAGATGATTTTCCTGAAAGTGTGGAACAAGCGAGAGAAGTTCACGGGCATCGCCGACTTAGATTCCTACCTATTTATATTGGCTAAATATACGGTCATCAATTACATATCCACCAAGCACATCATCCCGATAGACATCGACTCGATCCCCGATCCCTACGCTAATGCTGCCTCACCTCACGACGATGTGGTGGCTAAGGATACCCAACTGCTCATCGACATGGTGGTGGAGAACATGCCACAGCAGCGGCAAACCATCTATCGCATGAGCCGAGAAGAGCATCTCAAGAACGACGAGATAGCCTTGCGGCTGGGAATCCAAAAGAAAACGGTAGAGAATCATCTCAACCTGGCTCTTAAAGAAATTAAAAAAGCCTTGTATTTGATGATTTTCTTGCCGATGCATTGGGTGTAACATCTTTGAAATATGTCTTATAATTAAATTACAGGTATTATTATGGCAACAAAGATAAGGGATATCATTGATTATTATACAGGACACGAGGTGTCGGACGACATAAAAGATAGAGTGCTGGAGAGAATATCTGGTTCTGCGGATAGCGAGGAGGCAAACGATGCTTACCATGACTTGTGGGACAAAGCAGATTCGGCTTATATGAGCGAGGATGAAATCTCGACAGCGTACAATCGAATTTTCAGTCAGGATGACGAAAAGGAAAAGGCAAATGTCAAAACGCTTCAAATCTTCACTTGGGCAAGAGTAGCGGCGGTTGTCGTGCCATTGCTCCTATTGGTTGTGTTTGGAAAGTTGTATGTCGATATGAGCAACCAACTCAAAGAGTCTCAGATGATTTCGATGCTACAAGAGCATACCATCAGCGATGAGAGCAAGGTCATCTCCTTGGCTGACGGTACCAAGATACATCTCAGCCAGAGTTCCGTGCTGCTCTATCCTTCCTCATTCCAAGGTTCTGCGGAGCGCAAGGTGTTCTTGTCGGGTGAGGCTTTCTTCGACATCAAGCATGATGACAAGCAACCGTTCCATGTCAGTACACCTTATTTTGAGATTACCGACTTGGGTACCTCCTTTGCGGTTTCTTCTTATACCAATGAGGATGAGGTTTCCACCACGTTGAAGACGGGCAAGATAGAGCTTCGGGTGGTAGGACAAGACGATAAGGTGTATAGCATGAAGCCCAATGACCAATTGAGATATAATGTAAGGACTCAGGCAGTGAGCATCCGTCAGGTTGCAGCCGATGACGATGGTATGAGTTGGCGCAACAAGTCAATAGACCTCAACGATGTCACTTTGGCTGAGGCTGCCCATATCATGGGTAAGGCGTATGGTGTGAAGTTCACCTTCCTTTCCAAGCGTTATCAGAACACGAAGGTAACTGTTCACTTCAATCGTGGCGAGACCTTGCAGGGAGCGATGTCTGTCATCCAGAACCTGATTCCGGGCTTGGAATATGAGGTGAAGAAAGATACGGTGACAGTGAAGTAAAGAACAAAATAGAATCGCCTTATCCCTCTTTCCACTCATTCACCGTTCCTTCCTCCGAGGAGAAGTTGGCTCCGATGAGATGGATGGTACGTGAATCTGCCTGGTACTCTTTGGCATAGCCCTTGTCACGTATCTGTTGCAAGGCGGCATCGGCGGAGCCGTCGAGCTTGAACTCGAAGATATAGACATCCTTCGGGGTTTCTATCACGCAGTCTGCCCTCCCCTTGCTCGTCTCCTTCTCATGGAAGACGGTGAAGCAGCTCAGCATCCTGAGCAAGAGATAGAAGGTATATTGGAAATGACGCTCATACTCTCGCTCCGTCTTCTTGCGACGTACCGAGTATGGGATGCTTGCCAGAAACGCCGTCATTCCCTCCATAAACGCCTCCAGATCTCCTCGCTTCAACTTGTGTACGGAGTCGATGAGCCAAGAGGTGGAATCCTCCTTGGTCTTCAGATAGCTATTTGCCAATATCGTCAAAAGTCCTTCACGCACCTCATTGTTAGGAATGTCGAGCAGGTAGGACTCTGTATCCCGGTCATAGCCCTTGATGGTGAGATAACCACTCTGATAAATCATCGGCAAAGGCAACTCCACGTCAGCCTTGTAGTCGTCAAACTGAGGAGTCGCATAATACTTCCCTATCAACTCATTCAAGTTTTGGTCGAAATGGGAAAGCAAGCGTACTAGGTAAGTTGGTGTGCCACTTTTAAACCAATAGCTTCCTAGATTTAACTGACTGAAAGCATTCAAGATGCTAAAAGGGTTGAAGATGTCCGTCATTCTCTTGCTAAAATGATAGCCATCATATTTTCGTTTTAGCAATACCAACATTTCCTCTGCCGAACACTCATAGTCCTCGGCAAATTCTTTGATTGGTGCAGAGAAATAGTTCTCTAGTTCTTTCTGGGTTATGCCACAGATGGCTTCGTAATCTCGACTCAAGCTAATGTCTTCTGGCTGGTTGAAACCACTGAACATACTGATTTGCGAGAACTTGGTGACACCTGTGAGGAAGACAAAGCGCAAGTCGGCATCCGCTCCCTTCAATGTAGCATAGAAGGACTTCATAATATAGCGATGCTTCTCCTCCAAGGTCATCGTCTTGCCTAGGTGTTCGACTTGAAAATCCATGTCCAATACATCCAAGATAGGTTTGTCATATTCATCAATGAGAACGACAGCTCCCAATCCCGTCTGCTCATGGGCGGCATGAAGAACCTGCTGAAAACGTTTCCCCAAATCCTCGTAAGTTCTTTCCACGCCATACTGTTTTTCCCACCGAGCAATTTCTCCCGACAGCACTTCCTCCAAGGCACCATCATTCAAGTAGTTGCCTGTGTTGAAATCCAAATGGAACACAGGGTATTGTTTCCACTCTTGCTCCAAGGCGTCAATGGCAAGTCCCTTGAACAGTTCCTTCTTGCCCAAGAAATAAGCCTCCAAAGTGGAGATGAGAAGGCTCTTTCCAAATCGCCGAGGGCGACCCAGAAAATAGACTTTGCCTGTGCTCACTAAGCGATACAACAAGTCGGTCTTATCCACATAGACGAAACCACCATTGATGATTTGACCAAAAGTCTGTATTCCTATCGGATATTTCATATTTATATATTCTCCATTGCTTTGATTCTGCAAAGTTACGTTTTATTTCTTGAAACGCCAAAGAATTAGGGGCGTAATTTTTGAAAAAAGAAGAATGCTCTAAGAAATGTATGTCATAGTTTCCGTACACACGAAAATAAATGCGAAAAATCTTCATTTTAACAGTTTTGTAATTGGGTGTAAGCAATATCTACTTTGTCTTTAAGGTGTACTAAACAAGAATAATATTAACTTAATAAAGATAAAGTATGAATCTAAAACGAATTTCAGCGTCATGCTTCTGTTTGCTTCTGGCAGGTCAGATGACCCTTTCCGCCCAGAATGTCAGCTTCGGCTCCAACAAGGTAACGCTCAAGTCTGCTTTTGAGAAGATTGAGAAGGCATCCAAGTATAAGATTGCCTACAAGTCATCTCAGTTGAATCCTAATCGTGTCGTTACTCTCAGTAAGACAAGTGGAGATGCTTTAGAGTTGTTGAAAACTATTCTCAAGCAGAGTGATTGTACTTATGAGTTGGAAGGCAACTATGTGATAGTAAAACCTTTGACGAAGAAGCAACAACCTGTGTCAGAAGGTCAGCACATTAAAGTAGTTGGCAATGTCGTGGATGCAGCAGGCGAACCTGTCATTGGCGCTAGTGTTATGGTAAATGGTACAACTAATGGTGCTGTTACTGACATAGATGGAAACTATACCTTGACAGATGTGCCAAGTAATGCAGAGATTACCATCAGTTATATTGGTTATCAGCCAATGACATTGAAGGCTACTGATGGTAAGTTGGCAAATGTTACTTTGCAAGAAGACAATAAAGTTTTGAATGAGGTTGTTGTTGTAGGTTATGGTACTCAAAAGAAAGCCAACTTGACAGGTGCAGTTGCGATGATTACAGCTGATGACATCAACAATCGTCCTGTATCTTCTGCTGCTGGTGCTTTGCAGGGTGCCGACCCTTCGGTCAACTTGACGTTTAACTCAGGTTCTTTGGATTCTGGCTATAGCATTGACATCCGTGGTGTTGCTTCTATTAATGGTGGCAATCCTTTGGTATTGGCAGATGGTATGGAGGTTAGTTTGAATCAAATCAACCCAAATGATATTGAGTCCGTTTCTGTATTGAAAGATGCTTCTGCCTCTGCTATTTACGGAGCCAAAGCCTCTTCTGGCGTTATTTTGATTACAACCAAGAGTGGTAAGGATTCTGGTGGTAAAGCGACTATTACTTACAATGGACGTGTGGGTTGGAAGCAGAATACGACTTCTACAGATTTCATTCATACAGGATATGACCATGTTAGTATTGTCAATCAGTTCTATGAGGCTTATCAAGGAAGATTAATGCTAAATTACACAGATGATGATTTGCAGATGCTTTATGATAGACGAAATGACAAGACCGAAAACCCAGAAAGACCTTGGACGGTAGTTGGTGACGATGGTAAATATTACTATTATGGTAACTTTGATTGGTATGATTATTTCTATCGTAAGACCAGACCAGAGCAAGAGCATAATGTGTCTGTGAATGGTGGTAATGACAAGGTAAACTACTTTGCCAGCGCTCGTTTCTTTGACCAGGATGGTATCTTTAATATTTATAAGGATAATTACCAGAACGTGTCTTTCCGAGCAAAAATGAATGCAAAGTTGTCTAACCGCTTGTCTTACTCTGTCAATTTCAACTTCAATAAGACGGCATATAAGTATGCTGGTTATTATAATGAGCAACAGACGATTCATAGTTTGCAATCTAATACGATATCTTCTTTTGTGCCAAGAAATCCAGATGGTACAATCGTTCAATATACCAATCAGCTGACATCTAATTCTCCATTGGGTGCAGGTCATGCTGGTTTCTTGACAGCAAATGAGGCCCGTAACTCTCGTGAGAACAAATATTGGATTGTTGCCAACCAACTTGATTACAAGGTGTTTGATGACTTGGTGCTGACAGCCTCTTATGCTTATAAGAACAGAACTTATTTGTACAAGAGGAGAAGTATGCCTTTTGAATATTCAAGAGCAGAGGGTGTAACATCTACGTTTACTTCTAATACAATCAAGGACTTCTACCAAGAAGGTCATATGCAGGTAGATGACAACAACTTGAATGTATATGCTACTTATTCACATCTATGGGATAAAAAGCATAATCTCAAGGTGGTAGCTGGTGGACAATACGAAGATTATCGAACCACGGACTTGTCTGTGAAAAAGAATGACTTGTTGTCTAAAGATTTGTCTTCATTTACTGTCGCACAAGGTGAAACAACAGTGGATCAGGAGATTTCTGCATGGAGAACTTTGGGCTATTTTGCTCGTGTCAATTATGATTACGAAGGAAAGTATTTGGCAGAGGTGAGCGGACGTTGGGATGGAACCTCTAAGTTTGCTTCTAAAGACCGTTGGGGCTTCTTCCCATCTGCATCTTTGGGTTGGCGTTTCAGTCAGGAAAAATTCTGGGAGAAGTTGTTGCCTGTAGTGAATAATGCAAAACTCCGTTTCTCTATTGGTAGCTTGGGTAACCAACAAGTAAGCAACTATGCTTATTTTGATAGAATTTATACGGATAAGCAGATGTCATATACTTTTGATGGTTTGAACAAGGCATATTACGCAAGTGTTTCAGATCCTCTTTCGTCTTCTCTGACTTGGGAAACTGTATCTACTTACAACTGGGGACTTGATTTAAGTCTTTTGGATAGCAGATTGACGCTTACGGCAGATGTTTATATTCGTGATACGAAGAATATGTTGACTCACTCTATCACGCTTCCATCTGTATTTGGTGCTGTTACCCCTAAGGAGAATTGTGCAGATTTGCGTACAAATGGTTGGGAGTTGTATATCGGTTGGCAAGACAAATTCAATTTGGCAGGCAAGCCTTTCCACTACAATGTATCAGCAACGATTGGTGATTATAAGTCTAAGATTACCAAATTCAATAACCCAGACAAGTTGATATCCGACTATTACGAAGGTATGACCTTGGGCGAGATTTGGGGTTATAAGGTTGCTGGTCTTTTTGCATCGGATGAAGCGGCAGCTGCTTATCAAGCTAAGATTGATGACAAGGCGGTGAATGGCCGTGTATATAGTTCAAAGAAAGACAACCATTTGATGGCTGGTGATGTTGAGTTTATCGACTTGGATGGTGACAATGTCATTTCTGAAGGCTCTGGTACTGTAGCAGACCCTGGTGACAAGAGAATCATTGGTAACACATTGCCACGTTATTCATATTCTTTCAGATTAGGTGCAGATTGGAATGGTATTGATTTCAGTGCTTTCTTCCAAGGAGTAGGCAAGCGTAACTGGTATCCAACATCATACGCTTATGATTTCTGGGGACCATATTCATTCCCATCATTGTCTTTTATTCACAAAGACTTTATGGATAATGTATGGAGTGAGGAAAATCCTGGTGGTTATTTCCCTCGTGCTCGTGGATATGCTTCTTATAGCGGTGGTGCATTAGGCGTCGTGAATGATAGATATTTACAGAATGCTGCTTACTTGCGTTTGAAGAACTTGACCGTTGGTTATACGATCCCTGTCAGCAAGAAAATCATCAACTCGCTGAGAGTGTATTTCACAGCGGAGAACTTGTTCTATTGGTCTCCATTGAAGAAGTATAGTAAGACTGTAGATCCTGAGATGATTTATGCGTCATCTTACAATTCGGGTTCTGGTGTAGGCTATAGCTATTCTAAGTCTTTCTCTTTCGGTCTTGATATTAAGTTCTAAACATTTAAAAGTGATATGAAAATGAAAAAGATATTCAATATATTGGGAGCAGCTTTGTTTCTAGCAAGCGTTACGTCTTGTGACAGCTTGTTGGATATGTCTCCAGAGGATACGATGAATCCTAATACTTACTTTAGCTCCACTAGAGAGTTGAAGTTATGGACTGATGGGTTTTATAGCCAGTTGGAAAATGCAAATGATATTATAGGTATCAATGCAGATGACAACATTGACTCAGAGTTAGGTGCAACTTTGTTGGGGCAACGTTCTGCAGCTGATGAGAATGGATGGAATTGGGATATGCTTCGTTCTATCAATTACTATTTACAGAATTCTCAACGTTGCAAGGATGAGGCTGGCAAAAAGGAGAATGATGGAGTAGCCTACTTTATGAGAGCCTATTTCTATTATGTAAAGGTTAGAAGATATGGTGATGTGCCTTGGTATGACCAGGTGTTGAATTCTGACCAAGATGAACTTTTGACGAAAGCAAGAGATGACAGAGAGATTATCATGGATCACGTCATGGATGACTTGAACAAGGCTATCGAAATGCTTCCAACCAAGAAAGACGTATACTATGTGACAAAATGGACGGCTTTGGCTCTTAAGACTCGTGCGGCATTGTATGAGGGTACATATCGCAAGTATCGTAATATGCCTAATGCAGACAAGTATCTTAACCAAGTGGTAGAAGCAGGTAAAGAGTTTATTGACAATAGTGGATACAAACTTTATACCACAGGCGAAACACCTTATCGCTCCTTGTTCAATAGCATGGATGCTTGCTCCGATGAGGTTATCTTGGCAAGACGTTATAGTGCTGATGCTAACATCTTACATGGTGTTCCTTTTGAGATCAAGAATTCTCGTCAAGGATTTACGAAGAGATTCATGAACCATTACTTGAACGCCGATGGTACTCGCTATACTGATAAGCAAGGGTGGGAAACAGATGACTTTGTAAAAGAAACAACAGGTCGTGACCCAAGAATGGCTCAGACGGTATTGTGCCCTGGTTATATTCAGAAGGGTGCAACCTCTGTTACGAAAAATGACCTTACTGCATTAACTGGCTATCAGCCTATCAAATACATTGCAGAGTCAAAGTATGATGGTGCTAATAAGGCTTTCACTGATTGGATTTTGTTTAGAACAGCAGAAGTTTATTTGAACTATGCTGAGGCTAAGGCTGAGTTGGGAACCTTGACACAAGGAGACTTGGATGTTTCTATCAACAAGATTCGTGATAGAGCGAAAATGCCACACTTGAATATGGCTGATGCAAATGCTAACCCTGACCCATTGATGATGGAGTATTATCCTAACGTGACAAAGAGTGGCAATACTGGTGTCATCTTGGAAATCCGTAGAGAGCGCACTGTAGAGTTGCCTTTGGAAGGTTTCCGCTTGTGGGATATTTTCCGTTGGAAAGAAGGTCAGCAGTTGACAAAACCATTCTATGGTTGCTACTTCCCTGGAGATGGTGAGTATGATATGGACAATGATGGTGCAAATGACTTACTTTTATATACGGCGGATAAGGGAACTTTCAAGGGCACATCAAAGAAAATAGGCAAAGACTTGGATTTGTCGAATGGGACTTCTGGCTACATTTATCCATTCAAGCAGATTACAATTACTTGGGATGAGAACAGGGATTATCTTTGGCCAATTCCTGCAAGCGAAAGAGTCTTGACTGGTGGTAAGCTCACGCAGAACCCTGGTTGGACGGATAGTACGAATTTTAATTAAACTGATATGGTTAGTGGGCTAGTCCCACTAACCTCTAATATTATAATGAGATGAGAAATATCATTGTTACTTTGGTGAGCATGTTCTTTATATTGAACGTGTCTGCACAAAACAAAGGTTTTGATTTCCTTCAGAAAAAGATGTATGATGGGGGAAAGTCTAATTATGTGATGATTTTTGCACATCGCGGAAATTGGAGAGGCGCACCAGAAAACTCTCTTCAGGCATATAAGCAATGTATAGATGGTGGCATTGATGGTGTGGAGATTGATGTCCATATGACTAAGGATAGTGCCATTGTAATGATGCATGATGATACTGTGGATAGAACTACCACCGGTACGGGATTGGTTTCTGATTATACTTTGGAAGAAATTAAAAAACTGAATTTGAAATCTCCGATAGGTGTTATTACTCGTCAGAAAGTACCAACTCTAGACGAAGTCTTGGAGCTTTGTAAAGGAAAGGTATATATTCAGATTGATAAATGGCAACCTTGTAAGGAGAAAGTCTTAGAAATTATTCATAAGCACAAGATGCTGAAGCAGTGTATCTTCCGTGGTACTTTTAATAGTAAGGTATATGAGGAGAAATATGCTAAACTCTTGAAAGGGTGTATCTTTAGCCCAGTTGTTGTTTGTAATGGCAAAACTGATGACCAAAAGTTGGATGATTATATGAATCATATTAAGACTCCAATTATGAGCTTGTCTTTCAAGAGAGATGACTATCCTATCTTAAATCGTGCGGAAGAAATGAAGAAGCATGGCTATCGTATCTGGTATAACTCACTTTGGGATACTTTTAATGGTGGTCATGATGATGAGATGGCTTTGGATGATCCTGATGGAAGTTATGGTTGGCTTCTAGACAAAGGAGCAAACATCATCTTCTGCGATAACTCATTCTTATTGCTGGATTATTTGAAAAAGAAAGGAAGAAGATAATTTTTTTGCTTCTTTCGTGTAATACGTGTTAAATTTTAACTAACCAAAAATATGAAACAGAAAGTTTTATTATTGCTTTTAGCAATTGTATGCAGTGCAAATATCTTTGCACAAGACAGAGTTAGCAAGATTCGCGCTAAACTCTTGAATCGTGATGAGTCTTCAGTGATTGTGGCTTCACATCGTGGTGACTGGCGTAACTTTCCTGAAAACTCTTTGGAGGCGATAGACAATGCAATCAAAATGGGCGTTGACATTGTCGAGATAGACTTGCAGAGAACCAAGGATGGGGTCTTGATTTTGATGCACGATCCAAAGATTGACCGTACCACAACGGGTAAAGGTACAATTTCCGAGTTGACCTATGATTCTATTGCAAAGACTCACTTGAAGAACGGATGTAATATCCGTACCATCCATAGAGTACCAACTTTGGAAGAGGCACTTGTGCATGCTCGTGGTAAGATTATGCTGAACCTTGACAAGGCAGACAGATATTTCGAGCAGGTTTACGAATTGATGAAAAAGACTGGTACGACAAAGCAGATTATCATGAAAGGAACAAAGTCTGCTGAGCAAGTGAAGGAACTTTATGGCTCATATCTGAATGATGTGATTTATATGCCTATTGTCAATTTGGATAAGCCAAATGCAGAGAGTCAGCTTGATAAATTCATGAAAGATATGAATCCTATTGCATTTGAACTGTTGTTTGTGAAAGATTCAAATAAGCTCCCTCTGTCTTTGCCAAAGAAAATGCATGGTAAAAGCTTGATTTGGTACAACACATTGTGGGATACAATGGCAGGTGGTCATGATGATGATATGTCATTGCAAGATCCTAACAAGGGATATGGTTATCTTATTGATACTCTTGGGGCAAGAATCATTCAGACTGATAGACCTCAGTATTTGTTAGATTATTTGCGCTCTCGTAATCTTCATGACTAAACTGATATGTGGAAGAAGTTAGTAGATTATTATAAGATACCAGAATCGGCAAGTGAACCGAGTACCGATAATGCTCGGTTCAAAAGAATACGTCTCATTTCTTTCTTGACGGCAACATTGGGATATGGTATGTATTATGTTTGTCGATTGAGTATGAATGTCATCCGAAAGCCAATGGTAGAAGATGGTATTTTTACAGAGACGGAAATCGGTGTCATTGGCTCTTGTTTGTTTTTCACCTATGCTATCGGTAAGTTCTGCAATGGCTTTATTGCGGATAGAAGCAATGTGAAAAGATTGATGTCAACGGGCTTGCTGATTTCTGCATTGATCAACTTAGCACTTGGTTTTACCAACTCGTTTTGGTTGTTTGCCATACTTTGGGGAATCAATGGATATTTCCAGTCAATGGGAGCAGCTTCAGGCGTAGTATCTTTATCAAGATGGTTTGATGCATCTAATCGTGGTACATATTATGGTTATTGGAGTGCAAGTCATAACTTAGGTGAGGCTATTACTTTTATTTCCATTGCGATATTGGCAACTCATTTTGGCTGGCGTTATGGATTGATAGGTGCTGGTGTCATTGGTGTTGCTTATTTCTTCATCATGCAATGGCTGATGAAAGATACGCCACAGAAGTATGGCTATCTATTGGACAATCAAGCGTCAAAGAAAAATGAAGTTAGTAAAGCAGACTTTAACGCTAGCCAAAAAGCAGTCTTGTGCAGTCCTGCAATATGGGTACTAGCATTGGCAAGTGCTTTTATGTATATTAGTAGGTATGCAGTAAATAGTTGGGGTGTCTTTTATCTAGAGACGATGAAAGGTTATTCTACACTTGATGCGAGTTTTATTATCTCAATAAGCTCTGTATGTGGTATTGTCGGCACTGTGGCTTCTGGTTTAATATCAGATAAGATGTTTAATGGCTCAAGAAATGTTCCCGCATTAGTCTTTGGATTGATGAATGTTGTGGCATTATGCCTATTCCTCTTGATTCCTGGTGTTCATTTTGTTATAGATGTGATAGCTATGGTTCTGTTTGGTTTGGGTATCGGTGTTCTGATTTGTTTCTTGGGTGGACTTATGGCAGTCGATTTGGCTCCTAAGAATGCCTCGGGTGCTGCCCTTGGGGTGGTAGGAGTTGCCAGCTATATCGGTGCAGGCATCCAAGACATCATGAGTGGTTTGCTCATCGAGGGTAATAAGCAAGTGGTGAATGGCGTGGAGACCTACGATTTCACTTACATCAATTACTTCTGGATTGGGGCGGCTCTGATGTCAGTATTGCTCACATTGATTGTTTGGAATGCAAAGCCAAAGGCTAACTGTGAGTAGATATAATATAGGTCAGGAATGTTCTAGTGAATACATTCCTGACCTTTTTTAGATGTAAGCGTTTTATCAATCTGTTTCTTTATCCTATTTAATGACATACCCTGTGCCTCTTCCGCTTCCCACCTTTTCGATTTCTCCATTGTCCACCATCTCTTTGAGGGTGCGCTCGATGGTACTGAGGCTGATGTCTGGGCAGAGGGTAGCGATGTCGCTCTTGGTTATATCTGCATCAAGTTTTAATTATCTGCCTCATTTTATGCGGAAATGAGGCAGATAAATCGTCAATGAGGCAGATTGTGGGGCGTAATTACTCTCCTCTCTTCAGCCATTCCCCGAAGAACTTGTCATATAGTTCGTAGGTGCCATCTATCTCTGTCACGAAGTCTTTCTCCAACAAGCCCTTGATGCCGCCTTGCACAAAACTGGCGGAGGGGAGGTGGTGTCGCTTGATGAATGTCGCCGACATGATGCTTCTCGCCTTCCCGGCATGGCAGATGGCAAGGAGAAGTTCCTTCTGCTTGGCTGGCAACTGGAAGAGGAGGGCTTGGTAGGCAAAGGCACTCTCGTCGATGATAGTGTCGAGGGCTTGTTGCATTGTTTGCTCGTCTGCTTCCTGTCCAGGGAGAGTTAGGGAGTAAATCTTGTTCATCATTCTCTGAAGATACCAGGTGATGCCGTCAAAACGGTCGTATATCTGGTAGATGACTTCTCGTTTGATACGTCTCTCGCCGAAAAGGCAACTGGCGAAATCGGCATATACCTCCTTGTCGATAGGCTGAAGCGTCTTGGTAGCATAAATATCTACCAAGAACGTATAATACTTCTGTTTGATTTCCTCTTGTGCAAACATGCGTTGCACAAGCCCCGTCTTTCCGATTCTTCTCGGTGCGATGAGCGTGACGTTGTTGCCGTTCTTGATTTCTGTCATCAAGTCGGCAGTTTCCTTGTCTCTGTCGCAGAAGTATTCATCTGATACATATCCACGGAGTATGAATGGGTTTGCTATCATCGTTTCCTTATCTTTGCTATTATTATGCAAAGATAATTATAATACTTTTATAATGCAAGTATAATAATGGGAATATATGAAAGTTTAAC
>ERZ1034626.1797-NODE-1797-length-13596-cov-5.848829_pt1 | contig 13596 bp, 10 predicted proteins | sample MGYA00520652_ERZ1034626 | MGnify/ENA primary metagenome ERZ1034626 (study PRJEB33766, sample SAMN09781765) | gut metagenome | biome: gut microbiome | host: Homo sapiens | place: Madagascar | study: EMG produced TPA metagenomics assembly of the PRJNA485056 data... | reverse complement strand
AAACGCAAGATTTTAAATTTACTCTATTCGAACTTATTTTTAGATTGAAAAAATCCTTTATTTTCAATAAGAAAACCTCTAGAGAACATCCTCTCTAGAGGTCATCGTCTTATGTGGTCGGGGCAACGAGATTCGAACACGCGACATCTTGGTCCCAAACCAAGCGCTCTACCAGGCTGAGCTGTGCCCCGTCGGCGGATTTTGTTATTACAACATATTTTTCTATATTGCAAGCACTTTTTTAAATTTTTCTCTTTTGTGGCAAAATTAAACCGGAATTACGAAAACTAAAAATCTCATTTCTGGTCACAATCAAGTGGTCATAGACCTCTATATCCATAGCATCTGCCACTATTCTGATTTCCTCGGTCAGCTGCTTATCGGCCGCCGATGGCTTGCATTCGCCGGACGGGTGGTTATGTGCCAAAATAATAATCACAGCCTTATTATCCAACGCCGCTTTAATAATTTCGCGCGGATGCGCCATTGTTTTATTCACAGTTCCGGTATTCATCAGCTTGCTTCCTTTATAATGCAGCACATCATCAAAGAAAAACACTCTAAACTCTTCCACATCGTTATAAGCCATTAGCTGGCGGCAATAATCTTCAAACTGATCCCAATAAGCAATAATCGGTTGGTCGCTGTCCGAAAAACAAGCGCTTGACGAACGCAGCGCACATGTCGCCACAACTTTGAGCAATGCTAGCGTATTTACACTCAGCCCGCATACATCAATCAGCTCATGCGCCGGAGCATGCAAAACTCCTCCTATATCACCATATTGAGCCACCAGTTTTTTAGCCAATGGTTTAACATCTCGCCTTGGAATAGACATTGTTAAAAGCAATTCCAAAACCTCATAATCAGGCATACTGGCGCCGTCATCAGCCAAAAATCTGGCGCGAAGACGCTCTCTGTGTCCCAAATATAATGGCTTTTCTTGTTTATCGTCCGTCATTTAGTGTCCTTATTTATAAGGCGGTTTATCCATACCTTTTGGCGAATATGTAAACACTTCTACGCCATCTTTAGTCACACCCATAGAGTGTTCAAACTGTGCCGACCAAGCATGGTCGCAGGTCACAGCCGTCCAGCCGTTAGAAAGAATGACGCCGTCTTTTTTTCCCATATTAATCATCGGTTCAATCGTAAAAATCATACCTTCTTCCATAATCGGGCCGGTTCCCTTTACGCCGCAATGCATAACATTCGGTTCATCGTGGAAAACTTTGCCGACACCATGTCCGCAAAACATATCAACCACCGAATAGCCGTATTTATGAGCATATTCTTCAATAACAGCTCCAATATCACCAAAATGAGCACCTGGCTTAACCACATCAATACCGCGCATCATACATTCGTATGTCACATCACACAAACGTTTACCTTTAACTTTTGGTTTGCCGGCAAAATACATACGGCTTGTATCACCGAAATAGCCATCAACAATTGCTGTCACGTCAATGTTTAAAATATCACCATCCGCCAGCTTGCGTTCATAATCCGGAATACCATGACATATAACCTGATTAATAGAAATACAGGTTGCTTTTGGATAACCGTGATAGCCTATACAAGCCGAAACTGCGCCTTTGCTTTTCATAAATTCATTGCAAAGGTCGTCAAGTTCACCCGTGGAAACACCGACTTTTACATAATCTGCGATATAATCCAAACATTCGGCAGCTACCTTTCCGGCTTTACGCATACCGGCAAAATCTTCCTCACCATAAATTTTGATACCGTTTTTATTTGTGCGAACCATAATAAAAATCTCCCTTAACTCTTTTGTTTTACACATATAACATTCTGCGATAAAAGACAAGAGTTAAGAGAGATAATAACACGTTATATAAAAATAACTATCTGCATCCGCGACCTTTTTTCAAGCCAATCGGCATACCTTTTTCATCAATAAGTCCAGCCGCCATAGCTGCTTTGCGCACAAGTTCTTTCTTTTTCTTGCGTGATAGTTTTTCTTTTTGCGCATTAACTTCTTTGCGTGATGGAACATAGTAGTTATCTTCATCTTCTCGAGCCTGTTCTAACGCTCTAGAAGTATAATCTCTTGCAACATCCGGACCATTTTCATCACGAACAACCATTAAATCTGCCACTTTTGTAAAGTCTTTGTTCACCAAAGTATATGTATATTGGCTTGCTCCGCCGGCATATCCGGTTAAAGTTTCGCCTTGAACAGCAATCCAACGCTGTTCTTCCAATGGTTTTTGTTCTAATTTTTTAGTACCGCCTGCCCATACTTTAATTTCATCGGCATTGTGGCAAATAGATGGTTCGCCGCCAGCTTCGCGCACAACTTTTGCAGTGTTTGCCAATTGATGAACATCGCCGTGAATAGGAATAAACACCAATTTACTGCTGTTTTTACGATTATTGACAATCAGCTCAATAAATTTTTTCGTTTCCGAACGCACTGCGTGACCGGTACGCTGCATCAAAGCAGTTTCAAATTTACCGGTATTGTTGCCGGAACGATTTTCAACAATGGTTGCACCCAAAGCCGCCAAGCGATTATACATAGCGCGCACTTGTTTGCCGTTAATAGCTTCAATACAGCGCTGACGAGCCAAAATCAAAGTCATTTTATCAACCGTAAAGTCTGGATGTCCAGCTTCGCCTTTGCTATTGCCCTTTACTTTACCGTCTTTATCCAACGTAACTTTTTGCTGTTCAGACATTTTATACAAACCGGATTTCATGCCTTTTTTAGATTCTGCAAAAGCACCGCTTGGAATAATATAGCGCTCTCCGCGGTCATATTTGGCTAAATAAGCTTTGGCGTTAGCGTTTTTCAAATCTTCGCTTTTGTATACAACATCGTCATAATCATGAATACCGCTGCGCTGCATAGCCATAAAGGCCAGCTTAGCCCAATAACCGTCAATAAACACCGTGCGGTTAGCCTGCTTAGCAGCTTCCAAGTCAATCGCCAAATTTTGAATACTGCGGGAAATAACAGCGGAAATCACCTGTTTTTCCGGATGTTTATTTACCTGTTCCAGTGTATTAGCAACCGCGTGGTCAAAATCAACCAAATACTCATCGGTGCCATCGCTTGATGTGGAGTCCAGCAAAACGTGCGTAACCGGTTTATCTTTTAAAAATTCTACAAACTTTTCTTCTTCAAAACCAGGGCCGACTTTAGATTCGCCCATACGATAGTCACCTGGGTCAACAATACCGGCGCTGGTACGGCCGCGAATGGTGGTTAAAACATGGAATCCCATAGCGCCGACGGTAGAGTGAGAAACATTAAATGGGCTGACATGAACATTATCGGCCACATCTATTGTCTGACCTTCGCTGACAACTTTTACTTCCGGCTGATTTTCTGCTGGAACATGACCTTCTTTGAACGCGGTTTTCAAAAGCTCTTTGGTATAAGAACTTGTATAGATTTCCGGAAACTTATAACCGGCACGGGCTAAATGCACCAACCCGCCAATATGGTCTTCATGGCAGTGAGAAATAAACATGGCATCAACTGTTTTTTCTGCCGGCTGATCTTTATATCCCAAATATGGACGAACATCAGGAATAACGGAATCCAAGCCTGTCCATTCCGGTGGAAACAGAGCGCCGCAGTCGATCATCACTCTTTTTACACCTTCTCCTTCTTCGGTATGCTCAATCAACAAGCTGTTGCCGCCGATTCTGGCTTCATTATTACCGCCTAAAAAATCAATTTTTGTACCTTCTTCTGTTTTAGCCATGGCCATCACTCCATATAATTTAAAAGTTATACTTTAATGATACACACTTTTTGACAAAATGCAAATAAAAAATGTGACAAAAAAGAAAAACTTTTAGCGCCTTGAAAAAATTAGTATTCTTACTATCTTTATTGCAGGAGAAAACAAATGTTTAATACTAACTTATCCCGATTTTTGTACGCCTTTTTAGCGGTTGGAGTCACTGCCGTATTATGCGGATATTTAAATGATTTTGGTCTAAATACATTTTATACTAAAATAGACTTGCCGATATTGACACCGCCAAACCATGTTTTTCCGCTGGTGTGGGGTATTTTATACACTTTACTCATAATTTCAACAACTCTTGTGCTCGGTAGTTCTGACACCGCAAAAATAAAGTCAGCTTTGCAGATTTTTTGGCTGAATATGTTATTGCAAATAATTTGGACTTATATTTTCTTTTACAGCGGAATGTTTTTGGCCGGATTTTTTGTTATAGCACTATTGGATTTTGTCACGGTACTGCTGCTAGATGCCTATTATCATCTGCGCAAAATCGCCGGATATTTGCTGCTGCCATATTTATTTTGGCTGCTTTTTGCCACTTATTTGAACTGGGGAATAACTGATTTAAACGGCAACGTCTACATTTTTTGATATATTTTTGAAAAAACACTAAAGATTCTGCTAGACAATACCACAAGTTTGCGCTAGTTTAGCCCCGATAAAATGAATTTAAACTAAACTTTTTTTAGGGACGTACAATGACTAGTGTAAATCAAATTCGCAAAACCTTTTTGGACTATTTTGCCAAGAACGGTCATAAAGTTGTTCCGTCATCATCACTTGTTCCTGATAATGACCCGACATTAATGTTTACAAACTCCGGTATGGTGCAATTTAAAAATGTGCTTGCCGGCAACGAAACCCGTGACTACACCCGAGCGACCACTGCGCAAAAAAGCGTGCGCGCCGGCGGTAAACATAATGACCTTGACAGCGTAGGCTATGATGTACGCCACCACACATTTTTTGAAATGCTCGGCAACTTTTCTTTTGGTGATTATTTCAAAGACGGCGCCATTCCCTTTGCTTGGGAATTGCTGACCAAAGATTTCGGCTTACCGAAAGATAAGCTTGCCGTTACCATCTACTACAATGATGAAGAAGCCTATAATTTGTGGAAAAAAGTTTCTGGTTTACCTGATGACAGAATTATTCGCATCAGCACCAAAGACAACTTTTGGCAGATGGGTGATACCGGTCCTTGCGGTCCTTGCTCCGAAATTTTTTACGACCATGGTCCGGAAGTTTGGGGCGGTTTACCGGGAACACCGGAAGAAGACGGCGACCGCTTTATTGAAATTTGGAATTTGGTTTTTGACCAATTTGAAGATTTGGCCGATGGTTCGCGTATAAACTTAAAACGCCCAGGAATTGATACCGGTATGGGTTTGGAACGTATTGCCGCTATTTTGCAAGGCGTTCACTCTAACTTTGATACCGATATGTTCCAACACATTATCAAAGCTATTGCCGATATGGCTAACACTGACCCGAACGGTCCGTTAAAAGCTTCGCATAATGTGATTGCCGACCACTTGCGTTCTATTTGCTTTTTGATTGCCGACGGCGTTTTGCCATCTAACGAAGGACGCGGCTATGTTCTGCGCCGCATTATGCGCCGCGCTATGCGTCACGCCTATATGCTGGGCGTTAAAGACCCGATGATTTACAAGTTACTGCCGACTTTGCAAAAAGAAATGGGCGAAGCTTATCCGGAACTTTATGCCCGCGAAAATCTTATCAGTGAAACCATTAAGATTGAAGAAGAGCGTTTTGGACGCACTTTGGATAAGGGTTTAAAACTTTTAGATGAAGAAATTTCACATCTTGGCCGCGGTGACAAATTGAGCGGTGAAACTGCCTTCAAATTGTATGACACCTACGGTTTTCCGTTGGATTTAACCCAAGATGCTTTGAAAAATAAAAACATTGAAGTAGATACAGCTGGTTTTGACGCTTGCATGGCCCGTCAAAAAGAAGAAGCCCGTAAAAACTGGGCCGGTTCAGGCGATACAGCTGTAGAAAAAGTTTGGTATTCCGTCGAAGACAAGGTAAATCCGACCGAATTTTTGGGTTATAATGTAACAAAATCTGATGGCGAAATCGTTGCCTTAATTCAAGATAATAAAGAAGTTAACGAAGTTACTTCAGGTAAATTTGAACTTGTGGCCAATCAAACACCGTTTTACGGCGAATGCGGCGGTCAAGTCGGCGACACCGGTTTGATTGTTTCTAAAAACTTCACCGCCAGAGTTATTGATACAAAACGCAAATTAGATAAGATTTTTGTTCATGTCTGCGAATTGGAAAAAGGCTCGGTTAAAATTGGCGATTGCGCTAACTTTGAAGTTGATGAAGAAAACCGCAAGCGTATTTGCGCCAACCACTCGGTAACCCACCTTGCACACAAAGCTCTTAAAATGATTTTGGGCGACCACGTTGCGCAAAAAGGTTCTATGGTGGAAGCCGATAGAATGCGTTTTGACGTTTCTCATCCAAAGCAAATTACTGCCGAACAACTGCGTCAGGTAGAAGATATTGTCAACGAACAAATCCGTAATGATTTGCCGGTTACAACCGTTATCATGAACAAAGAAGAGGCTGTAAAACTCGGCGCTATGGCTTTGTTTGATGAAAAATACGGCGATGACGTACGTGTTGTAACAATGGGCGATGAAAATGCTCCGTTCTCTCGCGAACTTTGCGGCGGTACCCATGTATGCTCTACCGGAAACATTGGTTATTTTCACATTATTGGTGAATCAGCCGTGGCTGCCGGCGTGCGCCGTTTGGAATGCTTAACCGGCGTTGGCGCGGATTCTTATGTGCGTGAAACCGAAAACAAATTGCATCATGTTGCCACAACCCTAAAAACAAATCTGAATGATTTGGAAGCTCGTATCAACAGCTTGCTGGAAGAACGCAAAAAACAAGAGCAAGAAATTTTTAATCTCAAAAAAGCTCTGGCTAGCGGTAAATCCTCATCTGATGAAACCGAAACTGTTAACGGCATAAAATTTGTCGGTAAATTGGTATCAGGTGCTCACCCGAAAGAATTGAAAGCTTTTGTTGATGACATTATGCAAAATCTTGGTTCTGGCATTGTTGTTCTTTGCTCGGATAAAGATGATAAAGCATCTGTTGTTGTTGGCGTTAGCAAAGATTTGACAGCCAAATATAACGCCGTAGACTTAGTTCGCGCTGCATCTGCTGTGGTTGGCGGACAAGGCGGCGGCGGACGTCCGGATATGGCGCAAGCAGGCGGCTCCGACGCGTCTAAAATCAATGACGCCATTGCTAAAATCAAAGCAATGATTGCTTAGCAGCGAAAAAGGGCGAATTTTTATGGCTAAACCGCAGTTATTCCGCTCATTTTCTCTAAACATTGAAGTGTACAGCATTTTATATATGCTGTACACTTTACTTGCTTTTAATTATGTTTTTTTTGAAAAAATACATGAACTCAGCCAAAGCACACTTTTTACAATCGGTACATTTTTTGTGCTTTGGATACTATTAACCGTTTGCAGCTTGTTACTTTTTTGGAAATGGACGATTAAACCTCTTTCCATTTTGTTTTTGCTTATTAACAGTGGTGTTTTTTATTTTGTAAAAAATTATCACATTGCCGTTGATGAAGAAATGCTGCGCAACGTTTTGCAAACCAATCCGCACGAAACGGCTGAATTACTTAACTTTACGCTATTGGCATATATTTTGGTTTTAGGAGGAATTCCGGCATTTATTATCAGCCGGCTCAATTTTACCGAAACCAGTATACTTAAACAGCGCGGCACTCTATTTGCCCTTTGTTTAGCGTTGTTTGCCGCAATTATTGTACCAAACAGCAAAGACGTGGCCCAGTTTGTCCGCAACAATAAACCGGTAAAATATTTATTAGTTCCGGTAAACTACATCGGTGCAATTATTTCAACTGTAAAACACAATATGCGAGCCAACCATGAATTTACACCTATCGGTCTGGATTCGCATTTCACAAAATATTGGAAAAACGACAAACCGTTATTAATTGTTTTTGTGGTTGGCGAAACTGCGCGCGCCGCAAATTTTTCTTTAGACGGTTATAAACGCGAAACCAATGCTCCGCTAATTCCTTATTTAAACAATATAATCAACTTTACCAACACCACATCTTGCGGTACTTCCACCGCCGTTTCTGTTCCATGTATGTTTGCTAAAGACAACCGCACGGAATTTAACAACGGCAGTTTGGATTATACTGAAAATGTGCTGGATATTTTCAAAAAAAATGACTGGCGTGTGGTTTGGCTTGAAAATAACAGCGATTGTAAAGGCGTTTGCACACGTGTTGAAACCTATAGTCCATGCGCAACCAATGCCGGAACATGTTTTGACAGTATTTTAACCCAAGAAATGCAAAAACAGCTGGCTAAACCGGCACAAAACACCGTTATGGTTATGCACCAAGCCGGCAGCCACGGTCCAACATATTATAAACGCTATCCAAAGGAATTTCAACGATTCGCGCCTGTATGCAATACCGAAAAACTGAACCAATGCACAGGTGAAGAAATTATAAACACTTATGACAATACCATTCTTTATACTTCTCAAAATTTAGCAGATATTATAAGCTTGCTGAAAAATGATTATCTACAGTATAACAGTTTGTTGATTTATGTTTCCGACCACGGTGAATCGCTGGGTGAGTACAATATATATTTGCATTCCGCACCTTATAGCATTGCGCCAAAAGAACAAAAACAGATTCCATTTTTTCTTTGGGCGGACGATTCTGTGTTCAATGCGCTGCAAATAGACAAACAATGTTTGGAAGAAACTAAAAATACACCGGTTTCCCACGATAACCTCTTTCATACCTTATTAGGTATCGGTGGAATTTCGGCTTCAGAATACCGACAACAGCTTGATTTAATGTATAAATGTAAAAAATAGTCAAATTTCGACAAATTATACTTGCTTTTGCCAAAATTAAGTGCTATATAATGGGGTATTGAATTTATTATTAACCATTAAATTATTTTGCGTATGTGTAAGATTATTGCTTCTATGAATTTGAACGCTTATTTTGTTAACCGCAAGGCTAACAGTGCTATCAAAAAGTTCGACAAGGCTAATCCAGAACTTCTCAACATCGACATGCTGACAAAGCTCGTACCTCGTCTGGTGCAACTCGTTTTACGTGTTGATGCTTTCAAGAAACCTGCTGGTGCTCCGTTCTATGCTTACATCAAGGATGGCAATCCACTCTGTGTTGTTGTTGACGTTCAGACAGGTAAGGCACAGGTCATTGACTCCTCGGTCATCGCTTCGGAAACCAATGTTGGTTCTGAGTTCCAGCTTGACGGCACGACCTACAAATTGGTAAATGAAAAGGCCCGCTGGAAACACTACAACTCGACTAAGGTCAACAGCAAGAAGTACACCAAGCCGCGCAAGCGCCTCACTCCGCTCAGTCCGGAAGTTGCCGGCGCCGATGGTTGGACAGATAAGTAGTTCAAATCTTAGACATATTAAAGGCACTCGTTTTCACGAGTGCTTTTTTTTGTTTTTTCCCAATAAATCTTATTTATTTGTAAATCTTTTTGTTTTATGATGCAGACATAGTTTAAAGTTTTTATAAGAGGCTCATCATGAATAAAATTGCCATTGTTGGTGTAAATAACAGTTTAGGTCGTGAATTATTAAATATTTTAGAAGAAAACGGCACTCCTGCTGATAGTATTTTTGCCGTAGACACAAACAGCCCTCTTGGAACTCAAGTTTCATACGGCGAAGATGTGGATATGGACGTTTGGAATTTAGACGATTTTGATTTTTCTTCAGTTAAAGTTGCCGTATTTGCTACCTCTGAAGAAATTGCAAAACGCTATATCCCACATGCTTCGGCAAAAAAAGTCATGGTTATTGATTGTTCATCGGCACACACAACAGATTCTGATGTTCCTTTGGTTATTGCCGGTTTAAATGACGAAAAAATTGCCGATGCTAAAAAAGGTATTATCGCCGTTCCATCACCGCAAGTAACACAAATTATGCTGCCTTTACAAAAAGTTGCCGAAACACACAAAATCAAACGTTTGGTAATCAACACCTATATGGCTGCCTCAATTTATGGCCGCGAAGCTATGGACGAGCTTTTTGCCCAAACCCGCAAAATTTTTATGAACGAGCCATTAGTTGATGATGAAAAAATATTTCATAAACAAATAGCCTTTAACGTTTTGCCGCAGGTTGGCGAATTTATCGGCGATGAAACAAAATACGAATGGTCAGCTAATGTGGAAATTAAAAAGATTTTGGGCGGCAATATCAAAGTACACGCCAACTGTGCTGTTATTCCAGCTTTTATTGGTATTGGCGAATTTGTTAACGTTGAATGCGAAGATGATGTAGATATAGACCAGATTCGCAACCAAATGCGCGACACCAAAGGCGTGGTTGTATTTGATAAACATGTTGACTGCGGCTATGTTTCAATCAATGATGTTCAAGGTGAAAACGACATTTATGTCAGTCGTCTGCGCCAAGATGTTTCTGTTGAAAATGGTTTCAGTTTTTGGTGTGTTGCCGATGATTTACGCGCCGGAACGGCCCAAAACGCTTATAATATTTTGAAATCTTTGCTAAAAAAATAGGAATAAATCCATGGTTAAATATTTTAAAACTTTATTTATTGTCCTTTTTGCCGCGGTGCTGTTTGCCGGCAATCTGCAAGCAGCAGACGATATAACTTCTAAAAATTCCATAGATTTTAACAAAATCAATAAAAAACTGGAACAAATCGATGATAATTTAAAGAAAGAAAATTTAACCGAAGATAATATAAACACCTATGTCAGCTATTTAAGCGATCAAGAGGCTCAAATAAGCGCTACCCGCAAAGATTTGGATAAGGATATAAAATATATTCAAAAGCAGCTTGACGCCCTTGGAGAACCTAAAGAAGGCGCCACAGAAGATAAGGTGATAACCAAACAGCGCAATGATTTGACCAAACAGCTAACTGCCGAAGACCGCGTGCTGAAAGAAGCGGATTTGCTGATTGTAAAAATAGAAGACTTAACCACACAAGTTTTAAACGCCCGCAGCAAAAGAGTTTATGGTGATTTAATCACCAAGCAATCCGCCTTGATTAACCCTATGGTTTTCTTTAATAGCCTCAAACTATATGCCATTTTCTTTTGGGATATTGCAAAATCGCCGATTGACTGGTACAAAAGCATTCCAGCGGCAGACCGCAGTTACACAATTTTAAGCATTGTTTCCATGGCGCTGATTTTGGTAGCAGCCCTTGCCGTTGCTATTATTTTACGTAAATACATCTTGACCCATTGGGGTTATAAAGAAGACATTGAACTCCCGCATTTCAGCCGCAAAATTGTTGCCGCCATTGCCGTTGCCATAGCTCGAGGCCTTATTCCAGACGCCTTTGTCGGCGCTTGCATGATTTGGATGGTCAGCACCAAAATCTTTGGCGACAGTTTGCTTGGACATGTTTTGATGATTACGGGTTTTTCATCATTCTTAGCCATTATAGAAGCCACTATTTCTCGCGTGACTTTTGCGCCAAATTACCCGCAATGGCGTTTGTTTAATATTCCAAATGATAAAGCTTTGCGTTTTACCCGCGTGATTTTTATGTTCATTATCTGTAATGCTATTGCTCTAATTCAAGTGGTGGTAGCTCAAAAAGCAAACTACTCTATTGATACTGTTCACTTTTTGACCATGATTTCTTGTGCGGTTAAAGCATTCTTCTTGATTTGGATTATTAAAATCGCCGTTGACACCTATCGAGAAATGAATGGTATCACCACCGAAAATATTGAAGAAAATGAAGAAGAAAATGACTCTTTAGACAGTGGATTCAAAATTATGGTTGCCAGCAATCTGCTCTTAGCCACTGCATTCGGTTTATCTTTAATTGGTTATCCGGAATTATCATCTTTCATTTTACGCAACCTAATTTTATCTATGGTTATTTTTGGTATTTTTGAACTATTCCGCCACGCGTTTATAGATATTATAAAACGTCTTGTTCTTGCCAGCCCTTGGATGAAATCTATAAAAGTAACCAAACGCAATGTTAGTAAAATAGAATTTTGGATAACCTCATTTATTAATCCTATTTTGGTTTTAACCTTTATTTTCACATTGCTGAACCTTTGGGGTTTACCAGGCGACTTTATGCTGCAAATGGGTAAAAAGCTGCTGTTTGGTTTCAAAATCGGCGGCGTACAGATTTCATTAATTGCCATCGCTTTTGGTATTTTAGTGTTCTTTGTATCTTTAACCATAGTTAAGCTGATTAAAAAGCACTTAGCTGCCAATATCTTTAGCAATATGGATATAGACGACGGTATAAAACACTCGCTTATTTCCGGTATCAGCTTTGTCGGTTTCATTATATCGTGCTTACTGGCCATTATCGCCGTTGGTGTTGACTTAACCAACCTCGCCTTCATCGCCGGTGCTTTATCTGTTGGTATCGGTTTTGGTTTGCAAGATGTGATTAAAAACCTTGTATCCGGTATCATCATTTTGTTTGAACGTCCGTTTAAAGTAGGCGATTGGGTAATAATGAACGATACCGAAGGCAAAATTAAGCAAATCAACATTCGCTCTACCGAAATGGAAAGCTTCAACCGCACCAGTGTGATTGTGCCAAACGCCACCCTACTTTCTAGCTCTATTGTTAACCTTACCCACGGCGACAATATCTCGCGTCAAAGCATTTCCGTTGGAGTGGCTTATGGTTCTGATGTGGAAAAAGTGCGTAAAATTTTGCTTGAATGTGCGCTTGCTCATAAATATGTGATGAAAAATCCGGCGCCTTATGTGCTGTTCAAAGACTTTGCCGACAGCAGTTTGAACTTTGAATTGCGCTGTTACACCAATGATATTTGGAAAGGCTGGATTGTGCCAAGTGATTTGCGTTTTGCCATTAACAAACGCTTTATTGAAGAAGGTATAGAAATACCATTTCCACAGATTGTGGTTCACTCTGGTGAAAAAGTGGCACAAGAAAATCAGTTCTACGCCCTCAAAAAAGGTGAAACAGAATAAAGTTAATACTTGCAAAATAAGCAAAACTGCTTTATGTATTATTGTGTTTGCCGGTTTAGCTCAGGTGGTAGAGCAACGCATTCGTAATGCGTGGGTCGTGTGTTCGAGTCACATAACCGGCACCATTCTTTTCAAAGGGTTAGGGCAAAATCTAACTTTTTTTAAGCAACAAAACTAGAATGTAATAGTTACATTGCAGCGACGCTTGGCATCGCAAGAAGAACATATGTTTTTAACATCGTTAAGTGACATATCTCTTATGCACTTTAATTTACCCGAACAATATCCATCACCATAATACATATCATGACCTGCACCATTCAAATACACATATCCCAATGACAAAGTAGAGTGCAAAGGAATAATAATTTTATTAAATATGTTCTGACATGTTATAATAGAAAATCTTTCTGACACATCATTTTTCAATCCGCCTAAATTAAAATCAGCGACTATAACCGGAAGACCATTAAGCGAGCTGGCAAACTTTGCTCTAATAAATAATAAATTTCCACGGTTATCATCTAAATAACTTCCTCTAAGTTTCCACGTTGATGGTACTAGGTTTAAAGACATAATAGTTGAAGCTATATAGGTATCATACCCTTTTACAATATTTATATTCTATCAATCCTGCTATCAATAAATTATATTCTTCTATAAGCTTATTTGCCTTAAACTGTTCCATTGCCTTTGAATAACCAGCAATTCCCCCCACACTTAGTACTGCAATAAT
>ERZ1034626.1793-NODE-1793-length-13611-cov-22.362570_pt1 | contig 13611 bp, 7 predicted proteins | sample MGYA00520652_ERZ1034626 | MGnify/ENA primary metagenome ERZ1034626 (study PRJEB33766, sample SAMN09781765) | gut metagenome | biome: gut microbiome | host: Homo sapiens | place: Madagascar | study: EMG produced TPA metagenomics assembly of the PRJNA485056 data... | reverse complement strand
GTTCGCGTAAGCTCATTGCGCTCACACTCTGAGTCGGTATGGATTGAGACCGAAAGCCCAATCAGCGTTGAGGAGGCTCAGAAGGCTATCGCTGCAGCTCCCGGATGTACGCTGAAGGACGATCCTGCCAACCTCGTTTATCCTATGCCTCTTGAAACAGCCGGCAAGGACGACGTATACGTTGGACGCATACGCAAGGACCTCGCCGACGACTGCGGACTCACATTCTGGCTCTCAGGCGACCAGATTCGCAAGGGTGCTGCACTCAATGCAGTACAGATTGCCGAGTATCTGCACAGCGTAGGACAGATCTAAATGAGGGTGGCTGGAGTCGCTCTGAAGTACGATATTTGCATTTCTAACCGCCCAAAACTGCGAGTTGAACGCACAAAGAGGTCTTTAGCCCGAAATTCGTGAGTTTTGCGCGTGCAGCATTATGTCGCTATGACACAACGCGTTACGTGCCCTATGGGTGCGAATGTGCAATTTCAATAAACATAAAAGGAGTCCTTTTCGCAGCAAAAGGGCTCCTTTTTCGTTATAATTAAGCCTCCGTTGCATAGCAAAAGTTGTCCTTTTGCCATGCAAAACGAACCCTTTTGCCACTCAAAACGACCCCTTCAGCCATGCAAAGGGGGCTTTATCGGTTGAAAACGGGGCTGCTGCCACTCTCAAAACCGATAAATACGACTCTCGTAAACTCTATAATCGATTTTTTGTTTGTAACGATTTTTTACTGCATGTACGAAATTTGCATCCTGCATAACGGCACTCGAAGCCAGCTGTATGCGCTTTTTAAAAATAGCAAAAAAAAGTTGACGGCATATCTGCATTCGCCAAATTATATGTATCTTTATGCTGACAAAACAAACAGGTTCGTTGAATAAATTTTAAACTTATATATAATATGTATACTTTTGCGTTGCTAAAAACAACCAAGATGAACTATCGCAAGGAACATATCATATACACTCTGATGTGGATAGCATTGTACCTTTCGCCGCTTATGAGTATTTACATGCGCATGTCGGGCAATCCTCACATCGATTTTTCGTGGGATGAGATAATAAACGCATGGAAATTCAATACCGTGTGGATTGTAATGTTTGCCATACACAACTTCCTGCTTGCGCCTTTGCTTATCATCAAGCGCCGCACATGGCTCTACACGGTATTGGCAGTGGCGTTGCTTGTTGCCACAATGTTTACCCTCAGCGTCATTCGACCCTCAGACAGCAGGATGCTCCACGCTCCCCAACGTTATGAATGTTGCGAGCAAGACTGCATGGATGCCGAAATGAAGGCATCAAAGCAGCAACCACCCCCAATGAGAGGAGGCGGTCCGCTTGTGATGTTCGGACCGGGCGAGGTGGTGCTTTTCTTCGGCGGACTGCTGCTTATGGGCATGAACCTCGGCGTGAAGCTCTACTTCAGGTCGCAGGAAGATGCTGATATACTATCGCAGATAGAGAAGCATGCCCTCGAACGGCAGTTGCAATACCTTAAGTATCAGGTCAATCCGCACTTCCTGATGAATACGCTCAACAACATACACGCTCTTGTCGACATCGACCCCGAACGTGCCAAGGCATCGATTGTCGAGCTCTCGAAGCTGATGCGATACGTATTGTATGAGGGAAACAACAGGCTCACCCCACTCTCGCGCGAAGTTCAGTTCCTGAACAACTATGTCAGGCTTATGTCGATGCGCTATTCGGACAATGTACGCATTTCGCTCGACGTGCCTGAAGTATTACCCGACAGCTTGCTGCCGCCTCTGCTGCTCGTCATCTTTGTAGAGAACGCTTTCAAGCATGGCATAAGCTATCGCACCAAGTCGTTCGTTGAGATAAGCTTGCAGCCTCATGGCGACCGCCTGTTGTTCAGCTGTCGCAACAGTCGTCAGCAAAAGCCACAGGACGAAAACATGAAGGGTGGCGTCGGACTGAGCAACGTGCGCCGCCGACTCGACCTGCTCTTCCCCGGCAATTACACATTAGACATAAAGGAACAAGAAGATACGTACACCGTACATCTGGACATACCGCTTACCAATTGACAAGCTTATAGCCAAACATTCAAATTAGTGACAATGATAAAGACTCTCGTTATCGACGACGAGCCGCTCGCATTGCAGCAGCTCGCAGCCTACGTCAGGAAGATACCTTTTCTCGACCTTGTAGCCGAATGTCAAAGCGCCATCGAGGCACGCGACATAATAAACAATGAAAGAATTGACGCCATCTTTGTCGATATCAATATGCCCGACATGAATGGCATGGACTTTGTGCGCTCGCTGGCAGCGCCGCCGCTTGTGGTTTTCACCACGGCTTATTCGGAATATGCGGTGGACGGATTCAAGGTGGATGCCGTCGACTATCTGCTCAAGCCCTTCGGACTCGACGACTTCAAGCGTGCCGCCATGCGTGTGAAGCACCGCTTCGAACTCGAAAATCCTACAGCTGCCGAGCCTACCGACAATAACGTTGCCGTCAATGCAGCCCCGTCAGTATCTGACGCAAGCCCTGCCGCTTCCGATGCAATCCCAACTGACGACGACTCGATATTCCTCAAGACCGAGCATCGTGTAGTTCGGGTCAATATTGCCGACATACGCTACATCGAGGGAATGTCCGAATATCTGAAGGTTCACATCAACGGACAGCGCCCCATAATCATGCTGTTCAGTATGAAGAAAATGGAAGAGCGGTTGCCCAGCCACTTCCTGCGCATACACCGGTCATATATTGTCAATATGAGGCATGTACAGGAAGTGACCAAGAACCGCATCGTGATGGATTCCGACACCTATCTGCCCATAGGCGATATGTATAAGGAGCCGCTTTCGGCTTATCTCGCCGACAAATACTTCGGACGCTAACGTCTCAGTACGGCACCCTCCTGGCGCTTGCCGTCCATCATTATCTTCAGCGGGCGGGCAAAACGCACTACGCGCACATGTTCGGTCTCCATCACCGAAGGCATTGCGTCGAGCTCGCTCTTGCAGAAGAATCCTTCACCACGGTTCTCGTCGATGGTGAAGTAGCCCACGCCAAACGACGTGAGGTTCTGAAAGAAGTGCGTTCCTTGGCTCGGGTCGACACGATAGTTCTTCAGAGCCACTTCCACTATTACGCGTGCTGCCGATATGTGGGGCCATTTCACGGGTATTCCGAGCCATGAGTCGCTCGAACCCCAGCGTCCCGGTCCTACAAGTACGTAGTTTGCGCCGTTGTCAAGATACGTTTTGTTTATCTTTTCTATCTCGCGCGCTATCGTAGGATTGTCCGATGCCGTGAAGCGGTCGTCGGTTTTCACATACACTATATCCGTAACGTCTTCCGTAACGCCGTGTCCCAGCGAGTTGTGCGAGCGCAGAATGCAGTCGGCATCGGGCACGGCCGCCACGTCTTCGTCAAGCATTTGCTTGGAGTCGACAATCGGTCGTATCTGTAGCAGATACAGCGCTCCCGTGCGGTCTTGGTTGATGTTGCATGCAAACTCTATTTCTACGGGTCGTCGCATCGACTCCGCTCCATACTTCATCGACAACTGAAGCAGCTGTGGCAGAGGAAAAACGCCGTGCTGCAACACCGAGGCGAAGGTTATAACCTTGCGCCCACCGTCGTATATTCCGTCGCGTATCACCTGGTCGTAGGGGTCGTAGGTCGAGGCGATGTAGTTGAGCGAGTTGTCGCGTTCGGCCTCCTTCACCTTCAGGTTGAGTATGTTGAATCCGTCGTCCACCTTGAAGTCGTTGCCCACGTGGCGTGTGTCCAGGGCGTAGAATCGTGTCTGCGTCTCGCGTAGGGCCGTGTCCAGCTCGCTGGTCTGCAATATCTGGTTGGGATGATATGGCGAAACGCGCAGCGTCTGACCTCCGTCCACAATGTATTTGCCCAATCCCAAGGCAAGCGATGCTATGCCGTCTTCAGCCCGTTCGTCGCCGATAGGGTAGTAGTTGAGCGAGCGCAGCACACCCGATATGTTGGGATAGTAGCGTCCGTCATACTGTTTTCCCACCACTTCTTGCAGAATTACAGCCATCTTCTCCTGGTCTATCACGTTGCTTGTAGCCGTCATGTACGCCTTCGAGTCCTTATAGTATACCGATGCGTACACACCCTTGATGGCACATGCCAGCATTTCGAGCATGGCATACTTGTCCTCAAGATACGGAATCATATATGTGGAGTATATTCCGGCAAAGGGCTGGTAGTGGGCGTCCTCCAACAGCGAGCTCGAACGTATGGCTATAGGACACTTCACTGCCTCGAAGAAGGTGAAGAAGTCGGCTATCAGCGAGTCGGGCAACTGTGCATGAAGGAAGTGACGCAGTATCTCGTCGTCCGAAGCGTCGCTCAATGCTATCTGATACAGGTTGTTCTGCTCCATGAATTGGTCGAACACGTCGGTGCAGAGCACCACGGTCTTGGGTATCTGCACGCTCGCTCCGGCAAACGTATTGAAGTCGGGATGAGTCTTGATGATGTTGTCGAGGAATGCCAGACCACGACCTTTGCCTCCCAACGAACCTTCGCCTATGCGTGCAAAGTGCGAGTAAGCGTCAAATTTCATGCGGTCGAACACAGCCACTACGCCCAAATTCTTCATGTGACGGTATTGCACGATGGCGTCGAAGATGATTTCGCGGTGAGCAGTAATGTCCTTCAGGCGGTCCCACGTTATCTTCTTCAGATACTCCGATACGGGGAAAATGGCTCTTGCCGAAAGCCAACGGCTCATGTGATTGCGCGAGATATGATAGAGCATCGAGTCGTCTGGAATCTTGAAGATGTTGTCTTGCAGTTCCTTCAGCGAGTGTATGCGCATTATCTCAGCCTTTGTCTTGGGGTCGCGGAATATGAAGTCGCCGAATCCCATGTGCTCTTCCATAATTGCACGCAGGTCGATTGACATCTTCTTCGAGTTCTTGTCGACAAAACGGAAGCCCTCTGCCTCTGCCTTTTCGCGATTGGCACTCTCCGTACTTTCTACTATCAGCGGCAGATAAGGGTTGTCTTTGTGAATGTTTCGCAGCAGTTTCAATCCTGCCTCGCTGTCCTTCACGCCGCCAATAGGAAAGCGCACGTCGCTTATAACGCCAAGTACATTGTCAGAGTACTTGCTGTATAGCGCCATCGCTTCCTCATAGTTGCGCGCTAGCACAACCTTAGGACGTCCGCGCATACGCAGCGTTGCAGCATGTCGGTTGAGTGCCTCGGTAGAGAATCGTTTGCTTTGTGCGAGTATATAATTATATAGGTTGGGGAGTATTGAGCTGTAGAAGCGTATGCTGTCTTCTACAAGCAGCAGCATCTGGACATTGCCTTCCTGGATATCGTGGTCAAGATTCATCTTGTCCTCGATAAGTTTTATAATAGACAGGATGAGGTTTGTATTGCCGAGCCAGCAGAAAACGTAGTCGAATATCGACAGGTCTTCGTTCTCCATGCGCTTCGTTATGCCGTGCGAGAAAGGCGTAAGCACCACGCAGTGAATCTTCGGGAATCCCGCCTTTATGTCACGCGCCACCGAGAATGCGTCGTTATCGGCATTGCCAGGCATACATATTACGAGGTCGATGTTCATGGTGCGCAGCACCTGATAGGCTTCCTCCGATGTGCTCACCTGCGTGAACGTAGGCGGATAGCGCAGTCCCAACTCAACGTATTCGTTGTATATCTTCTCCTCAACACGTCCGTCGTCTTCAAGCATGAATGCGTCGTAGGGGTTGGCAACGATCAGTACGTTGTATATGCGTCGCATCATAAGATTCACGAACGTCACATCTTTCAGGATAAACTTGCTGTATTCTTGCGGTATCATAGATTTAGTTTCCTCCTATATCTTTTTTAGGTGTTTAACAATACAAATTTACACATTTAATTATAAAATCAGTAATTTTGCACCTACAAACATTTAATTAGCTTTACACTTATAGGTTTATGACACGTATATTGATTGTTGAGGACGACATTGCTTTCGGAACAATGATGCAGACATGGCTTAAGAAGAAGGGATTCGATGTGGATAAGGCCACATCGGTAGGCGCTGCCGTGCGCCTCATCGGGGACAAGCCTGCCTACAATCTTGTGCTCAGCGACCTCCGTTTGCCCGACCGCGACGGCTTGGAACTGCTCGCATGGATGCACAAGAACAATATGCTTATCCCGTTTATCGTCATGACCAATTATGCCGAAGTGCAAAACGCAGTATTGGCTATGAAGTCTGGCGCTGCCGATTATATCGCCAAACCCATTCAGCCCGACATCCTTCTGAGCAAGATTAAGGATGCGTTGCAGAATGCAGATAATGCAACGGCTGCAATAACGTCGCAACAAACAACATCAAATCACACCATCTCAACACTTCAACAAAACAACACCACCTCAACATCTCACCACAACAACATCACAAAATATATCGAAGGAAACAGCGAAGCGTCACGCCAGCTATACAGCTACGTCAGTCTTGTCGCGCCAACGCCTATGTCGGTGCTCATACTCGGAGCCTCGGGCACGGGCAAGGAATACGTAGCTCGTCGCATACACGAGCAGAGCCAGCGTGCCGGCAAACCCTTTGTGGCACTCGACTGTGGTGCCATTCCTCGTGATGTGGCTGCATCTGAATTCTTCGGACACAAGAAGGGCGCCTTCACTGGAGCCGATGCCGACAAGCGTGGAGCTTTTGAGGCTGCCAATGGTGGAACTTTGTTTCTCGATGAGGTGGGCAATCTGAGCTACGAAGTACAAGTACAGCTGTTGAGAGCACTACAGGAGCGTCGCATACGTCCGTTGGGTGGAACCGAGGAGCGCCCCATCGACATTCGTCTTGTGGCTGCAACCAACGAGAATCTGGAGCAGGCTGTAGCCGAAGGACGTTTCCGTGAGGACCTGTATCATCGTCTTAGCGAGTTCACTATATACATGCCTCAACTCTCAGAGCGTGGCACCGACCTCTATCTTTTTGCCGACCTGTTCGTACGTCTTGCCAATGAAGACCTCTCACGCCATGTTGAAGGCTTCGACGCACGAGCCGCCGAGATGCTCGCTTCGCACACTTGGCCAGGCAATTTGCGCGAACTCAACAACGTCGTCAAGCGTGCTGTGCTCATGGCTCGCGGCTCATACATTACGCAAGAGGAGCTGTCTGCCGCTATGGGCCCTGTGCGTCAGGAACCCATTACCGCCCTTCATGATGCCGATGCCGAACGCCAGCACATCCTCAATGTACTACAGCAGTGTGGCGGAAACAAGTCGAAAGCGGCAAGAATGTTGGGAATCGACCGCAAGACGTTGTACAACAAGTTGGGGTAATTCACACATTTATTGTGGAAAAATTCCACACTTCTTCCACACTTTCTACACATTTCCATAATAGTACGAAAACGTTGATTTTCTTCTTGTGTATTGATTGTCAATACATTATGCAATGGGCGTCTCTTTTTGGCACGCCCGTTGCATTTTATTAAGCGAACGGCACAACATACTACAAGTTCTACACAACGAAGAGTTGTTGAAGCCGTGATTCGATTTCGCATATTAATAATAACAATTTTAAAATTCAACAATTATGAAGAAGTTAGTTTTCGCAGCAATCGCAATGATGGTTATGGTATCGGCAAGCAACTCATTTGCTACCAAGTCAGCAACATCTATGAAGGGCTACAACACAGCTGTAGTAGACACAACCGACACTACCAAGACTGAGCCGGTAGAAGATACTACCAAGACTGAGCCTACAGAGGAAACTACAGAGCCTGCTAAGGAAGGCGCTCTCGACCTCTCTCTCTTCATTGCTAACGATTCAGTTGTTGTAGACTCTACTGCAACCGATTCTACAAAGACACCGGCTACACCCGCAACACCGGTTAAGCCAGAGACAGTTTAATAACCCTATAAAAGAAAGGAACATAAGAATAGGAAGCATATAAATATAATAAGGTAAAAAGCTATTGTCTTAAGGATTGCAAATCGCTGCCACACAAGCCGCATAAATGCTGCTGAGTGGTGGCGGTTTCGCGTTTATGCACTTGCCAAAACTTGCTAAACTTACTGTGCGTATTGCTGCTATGTCCGAATTATTCCGTAACTTCGCACTCAATAAACAACAACAACCATTACGTATGAACTACCGCACGTTACGTCTGAAGATAATCACAGGCTATGCCATTCTTGCCATAGTGCTCGTGTTTGCAGCGCAGATGGTGTACGACAGTACGCGTTCGCTGACTGATCTCAACACCGCATCGGAGCGACTTATGGAGCGACGCAACATTGTCGACAGCCTTGTTTACAGCATGCTTGATGCTGCCAATGCCGAGCGTTCGGTCATGATGGGCGACACGCGGCAATGGCAACGCTTCTCTACTTCGCTCTCTGAGTCGCAGCATAAGGCTATGCAGCTGAAGCAGCTTGTGTCCGATTCGGTCAAGGCGATGCGCATGGACACGCTTGCCATCCTCCTTGCTGCCAAGCGCGACAATGCCATGATGGTGCTGAACATACTTGCCGACGCTTCGGGCGATGCCGTATATGCGCGTAAGGTACACGACTTGCAGAGCGGACGCGACTCGGTAGTGATTCATCCCAACGAGATTACAAGCGCCAGCAACCGCGAGACGGTTTACAATATAGTCAGTACCCGACGCGGATTCTTCCGCCGATTGAGTGATGCCTTTCGTCGACAGCGTTCAGACACGATAGCCACTACGATGCAAAGCGGACGCACCGACTCCACAGCCATGGCGCAAGGCATCAACATAGCCGACTCGGTGGCTGAGGCTCTTGCCGACATTCATCATGAGATAAAGCGTGCCGACACTCGCCGGCAGGATGCTATCGACAACCGCACGCGTTCGCTCAAGCTTGTCAGCATACAGTTGGCGTGGCGTACAGGACAGATGCTTGAGGACATTCAGAGCGACGAGCACAACGCCATGCAGCGTGCCATCAATGCCGATATGCAGGCACGACGCTCTACGATGATGAAGATTGCCATGCTGGCATTGCTTGCCATTGGTGCAGCCATTGTGCTGATAGTCTACACGCTGCGCGATATTCGTCGCCAGCGGCGCGACCATGAGCGCATAGTAGAAGCCAAGAACGAGACCGAACGGCTCATGCAGCAGCGCCAGCGACTTCTGCTTACCATCACACACGACATCAAGGCACCCGTAGCTTCTATCTCCGGATTTATAGCTTTGCTCCGCGAGTGGGTCAGTCAGCCCAAGCCTGTGGCTTATCTTGACAGCATACGTTCGTCTGCCGAACATCTTCTGCAACTCGTGGGTGCTCTGCTCGACTATCATCAGCTTGAGAGCGGCAAGGCTACGACGCATGCCGTGAGCTTCAATCCTGCCCAGCTTGTAAGCGACTGCGCCACACAGGCACGTCCCGTTGCCAATAAAAAGAATCTTGAAGTGGTGTGCAGCCTACGTTCTGGAGCCGACCGTATGTGCCAGGCTGACGCTTTCCGCATACGTCAGATTATGAACAATCTTATAGGCAATGCCGTGAAGTACACCGACCGTGGCACTATTACCGTGTCGGCTGCGCTCAACGGCTCACAGCTCACTATGAGTGTGGCTGATACGGGTAGCGGAATGACCGAGAGCGAACAGCAGCGCATCTTCAACGCCTTCACCCGTCTGCCCGATGCACAGGGCAAGGAGGGCGTTGGACTGGGATTGTCCATAACCCGCGAGGCGGTCAGCATGCTTGGCGGAACGATTCGTGTGGTTTCGCAAAAGGGCAAAGGCTCGAAGTTTACCGTTACTCTTCCGGTGACCGTCGACACCGTTCAGTCTGCCCAACCTGCAACAATTGCCGGCAATACTGTCCCTAACGTGGCTGACAATCCAACCCCTAACATAATAAATCCTGCTTCTATCGCAGCCAGTCCAGCCCCTGATATGGCGTGCGTCAAGCCTTCGTCGCACCCGATAAAGGTCGTTATAGTTGATGACGACTGCTTGCAATTGCAGCTATTGGGCGAGATGATGGCTCGTATGGAGAATATCTGTCTCGACATTCACGTCACGTCGAGTGCCGATGAGGCTATAGAGATGATAGGCCGATTGCGTCCGCAACTGGTGTTTACCGATATAGAGATGCCGCAGATGAGCGGTCGTGAGATGCTTCGGCGTATTGACCGCAACGGAATAAAGACCGTTGCCATAACCGCCCACGACCAAAGCATATACACCGAACTGCGTGCCGAGGGCTTCGATGCTTGTCTTTTCAAGCCGTTCAATGTTCAGACGCTTGCCGCCACGTTGTGCCAGCTTACTGGCATTGCTCCCAGCGTTAGCGTTCCGACTGCATCAGCATCCAGCGCCCGACACGACGCCACTCTCTTCGCACCCCTCCTTGTCTTTGCCGAAGGCGATGCCGAAGCCGAGCAACAGATTATTGCCGACACCCGCAAGTCGATTGCCGGGTATCTCGAAATGCTCAACGATGCTGACGACACAACGTCCATTGCCAAGGCTGCGCATAAGGCAATGCCGCTCCTGAAGATGCTGATGCCCGATAATGTAGAGTGGCTGGCCGATCTGACTCCAGAAAGAATCGGACAGACTGACGAAGAGAAGCGAAAGAAGCTGTATGAGAAGTTTAAGGGAGTGTTGGCTTGTCTGAAATTCCCACCACCTCAACATGGGCAAAACCCCACAACATCACAACTGGGGGGCAACGCCCCCTAAACTCCCCTCCTTATCTCCTTAGGCGTATATCCATACGTCTTGCGGAAGGCGTGATAGAAGCTTGAGGTATGTTCGAATCCGCAGCGGAAGGCTATTTCGTCGGCACTCAGTTTGGGATCTGTTTCGAGCAGATAGCGGGCGCGCTTCATCTTTATTTTCAGAATGAACGTTGCGGGCGAATTGCCCGTCAGCGTTACAATCTTGCGATGGAACTGCCGCGAACTCATGCAAAGCTTTTCTGCCAATGTGTTCACGTCGAGCTGTTGCTTGTCGAGCAGCAGGTAGATATAGTCCACAGTCTTGGCGAGGAATCGTCGTTCGGCATCCGTCAGTTCCATCTCCTTCTCCTCCTTCTTGTTGCTTGTGGTTTTCTCGCTGAACTTGTTGCGCAGCGAGTTCTGTCGGTTTATGAGCTGTTCGATGATGGTGCGCAGTTCGTCTATGCTGAACGGCTTGGTCAGATAGGCGTCGGCTCCGGCTTCAAATCCCTCTATGCGTTCCTGCTCCGAAACCTTGGCTGTTACTATTATAATAGGTATATGGTTTATAGCCTTGTTGCTTCTTATCTTGCGACACAATTCCAGTCCGTCCATTCCGGGCATCATAATGTCGGTAATGATAATGTCTGGCACGATGTCTTTGGCCTTTTGCAGTCCGTCGTTGCCGTTCGTAGCGTAAGCCACAGAATACCCCCCCCGCCAGCTGTCCACCAATGAAGGCTGCAATGTCGTGGTTGTCCTCAATGATGAGTGCCGTGTATTGGCTGTCGTTGGCGTCGCTGTCTTTCAGTTCCTTTTGTTCTACAGGCGTCACGGGGTCGAATTCCATGTCCTTCTCTTCCAATTGCACGTCGCAATTGTTTGTTATTGCTATTTCTATATGGAAATTCGTGCCCTTGCCCACTTGGCTTTCCACGCTGATAGTGCCGTGTACCGACTCCATAATATGCTTCACCAGCGACAGTCCCACACCCGTACCCAGGTTCTGCGAGTCGGACGGTCCCTGATAGAACGCCTTGAACACGTTGTCCATGGTCTCCTTGTCCATACCCTCGCCCGTATCGTTCACGTCAATGTGCAGGATATTGCCCACGCGCACTACGTACACGTCAATCTGTCCTGATGCGTGTGTGAACTTCAATGCGTTCGACAGCAGGTTGTCCATCACCTTGTGTGCATAGTCGGGCACAAAGTCCATCACCACATTTTCGTCACCATGCATTCGCAGGGTTATGTCCTTGTTTTTTGCATAAGTGTTGTAGGACGCCACAACCATTGAAATGTAGGTAGTGATGTCGCCGTTGCGCCATTTCAGATCGTTAGCATTCGATTTTATCTTCGATATGTCGAGCAGTTGGTTTACGAGTTTCAGCTGTCCGTTGCCATGTATTTCTATGTCGCGTGCGTATTGTTTCACCTCCTCATTCTTGCTCTTGCACAGCACTTGGCTCAGTCCGAGTATAATGGTTAGCGGTGTTCGGAATTCGTGGGTGATGTTGGTGAAGAAGGTCTCGCGCATTTCGGCGAGTTTCTTCAGTGCCAGATGGTTGCGTCGGTGAATGCGTTGTATGTATATGAACATGCCTATTGCGCCTAACAGTAAGGCCACTACTATGCCGAATATGATGGTATAGGCAGAGCGTAGGTTTCGTTCGCTCTTCAGGCTGAGTTGCGCCTTGTTCATGTCTTTGGCCTGTCGGTTGCGTTCAATGAGCAGTCCGGCGTTCTGTATACGGTTCATTTTCTCCATATCCATTATGCTGTCGTGCATGTCAGCCGCCTTTTCGTGCCATTCAAGTGCAGCCCTCGTGTCGCCCATGCGTTTGTATAGCTTGTAGTAGAGCGAGTATATTTCAGCCTTATGTTCGGTCGACTTGATGTTCTGGGCTATGCCTCGTGCTGTGTCGAGATAATGCAGCGCCTTGCTGTAGTTGCCGGTCTTTACGTATATGCCGGCAAGGGCGATGAGCGGATTAATGGCGTGCCACTCGTCCTTCATGGCTTGCATAGGTGTCAGCGCCGTTTCGTATTCGTTGATAGCCTTACTGTAATTGTTGTTCTTTTCGTACAGTTCGCCGAAGTATATATGACAAAGCGAAATGCCGAGTTGGTTGTTTATCTGCAGGTTCAGTCCCATCGACTTGCGGAAGTAGGCAAAAGCCGAGTCTGTCAGTCCTCTTTGGCGGAATATGGAGCCTATGTTGGCGTAGTTTATGGCTTGTCCCAATAGGCTGTTCAGTTCGCGTTCGCCCGCCAGTGCCAGTCGCAGAGCGCTGTCGGCACGTGCATAATTGCCGAGAGTAAGGTATATGTTGCCCAGTCCGTTGAGTGCTACAACGCGGTTTTTGCGTGCTGTGAACGATGAGTCGGTAGACGCTTTGCATATGGCATACGCCCTATAGTGATAGTCTTGCGCTATGTCGGGCACCCCCATGCGTCGGTAGTCAGTACCGATATTGTTCAGAGCCTGCACCATTTCAAGCGTATCGCCTATGGCTTCGGCTTGTTTCAGTCCCTCGTTGTGTGCTTCCAGAGCCTCGTCAAATCGGCTTTCGTTGCGCAGATGTTTGCCTATTTCTCTGTATGCGATGATGCTGCCAAGCATATTGCCCTCGCTTTCCATGCGTTTCTGTAGCATGGAGAGTGTGTCGATATTGTGCGAAGAGGCCATGAGGCTGTCGAGAGTCTTGCGTTCGGCATGCGTATTGGTAGCCGGTTTCTTTCCGCAAGAAACCAGCAGCAGTATGATCAGGCACCACAATGTGGCAGTCGGTATATGTCGAGGGTTATACATAGATTCTAAGTTTTTGTCTGTGTTTTGTGGTTGTATTTTGCAAAGATAGTGCAAACCGAGCGCAATGAAGCTTGCTTCAATTGCCGAGGTGCAGCCTATCTTATGCAAAG
>ERZ1034626.1790-NODE-1790-length-13634-cov-6.235069_pt1 | contig 13634 bp, 10 predicted proteins | sample MGYA00520652_ERZ1034626 | MGnify/ENA primary metagenome ERZ1034626 (study PRJEB33766, sample SAMN09781765) | gut metagenome | biome: gut microbiome | host: Homo sapiens | place: Madagascar | study: EMG produced TPA metagenomics assembly of the PRJNA485056 data... | reverse complement strand
TTCAGCGAGATCGTGCCGCGTGTGCTGGTGACCTCGCGGACGCTGCCGCCACGCATCTTGTTGTATTCTTCGCGTGTCATATCTACGTCTGCGGCCAGCAGGTGGTTGGTGATGTTGTGTTCCACGGTCAGGTTAAACAGCAGCTTGGCCATACGGTTTGCGAACACGCCCAGCGTACCTTCCAGCACATCCGCCACTGCGTGTGGCAGGAACGCACCGGCGTTCTGCACCTTCAGGTAGCCATCGTAGAACCGAACCGCCTTCTCCACGAACTCACTTTGGCTGCCGCAGTTGGCCAGCGGCGCGTTTATTTCTATCATTTTCTTCGCGTCCGGCGTAAGCCAAAAAGCGTACTTTTCCTTGTTATTTGTCATTTCATTTTCCTCCTTGAAATTTTGCTGCGACCCCGCAGCTTTTCTCGCAACTGTGGGATCATTTTTGTTCTCGACCCCACCGCCCTCCGAAAATCTCCTTCTACGACGCCGGTGGTGGAACGGCGCAACTGCCCACACTGCGGGCAGAAGTGACCGGGGCGGGGGTGTCCACGACGCCGCCCCTTTCTCCTGCTTCGCTTTCGGCGCACCGAAAAGCTCCCCAACACGCGCCCAAATAGGCTGGGTGGTATCCGTACCTCACCTCCGCCTCACGAGGCCACACAGCGGCCCACAGGCGGCAACACGGTGGGCAACGGGCGCGAGGCGCGGTGTGGCTGTGAACTTTCCTTTTCCTTCCCTGGGTTTGCTCCAAAATCGTGATTTTTCCGGAGCAAAATAGCATCGTGTACCTCTGCCAAAAATCGGTACATTTTCGCTCTGTGACGGCTGTGACAGGTGTGACGGCAAATTCAACACAGGCACCATATCAGTTTTTCCCGTCACTGCCGTCACTCCCGTCACACGGAAGGCAAAGGATACTCAGCATCCGCGTTGTCCGTGTGCGTTCGCTGACCACGCGGATACCGTTCTGCTCCAGTACCTCCGCGTACTTCACCAGCCGCTTGGACAGCACACTGGGCGTTAGCCTCTCCCCTGTCTTTGCTTCCAGCAGCGCACTCAACTCCGTAGCCGTTCCCTCGAAGCTGCCCAGCCCCCGCAGAAAGACAGAGAGGGAAATTGCCTCCGGGTCGATGGAAGTGCGTTCCCCCTCCACCGGATCTGTCAGCCGCCATGTGTAGCCGCTCTTATCGAATACCAACGGCAGCTCGCGGTATTCTATGTCCCGTCCGGTGCAGTACAGGGTCGCTTCACCGCTGCCGCGCCTACGTTCCTTCAGCACGAAGTTGCTGTCTGTCGCTCCGCTGATGCCCGTCGTGCCGGAGATCATATTCATGGGATCATCATCGTTCATCTTACGGAGGTGGTGAATGAGCAGGATGGCGATGTGGTGCTTGTCCGCCAACGCTTTCAGTACAGAGATGTCACGGTAGTCGTTGGCGTAGGGATTGCCGCTGTCGCTGCCGGTGCGGATGCGCTGTAATGTGTCGATGACCACCAGCGAGGTGTCGGGGTGCTGTGTAAGAAAGTTGGTGAGCTGCTCCTCCAGCCCCTCGCCGATGCCTGCGGCGATGGTGGCGAAGTGCAGTGCCTCCGGCGCGTCGTCGGTGATCTGAAACAGGCGGCTTTGGATACGGGTGAGGCTGTCCTCCAGGCAGAGGTAGAGCACAGTGCCTCTATGGGTTGGGAAGTCCCACACGCTCGTTCCCTGCGCCACTTGCAGACACAGCCACAGAGCCAGCCACGACTTGCCCACCTTCGGCGCTCCGGCAAGGATGTGTAACCCCTGCGGCAGCAGCCGGTCAATGATGAAGCGTGTGGGCGGCAATGTAGTGGACAGCAGCGTGTCCGCGTCGATGGTTTACAGTTGTTGATGCGTCATGCATATCATCTCCAATCTAAAGTTTTTTCTGTACGACCCAGTGTGTTCATGGTATAATGAATGCAGGACGCTATACATGAAAAAGTGATCTTCCTCCGCTGCGGAGAAAGATCACTTGTGGACAAAACGGGAAGGTATGCCAATGGAGAGAAAACTCGGCCTGTATGTCACGTTGGGCGACGACGGAAGTCTGAAACGCACGTTGGTTTCCATATCCGGCGAGACAGAATTGGATGCGACAACGCTGAATGACGAGGTCATCCTGTTCTCTGAACTCATTTTTGATTTCTATGCCTTTATCGTAGATCGCATCCGGCTGTCCGCTGCATATCTGGTCACGCAGGACGGAGACGGGAAGGATACCGTCGATATGCGCGTATTTGAGTTCATACAGGATACGGTGCAGGATTTGATCGAGGAGTTTGAAGAAGACGATCCCCTATATGGAACGCTTACGAGAACCATCATGGAAGACCGAATCCCCGCTGCTGACGGGAGCGACACATATCCCGTGACTGCCGTGGAGAAAATCATTTCAGAATTGTCCGCGGTAATGCTTACACAATTCTCTGTGAACAACATCCTGCGGGATATGCGCTTCCATGTCCCCATCGATCTGGACAAGAAATACCGGAGCTTGCAGGAGGTAGAATTCACACAGATTTCCAGCTTTTCAAATCTGCATACCCCTGAGTATCTGTTCCGTTCAGCGGCTGACTACTACACGTTTCTGGTACTCCACTTTATCGCTGCCGAACCGCGCGTAGCATTGTGTGAATGCTGCGGCAGATACTTCATTCCAAAGACCGCCAAGAAAACCTTGTACTGCGACAGAGTGCTGAAGGACGATAAAACATGCAAGGACTTGGGCCCTGCATTGAAGCATAAGCTGCAGGCGCAGAATAAAAAGGTCGTGGAGGAATTTGACCGTGCAAAGCAGCGAATGTACAAGCGCTATGAGCGTGCGCTGGATCCGAACAAAAAGGCATCCAAAAGGGATCTGAGCTATGCGGAGTATTATGAGTGGTTGGAAAATGCAGCGGAAGCACGGGATGCGTACCTTGCAGGAAAGCTCTCCGAGAAAGATGCTCTGAAGGTTATTAGGGAAGATTTTGTAAACAGAGACAAAATGTAAGAACAAACACAAGTTATAAAATGCAAAACTGCGAACGGCACGAAGGGATACCCTTCGTGCCGTTCTTTCTTATCGTCAATTCGATTCCAGATGCATGGCGTTAAATATGCACAAATTAGAGAGGATTTTATGTATTATTCGCCGAATCTTCCCATTATCCGCCACCCTATGCTCCGTGCATATTGCCAATAGAATACAATCGTAGTATAATCAATGTGCGTAATTTTGACCACCTGGGAGGTGTTGCTATGGCTGTGCCAAAACTGATCATTCAGCCGAAAAAGTATACGGAGGAGTCTGCTGTGATCTCCATGCGTCTGCCCAAGGATATGATTCGCGACATTGACGCTATCGCCAAGTATGTGGGCTGCACCCGCAACGAGATCATGGTCAAGTGCTTCGAGTTCGCATTGGAACACATGGAAGTTTCAGAACGACAGGACGGAACTGACCATCCGCTGAAATAAACGAGGGGGAGAAAGAGAAATGTCTGTTATCAAATGCAAAATGTGTGGTGGAGATCTGGAGCTGATCGAGGGCAGCAGCGTCGCCGTGTGCGAATACTGTGGTTCTCAGCAGACGGTGCCCGCCGCCGATAATGAGAAAAAGCTGACACTGTTCGCCCGCGCCAACCGACTGCGCCTTGCCTGCGAGTTCGACAAGGCCGCAGGGGTGTACGAAAGCATCGTGGCGGACTTCCCCACGGAGGCCGAGGCCTACTGGGGTCTTGTGCTGTGCCGCTACGGCATTGAGTACGTGGACGACCCTGCCACGGGGAAGAAGATCCCCACCTGCCACCGCTCCAGCTTTGACAGCGTGATGGAGGACAGCGACTTTGAGCAGGCGCTGGAGAACGCCGACGCCGTGGCGCGGCGTGTCTATCGTGACGAGGCCAAGGCCATCGAGGAGCTGCGCCGGGGCATCGTGGAGGTGTCCGGCAAAGAGCCGCCCTACGATATTTTTATCTGCTATAAGGAGACTGCCGAGGACGGCCAGCGCACCGTGGACAGCGTGATCGCGCAGGATGTGTACGACGCGCTGACGGAAAAGGGCTACCGGGTGTTTTTCAGCCGCATTTCATTGGAGGAGAAGCTGGGCACGGAGTATGAGCCGTACATCTTTGCCGCGCTGCACTCCGCCAAGATCATGCTGGCCTTCGGCACGGATTACGAGTATTACAACGCCGTGTGGGTGAAAAACGAGTGGAGCCGCTATTTGCAGCTGATGACCAAAGACAAGAGCAAGCACCTGATCCCATGCTACAAGGGTATCGACGCCTATGATATGCCCAAGGAGTTCGCCAAGCTCCAGGCGCAGGACATGGGCAAGGTGGGTGCGATGCAGGATCTTCTGCGCGGCGTGGATAAGATCATGGGAAAAGGTGCGGGCGCTGCGCCTGCGCCCGCGGCGGTGAATGCACCGGTAAATGCTACAGTGGATTCCCTGTTAGATCGGGCGTGGATGTTTCTGGAGGACGAAGATTATCAAAAGGCGCACGAGTACCTTGAACGGGTGCTGGACATTGACCCGCGCAACAGCCGGGCGTATCTGGGAAATGTGCTTGCCACGCTGCACCTGCCGTCTGTTGCCGCGCTGGATACAGTAATTGTCCGGCTGGATACCTTTAAGGACTTTGACCGGGCTATGTGTTTTGCCAACGAAGCTGAACAGTTGGAACTAAAGAAAATATATGATGCCGCACAAAGAAAGTATCTTATCATAAATATTCATGATATTTTTAAGCACGAGGTAAGTGTACAAGAAGAAGCAGCACGCCGCCAAGAGGAAGCAAACCGCCGCAGGGAAGAAGAAGCACGCCGCCAAGAGGAAGCAAACCGCCGCAGGGAAGAAGAAGCACGCCGTCAAGAGGAAGAAGCGCGACGCAGGGAAGAAGAAGCACGCCACAAAAAGGAACTACAGGAAAAGATGCTGGAGAAGCGATGGGTATACCATCACTGCCACACGTCAAGCATGGTCGTCTGCGGCTCGGCACGCACAATAGGTTTTCGGGTGGACGGCACAGTGCTGGCCTGCGGAAAAAATGATGACGGTCAATGCAATGTATCCGGCTGGAAAGATATCGTGGCAGTTGCCGCCGGTAATGCCCATACGGTCGGGCTGAAATCCGATGGTACGGTGGTGGCTTGCGGACAGAATGCGAGCGGTCAATGCGATGTATCCGGCTGGAAAGATATCGTGGCAGTTGCCGCCGGTGGCGCCTATACGGTCGGGCTGAGATCCGATGGTACGGTGGTGGCCTGTGGTTACAATGAGTACGGTCAATGCGATGTATTCGAGTGGACAGATATCGTGGCAGTTGCCGCTCGCAGCCTCCATACGGTCGGGCTGAGATCCGATGGTACAGTGGTGGCCTGTGGTTACACTAAGGACGGTCAATGCGATGTATCCGGCTGGAAAGATATCGTGGCAGTTGCCGCCGGTCGCATCCATACGGTCGGGCTGAGATCCGATGGCACAGTGGTCGCCTGTGGTTACAATGAGTACGGTCAATGCGATGTATCCGAGTGGACAGATGTCGTGGCAGTTGCCGCCGGTCGCATCCATACGGTCGGGCTGAAATCCGATGGCACGGTGGTGGCTTGCGGACAGAATGCGAGCGGTCAATGCGATGTATCCAGTTGGACAGATATCGTGGCGGTTGCTGCCAATCGCTTCCATACGGTCGGGCTGAAATCCGATGGTATGGTGGTAGCCTGCGGATCAAATAGCGATGGTCGATGTGATGTATCCGGCTGGAAGCTGTTTGACAACTTTGATGATGTAGTGAACAGAGCTGTCGCAGAAGAAGAGAAGCGCAAAGCCGCAGCGGAAAAGCGGCGGCTTGACAGAATCGCCGCTCTGGAGGCTGAAAAGCAGCGAATCGAAACGGAGCTGCCCTACATAAAGGGTCTGTTCTCCGGCGGCAAGCGGCGGGATATGGAAAACCGGCTGGCGGAGATTGAGATAGAGTTGAAGAGACTGGAAAAGTGAGAGAGGAGGCCAACAATGGCTAAATTTGTAATAGAATGTCCCAACTGCGGCAAGTTTGCCGAGGGTAAGACCGGGTTCTTTGCCCGGAAGAAGATCGACTGCGCCTGCGGATATACCATCAACGTCCGCACGGACAGGATGGCGTCGCGGCAGTGCCCCCACTGCGGCAACACGGTGATCTTTGACCAGACCGCCGGTGACAAGGCACTGTGTCCCGTCTGCCATGAGCCTATCAACACCATGGACGAGCAGAACCAGATGGCGGATTTCTCCTGCGGCCAGTGCGGTGTGCGGCTGCGTACGTCCAAGGCGGCGGCGCACTTCGTCTGCCCCGTGTGCGACTACGACAACGATGTTCCCGCGCAGATCATGCAGGAGAACATCCGCAAGGACGGCCTTGCCAGCATCATCAAGTACGAGGGTGACAACGAGACACTGGTGTGGAAGCACCCCATCGAGGACTTCAACTTCGGCTCTCAGCTCATCGTCCACGAGAGTCAGGAGGCCATCTTCTTCCGGGACGGACAGGCGCTGGATCTGTTCGGGCCGGGACGCTACACGCTGGAGACCCAGCAGCTGCCCCTGCTGGAAAAGCTCTATAAGCTGCCTACCGATACCGAGGGTACGTTCCACAGTGAGGTCTACTTCATCAACAAGACGGTACAGATGGCCATCAAGTGGGGCACGCCGGACAAGGTGCGGTTCATCGACCCGCTGACCAGCGTGCCGCTGGAGATCGGAGCGTCCGGCGAACTGAATTTGCAGGTGTCCGACGCCCGCAAGCTGCTGCTGAAGCTGGTAGGCACCATGAGCGGCATCGCATGGGGTGACCAGGCGGGCTTTACCAAGTCCGTGCAGAACGCCTTCCGCCCGCTGATCGTCAACGCGGTACGCAGCAACCTGCCCGCCATCATCAAGAGTCAGCAGATTGACCTGCTGGAGATCGACGAGCGGGTGGACGACATCTCCGCCGACCTGCGGCAGAAGATTTTGCCGGGGTTTGAGGAGTACGGCCTGACTATCCCGCAGTTCTATGTGACCCACATCGTACTGCCGGAGGACGATCCCAACTTCAAGCGCATCCGGGAGCTGCACACCGTGATGCTCCAGACCCGCGCCTATCAGGCGGAGGCGGCGGTCAAGACCGTGCAGGCACAGAGCGAGGCGGCCTACCGCACCGCACAGGAGGAGAGCAAGGCGGCCATTACCGCCGCCCAGCGCAAGGTGGAGCTGGAACGCCAGACCACCGAGACAGAGGTAGCACGCCGGGAGGCGGAGCGGACGGTCATCAAAGCGCAGGCGGAGGCGCAGGCACAGCGTATGGCAGGTCTTACCGGGGCGGAGATCATGCGCGCCAAGGGCTACACGCAGAAGGACGTGCTGCAATCCGAGGTGCAGAAGGCCTACGCCGCAGGCTTGGGCGAAATGGGCTCCAATGGCGGCGGCAGCGGTCTGGGCGACATTGCCGGATTGGGTGTGGCGTTGGGCGCTATGGGCGGCGTGGTCAACATGACCAAGGACGCCCTGAACCCCGTTTTCAGCGGGATCACCCCGCCTGCTCCTGATGCAGCCGCCCCCGCGGGTGGTTGGAGCTGCGCCTGTGGGCGGACGAACATCACCTCCAACTTCTGCCCCGACTGCGGCGCGAAAAAGCCTGTTCCGCAGAACGGATGGACTTGTCCCAGCTGCGGTGCAACCAACATCACCAGCAATTTCTGCCCGGATTGCGGCGCGAAAAAGCCCACGCTGGACGCGGGCTGGGACTGTGATTGCGGCCAGACGAGCATCAAGAGCAACTTTTGCCCCAACTGCGGCAAGAAGCGAGGAGAATGACCCGGTGGGCTTACATAAAGGAGGAGCATGGATATGAAAAATAAGAATAGCGTGCGTGGGCTGGTCATTCTCGGCATCGTACTGGCGGCATGGCTTGTCATCGTGCTGGCCGTCCCCTTTGTGAAAAACGGGGTCTACTGGCTGAGCTTTGTGTTTACCCTTATCGCATTTCTCGCACAGCTCTACATTTTCAAAATTTCTTTCCGCAACGGCGAGAGTGTCCGCAGTAAGTTCTACGGCTTCCCCATTGCCCGCCTCGGCGTGGTGTATCTGGCGGTGCAGCTGGTGCTGGGCTTGCTGGTCATGGCACTGGCCAAGTGGGTGCCCACATGGGTGGGCGTGATTCTCTTTGCCGTTACGCTGGCGGCTGCGGCGGTGGGCTGCGTTGCCGCCGATATGATGCGCGACGAGGTGGAGCGGCAGGACGTGCAGCTAAAGAAGGATGTAACCGCCCTGCGCGCCATGCAGTCCAAGGCCAACGCGCTGGTAAACCAGTGCGACGCACCGGAGCTGCGAGCCGCATTGCAAAAGCTGGCGGAGGACTTCCGCTTCAGCGACCCCGTCAGCAGCGATGCGCTGGCAGATGTGGAGGCGTCCCTGTCGGCCTGCTTGGACGAATTGCAGCGCAGTCTCACCGATAGTGACATGGACAGCGCCGCCGTCCTCTGCCGCCGTGCCGCCGCCACCCTGACGGAGCGAAACCGACTGTGTAAGCTGAATAAGTAACAGGTAAGGGAGCGATTTGTAAAGGTGAAAGTAACATTTTTATTTGGTTCTGGGGCGGATACGGATGCAAGTGATAAATTAAAATCAGGGCAATCTTTCGCAGAGGCCTTGCTCCAAAACAGATATAGCCATCAAATCAAATCGATTACAGGTTTTGATGCTTCACATTTTCAATTGATTTATCCGAGGAGCAAAAAAGTCTTTATCCAGACAATTCTTGCCCAGCGGGAAAAAGCGCAGAAACTGTTTGGAACGGAAATTGTTGATGATATTGTCTGCTATTCTTATGAAAAGAGTAGCGATCATCTTTCAAAAAAGATTGCCAACCATTGTAGCTCTTGGTACGACACTCTTAAGCACCCTAATGCTAAAAGTATTGAAATAAAGAATTTCTTTCTCCAAAACGCGGTGTTATTTGATTCACTTGATGAAAAGTTTAATTCTTTGCGGGACACAAACTATAACTCAAACGCCAAACGGGTAATTAATGCATATCTCACGGTGTTTCTGTTGATGTTTGAAAGTCTCTACGATATACCTTTAGATTTTGAGTGGAACTATCCTTCAATCTTTGAAAAGTTAAAAGAGCCGTATGACATCGCCTTCTCCAACGGATGCTATTATAACATTTTGGCCAATAGCGGCATTGACTGTAATATTATTACAACCAATTATACCGACATAGTCAATACGCTTGCAGGTAGAGATGAAAATGATATTGTATATCTGCATGGGAAAATGACTTTGTTTGAGGATTTGAAATCTCTGTCCGTTTTTGACTGTAAACCACTGCAAAATACTAATATACAGTTGAGCCACGATAATCAATTTTCCAATATTATTCCTTTTATTTTGATTCCAAGTGGCGTAAAGCCTATTATATGCCAGAGGCAAATTCAGGAATTTGCAAAATTCATTCACGCTTTGGACCAAAGCGAATATCTAATCGTTTTGGGGTATCGATTCAATAGCGAAGACAATCACATTAATTCGATTATTGCAGAATGGCTTCGCAGGCGACAGCGTAAGCTGCTGTACTTAAATTACAATGCTTCTGTGGACTTTAGCACATTTAACTGGGCAGATGAGTTTTCCGTAGGACCATGCGAAAACCCTGCGGACGAAGTGTTACGTTCGAATAGTCAAATCATTAACATAAAAATTAGCAAAGAAAATGCCCGCAGCACTTTTGAAAAACTTCTTAGTAAATTGAGGTAAACTCCATGTCAACATTCAAATGCAAAATGTGCGGCGGAGAGCTGCACATCAATCCCGGTGAGTCCGTAGCCGTGTGTGACTATTGCGGCACGAGGCAAACCCTGCCTAAGCTGGATGATGATCGTCGCGCCAACCTGTACGACCGTGCCAACCACTTCTGGCGCAACAACGACTTCGACAAGGCGACAGGCATCTATGAGCAGATCCTCAATGAGGACAAGACCGACGCCGAAGCATATTGGTCGCTGGTGCTGTGCCGCTACGGTATTGAGTACGTGGAGGATCCTGCCACCCACAAGCGCGTGCCCACGGTGAACCGCGCCCAGTATACCTCCGTTTTCGATGACGAGGACTACAAGGCCGCCATCCAGTATGCCGACGCCGGACAGCGCGAGGTCTACGAGGCCGAGGCCAGAGCCATCAATGAGATCCAGAAGGGCATTTTGGAGATCTCGCAAAAGGAAGAGCCGTTTGATGTATTCATCTGCTACAAGGAGACAGATGCCAATGGTCGTCGGACACCGGACAGCGTGCTGGCTACCGATCTCTACCACCAGCTGACGCAGGAGGGCTTCAAGGTCTTTTTCTCCCGCATCACGCTGGAGGACAAGCTGGGCATCGCTTACGAGCCGTACATATTCGCCGCGCTGAACAGCGCCAAGGTCATGGTGGTGCTGGGCACGAAGCCGGAGTACTTCAACGCCGTGTGGGTGAAAAACGAGTGGAGCCGCTATCTGGCGTTGATCCGTGGCGGCGCGAAAAAGGTGCTGATCCCCGCCTACCGCGACATGGATCCCTACGATCTGCCGGAGGAGTTCTCCCATTTGCAGGCGCAGGATATGTCCAAGCTGGGCTTCATGCAGGACTTGATCCGTGGTATCAAGAAGCTGACGGAGACTGACAGACCCGCAGCCAAAGAAACCGTGGTGGTGCAGGAGAGCGCCGCCAACACCGCGCCCCTGCTGAAACGAGCTTTCATCTTCTTGGAGGACGGCGATTGGAGCAGTGCCGACGAGTACTGTGAAAAGGTTCTTGACCTCGACCCCGAAAACGCCCAAGCGTATCTGGGTAAGCTACTGGCGGAGCTGCGGGTCAGAAAACAAGAGCAACTTGCCGATTGTGATGAACCTTTTGATAACCGCGATAATTTCAGAAAAGTCATCCGTTTCGGCGACAAAGCGCTTTGCGCTACGCTGGAGGGCTATATCACCCACATTAACGACCGCAACGAGAACGCCCGTCTGACCGGCATATACAACGACGCCGTAAATGAAATGAACCGCGCGGATTCGGAGGATTCCTACCGTTCGGCTGCTGATAAATTCAAGAGCATTCCTGACTTTAAGGATGCCGACGCCCTTGCCGAGAGTTGTCTTGATAAGGCGGAAATCTGCCGCAAGGACGGAATTTACTCCTCCGCAAAATCCAAAATAGCCGAGGATAGTACAGCTTCTTGTGAAGAAGCGCTTCAGATGTTCCAATCTATTTTCGGCTGGAAGGATGCGGACGAACAAATTTGTGCTTGTCAAAAGAGGATTGAAGAAATCAAGGCAAAAGAAAAGGCCGAGCGGCTTGAAGCAGAGCGCAAAGCTGAAGAGCGCAGAATTGCGGCTATCAAGGCAAGAAGGAAGCGCAAAAAAGCATTTGTCATCGGTGCGCCTATTGTGTGTGCTTGCATGGCGTTTGTAATCGTTCTGACAACGGTAATTATCCCCAAGCAAAAATATAATAAAGCAATACATTTGCTTGATTCCGGCGACTATGCAGAGGCTGCGATAACTTTTGGTTCGCTTGGCAATTACAAGGATGCCAGAGATCGGTGCATACCGCTGTTCCAACTGTTTTCTGATAGTCTTTCTGCCAATAACCATACCGTTGCCTTAAAAGCAGATGGGACGGTAATGGCAACGGGCTATAATGCATATGGGGAATGTGATGTATCTGACTGGAAGGATGTTGTGGATGTGTCTGCCGGTTACAATTATACGATTAGCCTAAAAGCCAACGGCACGGTGGTGGCAACGGGCTATAACGAGTACGGGCAGTGCGATGTGCTCGACTGGGTTGACATTGTGTCCGTGTCAGCCGGTCACAACCATACAATTGGCTTGAAAGCAGATGGCACAGTGGTGGCAACGGGCAATAATGCAAGCAGACAGTGCAATGTGTCCAACTGGAAGGATATTGTGGCTGTGTCGGCGGGTCACAATCATACAATTGGTCTGAAGGCTGACGGTACAGTAGTAGCAACGGGCTACAATGAATATGGACAGTGCGATGTGCTTGGCTGGACCGATATTGTGTCCGTGTCTGCCGGTAACGACTGTACAATCGGTTTAAAGACCGATGGTACGGCAGTAGCAGTAGGTTATAATGAGTACGGGCAGTGTGATGTGCTTGACTGGGTCGATATTGTGGCTGTGTCAGCGGGTCACAATTATACAATTGGTCTGAAAGCTGATGGGAAGGTGGTGGCAGCGGGTAGAAATCACTTTGGTCAGTGCAACGTGTCCGACTGGGTTGATATTGTGGCTGTGTCAGCCGGTCACAACCATACAATTGGCCTGAAAGCTGACGGCACACTGGTGGCAACGGGAAGTGATAGAAACAGGCAGTGCGATGTGTCTGACTGGACGAATATCACCATAGAACAACCAATGGCATGGGGAGAAACAAATGACAATTTCTGATCTTGCAACGAAGCACACTATAAGCGAACGAACGGTTAGGGTGTGGATTGAAAAAGGATATATCCCAGGGGCAAGTCTTGCTGAGGATTATGTTCCTGCTTCGGCAAGAAAACCCTATACGAAAGCAAGAGCAAAAACCAGCGATGCCATTTATTGCAGTATTGTCAATGCGTCCCGAAATCACTTTCATGTGCTGCCGGCCTTGTACGGTCTGTGTGAGGACGAGTTCAACGGATATGTTAATCGCTTGGTTGAAGCTGGCTACATAGTCAGGCGCACTACGGATGACGTAACCTATTATGATGCAACACCCCAAGCAAAGCATTATAAGAAATTAGAATTGCTCAAGGTGTTAGAACCTGCAATTAAAGCTGCATCTGAGGGTATAACGACTGCCGCATTCGAGTTTGCTCAAAAAGAACTGCTGTAACTATAGTCAATAGCAAAAGAGCCGGCGCAGGGAAGCTCCTGCGCCGGCTCTTTGCTATACTCACTTGATCGCCTCACCGAGTACCTGACGCAGCAGGTCTGTCACACCCTGCGCCGCCTGGATGGTGGCGATCATCAGCAGGTCGCCATCCACCTCCGACCAGTTGAGGTCATGTCCCGCGCTGCGGATAAGCTGCGTCAGAAACGCCCGCTGGGTGCGTCCGTTGCCCTCGCGGAAGGGATGCAGGTAGTTGGTCGTGCAGTAAAAGTCGGTGATCTCCTCCACGAATGCGTCATGGGGCAAGCCCTTGAAGTAATTCTGCTCTTTCAGCCGGTCAAAAATCAGCTTGGCCTGCGGTTCGATCTCCCCAGCAGGGCAGAAATCCATCCCCTTCTTGCTGAGGTTCACCGTGCGGATCTGCCCCGCCCAATCGTACAGGTCAGAGAAAAGAAATTGATGGATTGCCTTGTAGTGGGCAAAATCAAAAACGCCTTCCAGCGGGCATTGTTCCAGCTTGGAGGCGTTGACATAGGTGGCGAGAGCCTCCGCCTCTTGCAGCGCGGCCTCGTCATGGATATGCAGTTTGTTCACCAGCACCGTTGTGCCGGGGTAGCAGTTGTCCTGGATGGGATCGATGCTGTACGCCATATCATCGTCACCTCTCGGCTGGTTTTGCAAAACGCCGCAGCAGCTCCGCCGTGGTCACCTCGCCCCGCAGCACACGCTGGCACTGCTC
>ERZ1034626.1788-NODE-1788-length-13643-cov-5.114660_pt1 | contig 13643 bp, 5 predicted proteins | sample MGYA00520652_ERZ1034626 | MGnify/ENA primary metagenome ERZ1034626 (study PRJEB33766, sample SAMN09781765) | gut metagenome | biome: gut microbiome | host: Homo sapiens | place: Madagascar | study: EMG produced TPA metagenomics assembly of the PRJNA485056 data... | reverse complement strand
ATGTATTTCAAAGAGGCGATTGCCATATTCTTAAAAGAAAAACGCAGTCCGTCTTATCGCCGCGCCAGTAAAAAAATTAAAAACATCGAATCTCAGGCCGATGATTTGCGCCGTGAAATTGAAAGCAGTCTGTATTCGCAGAATTTGATTCCGGATTTGCGTGCAGATGTGCTGCAAATGGTTGAAAATATTGATAAAGTTATCAATGAATTAGATGAAGTTGCACATAAATTTTATATTGAACAGCCGGTTATTCCTGAGCAATATCAAGAAGATTTTAAGCTGTTGGTAAAACAGGTTTCGGATTGCGCCGAAAATATGGCGATCTCTTCTCGAGCTTTTTTCAGAGATTTTGTTACGGTGCGCGACTATTCGCAAAAAGTTTATTTTTTGGAGCATGAAAGTGATAAAACCAGCGCTCGCCTAAAAGAAAACGTGTTTGCCTCAGATATGGAATTGGCGCACAAAATCCAGCTGAATATGCTGATTGGTGAAGTGGCTGATGTTGCGGATAAGGCCGAAGATTGTATAGATGCGTTGTTAATTTTTACAATTAAGCGGGATATCTAATGGACATCAGTTATTTATTTTACTTGAGCAGCGGTTTATTTTTGGGTTGGTCATTGGGGGCTAACGACGCGTCTAATATTTTTGGAACTGCTGTCGGCTCAAAAATGGTGCGGTTTACAACAATTGCTTTAATCTCCAGTTTTTTTGTGATTCTCGGTGCGGTTTACGGCGGCGCCGGAACCAGTAAAACTTTGGGGACCCTTGGTGCGGTAAATGCTTTGGCGGGAGCGTTTATGGTGGCGCTGTCGGCGGCGTTGTCGGTTTATTCCATGGCGCGTACCGGACTTAGCGTTTCTTCATCGCAGGCGGTGGTTGGGGCTATTATAGGCTGGAACCTCTATGCCGGTAAACCGACAGATTTAGAAACTTTGGCCCGTATTTGCTCTACTTGGACTATTTGTCCGCTGTTATCGGGTATTGTTGCCGTAATCTTGTATTTTATTTTCAAACGATTGTTGAAATATTCGCATATCCATTTGTTGATGCAAGATCAAATAACCCGTATTGGTTTGGTGGTGACAGCGGCAATCAGTGCTTATGCTTTAGGTGCTAATAATATTGCCAATGCGGTGGGAATGTTTGTGGAATCATGTCCGTTTAAACCTTTAAAAATCGGTAGTCTGGCTACGTTTACACCGGAACAGGTTTTGTTCTTTTTAGGCGCGGTAGCGGTTGGCGTTGGTATTTTGACGTATTCCAAAAAAATCATTATGACAGTTGGTAATAATTTGATGAAAATGACGCCGATTATGGCTTGGATTGTGGTATTGTCACAAGCTATTGTATTGCTGTTGTTTTCATCGGTTTCTTTGCATAACTGGTTAGAAAATATGTCTTTGCCGACTTTGCCGTTGGTGCCGGTTTCAAGCACACAGGCTGTTATTGGTGCTATTGTCGGACTGGGTTTGCTCAAAGGCGGAAGAGGTATAAATTGGACTATTGTCGGCAAAATTATGGTCGGCTGGGTGGCCGCTCCGGTAATTTCTATGTCAATATGCTTTATCAGCCTGTTCTTTATGGAGAATGTTTTTAATCAGGTTGTGTACGTCGCAAACTAGCCTATTTGCCTAAAATTTTAGATATTTCTTAATAATTTTGCTTTATTGTGTATAGCAAAATATAAAGGAGATATCTCGATGATTAAATCGCATAACCATACTTTGGGAATGTTAAACGCCCAATATCGTAGTGTTTTGAAAAAATGCTGGCAGTTGAATTTGTTGGCGGCTGGTATAGCGCTGGGATTAACTTCGGCGGCGTTGGCTGACGGTACTCAAGATGATGCACAAGAAGAAGGAAGTCAAGCCCACTTTCCGGCTACCGTGGATTCTGGGCATGCTTTGATGATGCGCGGTCCTTTTAACGATGCCGAGGAGTATAATGTATCTTATATCACTCAAAACGGTACCGGTGTTGTTAAAATACAAAAGGTCTTGAATGAAAATACCAGTGGCGGTTCTGGTTCAGGTTCGAATTCTGGTTCAGGTTCGGATTCTGGTTCTGGTTCAGGTTCTGGTCAAACGAGTTCTTCTGGTACATCTATCTCTAATAAAACTATAAAAGCTATATCATCAGCTGTGGCTAAAAGTATCAGTGGCGGCGTTGTACAGGCAAATGGTAATATTACGGCAAATACCGGCGATGGCTTGATTCAAATTAATTGCGATGGTGATACTCAAGAGGTGCAGACGGCAACTTTTGATAAAAACAGGCTTGTGGCTTCTAAATTAGAAAAAATTGATGGTGACAGCTTGAGCTTAAATGGTGCTGTTCTTGCCTCGACAACCGCAGATGAAAATGTGACCAGCCGTGATAAGAACTTTGTAATTCGAGCTAATAATGTAATTTTTAGCAATAATGAAATTGTTATAACCGACGCTAGACAATTTGCTGGAAGCGATCCGGATTTGGTAAGAAAGAAACCGGTTTCCGTAAACGGTGGCGCTATTTACGTTGCCGGTTCGGCTAAAATTTCTGATGGTGAATTTAGTGGTAACCAAGCTGTGATTAATAGTGTGGTGTCAGCTGGACAAACCGCGCGTGGTGGCGCAATTTTTAATAAAGGCTACATGGATTTGGAACGCCTGACTTTTTCAAACAATCAGGTTTCGGCAGAAAACGCTTACGGTGGTGCGCTTTATAATGACAAAGCCGAGGCAAATTCAAATAATGAGATGCTATCAAAACTAAAAGTAAACGATTCATCTTTTAGCGGAAACATTGTTAATGCTGGTAAAATAGGTATGGGTGGCGCGATTTACAATAATTCGATCACCGAAACAACAATTTCAAATTCTTCTTTTAGCAACAACTCAATCACGGTTGATAATGATAAAAAAGTGATTTCAGACACCTTGCAAGGTTTTGGCGGCGCTGTATACAACAGTGGAAAAATTAAAATTTCTGCCGCAACTGCTGATGTGGAAATTACCAATAATACCATATCGATAAAAGGCGAAATGACAGATGAAAACGCCAGAGGCGGTGCAATTTATAATGATAATAATGGAACTTTTGAGCTTGACGCAACCAGAAATATTGTTATTAGTTCCAATAAAGCCGGTTTGGGCGGGGCAATGTTCAATTCCGGAAACTTAATTTTGTCGTCGACAAACTCCGGGTCCTATGAATTTTCGGAAAACAATGCCAAAGACGGCGGCGCGGTTTATAATAACGACTCATTTTTTGTAATTAATGCCGATGGTGAAAACCAAAAAGTGGTATTTAATAAAAACGTTGCATCCGGAAGCGGTGTCGGCAACGGCGGTGCGGTTAATATTTATAAAGGTCATATGACGGTTAATTTGGACAATAAGTCTGCTTTAAATATGACATCTAATTCTGCGCAATTGTTTGGTGGTGCGGTTTATGTTAATGAAAATTCTTTTTTGACCTTGAACAACAGCGGTGCCGGAAACATCGAATTTAGTAAAAATAGTGCTGTATCACAAGGCGGAGCTATTTATAACAAAGGAATTGTGACAATGAATGTCGGCAGCGGTTCTTTAACTTTTGAGGGTAATAAGGCCGAACTCGGAGGGGCGGTTTATAACACAGAAGGCGGTTTTGTTACGGTAAATCTGGGAAATTCCGGGGCTCTGAAGTTCGCCTCGGCGACTGATACTATTTTCAACGACGGAACTATTAACGTAACCGGCAGTGACACCACCTCCAAAATTGAGGTAAACACCGATATTACGGGAAAAGGCGGTTTAAATGTCAATAAAGCAACGTTGACACTTAATAATTCTATTGTTTCGGCCAGCCAGAATTTGAAATTCACAAATAGCGATATCAGTCTGCAAAAAGGTGCAAATCTAAACCTTAACAGCGGTGATACGTTGACAGATAATAATATTACCACGGTTGCCGACGCCATCATCAACTATACGGCAAGCGAAAGTGCTCCGGACATAAAATTGGCTAACACATTTACTCATGCAGGTATATTGAATGCGCAAGATGGCGTTATTTCTACCATCAGCGTAAATAATTTAGTTAGCGGCAATGGTTCTATTTATTTGGATGTTGACAGCGTCAACAACACTTCTGATGTGTTGAAAGTAAATAATTCTGCCAGCGGTACTATCAATGTAAAACTGAGCAATGGCGAAGTTTTGAACAACGAAGGCGTTAAAATTAAATTTGCTGAAACAGCGGCGACGGATTCTGGTTTTAATTTCGCTTTCCAAAATGATGACACAGTTTACACGCTGGAAACCGTTAAAGAAGAAAAAGACGGTGTTCTAAGCTGGTATTTGTATCATGGCGGTTCAGTTCGTGCCGAAGTTGTAAACTACCTTATGCTGCCGCGCGCGGCTGTTGAACAAACCAGAGCTATCAACTTGGATATTTCAGCAAATGACAATTCTCCGCGTATCCGTTATGAATACGGCTATGGCAATAAACTGCGCCGTGTTCAAGATGACAACAGCAAGGTTAGCCTGTGGGTAAGTCCTGTTTATAGACAAGCTACATTTAAATCTCCGGTAGAAACAAAAGGCGATATTGTCGGAGGAGACTTTAGCTTGAATGTAAATTTGAGTGAAAGCAGCAAGACTGGTTTATTTGTTTCTTATCGTACCGGTAGCTATGATCAAAACGGTGAAAATGGACAATACTATAACAAAAATGCTAAAACCAGTTTGGATTTAGACAGCACATTGGTTGGTTTGTATTATCACAAATATTTCAGTCAGTTTTATCTAAAAGGCATGGCCTATGCCGGCGAACAAAAAGCCAATGTTGACAGCGGCGAAGTCACTGCCTCGGCCAAAGCAATTCAGGGTGGAGCCGAAGTTGAAATGGGCTACAATGCTAAAGTTAGCGAACGTGCAACATTGACGCCAATGGCAAAAGCTTCATATGATTACATTAATTTTGATGACTTTACCGACAGCGCCGGCAAAAAGACAAGTTATGACACAATTCAAGATATTGAAGTCGAAGCGGGCTTAAAGTTAAGCTATAACTTTAATAATGAAAAACAATTGCCGACAGTGGGCTATGTAAAAGGTTCTGTAGTGCAGTTATTGGAAAACGGCGGCTCAGCAACTGTTCAAAACGTTAAATTTGATGATATGCTGAAAAATGAAACGGCAGGACGTGTTGAAGTCGGTTTGGATGCTATGCTGACCAAAAACTTTGCTATCGGCGGCTTTGGTAATTACACAGCCGGCTCGGATTATAACGGATTTGCTGTTGGCGGAAATATGAAATACACCTGGTAATGTTTGGGGAGAAAAATAGATGTTGAAACTCAGCGGACACGGAATTGGTTTATTAAACGCACAATATCGCAGTGTTTTGAAAAAATGTTTGCTGCTCAATGTGATAGCGGCCTCATTAGCCTATGCTTTGCCGGCAAACGCCGAAAACTCCCATGCCAACGCCAGCGGTGTTAATAACAATAGCGGTGTTGCTACTGCAATTACTCACCTTAATGACAAAATGGGATTAGAGATTGGTGAACATAAAGATATTGGTTCGCTGTATGTTGACAAGAGTTTTCAAAACAGTATCTATTCCGAAGGAGATAGGCAAGAAACTGGTGGTGATAACCAATATGGCCCGTGGATTATAAATTACCAAAATGTTTATATTGGTTATAAGTATGAGGATAGCACCAAAAAAGAAGTCACCAACACCATAGAAATTGCCAATCGTCACAATACCAATGGTGATATAGATTTTTCCGGCGGCGGCGTGGTTGTCAGCGGTAGTGAAAAAGGTACAACCAAAACTTTGTTACAAGTTCGCAACACTATTTTTACTAATAACTCAGTTAGTTCTTCTACAACCGCAACAGGACGTTTTGTAGCATCTGGCGGTGCTCTTACTACGTATAGCACCAAGGATAATTCTATCAAAAACAGCACGTTTAATGCCAACTATGCGATGAGCGGCGCAACTGCAGAAGGTGGTGCGGTTTCCAACGTTAGTGCGAAAACAGGAGAAAATTCTAGTTCTTTGACACCAACTGTTGGTAAATTAACCTCGGAAAATAATGCTTATAAAAACAACTATGCCGGCAACAAAACCTCGGATACTAAAGAAAAATTGTCGCAATTTAATGGAGTTAACGCCGAAACAGCTCAAGGCGGTGCTATTTATAACAGCGGTGTTTTGACTTCAACGGCAGATACTTTTATAAATAACCAAGTCTTTGGTGAAAATGCCTATGGCGGAGCTATCCGCAATGCTATTGAAGAAGGTATATCTAAAGATGATAGCGGAAAAGTTTCACTCACCAACACTGCTGGAGTGGAGAATTTTGTTGGCAATTCGGCTAAAGGCACAGCCAAAGCTTATGGCGGCGCAATTTCTAACGCAGCAGATTTTTCGGCAACCAACAGCGTTTTCAAAAACAATAGCGCGGAAGCAAGCAAAGGAGCAGGCGGCGGAGCAGTTGCCAATGAGGGCGTATATGCGTCGATTAACGAAAATTATATTAATAATAGCGTTACCTCAGCAACCTTTGCCGATGGCGGCGCGGTTATGAATACGGCGGACGGAACTTTTACGGTCACCGGATCGGCAATTTTTGAAAACAATAAAGCGCTGACTACTTCTAGCGATGCTTTTGACGACACCGGAAAAGAAACAGCCGGTGCGCGAGGCGGTGCGGTTTATAATGCCGGAACTTTTAACGCCCGAAACGCGGATTCGATTAGTTTTAAGAATAACATTGCGGAAGGCGTTAATGCTCACGGCGGCGCTTTTTACAACGATGAAACTGCCAGCGGTGATGATAAAGCCACACTAAACAATGTTGAATTTATCGGCAACAGTGTTATCGACAACACAATCGTGCCTAATCAAACCGGAAAAGTTATCAGACCGTCCGGTGGTGCTGTTTATAACAATGGTAAAATCACTATCAGCAATGCGATATTTAAAAACAACACTGTAACCAGCGCTATTCACAGTAGTTTTGGCGGTGCGTTTGTTAACAATTCGTCAGACGGCAGTTTGAGTCAGATTATTGACAGTTCGTTTATAAATAATAAAGCGATAAGTAAATCAGAAGAAAATAGCGGCTCATCAGGCGGCGCAATCCATGTTCAGTCGTGGAATAAAGGCACAATTTCCCGTTTGGAGATTTTAGCGCAGAACAACGATATTTTGTTCCAAAACAATAGTGCCGAAGCTGTCAGCGGCAGATCCTTTGGCGGTGCTATCGCTACTGATAACCGCGGTCAGTTGGAAATTCATACTAATGGACATAATATAGTTTTTGACGCCAATAGCGCGGCTTACGGCGGGGCTATTTCCAATGCGACCAGCGGCAGCAATCAGTCTGAGGTAGGGACATCAAACACGTCGTATCTGCGGATTGCTGCTGAAAAAGGAAACATCGTTTTGCAAAACAATATAGCCAGTCAAGAAGGCGGGGCTTTGTTTAGCTATAGTGAAACCTCGGGCATGAATTTTTACGCTGAAGGCGGATATTCAGTTTTGTTGCAGGCTAACTCTGCGGTTAACGGCGGTGCTATTTCTAATACTGCCGACCCTAATAAGCCAACAGATAAAGGCAATATTCTAGTGCAGTTAGGTGACAATGGTCTAGTTCAGTTTGTTAAAAATACTGCGTCCGACAACGGCGGCGCTCTATATAACCTTGGTAATTTTGATGTAAAGGTTGCAGGCACAACCAATATTTCTAATCTTAATTTTGAAGGAAACAGCGCCAAAATCGGCGGCGCGGTTTATAACAATGGTAATTTCAGAGGAGTTTTGCAAAAAGAAACTACCATGCTCTTTAACGGCAATTCAGCGTCCAGCGGTTTGGGCGGCGCTATTTATAACACCAAAGACGGTATTGTGAATATTAAGCTTGCGGATACGGCAAAGATTGTTTTGAACACCGCCAGCGATGACATTTACAACTTAGGTACTGTTACTATTACCGGCGATTCGGCTGCTCCTGTTGTTATTTCTCACACATACAACGGCGGCGCGACGACAGTTGCTGCCAATATGGGTAACACGCAGGTGATTGTTAACTCCACTTTGGGCGGCAGCGGTGTATATAATGTTGCCAACACAAATTTGAACCTTGGTTCAACCGGTTATATTGACTATGAACCAACTCTGAATTTGAGTGACAACAGTATAAATTTGGTATCTAAATCTTATTTGAATTTAGATACCGGCGATACCTTGCTGAACAATAACTTTAACCTTGCCGAAAATTCGGTTATCAATTATAAAGCCACAAAAGACAAGCCGGATATAACATTGGCTAATACAATGGTTAACTCAGGTTTGCTTAATTTAGGCGATGGAGTGGTTTCGGATGTGACTATCAGCACTTTGAAGAGTGAAAACGGCACAATTCGTATAAATATAGACAATCCAAGCTATACGGCAGATAGAATTATAATCAGCGATAAAATCTATGGTACAACCAATGTTTTGGTAGAAAACGGCAATAAGATGACTTTGGAACTTGATGACAAGATTTATTTTGCGCAAACCCAATCTGCACAATCTTTAGATGACTATAAGTTTGTTTCAAAAATAAATAACGGGTTATATGAAATTGCCATAGACCATGATGCCGGAACCACCGTAAATGATTGGTATTTCTATCGCACAAAATATCTAAATCCAGAAGTTATTGCCTATATTGATTTGCCTCGTTCGTCTATTGAACAAAGCCGCTCATTGCTCTTTAATATAGAGCGCTTGAGCAAAGGACGCTGCGATTGCTATCAAGATGGCTACAACTACACCTGTCACTTTAAGGATTTGGGACCGAAAAATCGTTTGTGGGCAACACCTGTATATCGTTCTGGCACGTTTGACAAGCCGGTAGAAACCGATATGAAAATGTATGGCGTTGATTTTGGTATTGACCACCAGTTCAACATTCACAGCCAGTTTGGCGTGTTTGGTTCTTACCGCAGCGGTACTTATGAAAACAGCGGTAAAGGCGAGGGCGAAATTTTATCGCGTTATGGCAGCGAACTTGATATCACCAGCATTTTAGGCGGTGCGTACTATCGTCAATACTTTGGCAATCTCTTTATGAATGGCGCTGTTTATGGTGGTACGCAAAGTGCCGATGTTAAAGCGGATAATGATGTCAGTGCTTCGATTGATGGTATAAATATCGGTGCTCAAGCAGAAATCGGCTACGATATCCGCACCAGCAAACGTTCGGTTTTGACGCCGTCCATTAAGGCAACATACGACTATATCAAATTTGATGATGCCAAGGATTCTACCGGTAAGACAGTGGAATTTGACACTATTCATGACATAGAGCTTGAAGCCGGTATCAAATACGAGTATCAGTTTAACAATGAACATCAGCTGCCGACAACCGGATACATTAAGCCGTCCATTGTTCAGACTGTTGCTAACGGCGGCGCAGTTAAAGTAAACGATACAACGTTTGACAAGACACTTGAAAATGAAACTTTGGGTCGGATAGAAGTTGGCGCCGATGCGGAAATTATCGAAAACTTCTCGTTGGGAGCTTTTGGTAACTATACGTTTGGTTCGGCTTATAAGGCTTGGGGAGTGGGCGGAAACATTCGTTACACCTGGTAAGTTGATTTTGAAAACAGTGAAAGACCGGAGATATTTTCCGGTCTTTTGTGTAAATGAGATTAAGTTTCATTAATACTAAAATGTACGGCGTTCTTTTAGGTCTGCTTTAATCCGTTCATCTAAATCTTCAAGTTTTAATAAAATAGATTTTGCCGGATTGGCATTTTTAGCGCGTTTCACTTGCTTTTGCGCTCCCTCTAAATTACCGATGGCATAGTTAAATTCGGCAGCTGCATAATATGAAGCTGCTTTTTCGCCGCAAATGTCATAGGCGCGCGCCAGCAGCTGCCAGCCGGTTGGCGACGGTACGCTGATAAGAGATTGCTGCAATAAATCGGCAGCTTTTCGCGCTTGTGGCTTTGATGGCGAATTTTCTAAAATCGCATGGGCTAGGCTAATTTTCAGCAGTGGAGAATTAGGCAACAACTCGAGTGCTTTTTTATAAGTTGTCACGCTCTTTGCCACTTGACCGCTTTCAAATAAAAACTGTCCCTTAAGTTCATAAAAATACGGATTATTCGGCTGTAAGTCGATTAATTTATTCATTTCGGACAACGCTTCGGCGACATTGCCTAGTCTAAAATCCAAAACCGCGTGAGCATAACGCGCCGGTGCGTCGTTTTGGGTTGCTGGATATAAACGTTTTACTTTAGCTGTATCCAGCATAAAAGCGGCAAGCTTGGCTTTTATCATAGCCAGATTGGCGTCTAGTGGATTCGCTGCGCTGAAATTATTGCTTTTTGCCGCTTCGTTAAAGTGGCTGATGCGTTCGGTGGTCATCGGGTGAGTGCGAAAGTAGTCGCTTTCTTCAATACCGCTCAGGGCGTTTTGCTGTTTTATTTTGCGCATAAAACGCTTTAGTCCTGCTGTTGATTGCTTGGTTTTATTTAATAGTTTTACGGCGCTTTCATCGGCGCTGCGTTCTTCTTCTACCTGATAGTTTAGCATACTGTTCAAAGCTGAGCTTTGTGAGCCTAAAATAACGGCCATGGCTGCGTCGCCTCGTCCGGTGGAAACGGCAGCAGCTCCAGCCGCCAGCATAGAACCAAGCATTACATATTGCATTTTTTCCAGCTTTAATTTCTGCCGTACGATATGACCGCCTAAAATATGTCCGGTTTCGTGCGCCAAAATTCCGGCCAGTTCGTTTGTGTCATCAATATTCAATAAAGTTCCGGTGTTAACAAACAGATAGTTGCCGTCGCTGACAAAGGCGTTTAAAGAATTATCGCTGACAATGAATATGTTGTTGGCGTTAAAGCTGACACCGGCGGCTTTGAAAAGCGGCTGCACGACTTTTGCTAAATAGTTTTCGGTTTCGGTATCAGATATTAGAGTCAGACCTTGACTTAGCGCCGTCTTAAAAGGAAAGGCGGCGCATAAGCTCAATAAACATAGAAAACAAATTTTTCGGATTAACCGATAAGTTTTTTCCACCATGATTTTTTCTCCGGTTTAGGTCCTTCAACCGGTTGCTGAACAGGTTTTTCTTCACGTTCCAACGGTCTTCTGTCACGGCGAAAGCGGCGACTGCGTCCGCCTTTGCGTGAGCGGCGATTGTCTGTGCTGTTATCCTCAGTCGCTGTTTCTTCGTTGCTATCAGCCTCTTCGTCATCGATTTCGATGTTTTCCGCTTCGTAGCAAGTGGCAGCGGCTTCTTTGCAAACAACCGGATTCGGTAATTTTTCACGCTCAATCTTGAAGTCAGAAGCGTCTTTTAACGAATTATCACCAGCGATAACAATACAGATTTGATATTGTTCTTCCAAAGCCGAAAGCTGTTTGCGTTTTTGATTCAGCAAATAGGCGGCAATATCAGTCGGAACAGTGGCGGTAATTTTCATATTTTGACCGCGTACTGCTTCGCCTTCTATAGCTCGTAAAATCAACGTTGTTCCGGATTCGATAGTGCGTACAACCCCATGACCGTGGCAATATGGGCAGGTTTCATAGTTGCTTTCCATAAATGACGAGTGCATGCGTTGACGCGAAATCTCCAATAACCCAAAAATGCTCATCTTGGCAATTTGAATACGTGCGCGGTCGTCCTTCATTGCCTCTTTCATGCGCTTTTCAACAGCCACATTGTTTTGCGGTTCATACATATCAATAAAATCGACCACAACCAAACCGGCTAAGTCACGCATTTTCAGCTGTTTGGCAATTTCATCGGCTGCTTCAAGATTTGTCTTGAGCGCGGTTTCTTCAATATCTTTTTCTTTTGTTGCGCGTCCGGAGTTTACATCAATAGAAACCAAAGCTTCGGTTGGGTTGATTACCAAATAACCGCCGGATTCCAGCTGAACAATCGGATTATGCAGCTTATCCAACTGAGCTTCAATTTGAAAACGTTGGAACACCGGAGCTTCACCTTGACGGCGGCATTTTATATGTTTCAAATTATGCGGCGATAAAATTTTAACAAAGTTACGCGCTGTCTGATAAGCGGCGTCACCGTCGATAATAACTTCAGCAATATCTTTTGTGTACATATCGCGCAAAGCACGTTTAATCAAATTACCTTCTTCATAAATGATTGCCGGCGGCTGATTGCGCAAGGCGCTGTAGCGAATAGCGTTCCAAGTGCGGATAAGATAATTGTAGTCGCGCACTATATCGGCTTTGGTTTTGTCTTCGCCAGCGGTGCGTACAATCAGCGACATTTCCGGATTAAGCGGTAGTTCTTTGATTATGCTTTTTAAGCGTTTACGGTCATTAGCGTTAGTGATTTTGCGCGAAACGCCGCCGCTTTTAATGCGGTTAGGCATCAAAACGCAATAGCGTCCTGCCAAAGAAATATAGGTTGTGCAAGCAGCGCCTTTGTTGCCGCGTTCTTCTTTGACAACCTGAATCAAAAGAGTTTGTCCTTCTTTTATCACATCTTGAATTGTGCTGCGGTGAAAAAGCTTGCGAGCTCTCAAAAGCTTGCGCTGCAAATCAAAATTGTATTCTGTCGATTCGCCGTCGGTATCTTCGTCATCATCATCGTCTACGCAATCTTCTTCAATGGATTCGTCATCAGTGCCGGTAGCGTCGGCCATGGTTTTAGGTGCTTCGGCTTTTTTACGCGGACGGCGTGTATAGCGGCGACGTTTTTTAGGTGCTTCTTCAGATTTAGATTCGTCTGCAGTATTTTCATTGTTTTCTTCAGAATTTTCGGCAACTGCCGTCTCTTCATCTGTGGTTTGTGTTTCAGTGTTCTCTGTTGTTGTTTCTGAAACAGATTCGTTGTTTCCCTGCAAATAATCGTCATTTTCCGGAATAACGTTTTGCGCAGGTTCTAGCTGAGATTCTTCAATTTCTTGCGCTTGTTCTGCTTCTAAACGGCGCTGAGCTTCCTGAGCCTCTTTTTCTGCTTTGTAACGCGCTTTTTCGGCTTCGCGCTCTTTCAAATATTGAATTTTATTATTGATGATTTCGTCAACTTCGGCATTGACTTCGTTCAATACTTCCTCTGAAACATTGTAGTAGTCCGGATGAATTTCATTAAAAGCCAAAAAACCGTGTTTGTTGCCGCCGTAATCAATAAAAGCAGCCTGCAAAGATGGCTCAATACGGATTACTTTAGCTGTATAAATATTTCCTTTGATTTGTTTGCGTGAAGATGATTCAAATTCCACATCTTCAACTTTGTTGCCATCAACAATCACAACGCGGGTTTCTTCCGGCTGAGTGTCGTCGATTAACATTCTTTTAGTCATTATATAACCCCATAACATGGCTCAAAATAAGAGCCGTTAATCCAACGGGTGTGATAATAAATTGCAAAATTCGCCTGAGGCGTAAAATTAACACAATACCTAAACCGCCTTGTTTTATCAAAGACGGGAACAGCGTTTTGCCAATATCTCTTCCGTTATTTCTTCCTTATTCTTCTTGCTTATTAGAAAATGCCGGAAAAGCTGTTATCTAACCCAAACTCTTTGCTTCCGTTAGTGTTAAAAACAATTTTTTCATGTCACAATAAAACTCTCAAATTAAAAATTATTTTCAACCGAAAAACAACGTTAGCA
>ERZ1034626.1785-NODE-1785-length-13653-cov-29.397044_pt1 | contig 13653 bp, 10 predicted proteins | sample MGYA00520652_ERZ1034626 | MGnify/ENA primary metagenome ERZ1034626 (study PRJEB33766, sample SAMN09781765) | gut metagenome | biome: gut microbiome | host: Homo sapiens | place: Madagascar | study: EMG produced TPA metagenomics assembly of the PRJNA485056 data... | reverse complement strand
CGTATCGGTCGACGCAGACATCCGTATCGGTCGACGCAGACATCCGTATCGGTCGGCGCAGACATCCGCATCGGTCGGCGCAGACATCCGCATCGGTCGGCGCAGACCGCTAAAGTATAACTATAACACTGCGTTTACTATGCTTCAGCTGTACTAATGTTGAGCTATGCCCCAGTGCTTGAGCTGCTCGAAGTCGATATCAGCGAAGCCTGCCTGTTGCAAGGTTACGGAGCGGTTGTGGTCGTTGAGATAGTGGCGCTTGCTGCTGCGGAACGCAGGGTTGGCAAGCGACTGTGGCATTACGTCGGCGACGCACTGCGCACTGATGCCGGCGATGGATAGCATCGTCGGGAATACCGACACGCTCGACTGCACATCCTTCTCGCGGTTGGCGTTGAGCGCCGACACCACCTCAGGATACTCGGCGCGATACGACGCGGAGGTCCAGACGATGAGTGGCACGTGTATGCCGTGGCATGAGGGCGTGGGCGAGGCGTGGAGGAAACGCTTGCGATAGTCGTCGAAGATGTTCTCGCCGTGGTCGGAGGTGTAGAGCATTGCCGCCTGCGCACCGCTCTTGCCGAGCATCGTGATGATGCTGTGCAGCACGAAGTCGGTCTGCAGTATGGTGTTGTCGTAAGCGTTCAGCAGCGACGGGCGGTTCTTGGCTTCTGCCTCGGTGGGCGTGTCGGGCAGGAACCGGGCGCGATGGCGCGGATAGCGGTCGCGGTAGTTGAAGTGCGAGCCGTAGGTGTGCAGCACTATCAGCTCCTTCTTGCGCTTCTTGGCAAGGATGTTCTGCACGTAAGGCAGCAGACGCTCGTCGCTGGTCTGCGCCGTAACGTCGCCCGTGACAACGCTCACAGCCGAACGGATGAACACGAAGTCGTCAGCCTCGTCGCCGAAGAAGTCGATGAACGAGTGGTTGGGCTGCTGGTTGGAGATGAACGAGGTGTGGAAACCTGCCTCGCGGAACGCCGTGATAAGGCTTTTCTCGCGGTACAGACGCGCGTGGTCCTCGGCTGAAGCGGCGGCGAGGAGCATCGGCACACTCTTGTGCGTGGTGTTCGACTGCGAGAGCACGTGGCGGAACACGCTGAGTCCGTCGGTCTTTGAGAGCAGCGGATTGGTCTCGCGCTCGTAGCCGTAGAGCTGAAAGTTGTCGGCACGTGCCGTCTCGCCTATCACGAGCACATACACCTCGGCAGAGTCGGCAGCGTGAGCCGAACGCGCATTGAAACGAAAGTCAGCTACATCGTTGCGGTAGTCGGCTATGCGGCTGCTCTCATGGCAGGCGAGGTAGAGGTTATAGAAGATGTTGGCTGGGTAGACGTGGTCCTCGGCACGATAGTCGAAGTCGCTGTCCTTCGGATAAGCCACATAGCTCAGTGCTATGAACACTGCGCCCACAGCCATGCCATAGCAGGAGTAGCGGCGCACGCGCTTCAGGAACGCCTTGTCCTCGGTGCGGTGGCGTGCCCACGACATAGCGGCGAGCACGAGCAGCGGCAGGTAGAGGATGAACACGGTAGCCACGGCTGGCACAAGGTTGTTGAGCAGTTCCATCGCCTCACCGGGGTTGGTGGTGACGAGATTGAGGAACATGTCGACGGCTATCACGCCACGTCCGAAGAGGTAGAGCAGCACTATCTGGAAGGCTGCGAAGAAGATGATAAGGAACATGCACCACACCTGGCGACCCGTCTTCGCGGACAGCGTCATCAGCAGCGCATAGAGCGACACGGGCAGCACGATGTTGGCTATGCAAGCCAACACGGGCATGTGCTCGGTGAAGCAGAGTGCTACGTTCGGAATGGCGAGCGTGAGCACTATGTATATAAAGAGGAAACGGGGAGAGGTGAGGAGGGCTATTATTCTTTTCATAATTAAAACGCTTCGTTGATATTGAATATGAAGCTGTGCTGTCCCGACTTACCGAAGCCGTAGTCGAGTCGCACGTTGACATTCTTCTTGAACTCCCAGCGGTAGCCCACGCCCATGTTCGGCAGTATGTGCTTCAGCTGTATCTTGCTAAACTTCGGGAAGATGGTGCCAGCGCCTACCCACGCCACCACGCCGTTGCGTTTCCACACATGCTGTCGCAGCTCCACCTGCGTCTCTATCTTATGGTTGTCGCGATAGCGTCCTTGGTAGTAGCCGCGCATCGAGTAGCTGTCGCCGAGCTGCGCGAGCATCGACCACTCCACATCGCCGAAGTTGAACTGCGTACGGAAGTCGGCAGCAAGCGTGGCACCCTTCCACAGATGCGTGTAGCCGTCGATACGGAAGTCGGTGGTGTAGGAGTTGTACTTGTTGCCGATGAACTTCGGGCGCATGAGCTGCATGAACTGTATGTACATGCCTCGCTTCGGCGCAGTGAGGTTGTCGCGCGTGTCGTATATGGCGGTCATGCCGGCACCGAAGTTGAGCGTCTCTGTGCGTTCGCCACCAAGCAAGTCGACACGGTCGAACTTAGTGCCGCGCACATAGTCGAAGTCGACGGTAGGACCGATGAAGAGGTTGTCGGCGGTGCGTATGAGCCAGTCGGCTTTGAACTGCGCCTGCCAGCGCTTCATCTTACTCTTGTTGCCATCCACATTACCCATGTCGTAGCCCCATCCCCAGATGTAGCAAGGGAAGGAATAGAAGTAGACGGTATAGTTGAGGCGGTGGGTGTCGCGTGGGAACTTATGCGTGCCGCGCACACCGAGCATATAGAAGCCTACAGTAGACACGTCGCCGAAGAGCGACACGTTGCTCGGAGCCGACAGCGAGTCGGTAGGATCGGAGCGATAGAGTCCGGCAGCCACGAGTCCGATGCCGAACTTGGTGTCGGAGCTGTAGTGCGGTCCGCCGATGACACTGAAGTCGAAACGCTTGTTCTTCTTCTCCTTGTTGGCATCGTTGAAGTAGGCGAGGAAACGACTGAAGATGTCTTTCTTCTTTGCCGGTCTTGCAGCAATGGTGTCAGCAACAGCAGCAACCTCACTGGTTGCTGCACTCGCTACAAAAGTGGTATCAAAACCGAACGGCTCTGTAGCCCAAACGGGCTGCAGAGCTATTAAGAACAGAAATAATATCGCTTTAAAGGGGCGCATAACTTCATATTTTATTAATAATTAATAGTACTCTTGGCTTAAAAAGGTCTAAGAAGGCTTAGATACATCAACACCTCACCATCTCAACACCTCACCATCTTAATACACCAGTCCTACGTTGTCTACCCAGAAGGTGTTGCCCACGGTACCCACGTAAGCTCCGCCGTGGCTCGACGAGAACTGCAATATGATGTGTGTCGGAGTGGCATCGGCAGCAGCCCAGCCCGTCTCCTTCACCAGCACGCTCTTTCCCTTAGAGTTGCGTGCGTAGTCGGTAGAACGCAGTCCCATCATCGACGCGTCGTAGAACGGTTTGCCGGTGATGTTGCCGTAGTGAATCTCATACGTGGCATCCTCAACCCATCCGTTGGTAGACTTACCGTACTTCACTACCACCGTGCCCACGCGCTGAGCCGTGATGTTTCCCTTAGCATCCTCATGGCGCTTCTGGAGGAGCAGCAGAGCCACACAGTAGTCCTTGCCCGGAACAGTGGTCACTGCCGAGAAGCCGGTCTGACGGATGCGCTTGGCGTTGCCTGGCACCTGCACACGATAGTCGAAGCGCAGAGCCTTCGGACGCAGGGTGAACGGGATACCGAAGTTGAGTGCCTTCGGACCTTCCTTTGTGCCGGTGATAGGCTCCTTCATGTCGCCGAGGAAGATGCTGCCAGCGGCGAGCACCTTAATATTAATAAGACCAAGCACCTTGCAGGTCTCGATATGGGTGGTCATTTTGACGCAATGTCCCGAACCGCGGTTGTCGCGATACACCGAGTTGTTGGTCTTTGTGATGCCCGACACTTTAGCCATCACGTTGCTCGTGCCCCAAGGCGATCCGCCGAGGTTTACGTATGGGTTGTTGCCCGTGAGGGCTCTGTTGGGGCCTATCTCGTAAAGGGTTTTCTTACTACCACCGATTACTGACGACTCGTGTATTTGGCGCGTCACCCAAGTATCGAAATTGCCATACTTGAACAAGACGAACTTTCCTTCGGCATTTGCAGAAAGACTACAGAAAACGCAAAGCATTGTCACAATGCACGATTTGAACATAAAATGTTTCATATACTTATGATTATATATTGTGTGCTACAAAAACATGAATAACAAGCAAAAAGCCGTATCATTCGGCACAAAGATATACAAAAAAGGCAAATGTGAAAACTTTTATATTACAAAAGTTTTCCATTTGCCTTAATATTTAATGTCTGTCAACACTTGTAAGGAAATAAAGACAACTTTTAGTTGCTTTTATACCAACCGCGTTTTTCTGCTTTTGTTTCAACCGCATTTATTTGCCACTAATCAGCTCAACGGCTTTGCTTACGGTGTGATTGTGCTCGTTCATCAGTCGGAAGTACTCGTTCATGTCCCAGATGTCGCGAGCGATGAGTGCCTTCAGTTGTACGCGAAGCATAGGCATCGTGTTGTTGCGCTCTTCGTCGTCGCGCGGTTTCACCTTCTGGCGTTCAGCCTCAGCAAAAAGACTGTCGACCATGGCTTGCGGCACTTCAAAGTGCTTCATATAGTCGTCGAACTTCGTGTACTCCGCCTTCAGCTCCTCGCGATGGTTCTCAACATAGCGCAGGGTGGCGTTGATAACGAGTGAGCGTGCAACAAGCTGACGGTGGAACGCTGTATATTGAGTGGTGTCGAGCGGCACGAACACGTCGGGCATGATGCCTCCACCTCCATATACGGTGCGGTGCTTGCGCAGAGTGTAGCAGCGCAGCGAGTCGTTGAAGTGGATTGAGTCAGCCGAGTAGAGCTCACCATGCTTGAAACGTTTCTCTATATCCTGCGCATAGTCCTCCTTTTCGCCTTTCGCATACGGCTTCTGTATGCAGCGGCCGGATGGCGTATAGTAGTGGGCGATGGTGAGGCGTATCATTGAACCATCGTCGAACTCGATAGGACGCTGCACGAGTCCCTTTCCGAACGAGCGACGACCTACCACTGTGCCACGATCCTGGTCCTGGATGGCACCCGTAACGATTTCGGCAGCCGATGCCGAATACTCGTTGATGAGCACGTAGACCTTGCCCTTCAGCAGTCTGCCTCCTCCACCTGCCTTGTACTCTTGACGTTTCTGAGCGCGTCCCTCGGTGTACACCACGAGGTCGCCCTTCTGCAGGAACTCCTCTACGATGCGCACCGCCGACTGCAGATAGCCACCGCCGTTGTCCTGAAGGTCGAGGATGAGGTCGCGCATACCAGCCTTCTGCAGCGAGTCGACAGCGGTCATAAATTCGCCGTAGGTGGTGGCACCGAACGAGCCGATGCGCACGTAGCCCACACGCGGACGTATCATGTAGTAGGCATCGAGCGTGTGTACGGGTATCTTGGCACGCGTAACGGTGAACGGCAGCAGATCGGGCACGCCACGACGCTGCACGCCGAGCTTCACCTTCGAGCTACGCGGTCCGCGCAGACGACGCATGATGTCCGCACGATCCATCTTAACGCCTGCTATCGTAGTGTCGTTGACGGTGATGATGCGGTCGCCGGCGAGTATGCCCACCTTCTCCGACGGACCCTTGCGCACGGGCTGTATGACGAGCAGCGTGTCCGAAATCATATTGAACTGCACACCGATACCGTCGAACGAGCCTTGCAGTGGTTCGTTCAGCGACTTTGTCTCCTTGGCTGTGGTGTACGAGGAATGGGGGTCGAGCTTCTCGAGCATACCACGTATGGCATCCTCCACGAGTTTCTGCTCGTCGACCGAGTCGACATAGAGGTTGCTGACAGCCAGTTCGGCTATCTGTAGCTTCTTGAGTGGGTTCACACGCTGCGCGAAAGCGGCTGCGCACAGCAGCAGTAAAACTATTGCACCCATTCCCATTTTCCATGAGAACGGGTGCGTTGTGTTATGTTTGTTTATACGTTTCATTATCTGGGTTTGTTTTATGCCAAGTCTTCGTCGGGCAGGTCTTCCTCAACCACGAGGTTGTCGATGATGAAGTTCTGCCTCTCCATGGTGTTCTTGCCCATGTAGTACTCGAGGAGCTTCTGCACCTGGTCGGTCTTGTGAAGTGTCACCTGTTCGAGTCGCATCTCTGGACCGATGAAATGTGCGAACTCCTCCGGCGAGATTTCGCCCAGACCTTTGAATCGGGTTATCTCCGGGTCGGGTCCGAGGTTGCGTATCGCCTGCTGGCGTTCGTCCTCGCTGTAGCAGTAGCGTGTGATGAAGTCGCTCTTCTTCTCCTTACCGGTGAGGCGTGCGTCGGCATCGGTCACTACCTTCTTATCCTTTATCTTCGTGCGACGGTTGCGCACGCGGAACAGCGGTGTCTGCAACACGTAGACGTGTCCCTTCTTGATAAGGTCGGGGAAGAACTGCAGAAAGAACGTGATGATGAGCAGGCGGATGTGCATACCGTCGACATCGGCATCGGTCGCCACTATCACCTTATTATATCTAAGCGTGTCGAGTCCGTCCTCTATGTCGAGAGCAGCCTGCAGAAGGTTGAACTCCTCGTTCTCGTACACCACTTTCTTCGTCAGTCCGTAGGAGTTGAGCGGTTTTCCACGCAGCGAGAATACGGCTTGCGTGTTCACATCGCGGCTCTTTGTGATTGATCCGCTGGCTGAATCGCCCTCGGTGATGAATATCGACGACTCTTCCTTGCGGTCGTTCTTCGCGTCGGAGTAGTGTATGCGGCAGTCGCGCAGCTTGCGGTTGTGGAGGTTTGCCTTCTTGGCGCGTTCGCGTGCCAGCTTCGTGACGCCAGCCATCGCCTTGCGCTCGCGCTCGCTCTCGGTTATCTTCTGCTGCATCACCTCCGCCACGTCGGCGTGTATGTGCAGGAAGTTGTCTACCTCAAGCTTCACGAAGTCGCCAACGTACTTGTTGATGCTCTCGCCCCCGGGTGCCATCTGCAGCGAGCCGAGCTTAATCTTCGTTTGGCTCTCGAACATCGGCTCCTCTACGTTCAGTGCGACGGCAGCCACGAGTCCGTTACGTATGTCGGTGAACTCGTAGTTCTTGCCGAAGAACTCCTTGATGGTGCGGGCTATGTGCTCCTTGAATGCGCTCTGATGGGTGCCGCCCTGCGTGGTGTGCTGTCCGTTGACGAAGGAGTGGTACTCCTCGCCGTACTGGTTGGTGTGCGTAAAGGCTATCTCTATGTCCTCACCCTTCACGTGTATGATGGGGTAAAGCGGGTCGGTGGTCATCGTGTCGGTGAGCAGGTCAGCCAAACCGTTGCGCGAGAGGATGCGCCGACCGTTATACATGATGGTGAGTCCGGAGTTGAGATAGGTGTAGTTGCGCAGCATCGTCTCCACGAAGTCGTCATGGAACGAATAGCCGACGAACAGTGTCGGGTCGGGTTCGAAGAAGATGTAGGTGCCGTTCTCGTCGGCAGAGTCCTCGGTGATGTCCGATGTCAGGTTGCCGCGCTCGAACTTGAGCGCACGCACCTTGCCGTCGCGATACGACTTCACCTCGAAGTGTGCCGAGAGGGCGTTCACCGCCTTCACACCCACGCCGTTCAGACCCACGCTCTTCTTGAACGCCTTCGAGTCGTACTTGCCGCCGGTGTTGAGCACACTGACTGCCTCAACGAGCTTGCCCTGCGGTATGCCACGACCATAGTCGCGCACCGACACACGCAGACGGTCGTCGATGTCTACCTCTATGCGCTTGCCGGCGTTCATCTTGAACTCGTCGATAGAGTTGTCGATGACCTCCTTCAGCAGCACATAGATACCGTCCTCGGGCAACTGTCCGTCGCCCAAGCGACCGATATACATACCTGGACGTGTACGCACGTGCTCCATGTCGGAGAGGTGGCGTATGTTGTCGTCGGTATATTGAACTGTGGGTTGAATGTTTTCTTCCATTTTATTTCTTAATATCTTACAGCATCCCGAGTATTATCATCGTATCTTGAGGATGCTATCCGACTTAAATATCCTTCTTGTAGCATCTGCGGCGCTTGTGTATCTCGCGGTTGAGATACTGCCACTGTCCCTGAACCTTCATGTTTGTCTCCATCTCGACGTGGGTCTCGCCCCACTTGAAGCCGAGACGCTGGTAGTGAGGTATGAGGTCGTAGAAGAGCAATGCGTTGGCACCCTTCTGACGATACTCCGGCAACACGCCTACGAGGAGCAGGTCGACTACCTCGGTCTTGTGGAACTTCAGCGCGCGGAGGATGTGCCACCATCCGAACGGGAAGAGCTTGCCACCGCACTTCTGCAAAGCGCGGGCGAGCGACGGGATAGATATGCCTACGCCAACCACCTTGTGGTCGGGTGTGTTCCAGTCTTCGATGATGGTGATGAGGTCGAGGTCAGCCATCGGCAGGTACATCTTCACGTACTGCTCTATCTGTCGGTCGGTGAGCTTCGAGTAGCCGTAGAGGTCCTTGAAGGTCTCGTTCACCACTTGGAATATCTTTCTGCCGTAGCCGTTCTCACCGTATATCTCATTGCGCTTCAGCTTCTTCACCTGCAGGTTGTAGCGCTTCTGGATCATCTTTGCGATGGTAGCATACTTCTCCGGCATTTCCTCCGGCACGTAGAGCTTATACTCCACGTAGTCGTTGTCTTTCTCCCATCCGCCCATGCGATCCATGTGCTCCGGATAGTAGGGGTAGTTGTATGCCGTAGCCTGAGTGCCAAGCTGGTCGTAACCGTAAAGGAGCATTCCCTCGGGGTCCATATCGGTGAAACCGAGCGGACCGACAATCTCCTTCATACCTTTCGACTTGCCGTAGTCTTCTACTGCCTTGAGAAGTGCTTTAGACACTTCGATATCGTCAACGAAATCGATCCAGCCGAAGCGAACCGACTCGCGCTCCCACTTCTTGTTGGCACTGTGGTTGATGATAGCAGCCACACGACCCACAGCCTTACCGTCGCGGTATGCCATGAAGTACTCAGCCTCGCAGAAGTCGAAGGCTGCATTCTTGTCCTTACGGAAGGTGTTCATCTCATCGAAGTAGAGGTTTGGCACGTGATAAGGATTACCTTTGTAGAGCTCGTTGTGGAAATCGATAAACTTGCACAAGTCGCGGCGCGACTCAACTTTCTTAATCTCTATTGCTGACATTTTAATTGTTTTATTCTTTCACTTTTGTTTGATACACATTGTATGATTGCCTCTTTAGGCAAGCAATACATCTTTATAAATAAAGCCTTTAAAATGCAAAAGTACGGAAAAATGCTTAAACTAACGAAAAACTGGGTAACATTTAGCGATATTTACGAGAAATTAGCAGCAGATGTTCACCTTCAGCGGTGGTTGTGGCGAAGATATACACGTCGCCGCCGTCTTTGATTTTGAGGCGTTTGCGCAGTTCTGCGACTGTGAGTGGAAAGTTGCGCGTAGCTATATTGGCTTTCTCTATGCCTACCAACGCCTTGCGCAGCTCGCTCTTGTTCATCGTCGTCACGCGCTCCACAACGAAGCTTCTGCCCGGAAAGCCATCAACGGGTTCGTCGGAAAGGAAGAGGTGGCTGTTGCGGCTCACGGGCGACACGCCGTAAGCTGCTGCCAGCTCGTCGAAGCAGCCTGCTTTCATGATTGAGGCGTTTGGCTCGTGTACGAATTTTGAGTTTTGAGTTTTGAGTTTTGAGTTGGGGGCTGGGGAAGAGGAGCCGGGGGCGTAGACGAAGAGGGAGAGAGGGGCTGAAGCGGTAGAAAGATCTGCACAATACACCTTCAGTTCGCTCTCTACCACCGTTGAAAGTACGAGCAGCAACTCCTTGCACTCGCCTCCCACCGACACGATGTGCACCTCGCGCACCGTGCCCTGCAAGTCGTCCACCGCCTTATGCCAATCGAGCATAGGCGAGAGCTTCAGCATCGTGAAGCGCGACTTCTCAAGCAGCTTGGGCAGGAGCTGCACGACATCGGGCGTGCAATCGGCAAGCATGACGGTCTTGGCGCCGTGTTCGTCGCGACGCGCCGGGTCGAGGAACAGCATGGTCTGCGGTTCAACGGTTGAGAGATACTCCACGGCATCTGCACACACTACCGTGGCGTTGTTCAAACCGAGCAACGGAAGGTTGTGCTCAACGATGTGGCAGAGCTGCTCGTTGCGCTCCACGTACGTAGCCGCAGCAAAGGCGCATGAGGTAAACGAGAAGTCGACACCGAAGCCGCCGGTCAGGTCGGTCATGCGGGTGGAAGTTTTGAATTTTGAGTTTTGAGTTTTGAATTGTTGCCTGCGGCAATTTTGAGTTGAGAGTTCAGAGTTGAGAGTTGTCCACTCCATCGCCAAGTTGAGCTTGTACTGCGCTGTGGGTTCTGACGAGCACTGCTCCATAGAGAGGTGCGGCGGAAATATCACGCCATCGCACGCAGCCCATTTGGGGAGCTTACGACGCGCTATCTGCCAGCCTTGTATCTGATCGAGAGCGTAGGGCATGTCAACATCCGGAAAGCGATTTGCTTGAAGCGCAAGCTGACGGATATCACGTTCGCGATATTCGCGTATAAATTCTGCAGTAGTCATAGACATATCATTGTTATTTTTGACTGCAAAGTTAACACATTTAGCCGATTAAATAACTACATCAGAATGAATGTAAATAAATTTCACCGATTTTCTTTGCAGTATAACAAACTTACTGTAACTTTGCAAAAGTTGCACAGAAGACAACAAAATGAGCAACCCCTAAACATAATACCCTAAAGTATGGAACCTATTGTTGACTTTTCAATCCTACCCGCACGTCTGCGCTCAGCCGAGCGAGTCGTAACTGTAGCAGTGGCATGTCCTGCCGACTCTCACACAGAGGAAGTTATCGAACGAAGCATCGCGGAACAGTTCGCACGCTTCACCCTTGTAGCCAACACGGCAAAGGCTGATATCGCACGCCGATTGGCTGCCGACTATCCCGACAAGGTTACACTCATCGTGGCTGACGACGATGACGACGCGGCGCGCCATGCCGTTAAGGAGGTGCGTGAGGGCAGAGCCGATGTGCTGATGAAGGGTTCGCTGAACACTGACAACCTCTTGCGCGCAGTACTCAACAAAGAGGAGGGCATACTCATCAAGGGTAGCGTACTCACACACATCGCCGTTGCCGATGTGCCGAGCCTTAACCATTTGTTGTTCTTCTCGGATGCAGCCGTCATTCCCTACCCCACTACCGAACAATACGATGCCATCACACGATACATCACCGACACCTACCGCAGCATAACGGGTGGCGACCGCCCACGCGTGGCACTCATCCACTGTACGGAGAAGGTATCGGAGAAATTCCCGCTCACGCTCAGCTACGAGGAACTGAAGGCGAACGCCGCTGCAGGAGCCTACGGCGAGGTGGAGATAGGCGGACCGATGGACGTGAAGACTGCTTGCGACGCAGAGAGCGGAGCCATCAAGGGCATCGCATCGCCAGTGGTGGGCAACGCCAACTGCCTCATCTTCCCTGACATAGAGGCAGGCAACACATTCTACAAGACAATAACTCTCTTCGGTGGTGCTACGGTGGCTGGTATGCTCGTAGGCACGACAGCACCCGTTGTGGTGACATCGCGCGCCGACACTGCCGACTCCAAATTCTACTCTTTAGCAACTGCTTGCTTGAAAGCAATTAACAAACAGTAAACTCAAGACATATTCATGAAAAAAATATTTGTGATCAACCCTGGCTGCACCTCTACAAAGGTGGCTGTGTATGAAGACGAACACGCTGTATGGACATCCGACGGACTGCATCCGCAGGAGGAAGTAGACAAGTACGCAACCGAGATGGAGCAGTACGAGTACCGCAAGAATTTCATTCTGAAACTATTAGAGGAGGCAGGAATACCTTTGGAATTCGATGCCGTAATCGGTAGAGGCGGTCTGCTGAAACCGTTGCACGGCGGTGTGTATGCCATTAACGAGCAGATGAAGCAGGACCTCATAAATGCCAAGCACAAGCATGTGTGCAACCTCGGTTCGATTCTTGCCGACGACATCGCACAGATGTGCCACTGCCCAGCCTACATGGCTGACCCAGTGGTGGTAGACGAGTTTATGACACGTGCACGCTATACGGGTCTGCCGTTCATGAAGCGCGAGTCTATCTTCCACGCGCTCAACGCCAAGGCAGCCTCGCGCCGCTATGCGCGCAGCATCGGACGCAAGTATGAGGAGATGAACCTCGTAGTGGCTCACCTCGGTGGCGGCATCTGCGTGTCGGCTCACCACGAGGGCAAGGTGATCGACGTGAACAACGCGCTCAACGGTGAGGGTCCTATCGCGCCGGAACGTGCCGGAACGCTGCCTGCCGACCAGCTCGTGAGACTCTGCTTCTCGGGCAAGCATACCCAGGCAGAGATTATGAAGATGTTAGCAGGCAACGGTGGCTGCCAGGCACTACTCGGCATGAAGGACATGAAGGAGATATCGCGCCGCGCAGAGGCAGGCGAGGAGCCGTTCCACGAAGTGCTCGAGGCTATGCTCTACACCGTGTCGAAGCAGATCGGTGCCATGGCGGTTGCGCTGTGGGGCAAGGCGGACGCTATCATCCTCACCGGCGGCATCGCCTACAGCAAGTACTGCGTTGAGGAGATAAAGAAGCAGGTGGACTTCCTCGCTCCGGTCATCGTGATGCCAGGCGAAGGCGAGATGGAGTCGTTAGCGTTCAACGCCTTAGGAGCATTGAACGGCGAACTGCCGGTACACGAGTACAAGTAATTATTAATTCTTAATTATTAATTCTTAATTATTATATGCAGAAAGTCCTGCTTCGTATTCGTACGGAGCAGGACTTTCTCATTTAGACCTAATCAAAAATTTATATCAACAACAATTTGTTTCATTTAGTACTAACCAAAATCAACGGTTATTTAACCTCAATCTGGCGGGCTGCCTTCTGCACGTTCTGCTCAACCTTCGGAAGGTCGATTGTGAGCACACCATCGCTGACGTTGGCTGCAATCTTCTCCTTGTCGACATCATCAGGCAAGAGAAGTGTCTGCTCGAACTTGGTGTAAGAGAACTCGCGGCGCAGATAATGCTCCTTCTTATCCTCATCCTTCTTCTCGTTCTTCTTCTCCATCTTGATGTGCAGATTGCCGTCGGCATCGATGTTGATGTTGAAGTCGTCCTTCTTCATTCCGGCTGCTGCAAGCTCTACTGTATAATCGTGTTCTGTCTCTTTAACATTTATAGCTGGGGCGGTTGCGTTAGTACGCGGCATAAAGTCGGTATCAAAAAAGTCGTTGAAAACTTCTGGCATCCATGCATTTCTCATTACTGGTAACATATCAAATACCTCCTATTTATATTTTAATTTTTACGTTTATCGTTTGCTTGCCTTTGGACTTCCGTCCATCGGCTTGCACTATTCATAATGCAACTTACGTACCAATGCCGAAATCGCCCATAAAAACAATAAACAGTAAGCAATATTGGCAGTTTGGCGACAAATAGTCAGTTCCGGCGGACACTTTGGCGTGTTTTACTTGCAACAGCAATCGTCTTAAAGAGGCGTTTGCGCGACGCGCACCGACCGATGCAGATGTCTGCACCGACCGATGCAGATGTCCGCACCGACCGACGCAGATGTCCGCACCGACCGACGCAGATGTCCG
>ERZ1034626.1780-NODE-1780-length-13682-cov-9.983709_pt1 | contig 13682 bp, 13 predicted proteins | sample MGYA00520652_ERZ1034626 | MGnify/ENA primary metagenome ERZ1034626 (study PRJEB33766, sample SAMN09781765) | gut metagenome | biome: gut microbiome | host: Homo sapiens | place: Madagascar | study: EMG produced TPA metagenomics assembly of the PRJNA485056 data... | reverse complement strand
ACATCCAGACGCTCGGTGTTGTGGCTGGTGTAGGACTCATCCGCCATGGTGTGTACCTCACCCTTGACCACAAACTTGTCGTAGTTCAGGTCACGGTTATCAGCAGCAACACGGAAGTAGTGACCCATATCCTCGCTGCGCAGACGCTCCTCCCGGGTCATCAAGGTCTCGAACAGCTTCTCTCCATGACGAGTGCCGATAATGTTCGTGCCGGTGTCGCCAAACAGCTTCTGGACAGCCTTAGCCAGATCACCGATGGTAGAAGCATCAGACTTCTGGATAAACAGATCTCCGGGATTTGCATGTTGGAAAGCGAACAAGACCAGATCCACAGCCTCGTCCAGGTTCATCAGAAAGCGGGTCATATTGGGGTCGGTAATGGTGATGGGGTTGCCAGCCTTGATCTGGTCAATGAACAGCGGAATGACAGAGCCACGGCTGCACATCACGTTGCCGTAACGGGTGCAGCAGATGGTCGTGCCGCCCCGCTCGGCAGCCACACGGGCGTTGGCGTAGATAACGTGCTCCATCATAGCCTTGGAGATGCCCATGGCGTTGATGGGGTAAGCAGCCTTATCGGTAGACAGGCAGACGACACGCTTGACACCGGCGTCAATAGCGGCGTGCAGGACGTTATCGGTACCGATGATGTTGGTCTGAACAGCCTGCATGGGGAAGAACTCGCAGGAAGGAACCTGCTTCAGAGCGGCAGCGTGGAAAATGTAGTCAACACCGGGCATAGCGTCACGGATGGACTGGGGGTTGCGGACATCACCGATGTAGAACTTGACCTTCTTGGCAGTGTCAGGATGCTTGGCCTGAAGCTCATGGCGCATATCGTCCTGCTTCTTCTCGTCACGAGAGAAAATGCGGATTTCCTTCAAATCGGAATCCAGGAAGTGCTTCAAAACGGTGGAACCAAAAGAACCAGTACCGCCGGTAATCATAAGGGTTGCGTTATCAAATGCGGACATAATCATAACCTCCATAATCTAATACAACTGCAGAGAAAATCGTATCCTTGTCACATACATTTATATCACCTGTTTCAATCGATGGTGACCGCCGTCATATATGCGATAACTCTGTAAGCCATCTTCCATATTCAGCCGAGGAAGAGTAAAATTTGACTTTTTTGTAATCCAATTCGTTTCACCTCCGCCCGCAGAAAAAGCATAATCATAACATTTTTCTGTCTGCAGCAGGTCAAGTGTAACATTATCGAATTGTCCATGGGAATATGCGAACAGGCAAACTCTTTTTCCTATTTTCTCTTCGAGGATACGTTTTGAATCTAATAATTCTACCCTCTGTTCTTTCTTGTCCATTCCACAAAGAATCTTATGTGTCGTTCCATGTGAACCAATAGTCACCAGCGGATCATTCGCCAAAATTTGTAATTCCTCGACGGATATATATCCCTCCTGATTCAAAAAATCAGTTACCACAAAAACTGTAAATGGTATACCCCGCTGTTTCAGCTCGGGATACGCTACTCTATAAACGTCCTTCAATCCGTCATCAAAGGTAACTACACATGGATTTTGCCTTGACCAATGAAACTGCGTATATTCCTCTGCTGAAATAAAAGATATACCCGAATCAAGAATATTCACAAATTCGTTCTTATTCAGTCGGCAACCGCTTCTTTCAATGATATTTCCATCATCGATGTGATGGAACATTAAAACAGTAGAAGACGGCAAAACGTCAAATGCCACCTTTTTTATCAACTGCTTAACACGAACCATAAAACCAACTCCTATAGCCATTAGAATTTTTCGACCGAATGTCATCGCATTGAGATTGATACAGAGCTTGTTTCTTACTTGACTCCACGAAGTAAAAATGCATCAATCATCAGTCTAACATTCGGCCTCATATCTTTCCAGCAACACGGAAGAACTAGGCTTGTGCAAACCTCTGTAAGTAACGATGCCAACGCTGCTCCACTCGCTCCCCACATTGGAATCATAATATAGTTCAAACCAATGTTAATAAAAGCGGCGCTCAGGTACATATACTTGAGGTATTTTTGCTTATTCATGCAGACAATCCATGCATTTCTAGCCACACCAAGGTAAGAGAAAATTGTATACCAGGTAATGACCCTTAACGGTCCAACTGCAGGCATATATGCATCACCGTATAGAATCTTTATAACAAGCGGAGCAAACAGTATAAAGCAAATTGCAGCAGCCATAGAAACATATATGACGATAGCATAGAGTTGGCGATTCTTTCTATTAAACTGTTCTCTATCTTCCTCGAATAGTTGCATGATCGTGGGGTACAGTGAATCTATAATTGCCTGCAATACAAACACCCACATTAAATTAACTGAGGCTGCTATCGAATAGTATCCAACGGAGGTTTCATCCAGCATCTGCTTAAGCATAAATTTGTCGGTTTGCCCATAGATGGCTACCATCATTCCAGACAAAATATAGTGATAACTCCGCCCAAGAAGACTTTTACCTTTTTCGAGTGATATGGAAAGCTTTGGTCCATCATGTTTTTTATAAGAAAAGAATAAAAGCACACCTAGAACAATATAATCCACCGATGTGGCAAATGCAAACCACCTCACATCCTTATGGAGAGCCAACAACACGAGTCGATACAAAGCTGTCGCTGTGTATGCCACAAAAGTAGCAATTGAGGTGATTTTGGATTCATAACGAGATTGAAACCAATAGTTAAATGTATCAAAAACTTGAAACACTAATGCCACGCTGCAAAGCGCCGCTACTACTATTGTTGTAGGCTCATTGTGATCAACAACGCTAACAATACAGAAAGTCATCACTGCAGAAAAAAAACTCGATGCAAACCGCATAATCAGAGTTGTCCCTATTGCCGCCCCTTGTTCCTGTGGTTTTTCAACAAAATCTTTAATTATGACAGCATTAATTCCTAATGTACACAATGATGTAAAAAAGGCAATATACGCATTCACATAACTGATCGTACCATAATTACTTGGGCCTAAATATCGTGCAGTCAAAATACTAACAAAGAATGAAAGTATCATCTGGGCAAGTTTACCGCATATTAGCCAACTCGCATTTTTTACCTCTTTATTATTCCTAAATCTTTGTATTACTTTGTTGAGTATTTTGTTCATTTACCTTGCACACCCCCGGTTAATAATTATATCCCATCTTTACAGGAACAACCGTCCTATTGATATTGAAGTCACCGTTTAATACATTAAAAAATGCGTTAACAATCTCTCTATTCAAGTTCTATTGCTCGCCGAGCAATTCTAGCATATGAAAAATATGGAATCGCCTTATTTCTTGCTACTTCCTTCATCTTTTCATATTCAACTGTCGAATCAAGTATTTCAGAGATAACTGTTTTCAACTCTTCCTTATCATCTCCACGAACAAACCGTGCATTTCCACCCAAATCAACATGCCGCATTCCAACCCAGTCCTTGAAAACACCTGGAAGACCACACGAGCATGCTTGCTCCCATAGCACAGAATGTGTTCCAGGGAATACTGCAAGATCCGATGCGAGGAAATAGTCATATACTTTCGTGGAATCTAACCACCCAATATATCGCACATGGCTATCTCGTGACATATCTTCGATTAATGTTTTCATATCTTTATCTGGCTGTCCGAAAACAATTAGTTTAAGATTGTTACGGTTCATCTCCTCAACAACGTTTATGAGCACATGAATATTTTTTCTGCTATCAATTTTTCCTCCTGATATAAGAACAAAATCTTCTTGGTCTAAATCCAACTCTTCACGGATTTGCTTTCTAATCTGCTCTTGCATTTTGAAATGAATATATGTGTCATCTCCGCCCATGACCAATAAATCAATTTTTTCTTTGGGGATTTTGTAAACATCACTTAGGTATTGACACCGCCAAGGGGTAACTCCCCAGAACTTATTGACATACGGAATTGCTTTTCTCATCCAGTGACCATATATCCAATGTTGAACGAACCGATTTTGCCAGCGATCAAGCCTCATATTGTAGTAATCACCATGCTGGTCGATATATAATTTAACTTGCGAGTTACGCTTGCAATAGGCAATCACGTCCATAAGAGCGACAAATTGACCTCCATGGACAAAAATGATATCTGGTTCTTCTTTTTTTAGTGTTTTAAATAAATCTGCGTAATCTCCAAACTTCGAATACGGTCCATATCTTTTTGTGCGCTGTAAGGCAATAACATGAACTCCATATGGATTTACATAGTCATTTTCTTCCCGTATTTTTTGCGTGTAGTTCTTGTCAAAAACATGATCAGACGTCAGTACTGTCACGTCATATCCCATCGCACGATGGCATTGAGGTAGTATGTTTTCTTGGTAACCGAACCCTTCAATATATACTGCAGCTAAGCAAATGTGTACTATTTTCATCTTGAACTCACCTTATTGTTATCTTCCAAAAACCTTTTTATGTCATTAAAGCAATAGGCTTTATTTTGAATCACTTCTTCGGGCCAATTCCACCACTGTATACGCAAAAGTTGTTCGATTATTCTATCATCAAATCTTTTTCCGATTTCCTTTGCCGGAACACCACCCACAATAGTGTACGGCTCTACATCTTTTGTAACAACTGCACCCGCCGCAACAATTGCACCATCGTGAATGTGAACTCCTGGTAAGAGCAGAGCATTATTGGCTATCCAGACATCGTTTCCAATAGTAGCTACATGTTTTTGATCGTCAACGTATATTCCCTCAGAAAATATGTCTTCTGTTACATACGAAAAACCCGCTTGTTTCCTTGTGCTATAGAAAGCCGGGTGCGTAGAAACAAATACCTTTGTAGGATGCGTTCCCGTACTTGTTTTAACATTTACGCCTATTGAGCAATATCTTCCAATATTTGCATTTAGATCGCTATCTCTCCCTATAAAACTTCCATAACCAATGCTCCCCCTGTAAGAGACATTTTCATGAAAGGTGTTCATTCCTTCACAATATACCCCTTTTGCAGCAAGATTGCACGACCAATCAATGGCAACTTTCTTTCCAGAAAATTTAAGTTTATATATGGCATTTTTCATTAGTCTTGCAATTTTTTTTAGCACGGTAGAACCACCTCCTTATTCATAAATTTCTGAACGGTTAATTCCTACTGAGTTCTTTCTCATGATCCCCACACAGAGTCCTATTAACAAAAAAAGGGGACCTTCGTCTATGTACGAACCAGACAGAAACATTTTAAAGAAGGACGCACATAGCATTGTGATTATTATGCCTTTTTCGACTTCACTATTACTATTAATGTAAGCCCGCCACAAGGTGATAACTAAAGACAGCAGAAGCACAGTTCCAATAATTAGACCGAATTCCACCCACAATTCTATTAGTAAATTATGTGCATAAATTCCTATAATCATCCTATCTGAGCAAAGACCTGTTCCCAAGAGGAAATGTTCTCGTATTGAAACAAGCAACTGTTCTGTTAGATGGTCTCTTCCAGAAGATCCCAGTTGTGTTCCCGAAAGAAGTTTATCAAAAATCCGAATGCTTAATCCAAATTTTTGTGCATTTTTATACATCCATAAAATTACAGCATTATAAATTGGGCTCGCAAGAAATGCACCAATAGCTCCAAATAAAGCGACTATCCTGGTAACTGTCTTTTTTGAATTATTACCAGAAACAATGTTCCACGCAATATTAATCAGCAATATCAACGCTGCTCCGCGTGTCCCAAGCATCAGTAAATAAAATGCTCCAAATATAGTAAGAGCAATATTGAATATGTTTGTCTTTTTTCGAGCGTAGAATGCCACCAGGCAACAGTGTGGCAACAAATTGTACGCAAGATCCATATCTCCCTGATACTGTGATACTACCGCATCCATTGGAGTTCCAAAAACCACTTTATAAATGAAGTTTATAATTATCGTCACCACCGACAGAATATAAAGATGATATATCACATTATCCTCATTTTCGTATTTAGATAAAGCTACTCCAACAAAATATAAAGGCAGTGTTGTTATAAGAAATTTTGGAAAGTATGCATCCAAATATGGATTCTCTTGAAATAAACACTCCAAAACAAATACTGCAGAAAATCCTAATACAAAAAGGATATCTTTGGGACTCAATCTAAATTCCGGAAGCGCCAAGACAATAACAATAATGTATAATGTAGTCATAACGGCATCAGGATATGAACCCATAACCGGTATTCTCATAACTGCTGCCCGAACATACTGCATTAATATTGTTTGTGTCCAAATCATCCATATAAGTATTTCAAAGAAAAATCGTCGCTTGATTTGAAGTTTATCGGTCATTGATTTTTCTACCTCTTATAACAAAATCTATCATTTCACGAATTTTACGCACCTGAATCGTACTGTTTTTTTTCATCAGAACGAAATTGCGTCCAATATTTCCAAGTTCTTGGCGTTCTTCTCTTGTCATTTCACATACTTCAACAAGCTTCTTCTTCAGACTTTCGATGGAGTCATCCGCCACATATTGGATGTATTGATCGTACTCGTCCGGAATACCATCCAGCTTGTAGGCCACAACTGGAATTCCGGAAGAAAGATATTCCATCGTTTTTGATGGAAAGCTATATTTAGTAAACTCCTCATTATTCTGTCTCGGATTCACCAAAACCGTTGCTTTTTTCTGCCACTCTATAACTTCATTTCTCGGAAGCTGCCCGAGGAAGGAAATTCGTGAATCATCTTTCACTGCATCCTTAATTGCCTGTTCACTGTCCCCAATACCACAAATCACCAACCGGTAATCTGGGTCTTCAATCTGACTGAACGCATTTACGAGATTCATAACGCCAAATTTCTGATGCAATGTTCCAGTATACAGAATCGTCTTCTCTGAGTTTTCTTTTCTCTCAATCTGCTGTGTTTTAGAGGCTATCCCTTCTACTACACAATATGGCTTTTTTATATGCAGGTAATCTGCCATTTGTTTCGTAAGAAGCACAAAGCAATCCGCACATTCCAAGCGATTCAATGATTTTCTTGCCTTGTAGTCAATAAACCACTGAAGCAAAGCAGATTTCTTGCTTGAGAGATTTGTCATACCAGGAAGATCTGCGATAATGTCGCACACAATCACGTTTGGATACTTTTTTTTCAATTTCTCAGCCGCCGCCAAAAACTCGGCCGAAGCAGAATAAATACAAAGAACCACTTCGCCTGCTTTTGCTTTGCAATATGTCTTCAGGCTTTTATACACAGCTCGTTCAATGAAAAAATTGCGAATAAATTTTATATTACAAAAGCCCAAATTCTCATGATCGGAACGACCGCATAATTTAAATGTTGATTTCTTTACAATCGCTTTTCGGTAATACTGTGGATAGCTTCCAATCGGAAGTACATTAATTACCTTCGGCGGAGTAGGAAGATTCGCTGTAAATCCTTCCATCAGATTGTGTTCCAATGCGTTTGCAGCGTCTGCCATATTATTAGACGAGTACTGCTTAACCTCATCCGCTATTTCTTGTGGAATCATCAATGACAAAAAGATGTATTCTTTCTCTCTCAACATGCTCTAATCCACCTTCTTTATCTTTGCTTAATTCCGTCAAACGCTTTTTCAATCGCCTTCTTTAAGCCGTAATCTCTTGTCTGCCCCCTATTTTTAAGAAACAGAGCAATCACTAACGGATATGCCATTCTTCCAAATATTGTACCCATAAGTATCCCTTTATCATAAAAATACTTATCTGTGTATCCGTTGAACCATGTAGAATCTCCATGGGTCACAGATCCGATATACCCCGGAACTGTCCAAACCTTCAGACCGGATTTTAGGGCACTTGCTAAGAAGATGCTGTCTTCACCACAACTGTATTTTGCTCCGCCACCAAACAGCAGATTATAAGACAGCCCCCTTGCAAAGGCCCTCTCTCGTCTGCATGCAAAGTGAACTGCACCATAGTGCATGGAGTTATACCATTTTACTCGGCGAAACGCATACGGTTTCTCTGGATTCTTCACATCACCGATAGCTTCCAAATCGAACAGCAACATATCTGCATTCTGGTTATTCTCAAAGGCAGACTCTATCATTTGGGCATAACCGTCTTTGTATGTCACATCTTCATCTGCGAACAAAATAATGTCAGCAGTCGCTCTCATTAAAGCAGTATTTCGACTCAATCCAATTCCACGTTCATTCAAAGACATCCATAAGATTTGATGTCCATTGTACATAAACCGCTCTACTTCATTGCGGTTACACTGGTTAACAACTATCGCATCAGATTGAATATTCATTTTTTCTAGCAAACTATGATCCGTCTGGTGCATAGTTGCAACCAACACCTGCAATGTCATACGATCCTCCGGTAATATTAAATTCGAAGCTTCTTTCCCATCTCATCCAGGAAGCTCTGCGGAAAGTTCGGGAATACGCAACAGTCTGGTGAGAATGTCAGTTCTCCAAACAAGACCTTTCCATTTCTTTCATACAGGTCAACTCTTACAAAGTCGAAATCTTTCGATAGAATCCGTGCAATTTCCACCATACGTTCAAACGTTTCTGGCTTGGGAGTTGTACCATCTCCAGGAAGTTCTTTTTTATGCGGAATCATCCCTTTGATTTGCTTCCAATTCATATCGAACATATCAAAGCTCAGGCTCATACCATTATCGCCATCGGTTTTCCTATCATAGACAGTCAGAACGAACAACGGTTCTCCATTTGCACAGTGGAATTTATAATCGGTCAACTGCGCTGCGTCTGCCAAGAATTCTTCAGCATAGATTCTGTGCGGGATGGTCAGATAATGTGGTTCCATCGAATATGCGCCATAGGTCGTCGCCAACCAACGCGACATCTCCGCTTTGCACTTTTCCCTGTCAAGTTGCTTCTTATCTGCCACCAAATAGTTCATCTTGCATCCGTGCGTTGCTTTCAGAGCAAATCTATCTGGAAGGCTGTCAAAATCAACGTCCTCAACATTTTCCCAAGGTCCGCCAACCACCGGAATCAGAATATCCTCCAATCCTTTCTCACGGATGTAGTCACGAACCGCATACTTATCAGTACACATGGATGCCAACGAAGACTGCTTATGCAATTCAACGTAAGTGACTTTGTCTGCCAAAGAAGTCGGATTCTTTAAATTGAGAGTCCTGTGGAATCGCAACCGAGTATCAAACTTTTTAGCAAAATCCACGCCAAACACATGGCTCATTGTAACAAGCATTTTTCCGTAGATTACCTTAATGTTCATCTTTCATACTCCATTCTTTTTTGTGCAAAGATGGAATATGAACCGTCCGACTTAGATCTGCAACAATTTGCCCATCTCTAAATCAAACTTGTCCGAAAGGTACGGAAAAACACAATGTGCTGGGGAGAATGTCAGTTCTCCGAAATAGACCTTTCCCTCAAGCTCATACAAGTCCACTCGTACAAACTTGAAGTCTTTTGACAGAATTTTGGCTATCCGAATCATTTCATCTAGGTTTTCCGGTTTCGGTAATTCGCCGTTGCCGGGACGCTCCAACCCAGAAGAAACAATTTCAGGAATCGGCTTCCAATCCATGTCAAACAGGTCTAATGTCACCTGCATCGCTTTGTCGCCGTTGCTCTTTCGGTTGCTACACGTCAGCACAAACTGCGGTTCCCCATTAAGGCAATGAAACTTGTAGTCCACAAGTTGATCTGCCTTTTCAAGATACTTTTCAATGTAGAACCGGTGTGGAATCTCAATGTAATGAGGCTCCATCGAGTATGTTCCGTACGTAGTGTCCATCCATCTTTGGATTTCTTTTTTACACTTTTCTGAATCAAACTTAGACTTGTCCGGCACAAGGTAATTCATCTTGCAGCCGTGAGTTGCCTTGATTGCAAAACTGTCGGGTAGCTCAGTCAAGTTAATATCTTCAAATCGAGTGTACCCCCCCCCATAAATTGGAACGAGGATATCTCCTAAGCCCTTATTCGTAACATACTCTCGCACTGCATATTTATCAGTGCAACTGGCCGCCAAGGGAGACTGCTCATGCAGCTCAATGTAAGACACCTTATCAGAAAGCGTCTGCGGATTCTTCAGATTCAGTTTCTTATGATTACGAAAAAGCGTATCAAACTTCTTCGCATTATCAATTCCAGCGACTGCCGTTATACACGACAGTAACCCGCCATATACTTCCTTCTTATTCATTTGAAAGGAGACCCTCCTTCTCAGTTTTTCTCATTTTCTCTGACGATCACTCTCGGCTTGTTCATAACCACTGTACAATTATCCGGAACGTCATCCACTACGATTGCGTTTGCTCCAATTCTCACATTATTGCCGACATGGACATTTCCGATAATTTTCGCACCTGCACCAATTAAGCAGTTGTTGCCAATGGTTGGTGCCCCCCCCCCAGAATTTTGGAGGTCATTCGAGCCAATCGTAACCTGCTGGTAAATCACACAACCCTCGCCGACTTTCGCTCTCTGTGAGATGAAAATCCCGTAAAAGCCATGTGGCGTTGCAAAGCGGTTGATATCAGGCAAAATAGGAATGCCCGCACCATAATGCTTTCTGATAATCTTACAAAGATAATTTTCTAAGCAATGTTTCCCGGGGCGTTTCAAAATTTCCTTCCTTGCCATCCAGAAGGCATCAACATCCCCCAAGCCAAACAACGCCTTAATGTATCTCAGTGGATTCATTACACTTTCCTCTTATCAATACCCATTCCTGTACCTTTGACCCAAGCCCAGCAACCAAGCTCGTACATGCTACGAACCACATTGTGCCCTTCAATTTCATGATAGAGCTGCCAATGGTACTTTGCCTGCTTCAGCTTATTGCTGGACACCGAGCCTGCACGCCCCATTCGATATGTGCCAAGAACTTCTTCCATACCGTAGCAGTAATCCGTCTTTTTCAGGATTTTAAGCCACAGGGCGAAGTCGTTCCTCTTTTTAATCGGAGGCACCTCGAATTTGCCAAGTGTTTCCTGATCGTACATCACGGACAGATTACCAATTGGATTGGACAGCCGAATCATCTTTTTGTAGTCCGTTTTCTTCGGAGGAATGAATACCGTGTGCAGGTCGTTTCCTTCCTCGTCCATCCAGCCATAGCCGGTCGCACTAAACTTTGCGCCAGTCCGCTCCATAAAGGCGATCTGCTTTTCCAGCTTATCCGGCATCCACAAGTCATCGCTATCCAGAAATGCGATATACTTGCCAGTCGCCCGCTTCATGGCCTCCGTCCGGGCAACCGCTGGTCCCCCATTCTGCGGAAGAACATAGTAGTGGATATTGGGATACTTCTCCAAGTACGGCTTCAACACTTCGGCAGTGTTATCCGTGCTGCAGTCGTCCACAATTTGAACCTCCCAGTCTGTAACCGTCTGGGCAATCACAGAATCAAGCGATTGCAAAATAAACTTGCCGCAGTTGTAAGTCGGCATAATCACACTAACTAGCATTCTACCGTTCCTCTCCACATATCAAAGATTATAGCCCAGACTCATCTCAAAGAGTCTGCGCCGTCTATTCCTTATAAAGCTCTACTAATCGTCCTCAGCAGCACGAATCGCGCGCTGATACGTCTGAATTTCGTTCCAGTCAAAATGGTTTTTTAGGTTGGTTTTATGCCTCACACCAGGCAGACAACAGCATTCCTTTTTTCAAACGGGTCATCAAACCTTTGCCTTTTCGCTATTTTCTGCTCCCATTGCGGTGGTCGCACCCTCTGCGATGCCTTCGGTAGACTCCGGCATAAACAGGATCTTCACCGTAGCCAGCATGATCTTCAGGTCCTCGACCAGGCTGGGGTGGGCAATATACATCAGATCCATTTGCAGCTTATCATACGGTGTAGTGTTATATTTTCCGTACACCTGTGCATAACCGGTGAGGCCAGCCTTTGCCTGCAGACGCAGCGCGAACTCCGGCATCTCCTCGCAGTACTGTGCGGCAATCTCCGGGCGCTCCGGGCGGGGGCCAACGATAGACAGGTCACCCTTGAGGATATTCAGCAGTTGGGGCAGCTCATCCAGGCGGCAGGCACGGATGATATGGCCAACCTTTGTGATTCGGTCATCCTTGTCACCAGTGGAAAGGCGAGCCACACCGTCCTTTTCTGCATCCACACGCATTGAGCGGAACTTCAGGATCTTGAACGGCTTGCCATCCTTGGTCAAACGCACCTGCTTATAGAAGGCGGGGCCGCCATCCGACTTGACTGCAATGGCGGTAATCAGGAACAACGGGCTGAGCACGATCAGTGCAATCAGCGAAAGCACGATATCCATTGCCCGCTTAACGAACAGATACTCCGGCTTTGCCATGTAACGGCCCACACGCAGGACAGGCAGGTGAAGCATGTGCATCGGCCAGGCACCACTCATCAGGACATCGCCCACACGGGGAATAATCAGGGTGTTGATGTTGTTCATCACACAATATTTCAGAATGACATTGCGCTCATGGCTGTGGACACCGCTCAGGAAGACCGTTTTCGCGCCGTTCAGCACCTCCAGATCGTTCAGGCATTCGTCAACGGTCAGCACCTTTTTGACATCATACTTGCTGTCGAGGCCGTAGTCCTTGATCAGGTTTTCCACTCCGCGCCGGACATCATATACCACAATGGTCGGCTGCGGCGGGAAGGTCTTGTAGTACCATTTATGTGCACAGGATGCCCAAATGGCCGCCATGACCGCCTGACCGGCGATCGCAGCAATGCCAGGCAGAAGGTTGCACAGCTTCGTGGACATCAGGCAAATGACAATGTAGAGGATGCCATCTGTGGCCATCGCTGCAAGGATCTGACCGTACATCAGCTCGGAAACTCGCTGCATGGACATCCAGAATGCATCATAGGTCTTGCCCAGCAGAATAAACAGCACCGTATATAGGCCCAAAATAACTGCATGGCCCTGCCAAGTTCCATCCAGCGGTGTTTTTGCCGCATAGTACCAGACCCAGCAAGCCGCAAACGGAAGTGTGATCATCACCACATCCAATACCTTTACGAGTCTCAACATTACATCGTGCCGAATTTTTGTCATAATTCCCTAACTACTCCTTTGTTCTCGATTCAACGCTTCCGGCTCTTTTTACAGCCATTTTGAGGACCATGAAGCCGCTTGCCCCGACATTTTCGTCGTTATCCACTTCCAGGCAAATAAAAACCCTGGGCGACAGATTCGTCCAGGGTCATTTCAAATGCGATGCGGCCACACTGTTTTAGCAGGTTTCATCTTCATGTGTCATCAGAGGTCCCGTGGGGCACTTTCTTGCGCTGCTCAGGCTGCAAGCCAGCCCTCCCGAGCCAAAATCAGGAAGTTATTGTACCATCGCTTTCAATCAGGCGGTTTCTTGCTGGTTATGTACAATCGCAGAGACCGTCGGGTTATCCCCAGCCGCAACTCCAGGGGCACCTTTCATCCCCGTGGGAAAAGATGCCATGACGCCTTGGATCTTTTTCTCATCATAACCACTATTCTACCATAAATCCCATTATGTTACAAGATTTTGCGGTAGGTTTGTGGTTCAGACGCCTCCAAAAAAGGGTCCGTAAAATCAGTTTTTTTCTATATTGTATCCAAGATTCTCCAATATCGTCTTTCCACCTGCAAAAAAGCCGGCTCTACGCCTTAATTTTCTGGTTCTACCCTCTCCTCTGTAAAGGACACCTGTCTATTTTTGACCTATGCTGGGGAGATTTTACTACTCCC
>ERZ1034626.1778-NODE-1778-length-13696-cov-32.800894_pt1 | contig 13696 bp, 14 predicted proteins | sample MGYA00520652_ERZ1034626 | MGnify/ENA primary metagenome ERZ1034626 (study PRJEB33766, sample SAMN09781765) | gut metagenome | biome: gut microbiome | host: Homo sapiens | place: Madagascar | study: EMG produced TPA metagenomics assembly of the PRJNA485056 data... | reverse complement strand
TTCAGACGGCTTATGAAGGATTCAAGGTACAGTATGAAGAAAGCCGGGCGCAGTGCGGACACTACGTCCTGCTTCTTTCAAGCACAAGAATAACACTTTGAAGTTGTACAGTCAACAACCAAAAACAAATTTTGGAAGATTGAACAACTACATAAGATTTTATTTGTGAAAAAGAAAAATACCGCCCACGCAGCGCAGCGATGATTTTGTCGGGTGAATCGGCGGCAAAATGAATCGGGTGTGTTGCGGGGCGGTAAGTTCTTTCGTGGACTTTTCCTCACTGAAGTGGTGGGGCTCACGGTGATAACCAACCACTTTCTGTGCCTGTGTTCAAAATGAACACGACCACATCTTGTGGATGACTTCAGACCAATCCACAAAATCAGTGGGATTTGTGACAGAGAATATCATGGTTCAAAGGGGGTGTCAAGATGGTTTTGCAAAATTCATTGCGGTAAAGCAGTAAAAGTATGACACATGACGTGCTTTTGATTACTGGAACAGATACCCAGCGGTCATTTCCAGATAGTTGTCACCCGCATAGTTCGGGAATGCTTCCTTCATCGCTGTCTTGAACTCGTCGGCAGTGGTGCAGCTTGCGGCAAGCTCTTTGGCCTTCTGGACGTATGCGATCTTCTCACTCACTGCGTCCTGTCCTTCCGGGGTGGAGTGGCCAGACAGAACCATAGCATAGTCCTTATTCTGGTAGTCATGCAGGGTGTCCAGCATAGCATCCATGGCGGCGGTGCTGGGCATGATGGAATGAACGGTCTTGCCCAACATGTGGGTGTACACTACATTGATGGACGGAATTTCAAGGTCGTAAGTATCACCACGGTCAATAACATTGAACTCAATACCGCCCACCGTTACCTTGCCGGAAACCACAGTGTTGATCTGTGCCATATCCTCGCCGCCGTGGAAGTCGCTGCCGAAGGTCTGATACAGTCCTGCGGTAGTGGCAAGCGTGGAGCCGGATGCAATGGCATCCTTTGCAGCCTGTGTGCCGTAGATGTTCATGCCGGAAACATAGCTTGCGCCCGTCACATGAGCGTCAAGGAAAATGTCATTCATCGGCTTGCCAAGGCTCTGCACATAGCCCTTCCATGCGTCCAGACCAGCAGTGAAGGAAGGCAGCTCGATGCCAACCAGAGCATCCTTGCCCTCCACGATGTACGCCACATCGCCCAGTGTATCCTCGCTGTTGTAGACGTGCAGGTTCACATCACCGTAATGGTAGACGGTCACGCTGCCGGATGCCAGCTTGACGGTGCTGGTGGTGGGAGCGTCCGGCAGATTCAGCACCTGACCTGCATAGATCAGATTCGGGTTTTTGATGGCGGAAGCGTTGGCCTGATAGACCTCCTGCCAGCGGTCGCCGCTGCCCAGCTGGGACTTGGCAATCTTGTACAGGCTGTCGTTCTTCTGAACGGTGTAGCTTGCGGCAAAAGCAGAAGTGCAGCTGCCGGCAGCAAGAGCCAGCGTCAGACCGAGGGCGGCGGTTTTGGTGAACTTTTTCATAGTAGTGATTCCTTTCTTTTTGATTATTTTCAGCCGTTGTCCGGCTTGAAATCGTTGACAAGAACTTTTACGATCTCACCTACATACATCTCGTGGAAGTCGCGCTGCGGGTAGTTGAACTCCACCAGCCCCTTGTCCACAAAGCCGGATTCCAGCAGTGGGGCGTGGTAGAGTTTGCGGCAGACGTACACCATCTTTGCTTCGGCAAAAGTGACTGTGCCATCGGTGAATACTGGGGTCAGACCAGCGGCAGCAAGTTTATCCCCATCGCGCCCGGAACGGCTTCCCAGTACGCCCAGAATCTTTTTCTGCTCCGGGGCAAAGGTGGAGAGGGTGAACAATTTCTCTTTGTCCAGAAATTCTTTGGTGTAGCGGCTGGGGCGGACATAGCAAATGGCGGTGGGCAGGCAGTTGCGGTGTGTGCCGCGCTCCCACAGAGAACCAAAGTGTCCCCATGCAATCGTCATGGCGTTGCATCCATCGGTTTCGTTTCCGGCGGCAAGGGCCATCCAGTCTTTGCCGAAGACATCAAAGGGATTCAACTGTAAATCATGGACGGAGATTTCTTTGAACATCGTGTCTTTCCTTCCTTAAAACCGCAGCACCCTGTCATTCTTCCGGGGCTTCGGTTGCGGATGGGCATCGCCGGGACGGGGGTAGCCCAGCAGCTGCTGCATCACGGCATAATAGTCTGTGCGGATGCCCCACTGTTTCAGAATCTCCTGCCCGTAGGGATCGGCAAAGGCTGTCCAGCCCTGTCCAATGTAGCAGCTGCCCACACCCAGTGCATCCGCCTCCAGCATCATGTTCTCGGCAGCAACGGCGCAGTCGTCCACTGAAAAGAGAAAATCCTTCGGGGCAAACATCGTAATAACCGTTGGTGCGTCATAAAAGGCGTTGATGAGTTTCGGGTCATCTGCAATACTGGGCTGTTCGCGGGAAACATAACTGGTGGCCGTTGCCATGCGGGGATGGGAGTTTGCTCGTTTGATCTTGCCCAGCCGTTCGTTGACTTCCCGGTTCTGGCTGACCGCGAAGATCACAACCTGCCGCCCGCCTGCGCTTGGCGCATATAAGCCTGCCTGCAAAATTTGCTGGAGAGTTTCTTCTTCGATTTGGCGCGTGTCGAACCGCCGGATGGAACGGCGGTGGAGAATCGTCTGCATGACCTCGTTCATTGTGTGGCCTCCGTATCATACTTGTTGGGCAAATCGTATTTGTGGTTTGGCAGTTCGTCCGAGAAAGACACGAACTCCGCCCGTGCTTCGGTGAGATAGTAGCCGATGACCTTTTCCCGGTTTGAACCGAACAGTGAGGTCAGCACCGGGCTGGCTTCAAAGCAGCGGTCAATGACGGATTGGTCTTTTGTAAAGTTGACCTTGCCGCCCAAACGAACATAAGTCATGGTTTCCTGATCGCAGATACAGACCTGAATGTACGGATGCTCCTGCAATTCAGCGTAGGATTCGTAATACTCCACCGTATCAAAATAGAGTACACCGTCCTCTTCAAATTTGAACTCCAGCGGACGAATCTGCGCATCTCCATCGCGGCCTAAGGTGGCCGCATATTGCAGCGGGAATCGCTGAAAGGTGCCCACCACAACACGGATGCCATCCTCAAAATCCAGTGACTTGAAAAAATCAAGATTGCTCACGGCCTTTTCCTCCTTCGTGGTGGAACACCCACCCAGTATATTTACCGCGACTGCTGTCGGGAACAGCTGGAGCAGGGAAAGAAAACTTCGGCGTTTCATTTGACCTCCTTCCAGCACTGCGGGTCGGCGGCGTAGAAATCGCCGGTCTTGCCGCTGGCAACTGCCGGACAGCCCCGGCAGAAGGCCAGCAGCTCACACTTGGAACATTTTTCAAAGCGGGTGTAGTTCCGGTATTGCTCCATCTGGCAGACCCACACATCGGCCAACCTGTCGTCAAAGACATTGCCGACCTTGCTGTTCTGGACACGGCGGCAAGCGTATACATCGCCCGTAGGCAAAATGGTCAGGTGGCAGTTGCCGCAGTTGCAGCCGCCCCCAATTATCAAATCCATGCCATCTTCCACACCCTCCGGAATCTTGAAGGCGCCCGTTTCATACTCGTACAGTGTCCAGAGGTGGTCTTTTTTGTTGAAGTAGGTGGAACAGCCAGTGGCTTCATATTCCTTGAATTTTTTGTAACAATCGGCCAGCAGTTTGCGATACCGCAGCGGCTCGATGCCGGTGTCCTTTTCCTCGCTGGTGGGGCAGTAGCGGGCAAAGGCAAACACGTTCGCGCCTGCGGCCACCACCGCATCAATGATGCCGGGAACTTCATCAATGTTTTTGCCGGACACGGTGGTCATGACTACCGAACGGATGCCTGCCCGGTTGATGCAGCTGATTTTTTCCAGCGTGGTATTAAAGCTGCCCGGTTTGCGGAACCAGTCGTGCGTTTCACGCAGGCCATCAATGGAAAGCTGATACTTCTCGCAGCCGTAGTTCTTCAGCCGCTGGCAGACCGCATCGTTCAGGTGGAACGGGTTGCCCAGAATCGTAAAGGGGATGCCGTACTGTTTGAGCAACCCCAGCAGCTGCCAGAAATCCGGGTGCAAAATCGGGTCACCGCCTGTGATATAGAAATAGGGCAGGCGGTTATGAACTTCGCAGAAATCCAAGCAGTTATAGAAGGTTTCCTGCATCTGCTCCCAGCTCATGGAATCCAGATGCTTGCAGGTATTCTCGGAAAAGATGTAGCAGTGCTTGCACCGCTGGTCGCAGTCATCGGTGATATGCCACTGGAAGGAAAAATACTGTTTCATGCCGTTGCCCTCGTTGGTTCTAAAAATTCCCCGGAATACACCGGGGAGGGGGAGTTGTACCGGGTCGCTTACTTGTCGGATGCTCCGCAGCCAGTGCCGCAGGCCGCAGGCTTCTCGGTGGGCTTATCGCCCGCACCACAGGCAGAACCGCAAGCGGCGGGCTTCTTCTCCTGCTTATCGGAAGAACCGCAAGCAGTGCCACAAGCGGCAGCGGGAGCAGCTGCATTTTCAGTCCAGCCAGCCAGATTAGAAAGAGCCATAAGATGTTACCTCCGTATGTTGTTTTCGGACTTTGCTGTCCGTGATTTGAGTGTAATCCGGCGATGTACGGATGAAAAGTACGCACTTTTTTATTACATAGTCACCTTTTTGTAACCCTCTTGTACTTTCAATGAAGGATAGTTATAATAAGCATATAACATTCTTTTTGGAACTTGTCGGGGCGAAGCCCCTCCATCTTGCTGCGCAAGACCGTTCGGTCGCTTAAAAGCACCACTGGGGCTTTTATTGCTCCGCTGCGCTACGCAAACGCGAACTATTGGAGGTGTATTATGCGTACCAAAGAAGAAATGCCCGCCTGCCCGGTGGCCACCACCGTTTCCCTCATCGGCAGTAAGTGGAAGCTGCTCATCATGCGCAACCTGCTGGCGCGGCCTTGGCGGTTCAATGAACTGCGCAAAGACTTGGATGGCATCAGTCAGAAGGTGCTGACCGACAGTCTGCGCTCCATGGAAACGGACGGCCTTGTGGTGCGCACGGTTTATGCGGAAGTGCCGCCCCGCGTGGAATATGCTCTTAGTCCGCTGGGAGAATCCATGCAGCCCATCATCAAGAGCATGGAAACATGGGGGCTGGCCTATAAAAGCGGGGCATTGCCCGGAACAGCAGAAGAAAGTATGTAAAAATATCTTGCGTTCTTTTGCAAAGTATGGTATATACATTATACGAAATATTGTATTGATAAACGTATTACGGTTCAATGATGTGTAAAGTGAGGTGCCTGCCATGACGGCTGTGATCTATGCTCGCTATTCATCGGATAACCAGCGCGAAGAATCCATCGAAGGCCAAATTCGTGAATGTACGGCTTATGCCGAAAAGAACGGCATCACGGTAGTTAAGCACTACATTGACCGCGCCCTTTCCGCCAAAACTGATAACCGCCCGGACTTCCAGCAGATGATCAAGGACAGCGAGAAACGGTTATTTGACATCGTGCTGGTCTGGAAACTCGACCGTTTTGCCCGAAACCGCTATGATTCGGCCCACTATGAGTACCAGTTGGAACGAAATCATGTCAAGCTGGTATCTGCCACGGAGCCTATCTCTGACAGCCCTGCGGGTATCATGGTCAAGAGTATGCTCACCGGCATGGCTGAATACTATTCCGCAGAACTTTCTGAAAAGGTCGTGCGCGGCATGACCGAGAATGTTCTGAAGGGCAAATATAATGGTGGAACGATTCCCATCGGCTATACAGTGGACGAGGAGAAGTTCTTTCAAATCGACCCTTTGAAAGCTCCCTTTGTGGTAGAAGCCTTTCAGCGGTATAACGATGGCGCGACCATGAAAGAACTGATTGAACGACAGCGGAGTGACCACTAACCGCAACCAGAAGGTTACTTATAATAGTATTCAAACCTTGCTCACAAACCGCCGTTATATCGGTGAGAACCGTTTTAAGGACATTGTGATGCCGGACAGCATCCCGGTTATCATTGAGAAAGAACTGTTCGACAGTGTACAGGACAAAATTGCCAAGAACCGTCGCGCTCCTGCCCGTCACAAGGCCGAGGATGATTATCTGCTCACCACCAAGCTGTTCTGCGGAATGTGCGGCGCGATGATGTTCGGCGAGTGCGGCACGGGTAGAAACAAGGTCGTTCATCATTATTATAAGTGCGCCACCGCGAAGCGTTTCAAGACCTGCAAGAAAAAGACCGTCCGTAAAGAGTGGCTGGAAGATTTGGTCATAGCTGAAACCATGAAGCTGATTCAGGACGATGCCGTGATTGATGCCATCGTTGCGGAAGTGATGGAGCTGCAGGATCAGGAAAACACCACGCTCCCTTTGCTGGAAAAGCAGATGCGCGAGGTAGAGAACGGCATTGAAAATATGCTGAACGCCATCCAAGCAGGTGTGCTGACCAACTCCACCAAATCGCGTTTGGAAAAGCTGGAAGCCCAGCAGAAAGAACTTGAAGTTCGGATTGCCGAAGAAAAAATCGCTCGGCCACGGTTAAGCGAAAATCAGGTTCGGTTCTGGCTGACCCGGTTCCGCAAGCTCGACCCGAACGTGAAAAGCCACCGTGAAACGCTTATCAATACATTCGTGAATGCTGTTTATCTCTATGATGAAAAAGTTTTGATTACATTCAACTACAAAGACGGCACAAAAACCATCACTTTTGATGAGATCGCCGCCAAAGATGCCCCAGAGGGCAATGGTTCGGATTTGGGTTGCTTCGCTCCACCAAAAAGCCTCAACGTATACAATACGCTGAGGTTTTTGTTTTGTAACAGGGCTAAACTCATAGGGCGGGTGGATTCGAACAGCATCGACCCGCCGAACAGTCCGGCGGGTAAAAAAGCCCCTGCGCAACAGCGACGACCGCTGCCAGCGGCAGAAACAGGGAGGAGCTGCTGGCCGCAGCCCGGGCTCCTTATACAGCGCGGCTCGCGACATCCGCCCGCACACATATTGCATCTGTCCCTGACCTGTGATACCATACAGGTAACTGAAACAACACAGACGGAGGACTTTTTCCATGATCTACGATACCCTGAACAACCTGCCCAACTATCTGGGCGTAAGCGACAATCTGGACACCGTGATCGAGTACATCATGGCGCGGGATATCACCACCCTGCCTGCCGGGCGCACCCGCATCGATGGGGACAAGGCGGTGGTCACCGTGAGCACTGTCACGCCCCAGACGTCCGACAAGGCGCTGTTCCAGCGGCACGACAACCATATCACGCTGGAGACTGACTTGGACGGCAGTGAGCTGTTTGAGGTAAGCCTTGCGGAGCTGACGCCCACCAAGCCCACCGATGAAGCCGCCGACACCACCGTAGGCACCGCCGGTACCAGCATTGCCGGGATGCTGTGCGAGGGACGCTTTGCCCTGTATCTGGCGGGGGAACCGTATAAATCCGGTCTGAAGGCGCAGGGCTGCGGCAAGCTGAAAAAAGCCGTGTTCAGCATCGAGCTGGACCCGGATGAGGAAGAAACGGAAGAATAACTGAAAGGAGACTTTCTGTATGGGATTTTTTGCTGTACTGGCTGCAAGCCTGTTTGCCGTATTCATTTTTACTGTATTCGGCGGCTATTCGCTGCTGCTCTGGTGTCAGCAGTCCCTGTGGATGGTCGTTCCTCCCGCGCTGGTGCTGGCCGTTCTGGTCTGGACATTTTTGAAAATGGACGATAAGATCACCGCCCTGCAAAAGCGGGTGGACGAGCTGGAAGCCGCACAAAAAAGCACAGAGAAAACTGAAAAATAATACAGCGCCGCCCTTCGCAGAAAAAACTCTCTGCAAAGGACGGCGCTGCTTTTTTGAATGCTTTCACGTTAGTCTGCCGGTGGCTACAGATTCAGCAGAACATTCACCCGGAAGATCTGCTCCTCGGTCTCCAGATGCAAATTGCCGTTATATTTGTGCACCACAGTCTCGGCGGATACCAGCCCGATGCCGGTGCCCTCGTGTTTGGTGGAGTGCAGGATGCCCTGCTGTTTTTTCAGTACGCCGTCGTAACGGTTCTCTACCACAAGCCCCAGCATGGCGGGGCTGAGCATCTGCGCCATCACCTGCACCCGGCGCTGCTCCGGCGGCAGCTTCTGACTGGCGTGCAGGGCGTTTTCCAGCAGATTGCCCAGAATGGTGCACAGGTCGGCCTCCGGCATGGGCAGCTGCCGGGGCAGTGCCAGCTTCCACTCCACAGGGACGCCCTGCTGCCCGGCCGCGTGGTCGTAATATCCGGCCAGTGCATCCACGGCGGCATTAGCGCACAGGCTGGGACGGTGCTCGCTGAGCTCGCTTTCGTACTGGTGCAGATAGCTTTTCAGCTCCTCCAGCTGCCCGGTCTCGGTCAGTCCGGCAATCACATGCAGGTGCTGCCGGAAGTCGTGCCGCAGACGGCGGGTGTTGTCCAGATAGGTCTGTAACTCCATGTACCGGCGGGATTCCATGGCCAGCAGCTGGTTTTCCCGGTCCAGCCGGGCGTTGCGGGCGAACTCCCGGGCAACGCGGTACATCTCGTACAGCAGCAGAAAGATGCCGAACAGCGAGATGGACACCGCCAGCACCGAGATGATCTTCAGTCGCCCGACCAGCACCACGGCGGGGTTCAGCGGCATACAGTATACCAGAAAAACGGCATAGAGGGCGGGCAGCGGCCACGCGGATTGCCAGAAGGCTTCGCCGCTGTACTCCCGCAGCAGCCATCGGCTCCACTGCACGGCAGTGAACCAGAACAGCACGGTGAGTACCGCTGCCAAGCCTAGCCGCAGCAGCGCCGTGGAGGCAAGGCAGACAGTCTGTGGGTTGGAGATCTCGGCCTGGGCGTTGAGCACCGTCGACAGCAGGGAACACACCGCCATCATCACGGCAGAGATGGAAAACAGAAACGCGGTCTGGCTTACGGTCACTTCCGGCGTTACCCGCCAGCGCAGCAGCCAGAAGGAGACCAGCACGATAACGGGCAGAAAAGCATTGCTGTTCTGCCCGAACACGGTGCAGAGCGCGGCGCAACCGATGCACAGCAGGGTGATGCACCCGGCGGCGATGCAGGCAGTGCGTCTGGGGGTGCGCAGTTTTTCCCATAGGGATGCCAGACACAGAAACGCGCTGGGGTACAGCAGTGCAAAATCCAGAAAATAACGGCCGAACAGGGCAAGATTCATGGCGGCTGCTCCTTTCCTCAATGCAGCTCCTGCCGCATGTGGCGGAACTGGTACTGTGTAAAGCGGGCAAGCAGGGTGCATTTATCCTTTTGCCGTACCGGCAGGCAGGTGCCGTCCAAGATCTGAATGCAGTCCTCCCCGAACCGCAGCACCTTGTCCATATTGATGATAACGCCCCGGTTACAGCTCATAAAGTTTTCCCGTGCGGTAAGCTTTTCTTCGATCTGCGCAAAGCTGCACATGGCGCGGTACTCGCCCTCCTCGGTGGTGATAAGGACGTAGTGGTTCCGGGCAATGGCATACAGCACCTTGCGCAGCGGCAGCTGAATGCTTTGGCGGGCAATGCGGATCTCCAGTTCCGGCTCCTTACAACGCAGCGCCCGCCGCAGCTCGGCGGCAAGGTGCTCGAATTTTTCCTCCTGATAGGGTTTGAGCAGGTAATCGAAGGGGTGCACCGGAAAGGCGTCCCATACATATTCCGGCGAGGAGGTTACGAATACGATCAGCACCTCCGGGTCGGCCTGCCGCAGTCGGCGGGCGGTCTCGATGCCGTTGGTGCCCGCCATGCAGATATCCAGAAACACCACGGCGTATAAGCCGGGCTCTGCTGCGGCACGGAGAAAATCATCCCCGCAGGCAAACCATGTGCACTCGGCTTCGGGCAGCTGCTGTTGCAGCAACTCCTCCAGCCGCTGGGCGTCCGGGGTCTGATCCTCTACGATGGCGATTGGCAGTGCCATCCCTACACCCTCTTTCTCCATTCATGGTTCCTTTATTATAGCATACTGCGGCGGGAAGGGCATCTGCTTTTTTGCACAAAATGCTCCATTTTGCGCGCCGAGCGCCGCCCTGCGCACCCGCAGCGGGCGACTGCCAAAAAGTTTTGGTTGACAGATGGGGCGAATCATGTTATTCTTTTGTTGATTTTGAGAGACGCCGCCTTGCAGAGTCTTTTCAAAGCAATTTACTCGGGACCGCCCAAACGGGGCTAAGGCCATACGGACAGCCGGGTCCACTGCCGACCGGCGGCGCAAGCTGCCATTATTGATTGAGTTTGAAGCTCAAATTTTATAAGTTGGTTCCTTTACAACCATGAAATTGCGCAGCCTATGCGCAGACTTGTGAAACGGTCAATAAGAGTAGTAAAAGTGTAGTTGCTATATAGACTCTCATCACCCCGTCTTTTTGGATCGCGAATAACGCGCAGCACCGGCACTTACGGCTGGGTGCTTTATCAGCGCGGAAAAAGCTGCTCCAAGCGCAGGTCTGCACATTTGTGCAGTGTCTGCGCTTTTTTGTTGTGCAAAAGAGAAACAGGGACGGAGGAAATGATGAACGAGAACAAAGCGCGTTCCCGGCTGGACCAGCGCCGTGCGCCTATCTATGAGGCGCTGGAGCGGTTCCGGCAGATGCGGGTAGTGCCTTTTGACGTGCCCGGCCACAAGCGGGGCCGCGGCAACCCGGAGCTGACCGCTTTTCTGGGTCAGCAGTGCGTGGGCGTGGACGTGAACAGTATGAAGCCGCTGGATAACCTTTGCCACCCGGTGTCGGTCATCCGGGAAGCTGAGGAGCTTGCCGCTGATGCCTTTGGCGCAGCACACGCCTTTTTAATGGTGGGCGGCACCACCAGCAGCGTGCAGAGCATGGTGCTTACCGCCTGCAAGCGGGGCGATGAGATCATTCTGCCCCGCAACGTGCACCGCAGCGTGCTGAACGCGCTGGTGCTGTGCGGCGCGGTGCCGGTGTATGTGAACCCGGAGGTGGATAAGCGCCTGGGCATCTCGCTGGGCATGAAGCGGGAGCAGGTGGCCAAGGCCATCAAGGAGCACCCCAACGCTGTGGCTGTGCTGGTGAATAACCCCACCTACTACGGCATCTGCTCTGACCTGCGTGCCATCGTAAAAATGGCGCACGACGCCGGCATGCTCTGCCTTGCTGACGAGGCGCACGGCACCCATTTCTACTTTGGCGGCGGCTTGCCGGTTTCTGCCATGGCGGCGGGCGCGGATATGGCCTCGGTCTCCATGCACAAAAGCGGCGGCAGCCTGACCCAGTCCAGCCTGCTGCTCATCGGCCCCAACGTGCACCCGGGCTATGTGCGTCAGATCATCAACCTGACCCAGACTACCTCCGGCAGCTACCTGCTGATGTCCAGTCTGGATATCTCCCGCCGCAATCTGGCGCTGCGGGGACGGCAGGTGTTCCATCAGGTGGCAGACATTGCCGAGTATGCCCGCGAGGAGATCAACGCCGTGGGCGGCTACTATGCCTTTGGCAAGGAGCTGTGCAACGGCGATTCCGTCTTTGATTTCGACACCACCAAGCTCAGCGTCCATACGCTGGATATCGGTCTTGCCGGCATCGAGGTCTACGACATCCTGCGGGACGAGTACGATATTCAGATCGAGTTCGGCGATATCGGCAACATCCTTGCCTACCTGTCCATCGGCGACCGCCCGCAGGAGGTGGAGCGTCTGGTCAGTGCTCTGGCCGAGATCAAGCGCCGCTACCGCACCGACGGCTCGGGTCTGCTGAGTCAGGAATACATCGACCCTGTGGTGGCTGCCAGCCCGCAGGAGGCCTTCTACGCCCCCAAAAAGAGCCTGCCCCTGCGGGAGACCGAGGGCATGGTGTGCAGCGAGTTCGTCATGTGCTATCCCCCGGGCATCCCCATCCTTGCACCCGGCGAGCGCATCACCAAGGAGATTCTGAACTACATCGAGTACGCCAAGGCCAAGGGCTGCAGCATGACTGGCCCGGAGGACCCCGAAATTTTGCACCTGAATGTTCTGGCATAAGGAGGGAAAGAGATGGAATTTTGGTTTTCAGAGTTTCACACCCCGGATGTGAAGCACAGCATTCGTGTGAACAAGCAGCTCTACTCCAAGCAGAGCGATTACCAGCGCATTGATATCTTTGAGACCCCGGAGTTCGGCCGGGTGCTCACGCTGGACGGCAACGTGATGCTGACCGAGCGCGACGAATTTATCTACGATGAAATGATCGTCCATGTGCCCATGGCGGTGCACAAGGAGGCCAAGGATATTCTGGTTATCGGTGCCGGAGACGGCGGCGTGGTGCGGGAGCTGACCCGCTACGACCGCGTGGAGCGCATCGACCTTGTGGAGATGGACCCGCAGGTGGTGGAGGCCTGCCGCGCCTATCTGCCCGGCAATGCCTGCCGTATGGATGACCGCCGGGTGCATATCTATTTTGAGAACGCCCTGAAGTATATCCGCCGCTGCGAGGAGGAGTACGACCTCATCATCGTGGACTCCTCCGACCCCTTCGGCCCCTCTGAGGGTCTGTTCACCCGCGAGTTCTATGGCAGCTGCTTCAACGCCCTGAAAGAGGATGGCATCATGGTCAACCAGCAGGGCAGCCCCTTCTACGCCGAGGATGCCAGCGCCATGCAGCGCAGCCACAAGCGCATTGCGTCCACCTTCCCCATCAGCCGGGTGTATCAGGCGCATATCCCCACCTTTGCGGCGGGCTACTGGCTGTTCGGCTTTGCAAGCAAAAAATACCATCCCATCGATGATCTGGACGCAGAAGCGTGGAAGGCGCTGAATATGCGCACCCGCTACTACACCACCAAACTGCATATCGGAGCATTCTACCTGCCGGCTTTTCTGGAGGAGATGCTGCGGGAAGTGGAGGAACACTGATGCGACCCAACATTGAAAACTTCATCGGCTGCGACAGCAGCTACCGTGCCGCCAGCATCGTGCTGTACGGTGCGCCTTACGATTCCACCACCAGCTACCGCCCCGGCGCACGGTTCGGCCCGGCGGCCATCCGGCACGAGAGCTATGGTCTGGAGACTTACAGCCCTTACCAGAACGCCGACCTGACCGAATTTGATGTGTTCGACAGCGGCGATCTGGAGCTGTGCTTTGGCTCCAGCGAGTTGGCACTGGCCGATATCGAGGCCCGGGCAGAGGAGATCCTGAAGGACGGCAAATTCCCGCTGCTGCTGGGCGGCGAGCATCTGGTCACGCTGGGCGCCGTGCGGGCTGCGGTGAAGAAATACCCGGATCTGCACATCGTCCACTTCGACGCCCACGCCGACTTGCGGGACGACTATCTGGGCGCGAAGCTCAGCCACGCTTGTGTGCTGCGCCGCTGCCACGAGCTGGTAGGGGACGGCCGCATCCATCAGTTCTGCATCCGCAGCGGCGACCGGGCAGAGTTTGAGTTTGCTGCCCAGCACACCGAGATGCACAAGTTTGATTTTACCGGTCTTGCCGAGCTGACCGCACAGCTGTGCGAGAGCAAGGTGCCGGTGTACCTGACCATTGATCTGGACTGCCTTGACCCCTCCTGCTTCCCGGGCACTGGTACCCCGGAGGCTGGCGGCGTAAGCTTTTTGCAGCTGCTGGATGCCATCCGCACTGTGACCAAGGCCAACATCATCGGCGCAGACCTGAACGAGCTTGCCCCCACGCTGGACACCACCGGCGTTTCCACCGCCA
>ERZ1034626.1765-NODE-1765-length-13782-cov-15.250965_pt1 | contig 13782 bp, 10 predicted proteins | sample MGYA00520652_ERZ1034626 | MGnify/ENA primary metagenome ERZ1034626 (study PRJEB33766, sample SAMN09781765) | gut metagenome | biome: gut microbiome | host: Homo sapiens | place: Madagascar | study: EMG produced TPA metagenomics assembly of the PRJNA485056 data... | reverse complement strand
ACCACGACTACAGCGAGCTTTCCTATGTGCGGATGAACCGCATCGGCTACGGCCCGGAGGAGATCAAGCGCTTCCGGGATCAGGTCGCCAGCGATGTGGTGCCCCAGCTGCAGAAGGTCATTGCCCTGCGCCGCAAGCGCACCGGCATCCAGCACCCCACCTTCGCCGATCTGCCCGTCACCTTCAAGGACGGCAACCCCTCCCCCATCAAGGGCTACGACGCCCGGATGGCTGCGGCCCGCACCATGTACCATGAGCTGAGCCCGGAGACCGCCGAGTTCATCGACTTCATGCAGGACAACGAGCTGTTCGACGTGGAGAGCCGCCCCGGCAAGATGTCCGGCGGCTATATGACCAGTCTGCCCGCCTACAAGGCCCCCTTCATTTTTGCAAACTGGAACAATACCTCTGCCGACGTGGACGTGCTGACCCACGAGTGCGGCCACGCCTTCGAGGGCTACGTCGCCGAGCGGAACCCGAAGATCCCCGCCGACCTCGAATGCCCCGGCATGGAGAGCGCCGAGATTCACTCCATGGCCATGGAGTTCCTGACCGCGCCGTGGCACCACCTGCTCTTCGGCAAGGACACCGAGAAGTACGCCCTCGTCCACGCCGAGGACAGCTTCCTCTTCCTCGCTTACGGCTGCGCTGTGGACGAGTTCCAGCACCTGATGTACCAGAATCCCGACCTCACCCCCGACGAGCGGAACAAGGTCTGGCTTGATCTGGAGCACAAATACCGCCCGTGGATCGACTTCGACAACCTGCCCTTCTACGGCCGCGGCGCGGGCTGGCAGCGTCAGCTCCACATCTATGAGTGCCCGTTCTATTATATCGACTACTGCCTGTCCACCATGGCCGCGCTGCAGTTCTTCCTGCTCAGCCTGAAGGACCACAAGGACGCATGGCAGCGCTACCTCAAGTTGGTCCGCCGCGCGGGCACAGCCAGCTACTCCGAGCTGTGCGAGACGGCGGGTCTGAAAGTTCCCTTCACCGACGGCTCCATCAAAGCCATCGCCGAAGAGATGGAAGCTTGGATCGCCGCGCACCAAGCATAAACCTCTGGGTGAGCCGGCGGGAAGCGCCTGAGAGGGCAAGGACGCTGACAAATGCTATTATAATAATGATGAATCCGTCCCCCTGCGGACACAAAAAAGGAGCGGTATTGCTATGGCAGAAAAAGAGATCAAGGGCATCCAAAAGTTTTTTGAAGAGTTCAAAGCGTTCGCCATGCGCGGCAACGTGCTGGATATGGCCGTCGGCGTGGTCGTCGGCTCGGCGTTCACGGCCATCGTGAACTCGCTGGTCGGCGACATCATCTCTCCCCTCATCGGCCTGTTCTTCAACGCCGACTTCTCGGACGTTGTGATCCAGATCGGCGATGTCGGCATCGGCATCGGTTCCTTCCTCAACGCCATCATCAACTTCCTGATCGTGGCGTTCGTGCTGTTTGTGGTGCTGAAGGCATTCAACGCCCTCTTCAACAAGAAGAAGGCCGAAGAGGAAGCTCCCGCAGAGCCGACCACCAAGGTCTGCCCCTACTGCCAGAGCGAGATCTCCATCAAGGCCGTCCGCTGCCCCCACTGCACCTCCAAGCTGGAAGGTTTCCCGGAGATCAACGATTGATCTTTACGTTTTAGCGAAGCAAAGCGCCCGGCAGCTCCATCTGAGCCGCCGGGCGCTTTTTTGGGCTATGCGTAGACTGTGCCGCCCCCTTCTCCCTGCCGTCTCAGCAAGGGAAAAGGGGGCGGGATCTTTTATTTTCAGGGTATTCCGGCCTTACTGCACGCCGGTCAGCTCAGCGAGCTTATGATAGATCTCGGTGTTGTCGAACACGCCGCGGAACTTCTCGGCGCCGACGCCCTTGGCATAGATGTTGACCATTGCGCCGGTGTGGGCGTAGGTGGTGTGGTCCATGCCGGACTTATGGTTGATGGTGTGGCAGATGGCCATAGAGAAGGGGATGTAGGTGCCGTAGAGTTCATAATCCTGCTGGCTCATCTTGCTCTGGGAAGACGCGCCGACCTCCAGCGTCCGCTCGTAGGCCTTGCGCAGGTTCTCCACCTCGTAGTCGGTCAACAGCAGCTTGCCCGCGCTGGCAGCATCGGGGTCAGTGGGCAGGGTCAGGCCGAAGTTGGCCTTGACGTCGGCCATGGCCGCCTCAAAGGTGGTCTTGTTGGCGATGTAATTTTCCACGTAGGTGGAATCAAATTTCGCGTAGGACATCTTCTGGTGGGTCAGGTTGGTCAGGAAGGTGTCGTAGTTGGTGGTCTTGTAGCCGATGGCCATGCCGCCCGTCTCGTGGTCGGCCGTGACGAGGATCAGGGTCTCGTTGGGGTGGGCGTTGTAGAACTCCTCGGCGGCCTGAACGGCGTTGCTCATCTCCAGCACGTCGTGGATGGAGGCGGCGGCATCGTTGGCGTGGCAAGCCCAGTCGATTTTACCGGATTCGGTCATCAGGAAGAAACCCTTCTTGTTTTCCAGCAGCTCAATGCCCTTTTTCACGTAATCGGTCAACTGCCACTCGCCGTTGGCGGCGTCCATGGCGTAGTTCATTGCCTTGCCGTCGGCGAGGTTCTCGGCGATGATGAGGGTCTTGCCCGCCCCGGCCGTCAGCGCCGCCGCGCCCGCCTGTGTAGTGACAACGTTGTAGCCCGCCTGTGCGGCGACCTCGTGGTTGTTGGGGCCGGTGCCATCGCCGTTCACCTTCTGGAACTCGCCGCCCGCAAAGTATTCAAAGCCGGAATTGGCCAGCTCTACGCCGATCTGGTAGTAGTTCTTGCGGGTGTTCTGGTGGGCGTAGAAGGCGGCAGGGGTGGCGTGGTCGATGTTGACGGTGGACACCACGCCGACCTTATAGTTTTTCTGCTTGTGCAGCTTCTCGGCGATGGTCTCGTAAGGCACATCGCGGGTCCACGGGCACATGTTGATGACGCCGCTCTCGGTCTTATTGCCGGTGGCGATGGCGGTCGCGGTGGACGCGGAGTCCGGGCAGAAGGATGTGCTGTCGTAGGTGGTCACGCTGCCAACTTCGGGGAAGGAGGTGAAGCTCAGCTCCCCCTCGGTGATGGCCCCGTTGTTCTCGGTGGTGCCCTTATAGAAGCGGGCAGACTGGATCTGGGCAGTGCCCATGCCGTCGCCGATGAACAGGAAAATGTACTTCGGTTTCTTCAGAAAATCCAGCAGACCGTTCTCTTCTTCCGCAGCGCCGACGGCATCCGGCTGGGCTGCGCTGGCCGCCACCGGGGCAGCACTCAGCAGACCGGCAGCCGATGCCGCGGCGCCGGCCTTCAGGAAATTGCGGCGGGTGATCTTGTTCTCTTTCATACGGAAATCCTCTCTTTTGGTGCCCCTCGGGCCCTTCTTTCATGCTTCTCTCGGAACGGTTTTATTGTACCGAACTTCCCCGCCGCCCGAAACCATGGAGAGGAAAAGCTTGTGTAAAAGCTTCGCGCCGCCGACGCCGCAATTGTAAAGAGAGGATATCTCTTGTAAAATTGAAACCACCCAACCACTGACCCCCAGCAAACAGGAAGCCCCTCGGTACTCGCAATACCGGGGGGCTTCTTGCTTTGCTTTTGTGAGATCAATGGACTTTTTACCTTTGTGCCTTTATTATACGCACCTGTGGGCAAAAAGTCAAGGAATTCCTTTTGTCTCGCTCTTACTTATTATAGACGTCCTCTTTCAGCAGCCCTTCGCTCTTGGCGACACAGATGCTGGCGACGGCATCGCCGACGACATTCAGGGAGGTGACGAGCATCTCGATGGGGCGGTTGATGGCAAGGATCAGGGAATAGGCCAGCAACGCGCCGTCATTGACGAAGCCCATGCCGGACAGGATGGTGAAGAGGATGACCGCCCCTGCACCGGGAGCTGCCGGAGTGCCCACCGAAGCCAGCAGCGCCAGCAGCGCTACCACCACCAGTTGACCGGGCGTGACGGTATAACCGGCGCAGCCCGCAATGAACACCGTGGCGATGACCTGCATGATGGCGGTGCCGTCCATGTTGATGGTCATGCCCAGCGGCAGAACAAAGGAGGCAATGCTCTCATCCACGCCGAACTCTTCCTCGCAGACCTTGATGTTCAGGGGCAGGGTTGCAGCGCTGGAAGAGGTAGAGAAGCCGAAAACGGCCACGTTTGCGATCTTTTTGATGAACTTGATGGGGTTCAGCTTGGCACCCAGTGCCACGACCAGCGGATAGGCCACCACAAGGAAGACCAGCAGCAGGATCACCGTGACCACCACATAGACCAGCGCGGGCTTGAGGTAATCGATGCCGTAGATGGCAAAGGTGCGGGTCAGCAGCACGAAGACGGCGAAAGGCGCGAAGTTGCTGACGATGAAGTTCAGGAAGACCACCACCACATCGTTGACCTCGCCCAGCAGACGGCGGAGGGTGGCGGTGCGGCTCTCACCGAGGGTATTCATGCTCAGCCCGGTGGCCACAGCAAGGAAAACTGCGCTCAGCACCGCACCGTTGCTACCAAAGGCCGTGACGATGTTGGAGGGGATGATGTTCAGCACCACATTCAGGGGGTTCGAGCCGGTGGAGCCGGTGGCCTCGGTCAGGCCCTCAATGTGGGTATTGAACAGCCCCATGGAATAGGTGGTGTAACCCACGACGCCCGCCAGCAGCAGCGCCAGAAAAGAGCACAGCAGGAACCAGAACAGGGTCTTGGCCGAGATGCGGCCCATGGTGCGGGTGTCCGCAATGCTGCCGATGGCCAGCGCAATGGAGGTGAAGACCATCGGGATGATGACCAGCTGCAGCGCCTTGATGAAGAGCTGGCCGATGATGTAGAAGAGGCCGAAGGCGCGCTCGGCCCCTTCCGCCGTGATGTCTTGGAACAGGAGGTTGTTGATGGTGGCCCACACCTCTGCGCGGCCGCCGGAGATCAGGCTCTCCCGCAGGAACATGAAGGCGATGCCGGCTGCCAGACCACACACCAGCGAGATGGCCATCCGCTTGGCAAGAGATAACTTCGGTTTTTTGGTTTTCGTTTCCATGATATACTTCCTCACTTTTTCTAGGTTTGCTCAAAAAAACACCCGGAAGAAGATCTTCCGGGCGGAAACACTTATGCCTTGAACTTCAACAGCGGCACGCCCACGGCGGTATCACCGGCGGCAGCAACACTCATTTCGGGGAGATCATCGCCATTGGTCACGATGATGGCCGTTGCGGTGGGATGGCCAGCGGCACGGATGGCGTCCAGATCCACCTTCAGCAGCGGGGTGCCGGCCTTGACCTTGGTGCCCTCCTTGACGAGAGAGGTGAAACCATTGCCCTTCATCTCCACGGTGTCCATGCCAACGTGGATCAGAAGCTCGATGTTGTCGTCGCTCATCAGGCCGACGGCGTGGAGGCTTTCCGGCACCTGCGTCACAGTGCCGTCGAACGGAGCATACACGGTGTCGCCGGTGGGCTCAATGCCGCAGCCGCCGCCAAGGATCGCCGAAGCAAAGGTCTCATCCGGCAGCTCTTCCAGCGGGATGACCTTGCCTTCCAGCGGCATCATGACGGTCATTTTCTCGCCCTTGAATTTCGTCTCAGCAGCCTTGCCGCCAAACAGCTTATCGAAAAAGCCCATAGTTCATTTCTCCTTCTCTTTCTGCGCTGCATCCCAGCGCGATCTTCATCTAAATAAAGATACCATACCGCGCCAAAAAAAGCAAGCCATTTTCTGCACAAAGCCTCTGAGATCTTTGGCGCTCACAGCAGCTCCAGCAGCTGTTCGATCTCCTCCATCTTGGTGGCCCAGCTGGTCGCGATCCGCATGACGGTGTGGGCGTCGTCGTACTTCTCCCAGAAGCCGAACTTGGCCTTGCCCTCCAGCGCGGCCAGCTGCTCGTTGGGGAACACGATGAAGAGCTGGTTGGTGGGGGAATCCATGAAGAACTGGTATCCCTTGGCCGCAAGGCCCTTCTTGAGGGCGTTGGCGGTGGTGATGGCGTTCCGGCTGATCTTCTCATACAGGCCGTCGGTGAACAGGACGTCGAACTGCAGCCCCAGCAGGCGGCCTTTCGCCAGCAGCGCGCCCTGCTGCTTGACCATGGTCATGAAGTGGGCCGGCGCACCGTGGGGGAAGACAACGGCCTCGCCGCAGAGAGCACCGACCTTGGTGCCGCCGATGTAGAACACATCGGCCCACTTTGCGAGGTCCGGCAGGGTGACGTCCGTGCCATCCGCCGCCAGACCGTAGCCCAGCCGTGCGCCATCCACGAAGAGGGGCATCTTGTACTCCTGACAGACCGCGTGGAGAGCTTCCAGTTCGGCCTTGGTGTAGAGGGTGCCGTACTCGGTGGGGTGGGAGACATACACCATGCCGGGGAAGACCATGTGGTCATGGTTGCCGTCGGCGTAGAAGGTGGCGCAGAAATCCCGGACCGTGGCGGCGTCCAGCTTGCCGTTTTTGTGGGGCAGCCCCATCACCTTGTGGCCGGTGAACTCGATGGCCCCGGCCTCGTGGCCGTTGACATGGCCGGTAGCTGCTGCCACAACGCCCTCCCACCGGTGCAGCATCGACGCAATGACGATGGCATTCGTCTGGGTACCGCCGGAGATGAACGTCACGTCCGCTTCTGGGCACCGGCACGCCGCGCAGATCTTTTCCTTCGCGCTGGCGCAGTAGGGGTCGGTGCCGTAGCCGGGCACCTTCTCGAAGTTCGTTTCCATCAGCTTCTGCAAAATGGCCGGATGGGCACCTTCGCAGTAATCGTTCTCAAAATAAAGCATTTTCCCTCGTCCTCTCTGTTAAAGGTATCTTTATTATGAGCTTTCGGGCGGAAAATGTCAATTGCAGCAGATTTCCCTTCTTCCTCCGGTCAAGAATCTTGATTCCTTAGCTGTTTCTTAAATAAAAATATGGTATACTTTTAGGGTGGGCTCGAATACAGTTCAGGAGGGATCACATTCCATGAAGCAGACCATCCGCAAAACAGACATCCTCGTGCTGCTGGGCGTATTTGCGCTGGCATTCCTCGTGATGTTCGGCATCCAGCGCATCAGCGGCCGCATCGACGGCGTGGCGTCCATGGTATTTGTTCTGGCGGTATTTTTAATCTCGATCTATACTGACGGTTACTTCTGGGGCGTCATGGCATCGCTGCTCAGCGTGCTGGCGGTCAACTTTGCGTTCCGTTCGCCCTACTTTGCCTTCAACTTCACCCTGCCGGAGAACCTGTTTTCCGGGCTGGTGATGCTGGTGGTCTCCATCATGACCAGCACCCTGACCACCCGGATCAAGATGCAGGAGCAGCTCCGGATGGAGAGCGAGACTGAAAAAATGCGGGCCAACCTGCTGCGGGCCGTCTCCCACGACCTGCGCACCCCGCTGACTTCGATCTACGGGGCTTGTTCGACCGTCATCGAGAATTATGACTCTCTGGATAAAGAGCAAAAAGTTAAACTTCTTGGCGAGGCCTGTTCGGACGCCCAGTGGCTGAACCGGATGGTGGAGAACCTGCTCTCGGTCACCCGGTTCGACAACGACAAGGTGGCGGTGCAGAAGACCCCCACCGTGCTGGAAGAGCTGATCGACACGGTGCTGGTGCGGTTCCAGAAACGCTACCCGGACGTGAACGTAAGGGTCGAACTGCCGGACAGCTTCATCGTCATCCCCATGGATTCGATGCTGATCTCGCAGGTGCTGACAAACCTGTTGGAAAACGCGGTGCTCCACGCCGAGGGGATGACCCAGCTGACGCTGAAAGTCTTCACGGTGGGCAGCCACGCTGTGTTCGAAGTAACGGACAACGGCTGCGGCATCCCCAAGGAGCGGCTGAAGAGGCTGTTTTCCGGGATGCTGCCCGCCGAGGACACCGCCGACCACGGCAAGCACAGCATGGGCATCGGGCTTTCGGTCTGTGCCGCCATCGTAAAAGCCCACGGCGGGGAGATCAAGGCCGAGAGCCGCCAAGGCGAGGGCACGACCATCCGCTTCTGGCTGGAAACCGAATCCATTGAGACGGAGGAAAATCAAGATGAGCAATAACAAATTCAAAGTGCTGGTCGTAGAAGACGAGGCCAATATCTGCAGCTTCATCTATACCCTGCTGGAGACCAACGGCTACCAGACGTTTGTGGCCCCCTCCTGCGAACTGGGGCAGTCGATGTTCGGTTCCTGCAACCCGGACCTGATCATCCTCGACCTCGGTCTGCCTGACCGGGATGGCGTGGAGCTGATCCGGTATGTGCGCCAGAAGTACCTGACCCCCATCATCGTGCTGTCGGCCCGCACCACCGAGGCGGACAAGATCGAGGCGCTGGACCTCGGTGCCAACGACTACATCACCAAGCCCTTCGGCACCGGCGAGCTGCTGGCGCGGGTGCGGGCGGCGCTGCGCACCAACCGCTACAGCTCCAACCCCGCGGGCACCTTCCGTGCGCAGGACCTCACCATCAACTACGAGCGCCGCAAGGTCTTCGTGGGGGAGGAAGAGATCAAGCTGACCCAGACCGAATACAACATCGTCGCGTTTTTGTCCGAGCACGCCGGCCGGGTGATGACCTACCCCGCCATCGTCAAGGCCATTTGGGGCGACACCGACTGCGGCAGCACCAAGAAGCTGCAGGTCAACATGGCCAACATCCGCCGCAAGCTGGGCAGCCGCCCCGGAAAGAACACCTACATCTTGAATGAGCTGGGCGTGGGCTACCGGATGATCGACGAAGACCGCGACCCCCACACCGAGGAGGACTCATGATCCTTGCGCTGATCTTATTTGCGCTGATCTATATTCTGATGCTGGCTTTGCCCCAGCAGCGGCCCTTTGTGGCGCTGGGCGGCGCGGCAGCCTTTCTGCTGCTGGGGCAGCTGGGCGTCTACGACTTCACGCTGACCGACGCCGCGCGGGCGGTGGATCTCAACGTTCTGCTGATGATGGCGGGCACCATGGGCACCGTTTCCCTCTTCATCGCCAGCAAAATGCCCGCCCGGCTGGCTGAGCAGCTCATCGTCCGGGTGCCGAACGTGAAGTGGGCCGTCTGTATGCTGGCCCTCTTTGCGGGGTTCATCAGCGCCTTTGTGGACAATGTGGCCACGGTGCTGATGGTGGCCCCGGTGGGCCTTGCCATTGCCCGGAAGCTGAAGATCTCGCCGGTGCCGGTCCTCATCTCCATCGCGGTCAGCTCCAATCTGCAGGGCGCCGCCACGCTGGTGGGCGACACCACCAGCATTCTTCTGGGCGGCTTTGCCGGGATGAACTTCTTCGACTTTTTCTGGATGAAGGGACGTCCCGGCATTTTCTTTGGGGTGGAGCTGGGGGCGCTGGCTTCTCTGGGGGTGCTGCTCTTTCTCTTCCGCAAACAGACCCAGCCCATCGCCGCCAAGGTAGAGACCGAGGTGGAGGACGACGTTCCCGCCGCCCTGATGCTGCTCACGGTGGGGCTGCTCATCGTGGCTTCCTTCCTGCCCTGCCCGGCGGGCGGGGTTCTGCGGGCGCTGTACGACCTGCGCAGCGGCATCGTCTGCCTGAGTCTGTGCCTGTTCGGGGTCGGGCGGGCCTGTCTGCGCAGCAAGTCGGCAAAGCCGTTGGTGCAGACAGCCAAGGAATTGGACTGCGACACCCTGCTTTTATTGTTCGGGCTGTTCATCTTGATCGAGGGCATCAGCCGGGCGGGCGTCATCGACGCGGCGGCGCAGCTGTTCTACCGCCTTTCCGGTGATGACCCCTTCCGGCTGTACACCCTGCTGGTCTTCGTGTCGGTGGCGCTGTCGGCCTTCATCGACAACATCCCCTACGTCGCGGCCATGCTGCCGGTGGTGCAGAGCATCGCCGCCATGATGAACGGCGGCGCGGGCTTCCCGCCGGAGCTGTTCTACTTCGGGCTGCTCACCGGCGCGACGCTGGGCGGCAACCTGACCCCCATCGGCGCTTCGGCCAACATCGCAGCCATCGGCATCCTGCGCAAAAACGGCGAGACCGTCCGCACCAAGGACTTTCTGCGCATCGGCATCCCCTTCACGCTGGCTGCCGTGCTGACGGGCTACGGCTGCCTGTGGTTGGTGTGGGGGTAAGCACTCGTTTGTCTCAAAAAACAACGTAGGGATAGTCAATTATAACAAACTCCCGCAAAAAAGTTTCTATGTGTTAACTTTATGCAAACCACTTGCATTTTCCAAATTTCGTGCTACAATAGCGGCAGAAATACGGAGCGTCCCGCTCCCTCAAACCGGCCCTTCTGGGCCATACAAGCAACACGAAAAAGGAAGGTATATCCATATGTTCAACATGAAGAAGATCGCCCTGTTCGCCGCTGGCACCCTGTTTGGTTCTGCCGGTTTCAAGCTTCTGTCCAGCAGCGATGCCAAGAAGGTCTACACCCAGACCGCCGCTGCCGTTCTGCGCATGAAGGACTCCACCATGGAGACCGTGAACAAGGTTCAGGAACAGGCCGGTGACATTCTGGCAGACGCAAAGGCTATCAACGAGGCGCGCGCTGCCAAGGCTGAGGCCCCTGTCATCGAGGACGCTGCTGAAGAGACTGCATCCACCGAGGCTGCCGAATAATCCAAGGCCCTATGGGAGCCGCCTGCGGGCGGCTCTTTTTCATGGTCAGAAAGGGAACGAGTATGAAATGCACCATTTTGCATGAAGGCCGGGGCCGGATGCGCGTCCATGTCTGCAACGTGCGGATGACGCTCCACCGCGCCGATGTGCTGGAAGCTTATCTCAACCACCACGACGCCATCGAAAAAGCCACCGTCTACGAGCGGACCGGCGACGTGGTACTTTATTATAATGGCAAGCGTGCCGACGCCGTCCGGGCGCTGAGCACCTACAAGTTCGACCGGCCGGAGCTGGACGCCCTTGTGACCTCCGCCGACAGCCGGAAACTCAATCAGGAATATCAGGAAAAGATGTACAGCCTTGTGGTAGGCCACTGCTTCCGCAAGTTGTTCCTGCCCGCCCCCATCCGCGCGGCCTACACCATCTGGCGCTCCATCGCCTTTGTGTGGAAGGGCGTCAAATGTCTGTTCCAGCGCAAGCTGGAAGTCGAGGTGCTGGATGCGCTGAGCATCGGCGTCTCGGTGCTGCGGGGCGATTTCAACACCGCCGGCTCCGTCATGTTCCTGCTGAACCTCGGCTCCCTGCTGGAAGAGTGGACCCGCAAGAAGAGCCTCGATGATCTGGCCCGCAGCATGGCGCTGAATGTGGACAAGGTCTGGGTGCGCAGCCAAGGCACCGAAGTGCTGCTGCCGCTGACGAAGGTCCAGCCCGGCGACGAGATCGTGGTGCGCTCCGGCAACATGATCCCGCTGGACGGCACCGTGATCGAAGGCGAAGCCATGGTCAATCAGGCCGCGCTGACCGGCGAATCCATGCCGGTGCGGAAGATCGAGGGTGCCACCGTCTACGCGGGCACCGTCGTGGAGGAGGGCGAGTGCGTCTTCGTGGTCAAGGCTGCGGGCGGCTCCAACCGCTACGACAAGATCGTGGCCATGATCGAGGAATCCGAGAAGCTGAAGTCCAGCACCGAGAATCGTGCGCTGGAACTGGCCGACAAGCTGGTGCCGTGGTGCCTCGCGGGCACCGTGGTCACCTACGCGCTGACCCGGAACGTCACCCGCGCCATCTCCATCCTGATGGTGGACTTCTCCTGTGCGCTCAAGCTCTCGATGCCGCTGGCCGTCCTCTCCGCCATGCGCGAGTGCGGCACGGCCCACATCACCGTCAAGGGCGGCAAGTATCTGGAAGCGCTGGCCAAGGCCGACACCATCGTGTTCGACAAGACCGGCACCCTGACCCGCGCCACCCCGCAGGTGGTGGACGTCATTCCCTTCAACCAGAGCGAGAAGGACGACGTGCTGCGCCTTGCCGCCTGCCTTGAGGAGCACTTCCCGCACTCGATGGCCAACGCCGTCGTCCGCGCCGCCAAGGAGCGGAACCTCGCCCACGAGGAGGTGCACTCCGAGGTGGAGTACATCGTGGCCCACGGCATTGCCAGCCGGGTCAGCGGCGAGCGGGTGGTCATCGGCAGCTACCACTTCGTCTTTGAGGACGAGCACTGCATCATCCCCGCCGACGAGCAGGAGAAGTTCGACTCCCTCGCCCCGGAGTATTCTCACCTGTACATGGCTGTCTCCGGCCAGTTGGTGGGCGTCATCTGCATCGCCGACCCCCTGCGCCCGGAAGCCGCTTCCGTCCTGCACCAGCTGCACAAGCTGGGCATCCGGAACACCGTGATGATGACCGGTGACAGCTACCGCACCGCCGAGGCCATTGCCAAGCAGGTGGGCGTGGACCAGTTCTACGCCGAGGTCTTGCCGGAGGACAAAGCCAACTTCGTCCAGAAGGAAAAGGCTGCGGGCCACACCGTCGTCATGATCGGCGACGGCATCAACGACTCCCCCGCCCTCTCCGCCGCCGACATCGGCATCGCCATCAACTCCGGTGCTGCCATCGCCCGCGAGATCGCGGATGTGACCATCAAGGCCGACAGCCTTGAAGAACTGGTCTTCCTCAAGACAGTAGCCAACGCCCTGCAGCACCGGGTCAGCGCAAACTACCGCTTCGTGCTGAGCTTCAACTCCACCCTCATCCTTTTGGGTGCGCTGGGCATCCTGCAGCCCGCCGCTTCGGCCATGCTGCACAATCTCTCCACCCTCGGCATCAGCCTCAAGAGCATGACGAATCTGGTACAGACGCCCTCTTCCGTGCCCCAGATCGCGAAATAAGATTTCTTTCCCCAAAACGCCGAAAGCCCCCTGCACATACCGCGTGCAGGGGGCTTTCTTGCTATACTTTCTCCGGGGGAAGAAATTACAGGATGTCGATGTACTCGCCAGCCAGCGCTTTATTCATGCTGCGGACGGCGCAGAACTTGCCGCACATGGAGCAGGTGTCGCTGTGGTCGTCTTCGGGCAGACGGGCGTCGCGGATGGCCTTGGCGGTCTCCGGGTCGATGGCACAGGCGAACTGTGCGTCCCAGTCCAGCACGCGGCGGGCGTCGCCCATCTTGTCGTCGATGTCGCGGGCGTGGGGGATGCCCTTGGCGATGTCGGCGGCGTGGGCGGCGATCTTGGAGGCCACGATGCCCTGCTTGACGTCCTCCACGTTGGGCAGTGCCAGATGCTCGGCGGGGGTGACATAGCACAGGAAGGCGGCACCGCTCATGGCAGCCACCGCACCGCCGATGGCGGCGGTGATGTGGTCATAGCCGGGGGCAATATCGGTGACCAGAGGTCCCAGCACATAGAAGGGGGCACCCATGCAGATGCTCTTCTGCACTTCCATGTTGGCGGCTACCTGATTCAGCGGCACATGGCCGGGGCCTTCCACCATGACCTGTACGTTGTGAGCCCAGGCACGCTTGGTCAGCTCACCCAGACGCACCAGCTCTTCGATCTGACATACGTCGGTGGCGTCGGCCAGACAGCCGGGGCGGCAGGCATCGCCCAGCGAGATGGTCACATCGTGCTCGGCGCAGATCTCGCAGATCTCGTCAAAGTGCTCGTAGAAGGGGTTCTCGTTGCCGGTCATGCTCATCCACGCAAACACCAGAGAACCGCCGCGGCTCACGATGTTCATCTTGCGCTTGTGCTTGCGGATCTGCTCGATGGTCTTGCGGGTGATGCCGCAGTGCAGGGTGACAAAGTCCACACCGTCCTCGGCATGCAGGCGCACCACGTCGATGAAGTCCTGTGCGGTCAGTTCAGCCAGATCCCGCTGGTAGTGGATGACCGAATCGTACACCGGCACGGTGCCGATCATCACCGGGCACTCGTGGGTCAGCTTCTGGCGGAAGGGCTGGGTGTTGCCGTGGCTGGACA